>ERZ1030949.8-NODE-8-length-192064-cov-16.783343_pt1 | contig 192064 bp, 142 predicted proteins | sample MGYA00517297_ERZ1030949 | MGnify/ENA primary metagenome ERZ1030949 (study PRJEB33718, sample SAMN03159698) | human skin metagenome | collected 2014-05-20 | study: EMG produced TPA metagenomics assembly of the PRJNA266117 data set (Human skin bacterial metagenome...
CTACACAAGGAGTATCGTCGGCAGCGTCAGATGTGTATAAGAGACAGATTCATAAAAGTTGTTTACGACGATACCGCAAGCGCACCATGCCTGGGGTAGCATTTTTCCAGCAGAATGTTTGACATTGCGCCATGGTATAGCGAGGGGGTACAAGATATCCATTACACAAGAGTTCGATAGGAATGTCAGCCAGGTTTTCACCAGAATCTGGAATTTGGATGCCCATGGACAAGAGTGACTGCTTCACATACTGAGCTATGCGCCCAACGCGAATGTTTCGAGGCGCAGTCAAAGACATGCTTTCGGCGGGAATCTGATCTAACTCTAAATTAGAGCAAGATGAAGTTTCTTGGGCCGCTTGAGAAGGTGACCATTTGAGAAGAACCACTTTGATTAGTGGCGCATCCTTTTGAACAACCTCGGGCGATAATACCACGGAAAGAAGCCATAATGGAGCCAGTAATTCAAGCAATGGAGCATCTGTGCCAACAGATCCAACAGTACCATGGTATAGCATTACCTGTCTACCATTTTCACGATCGACACGGGAAATCTGAATCGATGTGGTGTCTGAGAATTGAATCTTAGGTATACCTGTCAATGGCGACTTTTCGCGCCACGAGCCAGACAACAACGATGCCAAGTCTCTCAAGTAGTCTTGAGGAACTTCTTCACTCTTAGGGGCCATAAATGATGCATTTTGAATTCTTCGCTTGGAAGCATTTCGACGGAAACTGCCAAAAAATGTGTTGCCAGAATCTGATGATTGTGACGCCACCTGCTCTTCTGTATTGAGAGCTTGCTTGTTAGTCATTTCATGTAAAAAGCGAACAATATCGTGCATCAGAGGTGATTCTGGGATGCTTATTGATAATGAGTCTTTATCCTTGGCCGAATTGCTGCCTGTCATTTCTGCAAGAATAGCATGAAAGTGTTGATATGGAGCAGAATTCGGACCTGGTGGGTTGGGCAGTTGCGAAATAGGCATATGCATTAGAGCCTCAGGAGAGATGTTTAGTCGCTTAATCCAATTAAGCAACATTAGCTGCCCATCTTTGATATCGCTGCGCATCTCTGATTCTGACAAGAGTAAATTCTTGAACAAGTTTCGCAAAACACAAATACCGAGAATCACTCGATCTTCTGTCCACCTCGAAGTCGGTGAATTTCCAAGTAATTCATGCAATTCATCCAAATACATGCTTGATAACCATAGGTTAGACTGGTCAATCGTTATTGTGAGGCGACCGTCTGACGTGTCGATTGAGCACCACGGAATGACACAGCCCTCACCCTCAATAAGATGTTGCACAAATTCAAGAGTGCTGCTTGGCGAATGTTGTGGCTGCCACGCTGACGTGCAATTGTTGGACATAGCAGCGGCGAAGAGATCATTTACATTGAAAGTACCGATACATGAACCATGAAAAACGTTCCAAAGTACCACAACACCTCCAGAATCGATGGTCAATGCATGCATGCGATCATTAAGCATAGTGCCACGGAGAATGCCATGATAACCAAAAACTTCTCGCATGGGCTGACTAGACAGAGGAGTGGCCTCAGATGCCACCAATGGGAGTTCACTTTGATTTGGGCGATAGTTTGGCGCATTTGAGTTGAAGAGGTGAAACACGGCAGAATCGTGCAAATTTACTTGACTAGATTTGAACATATTTAGATCAGAAGTGTCTTGCCAGCATCGGAAGGTAGGTGATAAGGAATTCGAAGTCCAAACAAATTTGTCCTGGTAGGCCACGATGCTTGTGATGCCTGACCCATGAACAGAATTATCTTGCGCCTCGTGAGCAAGTACAATGCATTGATCATTTTCTGCGTGCCCGCTAGGATCTAAAGAAACCTTGCATAAGAAACCGTCTCGATCACCAGAATAGAAAGTTGACATGTTTTCGTCGTCACTGAATAGCTTCCATACACTTGTGTTATGATGTGTGTAAGTATGCATGCACCTCCGCTCATTTGTTGACCAAAGACGAACAGTTGAGTCTGATGAACCTGATATAACGTGTGTTCCATCGGAGCTCATTATCATTGTACGAATGAGATCTTCATGTCCGACAAGCTCAAATGCCGAGTCCCGCATGCGAGGATCCCATCCATGAACAACACCATCAAGTCCAGCGGTAGCAATGACACTCCCAGAATGATTACTAGCAACGGAGTAAATGCTTGAAGGTGTCCGAATCTGCCACATGGGTTTTTTACGCCCTTCTCGCAAATCCCAAAGGCACAAATGATGATCTAAGGAGCCACTAGCGACCCAATCGGAGGCGTTAGATGGTGCCAAAGCTTTCACATAATCTTTGTGAGTGCCTAGTTCTAATGCAGAATGTGCGGTATCGATACTCCACGCCTTGATTGTACAGTCAGATGAACAAGTCAGTACTGTACTTAAATGCGAACAATACTTCATATCCCAGATCCAGCTCCTATGCGGCCTAAATTTTGAATTAAGTCTAGGGGTTGCTGTCATATTTTGATGGTCTAGATCCCATACACACACAAGACCATCGACACCCGCACTAAAAAGACGTGTGCCGTTAGACCGCACGTCCAAAGCAAGTGCATTAACTGGTCTAAGATGTTGTGGTTGTAGATCCTCTGGTGGCATAGACCTTGTGCATTGTTGGTAATCCGCAGAATACCGAATTTTAGGAAACGGCGAGCCATTTACTGTTCGTGCAAGTGGCCTTTCTTTCGAAGCAGGAAGGTGCAAGACTGGCAAAGAGTGCGCGATCGAATTGTCTTCATTTGGTACATACCGATGCGCATTGTCATCTTGGAATGATAAAATAGATGGAAGCGTGTATGAAACACGTATAGGTGGCGCATTGCCAAGCTGATCCAGCGCTGTACGATGCGCCATTGATGGACGTGGAAAAGATTCGTTGGTTCCAAGACGAGTGGAGAAGCCTTAGCGGGGATCAAATCGCGCTAGTATGAAGAGCCAAAGCTTATGGAGTCACTATTACGAGCAACACATGCAGGGCTACTTATGGACCAGGAGCATCGCCCTTTAGGGAACTACGACCAGCACGCAAAATTTCGTCCACGGAAAGCAGGTTCGATGCAATCACAGCACTGCTGTGAATCATATGACGCTTGACACGGTAGTTATCCCAAACGCCGCACGAGATGGGATCCATGCACTCTCCGGTTTGCGTATCAAGTCCCACAACATGACCCTCAGCGCATTCGTCTTGCAAGTTCACAATCGAGTCCTGGATATCAAGACCAGCATTGTTTGCCAAAGTTTTGGGAATGACCATGAGAGCTTGGGCAAATGCTTCAACGCCAAGCTTAGCTCGACCTTTGGCATTTCGACGCACATTGTCAAGGAGATGGGCGGCAGCTGCAACCTCGAAAGCACCAGCACCAGGAACCAAGCTATTGTCTTCGATGGCATTCTTCACGCTACGCAGACCGTCGCGGATGGCATCCTGGATTTGGTTTAGCGTGTGCGTGTTAGGTCCTTTGATAAGCAGCGTAACGCTCTTTGGATCCTTTACATCTTCAACGAATGTGTACTTTTCTTCTCCAAGTGTATGTTCGTACACAAGGCCCGCCCAACCAAGTACATCAGGCGACAGGTCGTCCACGCTGTTCTGGGCAACACCACCACAGCACAGTTGCAAACGCTCCATGTTTCGACGCTTAGCGCGACGAAGAGCAAAAATGCCATTCTTTGCTAGAATGTCAAGTGACATTGGGTCGATACCTTTCTGGTTAAAAATAACAAACGACTTGCGCTCCGACTCCGGCGTGTTAGCAGGCGCATCGCACACTTGGTTCTTGAGCTCAACAATCTTTTTCAATTTCGCATCAACGAAGCGACGCTCTGACTCGACCAGTTTTTCGCGCTGCTCAGCAGACGAGTAGAAGAAACCTGAGTTGACTTCGGTCTTTTCGTATTCCAGACTCACATTCAGTGTTAAAACGTATGCATTGCGCACCCGTTTGGGCATATCAGGGTGACGCGCACCATGATCCATAACAAGACCACGAACCAGCTGACTGTCTGTAGCACTCTTGTGCTGCATTTTCATAATTTCGACCATATGTAAGTCAATAGGATCGCGTGTCTTCCACTCGCCCACACGCTCCGAGCTTCCGTCTTCTTTGAGCGAAGGTACCTCGGAAGAGCCCGTGGTTTGTGGCTTAATAGCCAGAACTGCATCAACTACACCCTCTGCTAGTTGTTTGGCTAGCTTTGTGGGAAGCTTAGTGGCGAGAGCTGTGTTAGCAACAGCCAGAAGCGTGGCCCGATCGCCTTGCATCGGTTGTTTAAACTGTTCAAGGAATTGCAATGTACCCGCTTTAGCGACATCAAATCCTTCCGAAATCACGCGGGAATGCACGCCCTCTTGAATGTAGCGCTCGGCCTGTTTCAATAGTTCACCAACCAGCAGGACAACGCTTGTTGTGCCGTCACCACATTGTTCATCCTGCGCTACAGCAGTCCTTGCGATCATGGCAGCCGTTGGATTCTGAATTTGCATCTCAGTCAACAAGACCTTGCCATCCTTGGTCATCTTAAGGTTTCCAGAGCCATCGACAAGCATTTTGAGCGTACCACGAGGACCTAGGTTGGAACGTACGACCTGTGCTAGACCCACAGCACCGGCAATATTCACTTGTAACGCTTGAAACCTACGCACAGATTCTGCGCGTGGGTTGATGAGCTCAACTGCTGACATTGTCAACGGATTGCGACAAGAAAAAAGCGAGGCTTTGCTGGAAACCCGCGAATCTTGGTCGATCGACGATGACGTCGGCAAACTCTTACACGCATAATTCCACAATTCCAAGGAATATCATTCCCCAGCGCATATCATGTGGTATTTACACGCAGTAGATTATCACAACATAGCTACAGATGAAGTTCATTCAAGATGCGTTTGGCTAAAGCTTGATATTGCCAAGGGTTTCCAGATACGCGTCTAAATTGGATCCCATTCATGCCAAGCAATAAAGGGACCTTGACAAGACAGATCTCAAAGCAGACTTCAGCCTCTTCGTTACAGGGCAAAGGTTTGTTCACACCGGTTCTTAATGAAGGAGCGTCGGAGTAAGACGTAGCCAGTACGACATCAGATTGACCTGAGCGATCGATGGGAACATCGCCAACGCCTGTGGCAGCAATGGGGGTGGGATCATTCATAGAATCGGTTGCAGGGGCCGAGGTCATGTCCGTGAATGCCTCAGTGGGAGCAAATTGTGCATCGGTATCCATGAGAGGACCAGTATATAAGCATTCGAAGCCGCTTTTTAATTCTGTGTACTGGATCCTGAATTGCTCGAATACACGAATCAAATCCCGTCGAATCATTACACGCGGCCGACGGCTCGTAGTTTGCACGCTGAAGAGCCCTTTCAAGAAAACAGGCTTGGATGCATCCTCGTTCGAAGATGGAGAAGGCATTTCAAGCGGTAAGTTTTGTTGATTGGAATCCATAGCATATATATGCGCATTCTCTGATGCCAGTTCTTGCGGCACGAACGTGTCACTTGTTTCGTGCGTAGGTCGAACAGACATAGTACCAAATCTCCGCGTGAGATTTGGCCCAGGGTCGGTAAATACGGTTGCTGCTGAGTTAGCTGCCTCAGAAACACTAGGCAGAAGGTTCTTACCTGCCTCAGACTGGATCGCATCCAGTGTAGGCAGTGGTCGCGCGCCAGACGTGGAAAATGCCATAGAGGCATGTCGGTCCTGTAGAGACTTGAGTTGATCGGCGTGCCGGGCATGCATCATGCTTACACTTCGCTGCGGCATAGCGGTACGGTGAAAAGCAGGTGGCACTTGTGATGCGTCAGTTGTCATGAAAGATGCCTTCGGAGGAGCACGCAAGCTCGATTCCAGTTCATCGACACGTGCTAGAGGACGCGGAGGACCTAACATAATGCCTTGTGGCTGAGATTTTTGGCGTGACTCAAATACAGGAGTTTTGGATTCAGACTGGGGTGGGGCCATCATAACAGCAGTAGGAGGTGGAAGTGATGGGGTCACAGGAAGAGTTACAGCCGCAGACATAGTCCGCGATGACACATGCGTTTTCTCTGGTGGTCGAATAATTGATGAGGATTTGTCTGGAGCGAAGCGTGCCAGGGGTACCGGTGAAGCAAATGTGGTAGCGCCATACGCGGAAACCCGATCAATATGATCATGAGCGGCCGATTCTGGAACATCGAGGGCAGGTTTGTGATTAAATGTCGGCACAGGACCCGGCTCAGAGAGTAGCAACTCAGAGGAGCTATAAATTTCCTGTCCCAACTTCTCGCGATCCATTTTCTCCTTCACAAGAAAATAAATTGAAATGAGGGGATGGAAACCATAGCATGGATGTAGCGGCCCCTTAACACCAGGCGTGCTTTCTTCTGCATCAGACACGTCCTGCACATCTGATGAGGATCGGGACAGGTGTCGGTGATAAAAGTTGATTCCTGCGGAAATTTGGCGTGACAGTCGATTTCCACGGGGAACGGACTCGGGTGCAGCAGATTGAACGAGTCCAACTGCTTCTATAGCAGCAGAGGCCATCGCTGGATCTTCGTGTCGTGCCACTGCTGCAACATATTCTTCGCTGCATAAAAGTTTTTTCAGTTCTTGGTGAATTTCCTGAGGAGAACCGAATTCGAACCCTGTCATGCGTTCAATCACGGCAGGATCTAGGCTCGCAGCTGTGAGAGGCTTGCGTTTCGGGAGATACGCTGGTTCAGGTGCGCCGTGGTCTTGCAGCATCCATGGATGTGATACGATTTCGTTGAGTGATGCTCGTGTATGTGGGTTTACATCGATCATGCGAGATAGAATGTGTTTACAGTTCGCACTTAGCCAGTTGGGATAATCTACAAGGCCGCGTTTGATACGAGCATGAAGCACAGGCATGCTCTGGTCATCAAACGGAACCTTACCACACACCAAGACGTACAGTACCACTCCAAAACTCCAAACATCCACCTCTGGGCCAGTATAAACACGTGCATTTAGCAACTCTGGAGCAGCAAAGTACAGTGAGCCACAGAAGGTGTTCAGATGACCTTGAGGCTTGAATACGTTGCTGAGTCCAAAATCGATAATTTTGATATTCCCTGACTTTGAAATGAGAATGTTTTCGATCTTTAGGTCGCGATGCACGATACTGTTTGCGTGGCAGTATTGCAACGCGCTACCAATTTGGCGTGCAAAGTTTCGAGCAGATCGCTCACGCAAGCGGCCATGAGAAATGATATAGTCAAGCATTTGACCGCCGTTAATATGTTCGAAAACCATATAATGATGGTTTGGATGGGTGATAAACTCGCGCATACGACACACGTAGGGATGACGTAACAACATCTGCAAACTTGCCTCGCGAATGACGCGCACCTCCTTGGAAAAGTCTTTCGCTTTGGCTCGATTTATGGTTGCTTCTAGTTCATCTTCTGTCATAGGCAGGCCACTATGCTTTGACTTTCCGCGTGACTGCTTGACTGCGTTAAGGGACGTGTTGCGTGGCACAATTTTGACAGCCACCTTCTGTCCATCCGTCTTACAGTAACCAAACTTAACTTTACCCATGCTTCCTGCACCAATGGTGCGCCCTAACATGTAGTCACCCAAGTTCCATCGAAATTGGTCTTCATGCGGCCGTGGCAAAGGTTTGGATGGTGGATCGGGAGGCATTTCACGTTGCAATGATGTTTTGTCAGAAGGGAAAATTGTAGGGCGCCTCGGCTCTGGCACATTTGCAGTCGCTTGCGCAATAGAAGGCTGTCGAGATGCATGGTGAGAGGACTGATCTGTAAGGGGCTGCAAAGCTTGAAGTGCCTCAATATCGACCAATCCTGTATTATCAAGCGTATTAGGGTTAAAGCGCGACTCCTGTACAACCGGTCGCAAAGGTGAACTAGTACGCTTTGGAACTGGTGGCGAAGCGCTTGTTACAAATGGCTGAGCAGAATAAGAGGGAAAGTATCCTAGATCATTTTTAGTGTTGACTGATGCACTAACTTGTTCAGGAACTGCGATCGTTGGAAGAGTTGCCGAATGACGCAAAGAGCTGGTTGCTTCTGTAAATTTTCTCGATGTTTTACGTTTGGAGGGAGTTTGATCAGGGTGAAACATGAGTTGCTACACAAATCGACGTAAAGTGTAGCAACTGCGAGACAAATCGGAGAAACAAGTTTCTCAAATAAGTGAGCGTGGAAATTGTCTTGATTAACCCAAAAGTCTTGCTGAATATGTATTGTGCTCGTTTGTTGATACAACTTGTGTCGGCGTCGATACTCTATCCGATCTGAGTTGCAATGGTGATATAGTTGTCGTCTCGCCACTCCTACCGCCGAAACCCAAAATGCGAGTGCGCCTCTCCACTTTTTTGATCTTCGGGTCGGTTGGACCGACGAACAGGCACATTTAGTCATTCCTGCATCCAAAAGCTAGGGCGGCTCTAATCCTATATGCGTTTCACCGCAGTCACCCCGCCAAAATAGGTACGTGCACTATGCGCGAAAAAATCGACGCCGCTGTTCGGACCTCCATTCTCGGCACGAATCGAAGACCCACATGGTTGAACCCACTACCTTAATCAATATTGAACATGACTTATTTACTCCCATAGAATCTACGCCCTATATGGCCCCCATCGAGGAACGCAGTGCATCTACTAATTGCGCTATCTTGCTACATTTACACAGCTTAAGCAAAGATATATATAAAGACTAGTTCAAGACGTTCTAAAGACACTCATATGCTATGCTTAAATGTGCCGGCATTATTAGAGCTTGGCATCCACAAGAGTTCCGATCTTGAACTTGGGTGCAACGTCCTTGAGCACATGATCAGGATGGAAATTCATAAATTTATCCGTTGCGTCCTTTCCGACGTTCTTCAGCAATATCTTGCGACCACCGGGGTGTTCGTCGAGCCATTCTGTGACATCATACACATCACCCTTGATAATAACCCAGGCCGAGGTTTCTATTGAGTATGAATACAACAAGATGAAGCAATTCACGTACCTGAGGCGTGCTGTTTCACTTCCTCCATTGTGATCTTGCTCGACATCGTGGTTTGGTCTGTGGTGACTAGATCCAAAGACGCCATTCAAATCAGCGGTACAAAGACCCGATCATATAGCGCCTATTGCATGGCGCGCTCCGTCTAATATTTGTCAGCATATGTAAACATCAATGAAACTAATTGTGCGGGTGCTCCCAGAATTCGTCGCGATCCATGGACCCTGCGATGGGGGAACGAGGCACGAAACGGTCGCTGGAGGTGTGTAAATTAATTCATTGTTTTTTGACCGTGTAGCTGTACCAGACTGAAGAAGATGATGTTGCAGATGTGCCTTCTTTGACAGAATTGCCGCCCTCATCCTCTGCTGCGACCGTGCCGCGTCAGAAGCATGGTGGTGGCCTTGGCACACCTTCCGGTGCAATGACAGTCATTAGTGGATTTTCAGATGAAAATGATCCTATTGCCACTGTGCTTAACAAGCATGGATTGGGCTGGCCAGGTATGCTGACATTCTGATTGACAATTACAGCAAAGTCCACACTCAACCGTCTGAATTACACCCCAGAAGAGTCATCTGCCAATGAGGAAAAGCTTGCAGGTGCTGTACGCACTATTCTTGAATGCCTCGGTGAAGATCCCGATCGATCAGGGCTAAAGGATACCCCAAAAAGATATGCAAGGGCGCTTCTGTGGATGACGAAAGGATATGAAGAGCGACTCTGTGACGTCATTTCCAATGCTATTTTCGACGAAAACCATGATGAAATGGTCATTGTGCGTGACATTGACGTATACAGTCTGTGTGAGCATCATCTAGTGCCTTTCAAGGGTAAAATACACATTGGGTACATTCCCAACCGAATGGTCATTGGTCTTTCGAAGCTCGCACGTATTGCTGAGACGTTTGCACGTCGACTCTCTGTCCAGGAGCGTCTCACTAGGCAAGTTGCTCTGGCATTAAATGAGGCTTTGAAGCCGCACGGTGTGGCCGTCGTGATGGAGTGTGAACACATGTGTATGGCTATGCGGGGTGTACAAAAGCCTGGGGCCAACACGGTGACAAGTTGTATGCTAGGAGTTTTTCGAAACCACGCAAAAACACGAGAAGAGTTCCTGAGCTTGATTCGTCGTTGAACTATGGACCAACATGGCCTCAACTGCCTTAACTATCTAGCACAATCTGCCGCTGCTAGGCTTAGCACGATGCTTTCCAGTATGCCCACGTGTTGGAAGCTCCCCAAGGGACGCCTCTGCAAGTGTCCTCCACAATACACTTCCACATACCCTTACGTAAAATGTCTGATTTGATCACGTGTTATACAGTACCAGCTCAGCATGCGCGGTGGACACCAGGAGGAAACGCTCGACCATTCGATTCCCTACCATCGTTTGCAAGCACAATGGCCAAGATCTCTGTGGGCAACAAGTACCGCATGTCGCTCGCTCTCCCAGCGGGTGCGGTCGTGAACTGTGCTGACAACTCGGGTGCTAAGAACCTGTACGTGATTGCTGTGTTCGGCGCAGGTGCCCGTCTGAACCGTCTCCCAGCTGCTTCGGCGGGTGACATGGTTGTGGCTTCGGTCAAAAAGGGTAAGCCCGAGCTCCGTAAGAAGGGTATGTATTATATGGGAGTTTATGAGTACTAACATTTGTAGTCATGCCTGCTGTCATTGTGCGTCAGCGTAAGCCGTGGCGCCGTCACGATGGTGTCTTCCTCTACTTTGAGGACAACGCTGGTGTTATCGTAAACCCTAAGGGTGAAATGAAGGGCAGTGCTATTACGGGCCCTGTGGCCAAGGAGTGCGCTGATCTTTGGCCCCGTATCGCCTCCAACGCTGGCACGGTCGTCTAAACGACTAATGCGCTACTGTCTTGGCGAGACGGAATAGCTACAATCTGCTGCTTTGGCATATAAAAAAAATCCAGAAGGCGGATAGCATTATGTGCTCTGCCTTACTCTTGCTGCGCCTGCACAGGTCTGGCTTGGTGCATACGAAGTGTGCGTATTGATACGCTTGCTATCTATTATCGTATCTAGTCTCTGTGCTCATACCATGCAAATGTTCCCCTACTACTTTTCACTAGAGAGTGCTATCTGACTCGATGACGATACGCGACATGTATTGTGACAGAGCGAGTCGCACTACAAGCATGCGCTCGTTGGCGAGTGTTCGACGGCGAGTTCCATCATGGTCGTCGTTGACGAGCAATCGCTCGAGCCAGTAGAGGTACAAGTCTGCCTGGCCACCCTCAACCGAGGTCACCTTTTCAACGATTCGTAAAAGTTCGTACGCTTCTGCCAGTGTAAAGAACAACGACGTCGTTGATTGCAGTAAAGGCAGAGCATCAACGAGCAATACGCACAAAAACGACGCTGGCGTCACATCACTAGTCAGTAGTCCCACAAGAAGCTGCGCTGCTTCGCGCCAAGTATTATGCTGAGAAAATAACTGATGAAAATCGTGGTACTTGATGTGAAAAACAAGCGGCGCAAATGTTTGTGAAGAAAAAATACTCGAAGACGTAGCAAACGGTGTCGCGCCCATTTGTTTGTCATGGAACACGTCTTCTAGCAATTTGCGAGGGACAGAATCGACGCTCTCCATATAATGCTCTGCACCATGTGTCACATAGTCGTTGAGCATGTGATCTGCAATGGCTTGCACTTGCCGCGCATCGCGCGCTCGTACGCTATAAGCAATAGCCACGCCGTACTTTTGTTGCTTCAAGAGAGCATCAGCAAGTCGTCGGCAAATGATGCGCACTTCATCGTCCATACCATATTCGATACATGCACTCAATACCTCTTCCACTTTGGTAAAATCGTCAGATTCATCACGGCCAAAAAGTGGCACACTAAACAGGATGGAGCGCATCTTGTCGCGCGCCTCTGTAGTATGAATTGCATCGAGGTAAGAAAGGGCCATACGCCAAAGTCGTTCTTCCTCGAGCAGCGTATCAGCCCATGTCATGAGGATATCGGGCAACATTTGAGGCTCCTCCAATACTTGCGTTTTACAGAAATAGTCACCCAGATGCGCCGCGATCCATAAATCAAAATTTGTGCACTGCTTCAGAGCCTTGACGAGATCACCGCGCGTCAAGTGAGACAAGATTGTCTCCCGAGCCAGGGTCTCATCAACTTGCAATGAAGCAGTAATGTGCTGCACAGTTTCCGGCACATCGTCGCGCTTCATTGAAGGCGAAACAAGCATGCCCCATGCACAAAGCGCCTCTTTCCAGTCCTCAGCAAACTCCAAAACGCGGTCCTCGACACCACAGAGCAGTTCATACAGGCAACGAAATTGTGCCTCGAGTTCCAAGCGCACATCGCTACTTGAAGGCACTGAGGCTTGCTGTAGCTCCGACTCCACCGAATCCATCTTGCGCTGAATGCTGCTTAAAAATATTCGGAGAGACGTGTGCCAATGCCGATGAGCCGACAGGAACGACTGCTCGGTAGAAAAAGACGTGGACCGCGGCACAGTTTGTAGCATATGTACAGTCTCTGCTGCGATAGACTGCAACGTCGGCGATTCTGGTGCATCGACGTATGATTGAAGGACAGTGGCGGCCGTGCCGTAAAAGCCGCGCAAGACGCAACGGAGCACGTAGTCCCAATAGTCGGGGTGTTGGTGTGGTGGGATTGTTTGTGCAATTTGCTGACCCTGTTCAGTCGTTGGGGCGACATCGTGTGCATTAAGCCAGTGTAGCAGTTCTTCGCCAACGACACCCATACCACTGCCGTCTTCCGGCACGTACAAAACTCGGGCCAGATGGAAAATCATATGCAAGTCCTGTACATGGCGCTCGAACTCAGATTCATCTTCCCCTTGTTGAGGCTCGAGGCTGGCCAAATACTCTTGTATGGCCTCGCAGTATAGCGTGCCGATCCTGTAGTAGTACTGCATCGTCTGAGCAGATGGTCCGCCTGCTAGCCATGCTGGCTCGGATGGTGGGGCCTCGTTGGCCTGGACAGCCGCGATGGACTGAAGTGATGTGAATATAGTAAACGATTGGGTATAAAACTATCGTGAGTATTGGGAATACATACGCTGATCCTCGCATCATGTTCAGCCGTCGTCATTGTGAGTAAGGCAAACTAAAAAAAAGTGCGTCTGGGACGTGCATGTGGTACATTTCGAAATATTTCTATGACTTCCTCTTCCCCTTGTTTTGGAGGGCAGTAAAGATGCGCTTGAGTTCACCCTCGAATGTTCTGGGATCATAGTAGGCAGGTGCAAACTCAAGCAGCCACTCAGGACGTACCTCGGTGACAGTGCGGATGAAGTTGCGCGACGTCAGCACAAACTCATGGTACACGACAAACTCGGGCATGTGGTCGAGTGTCGTCGAGGGATGTGGGGTCACAATTTGGTTGTCTTTGATAGTTGTGTATGCACCTCGGCCCCCGCCACCCGCCGACTTGTGCGCGACCTGCATGAAAAAGCCGCACGCGATGGCTTGTCGGATATTAGAGTAGTAGCGCTTGTCTTCAAACGGCAAGGACACGAGCGACAAGTCAAAACGCTCCATTGTGCGCTGGAGCTGCTGCCGCACGTTGTCTGCTTGGATTAGCGCACGATGCGAAAGGTAGTTCTCCCAGCACCAATCCGAACCTGTCTTCATGTCTTGGCAGTAGGTCTTGTAGGCATGGTACACGTTCAGCAGCGTCAAATGATCGCCGTCGGGGTGAGCAAACTCGGCACGCGCCGCATCAGCTGCCTGGCGCTGTGAAGCCTGGCTTGGACGCACAAACACGTTCGGTACACTGAGCATGGCCGCTACACTCAGGATCTCGTTCGAGCACTTGAATTCGGGTGAAACGATCAGCATCTTGGCCAGCTGTGGATCCAGAGGAAACTCGGCCATCACCTCGCCTAACGGGGTAAGGTTACCATGGTCGTCAAATGCGCCGAGATAGTTGAGCAGTTCGAGTGCACGCATGACCGTCTCTGGTGCTGGTGGGTCCATATAGTCGAACGTTACAAGGTTATCGATGCCCAACTTCTTGAGTTCCAGCACGGTGTTGGCCAAGTTACTGCGCAGGATCTCAGGATACGACTGCTCGATCAACTCACTCGCCCAGTCGCGCTCCGTATACAAGCGATAGCACTTACCTGGACGTGTACGGCCAGCGCGACCTGCCCGCTGCTGGGCTGATGCCTTGGAAATAGGGCTGACAAGCAGCGATTCCACACGTATGCGTGGGTTGTATACCTTTTGCTTACTGAATCCAGGATCAACCACGTACACAATGCCGTCGATTGTAAGCGACGTTTCGGCGATATTTGTGCTTACAACGACCTTGCGGCCAGGTGGTCCATTCGGGCGCGACGGTTCCGGAGCTGGGTCAAAAATGCGCTGCTGCTGAGATGGTGGAAGCGACGAGTACAGCGGCACAACCTTGAGGGGACCACAGAGGTCGGGCTCTTCCTCCAGCAGTTTTTCGCCTTCAGTGCGAATCTTACGGCAAGCGTCTTCGATTTCGTCCTCGCCCGTCAGAAATACGAGGACGTCACCGGGATCTTCTGCCTGGTGGATCATAAGCACAGTACGAATGGCCGCTTCAACGTAATCTTTCTCGGGTTCTTGTGTGTAAAACACTTCCACAGGGAATGTACGGCCCGGCACCTTCAGAAGAGGAGCATTGTTGAAGTACTTTTGAAACTTGAGCGCATCGAGCGTGGCACTCATGACAATAATTTTTAGATCTGGGCGCCGTTTTGCTACATCCTTCAGCAAACCCATGAGGATATCTGTCGCTAGTGTGCGTTCATGTGCCTCGTCAAGAATCACGGTGCTGTAGCGCTCGAGATTCGGATCGTTCATGGCTTCCCGCAAGAGCATGCCGTCCGTCATGTACTTAAGGAACGTGGATCCGCGCTCCGTCATATCTTCAAATCGGATCGTGTAGCCCACTTCTTTACCAAACCTGAGATCCATTTCTTCTGATACACGCTTGGCGACACTCATCGCAGCCACACGACGTGGCTGCGTACACGCAATCATGCGCGGCACCTCGACACCATCAGCCGCACGCACTCTGTTCATCTGGGGTAAATCTGAAAGAGCGACAAATTGTGGGATCTGAGTGGTCTTACCGCTACCAGTCTCACCGATCACGACGGTAATTTGATTTGCGTTGAACTTTTCGTAGAATTCATCCATTTGAGCGTATACGGGCAGCTCCTTGCGGTCTTTGAGAATTTTATGGTACTTGTCTGAGTAGTTACGCGGTCCGTCAGATACAAACACATTTGTCTCGCTATCCAGGATCCGGCGCGCCTGAGCACCTGTCACCTTCCGACGCACGACACCCTGCAGCGGATCGGATCGGGAACCATCTTCTGATGCATCCGTCTTCATATCCTTCTTTTTCTTCTTTTTCTGGTGTTGAAGGTATGGGTTTTCGTCGTCACTTGAACGAGTAGACGGCGGCGGTGGCACGCTCGTCGACATGGTCACAGCGAGCCAACGGTGCGCATGCCAGACAAAAAAATGTGGATAGCGAGTCACGTGAGCCAGTGCGATGGTCCGCGTGGCATCCATCGTGGAGAGGGCAGCAGCCGACCGACGTCGGAACGATTCACACATCCACACACGATGGTATGTACTTGTTACTGACATGTAGGAAATGCAGGCGAGCACAGCGGACTTGAGCTCCGATGCCAAGATGGTAGAAACGTACCATGAAGATGCAGTGGTACGTATAGGTGACAGCAGAACAAATTAACCTCGCAGCACGACGCACAATTCGATTTTTATGGCAGTAAGCTTGCCACATGCTCGTCGGACCGCACGATCCGGGTCTTTGATGTGCAGAAAGGCGAGGCAGTGGGTGCGGGTGAAACGCTTGTGGGCCATGAAGGTCCAGTTTGGCAGGTGGCCTGGGCGCATCCCTCGTTTGGCACAATCCTGGCGAGTGCGTCATACGATGGCAAAGTGTTTATTTGGAAGAATGAGTCTACCAACGGCTCGTATGGTTCGGGTGGATGGGCTCGCATTAAGGACCATGCATTGCATACCGCGTCGGTGAACGCCATCGCGTGGGCACCGCATGAGTTGGGCGCCACACTCGCCTGTGCTTCGTCAGACGGACGCGTATCTGTTCTTACCTTTAATGAGGATGGTTCGTGGTCTGTCGATTTGGTGGCTGCACATCCAGGCGGCTGTCACGCCGTATCATGGATGCCAGTTTCGACCGCCACCACGGAGCCAGGCGCACCCATGATGTGTCGCCTGGCCACGGCTGGATGTGACGCTGTCGTCAAGATCTGGGAATTTAGTGAAGAGCACAACCGCTACGTGGAAATTGATCAGCTGAAGCAACACCGCGACTGGGTTCGTGATGTGGCATTTGCGCCGAGCTTGGGTCTTGCGCGCACGTATCTTGCAACGGCATCGCAAGACCGCACGGTCCTCATTTGGACACAGGACACGCCCAATGATCCGTGGAAGTGCACACCCCTGCTGCCTGGTGCCAAAGCAGAAGACCGCACCAAGTTTGCTGACACTGTGTGGCGCGTCAGTTGGAGCGTCAGCGGCAACGTGCTGGCTGTCAGCTGTGGCGATGGAAAAGTGTCGTTATGGAAGGAGAATCTCAAGGGTGATTGGGAATGCATCAGCGAGTACGTGTGCCCTGTGAACTGACAGCCAGTTTGGATGCATAGTGTAGGTATACAATAGCTCATAGGGGCAGAAAAGCCTAGTCCTCCACCATTGACGACGAAATCCGTCCCATTTTTCCTCGCGATTCTTTGCGCCCTACTTTTGCCTCGAACATGGCGTCTCCCGCGGCAAAGGCATCCGCTGCGGCCCTCTTTTCTTTTGCGTCTCTTGAGGCGGCTGCTACGCGTGCGTCAACGCGTGAAGTTGCCGAGAGAGTGCTGACAGAGATCCGTTCATCAGTACGTTGTTACAATGTCGGCCACTTACTTAGCGCAATCACAATGCCTCACAGACCACCGCTTTGGCTTCATGGACGCTACTATATGCTGGTCAGCCACCGCATGCGGCGCAGGCATTAGCCAACGTCGAACTTTTTTTGCGTAGCAAGCGGAAACACTATGCGCTTATGGAAAAATACAACCCACTCTACGGCATGTCGGACAAGGACCGGATCCGAGCCACAGCACGCACCGTCGGTCTCCAGGTTCCCACCAAAGAAAAGCCCAACTTGTGATATATCTACACCAGAATCAACATTATATCTACGGTCATAATGGTAGTCATATACAAGCTTTAAGCATTATACGCCCGATTCGAGTTTGATCTCGTGCCGACCGGGCATCGACATGGATAGCGACAAGGGGTCAGGAATCAGTGCGGAGGGGGTGTTTCGACTTCGTGGCGTCAATGGCTCACTAGGCGGCGCCTGTGGGCTTGATGCCTGGGGCTCGCCTTCATCATCTGAGTCTTTGAAATTACGCAGCGGCACCTTGTAACTGCCACTGGGCGCCACAGCAGAACACAGCTCTTCTGCGTCTTCAATGCCATAGTTGACAAAGCTAAGGGTGAGAGGCTTGCGTGGCCCCGGCGACTGCTTTGCCGCGTGCATTGCGTTTGCCTCACGAAGCGCTGCCATCGATCCACGCATCCGAAGACGCCCAGTCGGGGTCTTGGCCTGGTCACCCTGGCCGGGCGTCGTGTTGAGACGCATCTGACTTTGCAACCGTCGAACCGACTTGGCCGAAGAGCGAGCCTTGTTGGGCGAGGATGAAGCTGTTGACGTACGGTTTGGATCGCCGTCCATCGTGCGAATATGCGGCGTGCTTTGTGCCTTGCGAGGGAGACGCTGATGCGCCGTTCGCCGTACTCCCGACGGTGATGCCATGGGCGGGCGATGCATTGCCCGAATGGATGCATGAACCTGTGCCGGCATTGCGGGTGGTGATTGGGAGAGCGGCAAGGCTCCGTGCTGCTGTGATGGGTCTTCCTGAGTACTGCCCAGAGAAATGGGTGCCCAAAGCATATGAGCACCATCCACACTTGAGGGTCGTGTGCGTGCTTGTGTGGATGCAGGGTTGATGCACATAGACGACTCAGTCTGTTGCGACGATGGCGACGAGCCCAGCATAACATTATTCTTCACGGCCATATGATGGAGCATATGAGGCTCCATGTGTTGTTGTAATGGCTGCGCGGACATGGTCCATGGCTCAGGCATCAGCATCATGAGCTGATCCTGCATTCTTGTTTCTGGCAGCACAGGGCCTGCATTGGAAGTAAGCTGTAGGTGGCGCATGCGTTGAAGAGATTCTTGAGATGGAGAAGCCTGGAGAGGGACTGGCATTGGCATTTTCATGACTTGAGGCAGTGAGCGACCCACGGCCTGCGGTGTCACCGGTGGCGACGTGGAATCGACTTGCAGTGGCCCTGAAAGAGCAAAAGCGGGGTGATCCGCCTCACCAAACTCACTTTCTGAATCTGTCGTGTTGTTCATATGCTGCTCGGCCTTTCGACGCGGCCCGAGAGGGGGGGCGTCGCTGCTAGTCTGTTTGGTCTGACTCACAATGGAACTAGTGCTGCCCGTCGATGAGCTGCTCTCTATACCTAACGGCATATCGTCAGCAGGCCATTGCACGCGCAAATGGCCAGAGAAAGCACCTAAAATGTCATGCGACTTCGGCATAGCCTCGACATTGGACGGTAGAACCTCTGATTTCGTACGCTGCAGCGCCAGGCTGGATTCATTAGTGTTGCCGATGCCAGCACCGGATATAGAGCTAAAAGGCCCATCTTCGAACGTGAATGCGCCAATCTCTGGTGCCGCTTTTGAATAGTCCACAAACGAGTTTAAGCTTGCGTCGAAATGATCATAGTAGGGCGACCCCATGGTATGCGAATGCACGCCAAAATGGCGAATACGTTTATCCAGTGAACGACCCTTTCTACGCAACGGATGCTTGCGTAACCTTGCTCAATCAAGAGCGAAATGGATGGTTCGGAGGGCTAGGCAGACGCCGTGCGGAATGGAAACAGGGCAACAGTAGTATGACACTAGAAAACAAGATATCTAAATTTTGAGTAGATGTTCAACGTACCCACACCCAACGCTTAAGCTGGCATGCAAGCCATTGTGGCATGCGCCTATCCTCACGTGACACCCACGTGGTGTCAAGCAGGAGCGCTGTGGTCAACGGGCGCCCTGCTTTGGAGCTGTTCATTGGGACTCGCTCCGTTTGTGCATCAAACCATGGGCGTCTTTTCTAGCGTGGCTCGGCCAGCTGTGAACACGTTCAAATACATGGTATGTGCTGTGGAGTTGTAAAAATCCTGACTTGCTGTAGCGTTGGGCCGCACATGAGCGCCCCGTCGTGTTTTTCTCCTTGATTGTCGGTGCAATCGGTACGTCCTGGAGAACAGGGGCACTAACGAATCTACAGGCCCGATTGCTGTCGTTACTGTCCCACAATACCGCGCCAAGCTCGGATGGAAGCCTGCAGAGCGCATTCCTGTCACGTATCCTCGTACGTCTCTTTTTTATTGCGTTTGTCTAACATACAACAGTGCCTGACAGGCCACGCCAGCCTGTGAGCGGCTATGATGACGAATAAGTGGCAGTGTCAGTAGATACATGCAATGTCAACGATTTGAGCGCTTCATCCGAGCAATATATTGACTAAGAGGCTGAGTGCGCCTCCTGCCGTCAGACCGCTTACGATCCAAAACGAAAGCAACATGGAAGCGACCGTGGCGTCCTGCGCCGCCGTGCGCTCCGTTGCGGGTATCTCATATGATTCCTCGTGCTGCAGAAGAATGTTTCTCTCGCAGTGTGGATGTGCTGTGTTCACGCTTTGTGGTCCACATATGAGAAAAGAGGTAGACAGCCAGCCCGACGTCAGACCTAAGCCCCATACGCATAGGAAGAACAGGCTGTCAGGGATGGGGCTGGAGACATATTTGCTCAGATGGCACATAAGAAAGAATGGCAGGAACAGAATTCGCGCAGCTGTACATGCGCTAGCGACAGTCACACGACGTACATTCGCGACGGGGAAAATAATCGGCAGTCGTCGTCCCATAAGGTCACCGATGTTCATGCAAACAATGTGCAGCGCCACAAATATGCCCTCATTTTGGAGCCATGCGCTTTGAGTCGTGGTGCGCACCCGCGACGTGATGCCTGGGTATACGCATAATGTTACAGCGAATAAACCAAAAATGCTAGCACTCCATGGCACCAAGCTCGATTGAACGCGCTTGATCTTCGTCCATGACATGTCAGGTCCCTGTCTGTCATGCTCGACCTGTGTCCCTCCTTCCATGCGTTGCTTAATTAGGGGCATACGCAGCATTCGCCGAAAGGCCCACCAAGTCACCCACTGCAAAAGAGCCGTTGATACATATACTGTGAGAGCTGACCTCTTGTTTTGGGCAACTGCCTCATGCGATATCTTGGACGCTGACATGGAGCTGGCCAGATTCAACACGCTGCTAAGGACGCCGTTCAAAGCCTGACCCAGTAGCATGTACCCTGTAACGTACCCGTGAATATCCAGACTGGTACAAAATGCCATGGTAGCATTTTGCAAGTATGTTTGAACAAGAGCGAGAGCAATTGACATGGCCAAAAGAATGATATAATACAAGGTCGGGTTCTTCGGTGCGTCGTTACTGCGAATCCATATGGATACAATGACTACACATGACAGCGCCATGGATGCAACGAGCATGATCTGGATACGATTCGTCACCATGAATCGTTTTGTGCCTTGCGGAAATAGAGCTGTCACGGCACACACGACAGCCGTGGCATTGAACACGGTCATGATACCACTACTGAACACGCTCTCAAGGGGTGTCAGTCGGAACGCATCGTGAAAGTATTCGATCGAAGAAACTAGCGCATTAAACGGTGCAAGCACACACATTCCCAACAAAGCAGCAGTGAACGGGACAAACATTCGCGGACGGGCCTGCGAAATGTCGCATTCCGCGTCTGTCATGGGTTGATGATATCCAGTGCTGCGCACCGTAGCTGAGAGAGCGCGTGGGAAATATGTGTGGAGATGGAACCCGCACAGGACGCGGGGTGATTCTCGATCTAGGCGCTTGGCGCATGCCTATCGCAGCTCCACTGGGCTCAGAGCTTGGGCTCCATAATGGTACTCGATCAAACTCAGTGCATGAGATTATTAGACAATGTAAGAGATATGCGTCAGATGGTGGCAAAGAAGAGTCAATTCACGGCAGCGACGATCGAACCACGAACCCAACGATGACGGCGTCCATGGTAAGTGGTCGAGCCAAGCCTCTGTTGTTGTTACAAGCACGTGCAGGGAAAGGTGCTGTATTGAACTAAAGCGCACGTCTGCGAAGACCGTCAGCGGACGGATTCGTGCTGGATGAAGCGACGCTTGAACGAAGGAGACTTGCATCTGGCAAGTCGAACAAGCCTCTACCAGAACTACGCACTTTTTCCCTGCCATCATCATCGTTTAATGCTTCTTTGTGGGTCTCATCAGGTATTGCACCTCCATTGGCTGGTCCAAATGTGGCTGGGATCGGTCAGGGATTAACGGGACGCCTGATCCAACCCAAACTTTCCGCTCTTATCATGCCGGGCCAAGGGTCTCAGTACGTCAACTTGGCCCGTGACTTCTGCGAAAAATATAAATCGGCTCGCGATGTATGACACGAGGCAGAAACCTACGTCACTCAGTTTGCTACAGGACAGCCTGTGTCCGCTGCCAGCTCTCATCCTGATCGTGCTGACTATGAGGCGTGCTTAGTAGAGCAACATGGTCTTGACGCTCAGTGCCGAGCACCTGATACTCGCTTATGACCAAGGTGGCTTACTGATCTCGCTTTTCGCGGCTCACAACTTGAACTCACCCGACCAGAAAACGCTATGCCTGCCATTTTTACCGCTGCATTATCTATTCTCTCTGTTCTACGAAAAGAATTCGATGTGGATGTATCGAGAGATCATGTGCATTGGGCGGCAGGCCATGGTTCGGGTTTTTTTGCTGCATTCGTGGCAGCAGGTGTGCTTGAGCCACGCGATGCCTTGCGCACGATGCGATATCGTGGCTTGGAAGCCATGAAGTGCGTATGACACATCCTGTACTTTTCCACCAGGCTGCGAGAAACCCAACAATGTGTACGAGACGTGGGCCTTTGCCAATGTGTCGAGTGGCAAAGGTAAGCACTTCATTACAGAGGAACAGACAAATACTGTCACAACCGCATGCAACCCTGCCTCTATAGGATGGCAAGGTACGCAAGTCAGTGCCGTTGTCATGCGACCTGGCAACTTAGAACATGCCCTGAGCGAGGTGCGTTCGATCCAGGCGGACATCCGAGCGGGCCTTGTACCAGGTGTTGCTCGTGAGGAATTTGTTAAAACGGCATATATTCATGCTCAAATCCAGATTGGCTTATCTGGAACGGGCGTCGGCGTCAATCATGCGTGCGATCGTCTCCATTTCAAAGGGATTGGGACACGGGCTGTGAACTTGCCCTTTTCGGGTCCGTACCACACTTTGTTCATCGAATCTGCAAACCGGGCGTTTGCACAGCTCATGGAAGTTTTTCCATTATACGAACCAACTGAAGATATCCGAATTGTGTCGTCTGATGATGGACGTGTGCTTCGCAATATTGATGATATTCGAGACTATATGCGCGTGTCGCGCTCAGGTCGCTGTTTCAATGGCCACATACAATCTCGACACTCATTGATCGGGGCGTGAAACGATTCATCTGTCTCGGTCCAAGCCATTCGCTCAGCAGCTTGGTCGTGAACTGGCCTTGCGTGAACGCGCACAGGCTCATCATGCGTCGCCGGACATCCAGGCTCGGTTAGCCACACTTGATGAACAGGCATCTGAATTTGAGGTTTGGAGTGTCGCTACTGCTGAAGGCACTGAACAGCTCATGAATGCTCTGCGAAAACTCTCATCCACACCGTAAGATATGTACTTGTAGCTCAAGGTATGCAACGCATGTTCAGCGTCGGTTGGGCCATATGTGGGTGTTCGCTCGCTTCGCGGCACGTGACATCCATGACCAACGGGTGACCCCAACTCATTGAGTCGTGTCACTTGTCTACACGAATAAGCTGAGCGGTCGTTCGACAATGAGTGTACACACGAATGCGCTGGCCGTTCTCTTACTTGTATTGACAATATGCATAACAATAACGGATGCTGCAGCCCTCTCGGCACGCGTTCCTCAAACTGGCAAATCGTGTTACTTTGCATGGGTGGATCAAAAATACGAAAAAGTAGGCTTTTACTTCGCTGTGCAAGAAGGCGGTGATTTCGACGTTGATTATACTCTTACATCACCGCACGATAAAGTCATTTTGCATGGTGAAAAGTCGTCTCAGGAAGACTTTGTGTTCACAGCGAATGAAGCGGGTGAATACAGTTTCTGCTTTGAGAACCGAGTTAGCACACATGAGGAAAAGCTCGTTGACTTTGATATCACGGTGGAATCTGAGCCACGTCTTGAGCTACCATTGGCCAAGGCCGCGCTTCTCCGGGACCAATCATCGCCTGTTGAAGAGTCCATGTCCAAAATCGATTCAGATCTCACGTCCATCGAGCGTACGCTTCGTTATTTCCGTCTTCGTGATAATCAGGGATATGTGCTTGTGGATCATACCCGGCACCGGATCACGCGCTACTCTATTTTTCAAGCTCTTATCATTTTGGGCGTTTCTGTGGGTCAAGTGTACATGGTCAAGTACTTCTTTGATAGAGGATCTCCCGCTTCACGTTTCCGCGTATAACCCCCTATTCATTATGTAGCATAGCGCCCATAAAATTCTCTGTTCTGCATCATCCTACACTTGGCCATGCTCAAGTCCATAGAGGATGTGTTTGGTGGCGTTTAGTCAGCATTTTCTCCTTGGCTTCTTGTTGCACCGTCACTTTTGAGTATCCAGCACAACATACGATGACTGCAGAAGTCACATTGTCAAAACAGGAGCGCTACGCTCTAATTACTCGTGGTATTGAAGAGATAATTGGTGGTGAATCTATTCAACAGGTTCTGGACGCGAATGAGCGCCCCCTCCGCTGCTACTGGGGTACCGCCCCCACTGGCCGCCCCCATGTTGGCTATTTAGTTCCTCTCACCAAGCTTGCTGACTTTCTGCGTGCAGGTGTTCAAGTCAAGGTGCTTTTCGCAGATATTCATGCATTTCTTGATAATATGAAGGCGCCTATTGAACTGGTAAAGCATCGCGCCAATTATTATCAGCAGATCCTTACGTGTGTCATGAAGTCGATCGGTGTACCTACGGAACGTCTTACTTTTGTAATGGGCTCCTCTTACCAACTTACTGAAAAGTACAATTTTGACGTGTACCGTCTAGCCGCCATGGTAACAGAGCACGACGCTAAAAAGGCCGGTGCTGAGGTTGTGAAGCAGGTGGCTAGTCCGCTCCTCAGTGGCCTGCTTTATCCTGGTCTACAGGCTCTGGACGAACAATACCTTGATGTTGACTTTCAGTTCGGCGGTCTAGATCAGCGCAAGATTTTTATGTTTGCTGAGCAATACTTACCCAAACTTGGTTACCAGAAGCGCGCACACATCATGAATGGCATGGTACCAGGCATGAACGGCTCAAAAATGTCTTCATCTGATACGGACTCTAAGATTGACTTCCTGGACTCACCAAGTGAGGTTTCGAAGAAAATTAAGGCTGCTTATTGCATGGAAGGTGAAGTGGAAGAAAATGGTGTATTGGCTTTTGTCGGTGCCGTGCTGATGCCTATTGCTCGTGTCCGTGCAGAAATGATGGACAAGCATACCCGATTGGAAGGCCAATCCCGCTCATTTATTCCTGATGAGGCTCCTGAGGGCACTCTTTTCAGCATTATGCGTCCGGAGAAGTTCGGAGGTCCTCTTCACTATGCCTCGTACGATGATCTTGTGAGGGACTTTAAGGAAAAGAAGCTTCATCCGGCTGACTTGAAGCCGGCCGTCGCAACTGCTTTGAATACTTTGCTTGAACCCGTGCAGAAGCTGTATGAGACGGAGGAATTTAAGAAGATCAAAGCGCTCGCATACCCCGACGAGGAACCAAAGGCCAAAAAGGTCAAGGCCAAAAAGCGTACGTGCTTGAAACTACTTACGACCAGTCAACCCTATGATTGCGCCATACTTCACCAAGGAAGAGGGCGGTTTGGCTGAATCACCTGAAGAGGCAGCCGCCAATGCCAAAGCTGCCGGTTTTGAATACAAGCAGCGCAAGGGAAAGAAAGGAAGTGCTCAAAGACAGGATGATTCTGCTCAAGCTGAAGCAAATGCCCCTACGGAAGCACTGCAGAACCTGTCCGTTCATCCATAGGCGCACGTAGGCCTCGACTCTCGTGTAAATCACGTGCATTGAAACGCCATGGAGGTCGTGTGCGTTGTGGGCGGCCGTGCGCTGGGTCACGGCTTGTTTTTAGCCATCATGGGATATTCTGAAGGTACGTTCTAAATACATCTGATGGCAAGAAACTGCTAGCTTCCGTTTTCATCAGTATGTACTTGAATGCAAAACTTATATATAGCACGATGATTCGTGTTAAGGATCCCAAGGTTTCTCTGGACTTTTACGAGAATGTCCTCGGCATGGAGCTGATTGATAAAATGGAGGGCTCCGATTTTACGCTGTATTTCCTCGCTTATCAGCATCAGAAGAACCAGCCTCTTGGAAAGCGCGAAGCTGTTCTTGAGCTGACACACAATCATGGCACTGAGAATGACCCCAACTTATCGTACCACAACGGTAACTCTGAGCCTCGTGGCTTTGGTCACCTTGCTATTTCTGTGGACAACATCGAGGCAGCATGCGAGCGTTTCGAAAGGCTCGGTGTCAAGTGGCAAAAGCGTTTGACAGGTACGTTTCCGAGTGTTTTTGACCATCAGATGGCAGGATGAAAACAATTGGTACGTTGCTAGAATGCTGTGCTAATCAAATCAAGCCTTCATTCTTGATCCAGGTATGTGAGAACCTCGGCTGACAAACAAGACAACTACTGGATTGAAGTCGTGCCAAGCACGCTTTCTTTCTCAAAGTAAGCCATTGCATAGTTCCCACATAGTCCACAAGCCTTCTGCACATCAAAGCCAAGTACGATAATAATATCGGGCGAACAAATTCTATTTCCCCTCATAAAAAATACAGTATCAACTCCCCGATGACGTTCGTCACAGGCAAAAAAAACGTTATGCGTCAATAGAAATACACAGAATTTACAATGGCTCGGCATTGGCCATAGCAATCGCTGCATTGTTATTTGTTACAGATGAGAGGAAAGCCGCAGCTGTGAGGTTAGGGTTGGTGTTCCCATTAGGACCCTTGTTGCAATTTGCTCCTTGCTGGCTTAACAAAGCCTGGGCGGCAGCCGCGGCCTGGACAATCTGCTCACGAGATAGTGTGTCTGTCGACACAGGAGGGCGGCCACTCACACTATCTGCCTTGGCACTTGCTCCACCTCCGTTTGCATGAAGCAGCTGGAGACCCAGCAGACCGTGTGAGCCTGAATGCAAGTAATGATAACGAAGTCCATTAAGGTTCTTATAACGCTTGTCACAGTTTCCAACTTGACAAACGTACATCTTATCAGGTAGGGCATTGTTCAAGTTCTTAGCTGGTGAAACGGATACAGGTTCTTGGTTGTTGGGAGCAGTCGGAGACTCCAATGGAGTTCCATAATTTAAAGAGGAAAACAAGCCTTGTGCTGGCGTCGAAATGCCAGTCATTATGACGTCACTTTGAGGCGAATCTGGCTTAAAGTCAGATTTCGCGGTCGCGTCGCCTGATCCCAACACCGATCCAGGCGTTCCAATATTTGTGTCATTCGAAGAAGCAGACGCTGATGTGACTCCAGCTCCAAGTGCATTAGGAGTTGAAGGTTTCTGAATCGTCGAGCCTTGCGTCGACGACGCCGTCGTGACCGTATTTGGCGAGGAAGTAGCATTGCCAGAGTTCACATTGCGCAGATTTTGATTACAGTGTCCATGCAACCTGTGATATTTTAGCCCATTCATCTGCTTATAAGCTTTGTCACATCCTGGGGCAGGGCATTTGTATGGGCGATGTTCGGAGGTACTGTTGTCTGCCGTGGCGGCAGGCGAACCAGAAAAGTTGGCATTTGTAGGCGTAGAAGGTGTACTTGGAGTTGTAATCGGTCCGAAGCGCTCGCGCTTCACTGGACGTTGCAGTGATGCGACATTAGCTGATGGGAAGAACAAATTCGGCGGGGCACAAGACGGAAGCTGGTCGTCGGCAGCATTACCGCGAATATTGAGGTTAGAAAATATGGTGGGTTGCGTTGTCGAGCCTAAGAACGCTTCATTTTCTGAATCGATCGATGGTGTACCCGCCCGAGAAGTACCAGGGCTCGAGAAGGGCGATGAATAAGTACCTGACATGCTGAGCGGATGACGGCCTCCATTTTCGAGTAGGGTGCGGAACAAGGGATTCGAGGAAGAGCCACCATTCTGCTGTCCATGCGTGCGCTTCTTTCCACGACCCGATGGAGAGCACATAACAGCAGTGTCAAAAGCGCTCGGGTACTCTAAGTTTTCATTCGTGGTAGATACCATGGGCGTATTGTTGATAGATGAGGATATCAATGGGCGTGAACGGGCTGTTGGCATTTCTTCGTCCACAGAGCTGTTGCTCAGTCCCACATCCGTAGCCGCGGCTGCTGTTGGGTGTTGTGATGAAGCTGACGCCTCCGTCGTCATGCTTGCATCATCCATGTCTTCATCAGTCACCATACTTTCAGTGTCATCATCCTCAAATCGCACATGGCACTCTTCATAGTGTTGAAGAAGATCATGCAAATCATCCAATTCTTTGCCACAGCAAGTAAAGTTTCGGCAAAACGTTGACTCTAGCCGTACAGACGATGGTCCTGCCACAGTGGCATCCGAATCTGTAGAGGAGGAGAAGCGTCCAATCGAATATTCAAGCAAGTCAGCGACATCTTTACCAAAGGACACAGCCATGGCTTCCCTGAAACTGGCGCTTCCACTGAGACCCGCACTGAGCCCCAAGTAGCTACCAGAGGTGTTGGTCCTGGCCATCGGTGTACCGTCATGCATGGCATTGCTGTTCGTTGGTTCACCAGACCTGATTATAGGAATAGGTCCTTGTGTTGCGCTTGTCATGGCTCGCAGTATACCTCCGGAGTCAACCAACGGGTAGATGTGGCAATGTCTCGGTATTGGAGACGTGGAGATCCCGAGGATGATGGACTGCCCAGACTCGATGCGAAAGGGTGGGAGCTTTGCCACCCAATTTCGGTGCTCTCGCTTGCATCGTACATATTCATTGGTTTATCTGGGCTCCCTAAGCGCCACAGGTACTCGTAAGCGATCGGCCGAGCAGAGACAGGGCCAATCGAATATATATGTGAGGTCTCCATTTTTAGAATACGCGCGAATAGGACCAAACCTCCATTCTTACAGTGGAGGGTATTGATACCCTACATTGATTGGTTGTATATCTGCTCTGCACGAAGTCTGCCGGTGTCGCGTAGCCTTTTTGGAGTCAAACAGTGAGGACCACCAACGAGGGCAAATGTGATGGGGGACGATACGATCGCACAAGCAGCATGCTGGGAAAAGATTTTATGGAAGAAGCAGGCCTACGAAGATAACTATGTTGATGCCTCGTTCCTGAGTCAGCTACGAACAAATGCCACGGCATCGTTTCCTACCTGGGAATTTATCATGTTGTCTTCCCTCAGTATCGGGCAGAAAGTGTCCATTGTCCTTCTTTTTGTTGCGATATTTGCTCATCTGCATATGGGGTTGGTAAGTTCATTTGCCTTAATCTGGCTGAGCACACTCACCACATGCATACTGGCTTGTATGGGGAGTTGTGTGCCAAAGCAAAGCGACCTTTTCAGCGAGGGCAAGTCCATCACCCATTCCATTTCAAGCATCGTTGTCCTAATCTTTGCATTACAGGCACTGTCTCCTGTCGTGCGCACTTTTAGCGAGACTACAACAGATGGAAGTGTGTGGGCATGTGCCGCCATTCTCTTTGGCGGTCACTTGGCCTTCGCGGACTACTCCATGTTGCTGGATCCAAGGTCACGCCTTAGATCCACCATAAGTTTGAATATGGCCATGTGTGCCAGCGTTGTTCTTTCCAGTCGACTCACGATGGATGCGGACGTGTACGCCTTGCTGCTTGTTGCCTTACAATTGTTTGCCATATACCCTCTGCTCCGAGATCGCTTGTACACATATTATGGTAATTTGACTACGCGTGATCATCGGCAAATTCCGCGCATGGTGATACCCTTAACGTCTCTATTTGTGTGTGCCAGCATGTGTGCCATGTGGCGCGTAAGCCCTATTGTGGCCGTGTTCCTCGAGCCGAGTGCCCTTTTTTTCGTGTGCTTACTATGCCCTCTGTGGATGCGGCGAGCACAGAAATGGAAGACCGAAATGCGTGGTCCTTGGGACGAGGCTGTGTTGGTGCCGCCTCACATCCGGCGCGTTGACAGCGCGTGTGGAGTCCCTCTTGGCTGACTTGCGGTGGCCAGTTCTAATTTAGTGTTTTGTCAATAGGGAAATCAACGTATCATAGGGCCCCTTTGGCTAGTGTGACACGAGGGGCTGTTTCACGCCATTTTCGCCTTCTGACAAGCTCACGCCTTCACACCCTATTCTTTTTATGCGAAAAGGCAGTATAGCACCTGACTCCTCGTACGAGTCGAAGTCACAAAAGAGCTTTTGTGTGGATCATGCATCCATGTCATCCGACCATGGCCTGGATGACGACAAGTGGCTGCGTTTATCTTTTCCGTTCCCCCTACCCCACGTCCACAGAAAGCGTGAGCAAGACCTCGATTTGCCAGGTCAGCGAGATTCTGTGCCTGGGCGTCGTACGATGCGCATGATTCACTTTCCATTGACCCTTCCGACGACCGACTTTCCGAATCAGGGTCAAGGTCAGCTGTCCGAGTTCTTCGTCCAGCGCCCGATGTGGGCGATGGAACCATGCCGAACATTGTATTGTGCCGCATTCGCCGCATATATGCTGTGCTTGTATGTTCCCTATAAGGCTCTCGTAAATATTCCGCCATGCAATCGTCCACGCAGGTCGTGGACATGGAAAAAAGCCATGCTCGTCTCCCTCATCCGACGATGCACGGTGTTCATTTGTAAAACCCACATCCTACTCACTGGACAGCCCAGCGAAAAGCCACCGAAGTGTACAAAAAGTCTTTATGTCCATATTGATCCTCAAGCCGTTCTTTCAGGAAGTGAGAGTGAAAAGCCGGGTGACATCCGTGGGGAACTAGCACGGGCCATGAAGCTGCAACATATTAAGCCGGTGTGTATTTCAGGCTTTTTTGTTGCGTCTCCTGATGAGCCTATCCCTTCTAGTGATAGGGCCTTGCCTGATGAGCGAATTATCGTGCATTTACATGGTGGTGCGTACTGGATGGGCACCGCCAACGAGAAGAGTCCCAGTGCCGCGTTCAGTCGTGATCTTCTTCGACGTCTTAAGGGCGAGAAGGGTATGCCACAGCGTGCCTTTCTAGTGGAATACCGTCTGGCTCGGCATGGCGACTACGAGCATGGTAGCTATCCTGCTGCGCTCCTGGATGCCTTTGTGGCGTACGTATACCTGATTCGCACATGCGGCTTCCGTCCTGAGAATATCATTTTGTCCGGTGATAGTTCTGGCGGCAACCTGGCCCTTGCCTTGTGTCGGTATCTACGGGATGAAGGTGTAGAGAAAGTGCCGGGGTCCCTGTTGCTCTTGTCGCCATGGTGTGACGTCTCGCGCTCACACAGTGGGCCGTTACCTGCGCCGAATCCGTTCTCTACGACTGTGCTCAACAATCAAAGTGACGTGATTACTGCCTCCCTTTTGTACCGCAACTCGGCGGTGTGTCCCCTGCTGGGCCGTTTACCGGCGAGCGAGACGTACAAGAATCCGTATATCTCGCCGGTGTCGCTGCAGCTCGATGCCCAGTCGGGTGTCTATCCACCTCACTGGGGTTTTTGTGGCTTTCCACGGCACGTATTTATTAACACGGGTCGTGCTGAGCTGAATTCTGAGCAGCATGTGACGTTGGCTCACCGCATGGCTGAGGGCACTGTGTGGGGCGTGCCGCGGTACTCGGGGGACTGTGACTACTCAGAAGACCGTGCGCACAACATGTCGTGGCGCGACCAATTTCCGCGCACGAAAGGGTGGGTTTCCAGGCACGACTCCCATGTCCAGCGTCACGCGTGTGACCAGCGACCGCTGGAGAATCGCCACGTTGTGCTGGACGAGGCGATCGATGGCGTGCACATTTACCCCTTCTTTTCGTGGTTTGAGCCTGAGCGGAGTGACACGCTGGATCGCATTGCGGCCTGGATTCGTGCGCTATGAATTTGTATAGATGCCATGGCCCGGTTGATTCCATAAGCGACGACGGAGGTAGAACAATTGGTATGCGCGCGCTTCGAGGACCTGGTGGGCTGACACGCGGGTCACTTTGTCGTCGTCGTAGCGGTACCACAGACCGCGCCATTTGGAGTAGTTGGTATAGTGACCTGACGTGAGTGTGCCTTCGTGCACTACCACGGTGAACAGGTCGTAGGCGTAGGCGTACGGATCGAGTGATTCGTCTTCGTTGGCTGAGCGTGCGCAGCACTCGTGTACATCTAGCACGAAGGGGAACTGGACGCGGGTATCGACTTTGGTCGCACTGAGGCCGTGTTCGTAGCGCTTGAGCTGGATGCACAGGACGGGAGGCAGCTGGAAAAGGCGCAGCTGCTTGGTGGCTCTCGCGCTTTTTTGGCAGTGGCTGCATCGGTACGAAGCCTCGGGCAGTTGTTCTGGCGCGCAGTACCGCAGCAGACCCGCGTGCAGTGTCTGCGCCGAGGACTCGAGGCTTTGTTTGTGTTTCTTGGGGTCGTGGCGCTTTTTTTTCGACTCGTCGCTGTCTCCGGGAGCGTGTACCTGCAAGCTGACGTCCAAGAAGGGCTCGTGGGTGTGGGTGGTGAGCTGGCACGACTGGCACGTTACGCTGCTTTGCAAGATCCCACAGAATGTGCGGTGAATGACGCAGGGGCACATGGCGACGTGGTCCACAGCGGGCTTGGGCATGGGTACGTGGTCGTCGGCGTGCTCGCTGAGAAGTTGGAGATGGCGGTCATCCGTCCACGGACAGGGGGGCAGCTTGGTGCGTTCGAGGGCGTGGGCGGTCAAGGCGTTGTGGATGCCGTTCAGAGCGCTGATGAACATTTCGTGAGCGTCGTGCTGGCCTGCCTGGGACAGCTCGGCGGACGACACGTCCATCCAAATGGCGAAGAGGAAGGACGTGGGTCCGTACGGGCCCTGCGTGTCGGAGGCCCCGTAGAACTCTTTGTACAGCTTGTCCATCTCGCAGGCCAAGCAGTCGCGGCCGACTGAGCAGAGCGCTGCATTGTGCCTGTCGCTCAGAAAATAGTTGCGGAGGAGGGGGTTGTGTATGAAGGCCTGCAGAATCACGTTGAGGAAGCAGGTGGCGCCCATGTTGCGCAGACCGCGGGGCATGCGGCACACACATGGCAGGGACTCGTTGTGGGGCGTGCGGGCGTCGTTCATGCCGAGCTGGTCGAGTGCGTGTTCCTTGATGCTCGGCACGCGCGAGCGGCGTGTCTCGCGCAGCCAGACGTACTCGAAGCGTGGGTCGTACACGACGTCGTCGCATGCCGAGCAAAACAGGGTGCCGTGCACGATGTCGCAGGCATAGGGATGTGCTTCTTCCGCGAGGTGCAGTCCGATGTGCGACGACCCTTCTTCGGCGCCGTCCGCGGCGGCCTGATTTGCTCCGCGCGTCACGGGCAGCGAGGCGTCGCGCACCGGATCACGAAACAGGCACGCTGCGTGCGCACACGAGAGGCACAGGAAGGGGCGCCGCAGATCGATGCCGCAGGCGGCGCACGTCGGGTAGGCAAGCTGGGGTCAGCTGTGGCGCACACGTACCTTGCACCGCTTGCCGCGGCGCATCGGCGCATCGTCCGAGCCGTCTCGTGGCTTGATGTGCCCATCCAGCAGTTTCTGGCCGTATCGCAGGCCGGCCATGTACCGCTCGAGCCACAGTGTGAGCTGCGCGTGCGTCTCGCTCTGCAGGTGCTGGCACCCGGCCTGCTTTTCGCCGCGCGCTGCGACATGCGATGGGAGTCGCACGCGTGTCATGGCAGGGAGCCAAGGGCCGGCGCTACAGGTGGAGGCTACGGACGGCGGCCGCGGCCCACGGCCGGGTGGCGGCCACCTGGTCGAGGCGCAGCATGGCGAACAGGCGGCGGACGAGTGGCGGTGGCGCGCCGGCGTCGGAGAGGAGCAGCGTGCACCGCAGTGCTGTGCGGTGCAGATCGCGATCGGGGTGTGTGCGGAGCCACGACACGAGGGGGGTGAGCACGGCGAGGCAGGGGCGGTGATCGAGGCACGTGGTATCTTGCAAGGCGGCGTACTCGAGGAGCACGGCGAGGAGGGCGAGCGCGGGGCGGGCGCATGCGTCCGTCCAGGGCGCGGTGCGCACGAGATGCGTCGCGGGCAGCAGCACGGACGGGACGAGGGCGCCGTCGAGCTGGTGATCGAGGCGCTCGAGGCGCGCGAGCGTCGCGTGGGGCGGCAGGGACGGGGGGGCGCACAGCTTCCACAGCCACGTGTAGAAGAAGACGGCGCGCGCGGACGTGGGGCGCTCGCTCGCAACGCGCAGCATGATCCAGCCGAGCAGGCCGCGGCGCGTGATGAGGTCCTGCGCGACATGGGGTATCGCGGCGGCGGCGAGCATCACGTCTTCGAGCTGCTGAGCGAAGCGGTGGTCCGTCGCGGCGGCGGACGACAGCATCGTGCCGTACATGCTGAGCACGAGGTCCCATACGTGCCGTCGCTTGAACATGGACCATTCCGTGCGGGCGCGGCGCACGCCGCGCGGGTGCTGCGTGTTGGCGACGCTGGCGTGGGCCAGCCAGGCGTCGTGCAGGAAGCGCAGGATCCAGGCGCGCTGTGCGGCCCATGTATCGTGCGTCGAGTGCAGCGATCGGTACAGCATCGGCACGTCGAGCACGTCGAGGCGGGGCCGCTGCAGGAGGTAGCGGCACACGTCGGGAAAGGCGCTGGCGTGCGGCGTGGCGACGAGGCGCAGAGCGTGGGCGGCGAGCATGGTCGTCATGGACGGCAGCCACGGCACCTCGTCGTACGTGCCGGCGACGGACGTGGGCGGCGGGGGTGGCAGGGCGTCGCGGACGCGCTCGAGGACGAGGAGCACGAGCTCCTTTTCACGGAACGCCGTCGGCTGCAGCGACGCGTACGCCTTGCCGAGCACGCGCATCGCGTGCAGACGCAGGGCGGCGCGGTGCGTCGAGAGGCACGTCACGACGGTGCCCATGGCGCCCGTGCGCAGGATCGCGAGCCACTCGAGGCCGGTCAGGTGGGCGTCGTGCGTCTCGCGCTCGAACATGGCGCCGCCGACGAGGTTGAGCACGAGCCATGGGTCGTACGACGCCGTCGGCCGTAGCGACAGGAGCGCCGCGAGGCACGACGCAGGCGGCAGCGACGTCGGCACGGCCTGCTTGTCGGCGGACCAGGCCGCGGCCCACGCGCCGTCGCGTGTGCCGCGCTCGAGAACGGCCCACAGCGCCGCATCGCATGCATCGGTCGTGCCGCGGTACAGGTACACGAGGCGCGCGAGCGTCGTGGGCGTCGCGAGCGAGTCGCGCTGCACGAGACGCACGAGCAGCGCGACGCACGGGCGTCGGAACGCGGGTGTGTGCGTCGCCGCATACACGACGTCGGTCTGCGCGACGAGCGCGTGCAGCAGGCGCTCGGCGACGCTGCCTCGAAGCGTGCACGCCCGTGCGACGGCGAGCGCGAGGCGCATCGCATCCGTGTCGGTAGCGCGGTGGTGCACGATCGCCTCCAGCATCGGCTCAGCGAGCGACGTCGGCACGCGGCGCACGACGCTCCGCAGCGTCCGCGTCCACGCGGCGGTCCGAGGCGCGTCGCGGGCGTCCTCGGCCATGCGGCGCGTCAGGAAGCGCAGGCCCGCGTCGACCAGCGCCGCCTGCAGCGTGTCGCTGCCGCACGCCCGCACGAGCCATGCGGTGTGCGGCGCACAGAACGTCGTGAGCGAGGCGCGTCGCAGCGCCGCGTCGAGCGCCGCGTCCCACGACGCCGGGTCGAGCGCGTATGCCGCCGCGACCGTCGCACACGCCAGTGGATCGTGCAGGCACGACGGCACGAGCGGCGCGACGGGCGGCGACGCGCGCACATGCCGCCCTTCGAGCGCCGCCAGCGTCGTGTACGGTCCCCACGGCGCAGGCGGCGGCGCGCTCGCCGCGGCATACATGGCCCGAGCCGCGGTCGTGTCGCGCAGGACGGGCAGCGCGCGCGGCACGTACGTCCTCGCGTGCGCGAGCGCCGCGAGCGAGCCATGCGTCGGCGGCGCAAACGGATCGAGGCCCGGCGGGAGCGTCGCATCCAGCACGGCGTCCAGCACGTCGCAGGCGGCGTCCGACGCACGCCGCATGAGCGACGCGATGTGCGTGTGCAGCAGGCGCAGCGCCTCGGTGCCAGCCTGCGGGACGAGCTGCGCAAGAGCCTGCAGCTGCGCCTCGCTCGCCTCGGCGGGCGATGGCCACGCACGGAGCAGGGCCACGAGGTGCGTCTCGGACGCGTACGGCGCGAGCCGCGCGAGCGTGGCGAGCCACGGCGCCGGCGCCCTCGCGGCGCGCTCGACGACCACGTCGACGACGCGGCGCAAAAGACGCGCGCTCGGCATCGTGCACAGGAACGCGACGAGGCGCACGAGGTACGTCGCGTCCTCCGCGTCCAGCCAGGCGCGCGTCGTCGCATGCTCCCACACCCGCGCCTGGAGCGGCGGCGCTAGGGCGTGCCGCGCCGCCCACCGATCCAGCGCATCCCACGTGCACGACACCAGGTCGGGCTCGTGCGCGGGATGCACGCGCTCGAGCCACACCTGGAGCATGAGCGGCGCATCGTGCGCGCTGAGCGTGTCGGCCACACGCGCGTACGTCGCGGGCCGGCTCTGCAGCACGGGATTCGGCACCGCGCACGTCGGCACCGCACACGCCGCGTCCATCCACGCGGCGACCGGGTCGCCGATGCGATGCGCGAGCGTGCGCAGCGGACGTGCCGCACAGCCGTGCCGCAAGAGCTCGACACACAGCCGCGCCATGTACGCGACGATGCGCTGCGACTGCGCGTCGGTCCACAAGCGCTTCGCGAGGCGGATCTCGGCCTGCTCCCACACGACCGCCAGGAGCGGGCTCATCGCCGCATGCTCGCCGACCAGCTCGCGTATGCGCTCGGCGTAGCGGTACGGCGTGCGGACGCACCGCACGAGGCAGTCGTCCCAGAACGCCAGCACGTCCGCGTCGTCGTCGAGCGGCGCGAGCCACGCGTCCAGCTCAAAGGGATCGTGCGTCATCACCGCCGTGCGCCCGAGCCAGAGCCGCAGCAGCGCCGCACACTGCGCCCGCAGCGCCGGCTCCGCACGCGTGTACGCCACGAGGACAAAGTGCGCGTACGAGCGCCGCGCATGCGCGGGCCAGGGCGTCGGCACTTTGGCCAGCATGTCGACGGACGCCGACATGAGCATGCGCAGGACGTGCATCTGCGATACGCGCTCCCAGTGCAGTCCCGTCGGCGGTGGATCTAAAAACGCACGCGTCAGCAGGGACCCGGCGTCCCAGTGCGTGTCGAACGCCGTGCCAGGCAGCGCCTCCATGTACAGCGCCAGCACACGCAGCGCCACCTCGCGATGCATCGCACCGGCCCTGTGCATGAGCGGCGCGACCCACTCGATCGACGGGAGCCGCGTGCGCCACGCGAGCTCCAGCGACGCAAGGCACCGCGTCCACGGCCCATCGGGCCCCTCTTCGGCCGCTTGCGCGGCCTGCGACGCCTCGCGTCGGAACGCACACATGCGCTCGAGCATGCAGGCACAGACCGTGCACGCCACGTACTGCAGAAGCGCGTGGCTGTGCGCGAGCGCCTTGGCGACGGCGCGGCACACCGGCTCCGGCGCCGTGTGCGCGAGCGCCGTCGAGCGCGGCGGAGGCAACGCACCGAGCGCCGGCACGCGCAGCTGCAGCACACGTCCGACGTACGCCCAGTGCACGTAGCACGCCGTCTGATCCGCCCGCACGTCGATCACCGCGCGCGCCAACACAGGGCCCACAAGCTCCGGGCACGCCTCGCAGATACGCAGCGCCAGCTCCTGCTGCCGCAAATCATTCGTCACATCCAGCTTGCGGACCAAATGCAGGAGCATCTTGTTGTGTAGGGTATCGCTGTCCTGCCCATCGCGGCCGTACCATCCGCGGTCCGCGTAGCACATGCCGAAGCCGGGATGCGTCGCCGTGCTCAGCAAAAAGTGGTGCACCACGTCCGCCACGCTCGTGCTCCCAGCCTCCTCACGTTCACGCGCGTACAGCCCCAGAAGCAGCGGGCACACATCGCCCAGAAACTTGGCCTTGACACTCCGCGCCAGCTGCTCGTCCTTGCACACCTCCTCGTGCACGACCAGGAGCACGAAGCGCACAATCTCGGGCGGATCACTCGTGACACCACGAAACAACACTTGCCACGCCTCCGTCCCGATATCCAGCACGGCCATCTTCAGGGCGGTCGAATACGTCTGCGTCAACATAGCCAGCAGAAAGGCCAGGTACTGCGTTCGCACATCCATGTCGCGCATACTCACCGCTTGCGCGCCCGCTCGCCGTCGCATCGATGCCATGCGCGCATGAGCTTCACTCGTCCAATGAAAGCGCTCCCACACCATCTGCGCATACTTGCCTCGCGCATACATGGCCATCGCCGTGCACAGCCGCAGCGCCAGCAGCAGCCGGATCATGTCGGCACTCGCCTTATCACGCTTCGTCGGCTGCGAGGCAAGCGACACACTTTCCTGCATATGCGACATCCACGGCGAAGCAGGGTCCAGCAGCGTCGTAAGCAGCGCATCGCCATGGACATGATTGGGCTGATGACACGAAAGCAGGTGCAGGATCTGCGCCAGCACCTGAAACACCAAGATACGCAGCGGGTGCACATCGCGCTTCTCTGCGAGCGTCCACGCATCCAGCACGCGGGGCATCGCCCCCTCCGCGCAGAGCGCCACCGTCCATCGCAGTCGGTCGTCCGACGCACGAATCATAATCGCATCGCCATAGTCACCAAGCTCAGATGGATGCAGTCGGGTCCATGTTCGCACTTCGCCCAGCGCGCGCGCTACAACGTCGGCACTCGGACTCGCTAGCTGCTCACACAGCTCGCTGGCCGACGGGCGCGTCATGCCCAGACGTTGGCCGTGCGATCGAAGCCTTGGCAGGCGCCGCCGACCTTTTTTTGGGTGGCTGACAAAACAGAGGCCACGCGTCCCTCCCACACCGCTCGCCCATCGACGCCGATGACATCACGACCCGACCGGCACACGCAGCGGTACGATCGGCAGCTGCGCCTGTGGAACAAGTCGGGTCAATCATCACTGGAGGCTGCGCATGTGCTCGTAGTGGGCGCTTCGTCCCTCTCCTCTCACATTCTCAAGAATCTCGTGCTGCCCGGCCTGGGGTCCTTTACCGTGTGCGACGATGCACGCGTCTCACCGGACGACGTGGCATCCAACTTTTTTCTCGAGACAGACAGCGTAGGCGCCTCGTATGCAGAAGAGCTCGTGCGGCTCGTGCGCGAGCTCAACCCCGCCACGTCGGCTCATGCGTGCACCAAGGCCCCCACTTGGCTCCTAGAGCACGAACCCGCGTTTTTCACCCAATTCTCCCTCATCGTCTGTGTAAGGCAGACTCGCCTCCTCACCGAGACACTCGCAGATATCTCGTGGCACCACACGCCACCTATTCCGGTCGTGTGTGTCCGCAACTCCGGCTTTCAAGGCTACGTGGGCGTGTCGGTCGGAGAACTGGGCATCATGGAAACACATCCCGACTCTCTCGTCGATCTGCGCCTGACGCGGCCGTTTCCCGAGCTGTCTGCCTACGCACGCCAGTTTTCCGTGGACACGTCGGACTCGCTCGCCCTCAGCCACACGCCCTACGTCGTGCTCATCCTACGCGCCCTGGACGCCTGGGCATCGAGGCACCAGGGGGCCCTGCCGACATCAGCCGAGCGACGCGAGTTCATCGACTCAATGACGTCGCAGCGTGCCAGGTTCGGCGACGCAGAGAACTTGGACGAGGCTTTGGCTGCCCTCGCACCGCATGTATGGCGCCCCCTGCAATCTCCCGCCGTGCCCGCCCATGTGACGGCCCTCTTTGACGACGCACAGTGCCGACACAGCACCCACGGGTTCTGGCTGCTGGTCGCCGCATTGCACGCCTTTGTGCAGCAGTGCGGCACGCTGCCACTGACGGGCGCTGTGCCTGATATGAAAGCCATGTCATTGGAATACGCCGCTCTCCAACGCATATATGTCGGCCAAGCTCGGCGCGATCTGGACCTGTTTCACCAAATCTTGGATGACGTCGTCAAGAAGGCTGGCACATCGCGCGAGGCCGCTGGCTTGGCGGATGACACGGTAAGCACGTTTGTCAAGCACGCAGCCTTTCTCCAGCTTGTCCGCGGCCGCCGTCTGCGACTCCAACGGACCGAGCCCAACATAGGTGCGCTTGCTACCGCGCTGGCTGATCCCGTGAATCCTGTGACAGCACAGTATCATTTGGCCTTTGTCGCATCTGACACGTTTTATGAACACACGCATCGGTACCCGGGACAGAGGGATGACTGGCAAGCCGACGTCGACCCCCTTTTTTCTCATGCCCAAACCTACTGCGCAAGGATTGGCCTCGACCTGTCCGACAGCGATCGAGTGCGCTTACAACACGCGTGCTATGAATTGGCTCGCGGAGGTCACGCCGATACACCTTCCACTTCCGCGCTCTTGGGCGGCGTGGCGGCCCAAGAGGTCATCAAAATCATCACAGTGCAATATATTCCCCTGGACAATACTTGTGTATATGATGGTATCGAGCAAGCTGTATCTAGTTTTCGTCTGTAATCTATCAAGGGTGGTCTTCATCACTTTGCACATGCACATAGACATGCCCCACCATGCCAAGAGCATCGGCCCGTAGCTTTTGCGTCTGCTTAGACAGACGGGTATCGTACAAAACACGATCACACACATCACGAATGATACTCTCAATCTCCAGTTTCGCACTTTTGAACAATGCATGCAGCCCCTTTTCTGCCGCCTGGTCCTCCAACTGCTTTTTGCGCTCCTCAGTAATACCCTCCTCCTCTGCCTTCGCCAGCTCATCAAACACACTCTTCAAGTCCAACGCTGCACGGAACGTCGATACCGTTTCACGCACCGTGTGGAACGAGCTCGATGCGGCATGAAAAAATCCTCCCAGGCTACCCAACATGCCATTGGCAGCCGAATAATGCCGCGATTTGGCCCCATAAATAAAGCCCACGGCATGCAGCAACTCCACGCCAAAACTGCACGGTCAGTGTGGGATACGCACTTTTCCTTCTTCAACTCCTCTGCCTCCAGAAATGTGATACGTTGGAACCCTTCGCGCACCTCTTCAACGAGGGCCGGATCGTCGGCCGTTTTGACACTTTCCACATACACACTGAGTTTGTGTGCCAACTTGTCAGCCAACATCGAGACGCGCTTCTCACGCTCTGCTTCCTTCTCCTTTTCATGCTTTTCTTCTTCGGCTTTCTTAGCCTCAGCTTGCTCCGGAGTCAAATGTTTGTCGCCTTTCGTTGGCACCTCCTGTCCCTCGGCGCCGGCAGAGAGCTCGTCCGAGTCCTTTTGTAGCGCCTCTTTCAGGTCACGACCAATACTAATATTCCCAATAATATCGTAAAATCTCTCGCCACCGAACAGTCCACCGAACACTTCTTCAGGGTCGACGACGCCATCAGGGTCGATAAGACCAGGTGTGGATGGACCAAACTCGTTGTATTTGTGGCGAAGATCGCGATCAGAGAGCACATGGTACGCTGCACCGAGAGTCTTGAACTTTTCTTCTCCTTCCGGATCGTTGGGGTTTTTGTCTGGGTGCAGCTTGATGGCCATTTTCCTGTAAGCTTTCTTGATGTCCACGTCCGTAGCTGTAGCGGGGACACCCAGCACGTCGTAATACGTCATATCAAGTGGATTTTCGTCAGTACCAATACGTCTTTTGACTTTTTGCGAGCCTCTCTCTTTATGCTGCAGCTGAGCCCGAATTTCTCGCAGAGTTTTCGACGATGCAGGCGGGTCAAAATTCCGGTGACACGCTGCACATGTGACGGAAAATGTGGTGACATGGGCAGGCAGCGAACTCACTGATTCCTTCGTTGGAGCCAAATACTCTATCGATACACGGCAGTCCACATATGGACACGAAACCGCGACATATGGCTCTTTTTTCCGGGACGGTAGGACTAGCTTGGCCGTGTCGCTCGACATCGTCCCAAAGAACCGAACCTTGTCTGGTGCTCGGCGTGGAGGCTGGATGCATACTTCCCCACATGAAGCAATGTGCCGCGCGCCTCCTAATGCCTGCTCCTGGATTACCATCCACCTGATTTCTGCTCGATGAACAGCTTGTTGGACGCCTTTCAAGGGAACATTGTATGTATGAGAGCTTTGTAACACAAACAGGATTTTCAGGGACAAGCTCTTGCGGAGTATCTGCTTCATCGGGTCATGATTGTGTCAGCGGTAGGTGAACATCTTTTCAAGGATGGCTAACGTACAAATCAGATCCTTGCCTTTATCACAGGATATATCCGTCAAGATCTGTCTCTTTGCTACCAGATTTTCGGAGCCGGTCTGCTGGTTTGCGTGCTTGTACGTTGCTTCCTCTCACACGGTCAGCTATGTATTCCTCCATGGCCAGCGTACAAACGCTATCACGTCAAGTGGCTCACCCCTGGTTCAAGCAGTGGCTCTTCATGAGTGTAGCTATACATACAGCTCGTTGGTAGGACATCGCGCCGCGGTCCCTGATCCCTACCCCACTGATTGCGGCCCATGTAAGGTACATATTTCCACGATTTTTATCATCGCGACTCGCGTGTCATCCTCTTCCACTTCTTCCTCTGTCCATGTCGTCGCTGTTGGAAAAGACGCGCGACTTGAGCAAGCAGCTCTCCAAAGCTGCTGCCAACTCGCAGCCAGATGATATGATAGTGCTGCTTAAACAGCTCAAAGAAGTGGTGGAGCCATCAGAGGAGTTGATTCGCGTACGTGTATTTATCTGGTTCTAACAAAACAGACGACCAAGATCGGTGTTGCCGTGGGGAAGCTGCGCACTCACTCGGACAACCGCGTGTCTGAACTTGCTAAAGATCTTGTAAAATCGTGGAAAACGCAGATTGAGAAGCAGCGACGTGAGGCTACGTCGACGGACAAAACCAAGAAGGAAGCGCAACCCGCCGATACCAAACCTTCCACCACCACACCTAGCGCCAAGTCAATTGACATCAATTTTGAAGTGCTGAATGATAAAGTGCGCAATGCTTGCCTGAAGCTATTGTACAGCAGCCTCGAGCTACAAGAAGATGCTGAGCCCAAAACAGTGTTTGCCTCTGCCATGGAAATCGAACAGGCGGTGTATGTAAAAATCGGTGGTGGTACCATCAACAATGACTATCGCTCGAAAGTGCGGAGCCTGAGCCTCAACCTCAAGGATAAAAACAACCCTGAACTGCGCCAAAAGGTGCTGAAAGGAGAAATCCAAGCCGAGACACTAGTCGTTATGCGCTCGGAAGAGTTGGCATCCAAAGTACTGAAGGAGCAACACGAGGCTCTTCGTCAACAGAATCTCCATAATGCGAAGGGCGCCGAGGCGCAAGAAGCCGAGACGGACGCATTCCAGTGCGGCAAATGCAAGCAGAAGAAGACGCGCTATTATCAGATGCAGACGCGTAGTGCTGATGAGCCCATGACTACCTTCGTTACTTGCGTCAACTGCAACCACAAGTGGAAGTTCTCTTAAGCTGTAAAAAAGTAGACCCTTAGCATGATATTTTTTTTTTTTTCGATGGAGGGAATTTTCCCTGGCGTAAAAAATACGCAGCGCACAAGCCTCGCCTTTTTCTTTCACGAATGCCGCGCGACTTTCGACCTAAGGGTCAAAGCTCGTCATCGCGGAAGCGCAGCGATGGCCATGAGAAGCCGAGAATGAACCTTGCAGATGACGACCAAAACGTGCCAGATGACGTACTTCGCGATCAAGTGGCAGCCATGGGTGGCACCGACGAAGATCTGGACTTGATCCAGGGCAAGGCTCGAGGTCCCGTTACCAAGCTAACCGATGCAGAGTTGTCTTCTGAAGTCATGGCCTTCATGGCCAAGGAGAATATGCCAACCCAGCCAAAGCCAGGCAAGGTAGCCAATGTGCCCGCCAAGCCCGAGCCTTCAAAGCGTATGGGTAGCACCAAAAACAAAGAGGCACAAGAGGCCCCGAAACCGCCCCGCAAGGAAACCAAGCAGCAGCATTCTACTAAATCAATGCGCCAGGAGATACCCAAGCCGTCAAATTCCAACAAGCACGTTGTGTTTGACGGCGACGATGCTACGCCCAAAGCAGTGAAGCCCGCCTCATTACGCTTGCTCATCGAGCCAGTATCAGACTGGCTACACATCTCACGTCCCGAGATCCATGGTGGCAAGGTGTCATCTGAGGTATCCAATGACCTTATCATGACTCTACATGACCTCGGAAAGCAGGTGATGCAATCTGAAAATGACATCTATGACCGTCTTGCCTCTGGTGAAGGCGGCCGGAACGTGATTCTTGGCTCGATGAACTTTTCGGATCTGCAGTTTGCACGCACACTTCTCATGTCAAGCAAGGCAAGCACGCTCTCTGACCGGATTTCTGCGGTCACGCTCCTTTTGCAGAGTAGTCCGGTGCACAATCTCAAGGCACTTGAGCTACTTATGAACATGTCTGGCAAGCCCAGCCGTGAAGAGTCGAGTCGTGCTACTCGAGCGCTGGCTGATTGGTTCGCAAGTGGTGGTGGGCTGGGCACGGACAAGCTGCACTACTTCCGTGATCAGCCTGCGCTACTGCAGGCTGCGGCTGCGTACAAGAACGGTGTGTCGGACGAACTAAAGACGTGCCTCTGCCTATGGGCCTATGAAGACCACTTGAAACGCACATACTTTGCCTTTGTGCAGCTTCTGGAGCGCCAGACTCATGACACGCTGGTGTTCATGCGTCGCCAAGCTGTTACGCAGGTCTATGTGCTACTACGGGACAAATCCGAGCAGGAACACAACCTGCTGCGTCTGCTTACCAACAAACTAGGCGACCCAGATCGGAGTGTGGCATCCAAGGCGAGCACACATCTTATGGAGCTGCTTCAAGTGCACCCTGCGATGAAACCCATCGTGCTGCGAGAAGTGAGCGAAGCTGTCTTGCGGTCACAGCAGCCATCTGCGGGGCAGCATGCCAAAGGCAACCAGCACGCTACGTACTATGGTGTGCTTACTCTAAATCAGACGCTGTTTGTCGAGAATGATGCTCCCCTGGCAAATGACATTTTCACAGTGTACTTCCAGCTGTTTGACGTGTGTTTGCGAGAAGAAGAAGAACAGCCTGATGCCGAATCAGAGCCAGCTAGAGACAAGAAGCGTTGGCGCGATAGGCAAAAGGCTACACCAGCTTCACAAAACAAGGCCGCCTCAGACGTGTACAACCGCTTGCTAGCCGGCATTTTGACAGGCATTCGTCGTGTTTTTCCTTTCACGACGCTCTCGACTGACGCGCTGGACCGGCACTTGGATACGCTTTTCCGCATCACACACACGCATTCGTTCAACATTGCCGTCCAGGCACTCCAACTTATTTTTCAAGTGGCGATTGGCACCTCGTTGAATGGCGAAGCAGCTCGTGGATTCTCGCCTCATGTGGCCGACCGCTACTACCGTATTTTGTACGACTCTCTCCTTGATTCGCGACTTGCCACCACAAGCAAGCAAGCCATGTACTTGAATCTTGTATACAAGTCGATCAAGGCTGACGCAGACCCTGAGCGTGTTAAGGCGTTGGTCAAGCGACTTTGCCAGATTCTGAATGTGCAAGAGCCACCCTTTATCGTGGGCGCATTAGTCTTGATGAGTGAGCTGTTGAAGGCCAAACCAGGTCTGCGTGCGATGCTCACAGAGGCTGAGGAGGAAGGCGTAGAGCACTTTGAAGATGTGGACGATGAAGCTCCATCTAAGCCCGCGCATACGCCTATCGTCTCGAGCTACGATGGGCGGAAACGTGATCCTCGGTTTGCGCACGCAGGCGACACGGCTTTGTGGGATCTCTTGACACTGAAGGATCACTACCATCCCTCGGTTCGCTTGAATGCCATGCAGCTACTGCAAGGTGAGAAAGTGACATCTGATGCAGACCTTACTCTGAATACGTTGATGCACTTCCTCGACCGGTTTGTCTTCAAGAACCCCAAGAAGCGCTCGGGTGTCAAAGGCTCGAGTATCATGCAGCCATCGCTGGGCGATGCTCAGGGCGATGTGCTGGTTCGCCGTACAGATGCACCCTTGTCCTATGTCAACACAGCCGCATTCTGGTCGCAAAAGCCTGAAAACATCCCTGCTGATCAGCAGTTTTTCCACCAGTACTTCCAGACCAAGCTGAAGCGGTCTCATGTGCCGGAGAAACCGCAGGAGCAGCCCGCTGAGGAGGAGGCCAGCGAGCCTGCCACTGATGACGAGGAGGAGGACGAAATTTGGAAGGCTATGAAATCGTCCATGCCATCGCATGAAGAGGGCGACGATGTGGATCAGGATGACGAAGAGGAAGACGACGAAGAGTTGCTGGCTCAGCTCAAAGCCGATGCTGAATTGGATGGCAGTGAGCAAGACGAGGTGGACGACGACGGCCACGAATCTGCATCATTTTCCGACGATGAAGACGGTGACGAGGACGACGGCATGTTTCTGGAGGACGAAGAAGATCTGGTTCCCTTTACCAACTTTGAGGACGAAGAGGAGGCTGAGGAGGATGCGCCAGCTGCTGGTACGAAGCGTTCCGCGGATGAGGCAGATGGTGACGCGACTCGCAGCTCTCGGAGGAAGCGCCGTGCGATGCCTGCCTTTGCGAGTGCGGAAGACTATGCTCACATGCTCGACTCGGATGATGAGGGCAATTAAATAGCCGCCGCTGTCTTGTAATCATTTTTCTCCACCGATAGTCAACTTGTGCCATCGCTTCCCTGACGCTCATGTCTCACACTCGGTCGTCGCGGTTGATTGCCGAGGGCGATGTGGTGATTGTGTTTGTGGTACGTCGTACCCGCTGACCTTAGTCGCGCGACCGCACGCCTACCGTCCTCGTGGTAAAGCGTGGTGAACAGTTGATCAATATGTTTGGCGTATTTCCCCATGATGACATGATCGGCCGCGCCTATGGCAGCAAGGTACGTTGCCTTTGCTTACCGGCAGTTGCACTCGAACAACAAGAAGGGCTTTATTTATCTGCTGCGTCCGTCGCCGGAGCTATGGACGGTTTCACTGCCGCACCGGACGCAAATCTTGTATGCGCCAGACATGTCCTTCATCACGATGAAGCTGGGCTTGTCGCCCGGTGCATGTGTCTTTGAGGCAGGTACGGGAAGTGGCAGCTTTACCCACTTTCTCGCACGCACCGTCGCGCGCGGACCGTCGCCTGACTATGAGCGTGGACAGTTAGCGGAGGTATGGCGCGGCGAAGGCTTGGCTCGTACGCCTAGTGCATTGGACGTGCAGGCATCCGAGTACGGGGGACGTGTATATTCGTTTGAATTTCATGCCGAGCGCGTGGAAAAGGCCCGCAAGGAGTTTTCTGCGCATGGGCTGGACTCGATTGTCGTGCTGGATCACCGCAACGTGTGCAAGGACGGATTTGGCATCTCCAACAGGGCAGATGCTGTGTTTCTCGACTTGCCTGCACCATGGGAAGCTGTGCCGTTTGCCAAAGAGGTGCTGCGCCAGGATGTTTCTACTCGTATCTGTTGCTTCTCGCCCTGTATCGAGCAGGTGCTGCGCACGGTAACGTCGCTGTCAGAGCATGGATTTACCGATGTCACCATGTATGAGAGCCTGGTTCGGACGCATGAGTCGCTCACCAATGTTGCGCCCCTGGACTCCATCTCGCACGTTGTTGAGCGTATCCGGCAGACGGAGGCCAAGCGCGAGAGCCGGCGCCAGATGCAGATTGCCCATTCGCGTGCGGATCGCGAGCGCCGTCTTGCTGAGCAGCAAGGCATGGAGACGTCGGAGCCGCATCCACAGGCGCCGCGCTGTGACGGATCCTTGAAGCGGAAAGCTGACACGACAGAAGAGGCAGCTGAAGCAGCGCCTGGCATGCTCGCTGAGAACGAGCGGGACACTGCTGCCGAGATGCTGTACAGCGCTGGCTTCCGGCAGAAAGTCGAGCGCCGTCCGATGACGCAGGCAAATGTGTATTCGCGACCGTATGCCCAAATGCGTGGCCACACGAGCTACTTGACATTTGCTACGCTCTTACCTCGGTCTACGTAGCATTATACCCGCTCAAGTCACCGAGAAACTCCTGCTGCAGAATGCGTATGCTTTTCTGCGTGCCAAGAAAGCCCATGCACACGACAAAGTGCTCCGCACTACTGGCGCGACTGCTGGGTGGCTTGGCGAGTTCTACGTGCCGAAAGAGCCGACGCAGCTGGGCCAGGAGCATGTCCGTCGACGGCGTGTGTGGCTCGGCAAACACCTTGGCAACAAAGGTGCCGTCCTTGCGGAGCAGGCGGACGACCATGGACACAGCCGAGGCCATGAGCTGTGCATGCAGAAACTCGTCCACCAGCTGCAGGCCTGTGACGTCGGGTGCGCCGTCGCACACGATGAGGTCGGCGGGTTGGGTATAGGCGGTGCTTTGTGCACGCTGGAACGCCTGCTGCACTGCGACGCACGTCTCTTCTGTGGTGATATCGCCCACCACCTGCGCGACACCCTCCAGGGGGGCCATCGCCTGCAGGTCCACGGCGACGATGCAGGCCCCGCTGCTTTTGAGCTGTCGGCTGAGAACTTGACTCCATGAGCCTGGCGCGGCACACAGATCGATCACATAGCCTGGCGGATGTGCATCGCGAGCCAGCGACGCGTATACACTCCGACCTAGTTTCTCGCCCAGCACTGCACACAGGCGCGAAGCCGCGTCGGAAGGCAAAGGCGCACCACGCTCCTGGTTCACGATATGCGCACCCAACGAGTGGCCAGGCCGACCAAACAGCGCATACTGCTCATCCAAATGCAGCAGCTTGAATGCTGAGCGCGCACGATACCCCTCCTGCTTGCCCTGCCGATAAAAGTGGTCACGCTGGTCTTTGGTCGACTTGCCCATGAAGGAAGCGTGTGGAGAGTGGCATATGGACCACCATTCAGATGCCATTGCGCAGAAACGCGCCGAGCGAGCGCGACGGAAGCACGAGGCGAGCGCCAAGCCGCTGGAGGAGGATCCCATTAACACGAAAGATGCGATCGTGCGTCGTTCATGGATGCCTGTCAACTCGCATGCCCGGGCAGGTGAACGACGCGTGCGTGTCGTGAGCTGGAATATGCTGGCGCAGTGCCTCGTGCGTCGGGAGCTCTTCCCTGGAAGTGACTGTCTGAAACTGCGGACGCGTCTGCCTGGCATCGTTGCCGAATTAACAGAGACAGAGTACGACATTGGCTGCTTTCAGGAAGTCGACTCCCTGGACGACATCGGCCCCCCCTTGACGCAGGCGGGGTACGACTATGTGTATGAGCGTGGCTACCAGGAGAAGAAGCATGGTCTTATGATTGCTTGGCGACAACGTCCAGACGCACGCACCTCGTTCGGCGCCCCTGTGTTCCGAAAGATGGTGCGGCTCGATGAAGCCATGCTCACCCAAGGCACGTCATCGCTCACACGCATCACACGCAATATCATGCTCGTCGTTGCCTTGCCGTTTGCGTCTGGCGATGGTGGTGTGCTGGTGGCTACAGCGCATCTGTTCTGGCACCCACGCTACGCCTTTGAGCGCGCGCGCCAGGCGGCTGTCATCATGCAAGAGCTCAATGCATTACGTCGTGGACAGGAGGCCTGGGCTTCATGGCCGGTGGTGCTAGCGGGAGACCTGAATGACCAGCCGCACTCGTCCACCTACTCTTTGCTCACAGGGCAGGCCGAGCTGTGCCGCGACCGCATCTCGGCGGACCTGATGCCGTCTCGTGTCGTGCATACGTCCGTGGACGAGCTCCGAGGACTGCGAACCGTGCACTATGCTTCGACTGTCACTGAAACGGGTGACGAAGACCGTGTGCTGGGGCGGCATCGCCTTCCCGAGGAGAAGGAGCTGTGCACGCCTGATGACCTGATCCAGCTCGCTCAGCTGTCGTCGACGCGCCCGCACTTCCAGAGTGCGTATGGATCAGCGTATGCCCAGCTTGCGCCCCATGCTGAATTCTTCTGTGACCGCGGCACAGCGCCTGAACGGTATGACCAGACCGAATCGCCGGTGCCGACGGATCCTCGTCAGCTCCAGAGTCACGAACCGAAGTGGACACTCCACTCGACCTTGTTCCGCCTGTGCCTGGATTATATCCTGGTAGCGCCTCGCCTGGACGAGCCTGACTTCCCTGTCATTACAGCGCTCCTTCCACTTCATCCTGAGCATGTGCTGCAGCCGGGCATTCCCCGCCAAAAGGTATGCAGCTCGGATCACGTCATGCTGGGGGCCGAAGTGGCCTTGTAAGTAGTGGAGGGCTCTCAACGCTCATGCTTCCCCACCATGAGGGGTAGAGCGCCGCTCCCGCTCATAGCGTGGGGTCTTGTGTGGCCGTCGCATGCAGTCCAGCTTCTTCGATGTGGCTGGTGCCTACTGGTGTTCTGGGTTGAGCGCGGTGTGTTTTACAGGGCCACGAGTGCTTGCGACCTGCCCGAGCATGGCGCGTCGTTCCGGGTCCTCATCCTCAGTGACCCGCAAGTCGTCGGACTGCACACCTACAAGTCATTCTCGCATGCTATGACAGCCCTCGTGAGCCATGTGTCTGACCAATACATACGCAAGAGTTGGCTTGCCGTAACGCGACAGGGCCTCGGTGCATCCATGTGGCGTGACCCACGGCCTGCGGACCTGGTCGTATTTTTGGGCGACATGACGGATCGCGGGCGCTGGTTCCTCAGCTACGATCGATGGCTGGCACTGCAAACTCGCTGGAAGGCCCTGTTCCAAGGCATGCAGCTGCTCCGGCATGCCTCCTCTCTCCCGCTACGTCCACGAGCAGCTCATGACACATGGCCCGCGCTCGTCATCCCGGGCAATCACGATACCGGCCTACCGCTCTTTCAGACGGGGGCAGCCGGGCCAGGCACGGCTCTTGCCAGATCTTGGTTCGAGCAAGAACATGCTCCGTTCGTCAATGAGCAGTACGTGTTGAGCGAGGGTGGTCAGACGTCGTGGAATGCGCGTATTCCGATTGCTGTGGCGGGGCATGCCACGACGCACGAGCTCATTTTGTTGGATGCCATGGATCTCGTAAGCATGGAGCCAGTCGGACATGAGGTGCCTTGGGAGCTGGCCAAGAGCAACGCGGCACGCACGACGCGACTCGTGGATATGCTCCGGCAAAATCAGACCGTGCCGCGCGTTCTCTTTTCACACGTGCCCTTGGAACGCAAGAAAGCAGAGCACTCTTGTGATATTCCCTGGCGCTCTGCCATACACGGCGTGCGCCGCGAGTCGTCGCGCGCTTCTGCACGAGGTGGCGACATCTTGCAGGGCGGGGATGCGGCTCGGACGTACCAAAATCTCGTGCGTGAGAATGTGTCGCGCTACGTCTTGGATTCGATCCAGCCCGCTTTGATCTTTTCCGGCGACGACCATGATCATTGCGAGGCTATTCACAAGGGCATACGCACGACGCCCCGTGGTCATGTAGCTGGCTTTGATTCGGCGGATGCACCTGAGCTCACTGTCAAGTCGATGTCGATGCTCGAAGGCGTGCGTCGTCCAGGGTATGCATGGCTCCAGCTACATGCTGAGGCGCCCATGGATTATATTCCCTGCCTGCTGCCCGACCAGGTGGGACTCTGGTTGTTTGTCTATGTGCCCTGCTTTATCGCCTCGGTGATGTATTTGACATGGCGGCGTCTTTCCCTTCGTTCTGGCACCTATCTCCCCCTCCATGACGACACGACTCACACACCTAGCAAGACGGTGCTTGTCAAGCGCGTACTTCGCGACATCGGTCACACGGCCCTTGTCCCCCTGCTACTATGGCTCTGCCTGCAACGTTGATTACTGCGCCTCCAATGCGGCGTTGGGAAATAGTCCCAGGGCTTGGAGCGTCTGACTACCTTCCTCAGACGTGTACGTCTTTCGTGGGAATGTCGTTGAAAATGCGAGAGAGGAAGCGCCTCCTCCTTTTCCATCAGAGAGCACAGCCTTTTCCACATCGTTCAGCGTGGCGTCCACACTCAACGTGCCCATCCACATACCCCCCGGTGCGCGTACACGCAGCCGTGTCTCGGTTCCGTGAGCGCTGACTTTGGGAAGCTGTGCAGCTAGGGGCACGGCTGGTGCAGCTGGCTTCTGGATGCCCTGACGCAGCTCTTTTTCGCGCGCGGCCTTCTCGGCGCGGCGCTGCTTGTCTTCCTCAATTTGGCGCCGAACACGCTCCTTCGCTGCGATCTAGACGTGAGTATAGTTGCACGTACATCTTCTAAACGCTCACGGCGTTTGTTTTCAGCCTCCTTCATCCGTTCTGACATGAGTCATGACGGGACGTACCTTTGCGCTCAAGCTCCTCGCGAGCCTGAACTGCTTCTTGTCCAGCTTTGCGCCGGATCATTTCATTCGCGCGTTGATCTTTCGCGTACGCTGCTTCTTGCGCAGATCGACGCTGCGCCGCTTTTTCACGCAGTTCAGCGAGGCGCTTTTCTCGCTCTTCTGGCGACAGTGGCTTGATGGCTTCCGCACTCTCGCTAAAGTCCTCGTGACCTGATTTATCCGCATGATATTTGGCCAAGTCCATATCACGGAACTGCTTGTTACACACATTGCACTTAATGGACTTGTCTCAGCACTTTTTACGCACCTGAGGCACCGCGGTCTCCGATGATGCATCGTGGCCGCCCACGGGCGACGTGGCGTCTGTAGGCACGGGCTCGTCCTGATGCATTTCGATGTGATCCAATGCCGCTTCTAGTGTCCCGTTCGTGGAGCTGAGCGCCCAATCAACACGCTCAGATGCGAATCCCATCTCCGTCACTGCTATAAGTAGATAGACACCTACATGATGCTCTGGCACTCATCGTCGTGTGTCGTACAGACCAAGTGGAGGCGCACGACCAACGCACCGGCCGCCTTGATGGAGGCTACACGTGATACCTACGAGAGCGGACCTTCATATGTGAGAGCCACGCGTCGCTTTTTCTTGGGCTCGGACAATGTAGAGGGGGCATCTTTCTCCTCCTTCCATGATTCGGCCTGGCTGTTCGCCTGGGGCGCCGTCTGGGGTGCGGGTGCGGGTATAGAAGCCGAAGGTTCGGGGGCCCGGCTCGGGATTGGGTGAAGAGAAGGCTGCTTGCCATAAAGATACGGCCGTCCCAGCTCGTGGTAATCAAACACAGCCAGTGAGCAGTAGCCATCAGACGACGACATCATGAGTGACTGTCCGTCTGGGGACCACGTTAGGTCTGTAAAAGACGCATAATGTAAGTTGCTGAAGCAGCATAGGGGGCCAGATTGCTGGGTGTCGTAAATCCACACGCTTTCCTGCGTGGCGACAGCGTACACCATGCGATACGGAAGACCAATCACACTCACTGGCACGGAAGCCGAAGCAGACAAGGATTCGTCGTGATCCTCGCCTGCGACGTGCAAAGGATCGTCTGTCTTGGTATGCTGGGATGTCGGGCGGAGTCCGTACAAAATCGGTGAAAAGCGTACCACAACGGCGGTGGATTTATGCCCCGGCAAGGCAGCAATAGGTGTATTGGCCCGAAAGAGATTGGCACGTCCATAGATGTAAATGGCGCTGGTCGTCGCGGTCGTCGCATTCCGTTGTTCATCGGGAGTGGATGGAAAGAGACCCGCAGGCGTCGCCAGGAGGGCACCGTCGGGCGAAAAGTCCAATCGGCGAAAGAAGCTCGTGCATCGGTCATCACCATACAGCTTTTGGACTTGATCGGGCTGGGTAGACGAGGCGACCGGAGTGGGCTTAGGCGCTTTGATGGGAGGGATTGTCGTAGAAGAGTCTTGGGGTGCATTGCGTGTGGGGGCTGCGTTTGAAGATGGTAAGGCCTCTGAGACAGCTCGACATCGCATCTCGGAGCGCGTATGGCGACTAAGAAGCTGCATACTCATAGACGCCTTGTCTTGATGAAGTTCGTACACATGCATGTGTCTGTCACTACTTTGGGTCGCGAGATACATTTGCAAAGGATCCCATGCAATGCCCTGAACATAGTGCTGATGATCAGAGATGCTTCGTACAATTGAGCCATCCGAGACACGAATTAAGCGAACGGAAAAATCTGTGCCGCCCACAGCCACATAGTCACCGTCAGGACTCCATGCTAGGTCATACAGCTCCAGCGTCGTCGCACGAGTCATGAGTCGTACGCGCCAAGACTCCTTGTCAATCACGCCATCAGTCTCTGTGCTAGCTGAGAATTGTGTCTCTCCAAAGGGCTGACGATTGGGATCTTGGCGAACCCAGAAAAGCACGTTACCATCGTCACCTGCGGACGCCAGCATATCTCCATGTGGCGAGAAGCGAACCACGTTGACAACGCCAGTGTGCCTTGCCAATGTGGCAATATATTCAGATCGAGGTGGATTGGGTTTCACACCAGATGCAGCCGCAAGAGCGGACGGCGATGGGATATTTGGGTGAATCATCCAAATGCGGACATTATTATCACCTCCTGCGGTGGCAAGGCGCCAGCTCTGACCCCCCGCTAGCACTGGCACTTTTGCCTGGTGATCTTCCTGTTTTTGTCGCTCATCGCCTGCAAGGCACTGCCCAGGAGGTAAACCAGCAGCTACATGTCAGCCCGAACACATCAACGCACCTTGGCCTAGATTATGATCCAGTACTTGCGTCAAGCGAGCAGCCGATATAGGCTGAAAAGAGCAAGAGTATATAGGCAGCGTATTATGCCAACGAATTTCGAATGTCACGCATTGGACCATAGTCAGCGCGTCACGCGCCGTATCCGCGGTGGTGATGAGTGTGGTTCCACATCGCGTTGCGCGCAGCATAGAGATCGACACTCGGCCGATCTTCGAAAGGGCAGGGCAAGTCATGTACATTTTCCCTATAAAGCTTAAGAGCGCGCCGGCAAGACAGGGGCATCAGATGTGCGGCTGGGACCTGCTGCGGTGCTGTTCAAAATATAGTCGCGACGCAGATAGGAATCAATCATGCGGAGGCCTGTTGTAAATTGTGTACGCGACAGACCCTCGATAGTCGGGTCGCTGCCAGCCACAGCTCTCCAGATCGCTGCCAGCTCATCATGAGGTAAGCCACTGCGTATCCATACTTCATAGACAGTGCCAGAACGGGCAATAGGAGATGATGTGTTTGTACAAATAGCGTCAAAGCAGATGTCATAGCGTGAAGGTATCTGACTGGAACTGGGTGGTGCAGCTCGCAGAGTAGTAGCCTGTGTTCCTTCGACATCAGCTGCACTCGGAGTCCTTGCATGCAATGAATGTTTTGTGGCTGGACGAGCTGGAGCCGGGCGTCGAGCGACACATGGTGAAGACGATGCCACTGATTTCTCTGCATGCGATTTGGGAGGACGAGGTGGAAGCTGTGGCTTGTATTGCTTTTCCGACATGTTGGCATTAGTTGGTGCTTGATTTGGACTCTGAGAAGCGTGGGTATCTAGAACTTTGGAAGAGGCAGAATCCTCATACGAATGACTCTTTCCCAGAGAGGGTGATTGCGGCTCTGCTGGTGTGGTATTATCATGCTGCATTTCTTCATCAGAAAGGGACACATTCGACATGGATGCTTGTATGGACTCCAAAGGCAACCTAGAGACTCGCTCATCGCTAGTACTTTGTGCATGTGTAGCGTTTTCCTGAGAATTACTTCCACTCGAGGACGCTGTACTTGGGATACTGCTTTGTACACCGATGGGGGTGTCTGCCTCACTTTCCTGAATGCCCTGCCGGGGGTCCGCAGGCATGTCCTCCAATGACTTGGCCGCGTCCGCACAGGCTCGGTCAGCAGCCTTGGATAAGTGCACGGGCTTTGGTTTTAGACTAGGCTTCGTACGTAAAGTTTCTTTTCCTGTGCTTTCCATCGCATTAGTAGATGTATTGCCCCCCTCAAACATGGCTCGCAGCTGCTGCACGTTGGCAGGTACGGATTCTGCCATGGTGGCAACAGGTCAAGTGGAGGTTGTAACGCCATGGCCACCCACCGGTATTCATGTTGAGCATGGCTAGTAAGCATCATTGCGTGGGGTGATAGTATTCTGTTGTATCGAATCTAATTCATATGCGATAATCTTCTTATTGAAGCTCATCATTTCCAATCGCACATGGACAGTTGGGTCATACTTGCGATGATGTGCGATCATCTCCAGAGGCTCGACCATACGAACAGATTTGAGGAAGCAATACGCAGCTCGAATAAAGCTCGAATCTACTGGACAAGAAAAATCATTATCGCGCACAAGTGTGAAGGTTCCACGAAGTAAAGACAGGGCTCATATTGTGACAAATAAAACCTCCCTGCGCGTTGAAGCTCCATGTAACAACGCAAGGGTGGTGCTAGCATGGATCCCTCGCGAACGCAGCGTGCATTACAGCTTCTATTCGACATACTTGGGGAAGGTTCCTTGTTTTCGGAATGCTCTGCGAGATGTGCCGGTATGATCTGCCATTTTGCGCCAGCACGAACAACAACATGACTGAGCCCTCTAATGATCAAGCTCCTGGGCACCTAGAGTGATGACACGTCATTTTCTCGACATGCTGACCAGTAGGTATGCATCATGATCTAAAGCGCAGTATCACTTGTCTGGTGAGCATGTGATCCCGCCATCTGATGAGAATACAGCTGCCGTCTTCACCTGATCATGAGTACCTCGCTCAAAAGCGCTTACATGCGAAGCGTAAGATCGGCGAGATATGACGTACTTCCATGTCAAATAGACACCATTTGATGAGGTGAGTGCTTATAGTAAGAATCCTAAGATCAACGCAACGCTGATTCGCTTCTTGGGCGCAACGATATTAATTTGTACCTCGCACGGCCCCTAATCCTATATTTGAGTAAGCGCCTGGGATTGTAGACCCTCTACTTTAAATACGCCCGCCATTACTCACGCACAATGCTGGGACTGTCAGCCCTTTTCCCACCTGCGCCCAAATGGAATATCGATCAGGTCCCTGACTTGACCGGTCGAATTGCTATCGTGACTGGTGGCAACTCGGGCATTGGGTACGAGACTGTTCGTGTACTGTTGAGCAAGAACGCCAAAGTATACTTGGCTGCTCGTAGTGAGGAGCGTGCTCAACAAGCTATCACTGATCTCTCCAAGCTTCAACTACCTGGTCAAGTAGAATGGATGCAACTCGATCTTGCCAGTCTCGAGAGCATCAAAAAGTTTGCTGAGGAGTACCTTGCCAAGGTTCAGCGGGTCGATATGCTCTTCAACTCGGCCGGTGTCATGAACCCAGTCGTTGGACCGACAACCAAGGATGGCTACGAGCTGCACGTTGGAACCAACAGTCTGGGTCATCATTATCTGACTCTGCTTTTGCTGCCTGCACTGCGTGCATCAGCACAGGCCACGCCGGATCAGCCGCCTCGCGTCTGTTTTACCTCGAGCATTGCGCATCGGAATTCGTCGCCGAAGGGCTTCGATCCGACTGATGTGACTGGTATCCACACGTCGTGCTACGTGCCGGCCCACACTCGTGCATACGGTCAGAGTAAGCTGTATAACATTCTGAGCGCCAATTGGTTCCACCGCCACTACGGTAAAGAGAACATTGTTTTTACATCGTGCCATCCCGGCATCCTTGAATCAGAGCTGGTTCGCGACTGGAATAAGGGACTCAACGCTATCGCGATACCATTGCTCAAGTCGACCATTTTTTACCCAGCTCACATGGGCGCCATCACACAGCTCTATCTGAACACGGCGCCTGAAGCTGCCGGCGAAGGCGGCAACTACTACGTGGCATGGGCCCGTAAGTACAAGTCCATTCCTATTTCAAGGAATGAGTGTGTACAGGATGCATTCGCTGCCTGGGTGAACGAACAAGTCACCCAGCATGTGAGCTAAGCTACGGTCCGTTGTAGTATGCTGTTATTTCGCATATTGATTGGTCTGAATCCAGTAGTTTTATTTGTGGCTGACACAAGAAGCGTGCCGCATGGCCAGTCGCTTGGCAAGCGCACGCGTGGGTAAAAAATTGAAAATTTCCGGCCTTAGACCGTTGCATACCAGCTCTTTTGACAGCGCCCTTGGTTCGCCGCAAAGAGTGTCTCTTGGTTAAAACCTTGATGGTTGATCCTACATCGCTTACATTAGGCGATTTCTATTGTGCTGCTATAACTAGTGTCCGCTCTCAACAAGGTGTGCCGTCGTTCGTGCTGACTGGTCTGGACCTCAAGCCAGACTGAGACTTCTTTTCTATCGCATTTCGACACTATCATCGGTGACTCGCTATGACCCTGTTTTCTGGCACCGTCCCAACGAATCATCAGTCTTCTGGTGCATCGGCAGAAGCGGTTGATCCCAACAAGCAACGACCTTCTCGACGACCGGGCGTTTTGTCTCTCGCGTCACTCTCGAAGCGGGCGCCGCAAGCGTCGACTTCCACGCCCCCCACCACTCCTCCCACCCAAGTGACGCAGAGTACCTCCCAAGCTGTCATGCAGAATGATCCTTCGCGGCTTTCCCAGTTCTCACTGCGCATGAATGAGCTCCTAAACAAGGCATTTGTGGCGAGTCAATGCAACGTCTCAAGCATCGCACATTCAGGTACGTCGCCCTTCACGGGCGCGTCTATTAGTGTGCCACGCATTCAGAACATTGTGTATGGTAACAACCGTCTGCCTAACCGAGTAAAAGTGATTGAGATGACTCGCCTTATCATCGATGAGCTGCACAATGCCGAGCGAGTGGATCCGTATCTGCTGCGTGCCGTTTCACGAACTGTGCTCAAAACCGTCTCTCACTTTGTATCTCGCATCGAGTCCCAACTCATTTCGCCGCGCACTGACCCAACGGCGCTGCAGGTGCCTGTTTCGTTGCGCGGCGCTCAGCACATCTCCCAAGCCATGGAGTTCAACTTGGCCCTAATTAGTCTGGAATGGATTGTTGAAGAGAGCTTAGAGCGCTGTTTAGAGGGTTTGCCTCCTCTGGCACTGCTGCATTCGCCCAACATCCTAATGCCCACTGCTGCAGAGGGTATGGCAAAGCCACCCATGCCGCCATTCGTGCATGATATCCTGTCACCTTTGCGTGAGCAGATGGAAACCAGTATCATCCATGTGGTACAGCCATTGCTGGTAAGTGTCAAGTCATCGATCACAGAGTGCCTGAGCCGCGCCAATCCTCGTCCCTTTCAGCCACAAACGACACCGCCGCTGCTCGGTAGGACAGATGGTTCCACAGAGAGGCGTCAAACATGGCATAAGGAGCTTGAGGAGCGTCTAGATGCAGCTTATCGCCTTCTAGTCCTACGTATTGTGGACCGTTGTGGTCAAGATGGTCAAGCCTGGTTCATTTCTGTGGCTATTCACATTATTTGGAAGGGTCTTCTTATCATCACGTCACGCTCAGTATTTGCGCCGGCATCGCTTGTAGAGGCTGAATTCTCACATGCCTTTGGTCGTGCGCCCGGGTCCATGCCATCGAGTATGGTGCTGAATGCGCTCTTGTCTGTTGAACATTCGAAGCGTGTACCGACCCCGACCCAGCTCGCTCATGCTTTACGCAATGTGAGTCGACCATCAGGTCAACGCAAGTGGCAGGGCGAATCGGCGTCAGGCACACAATCGCCCAGCATGACATCTGAAGATTTTGAGTCGTGGCGTGATCAGTTTGCCCTGCCTGTGACCGATGCTGACTGCTATGTGGTGAATCCGCTTCTAGTAGCTGAGCAGCTACAAGATTTACATGTGTTCGAACGCCTCATGCTTCAATTCTGCACGAACTTCTACCCCTCTGTGTCTGACAAGCACAAGCGCAACACGTCTACGACCGATGTGTCAGCCTCGCCTGACGTGGCTGGACCAGCTCACCCTGAAAACGGCCACTTGGACGATGATGGAGAAGAGGATCTTGCACGTGAGGCGCTTCGTGAAGCATTTGAGGCGTTGCAAAGCACCATCACTGTGCTTCGTACGTTGCTCCATGATCCTGATGCCCTCAATCATTTGACGAACGATACCGACTTTGAAAACCTGCTTTCACCTGCAGCAAAACAAGCGTTTCAAATGATTCCTTCTTTGCTGCTGATTCAAATTGCGTTTTGCCGAGTTCCACCTGGCTGGGTCAGCAAAGGAAGCACTGGCTCGGCTGGTCTGCAGCTCATGAATGACTTGTTTTTGACGCCGCCGAGCATCATCAATTATACTTGGAGTCAATATGAGTCTGCTCTCCCAGGTTTTATGGCCGCAGAGGGTGCTGCTTTATCAATTTCGGATCGCTACGAACCGTTGGTGGCGCATATTCTTGCTGCCCTCGATCAACTTGTGGAAAAGGTCGACCGGGAGCATGCATCGTCACTGCAAAGCAAGCGGTCTAATTCGGAGCCCCCCTCCGATGATTCGAACGAGGACTTACCTGCTGCCATGACACAGTCCATGCCAGCGCTCGATACGGGTGCATCAGAGTTTCATCAGCCAGTATCAAGTGCCAACAGCAAATCGAGCAAGACGCCCATCTCCATGGCTATGGGCAGTATGACTGTGGACGACAAACAAACTCGTAACCACAAAGGTCATGCCCGGACCGGCTCGTCTTTCGCACCGCGCTTGTGGCGTAGGCACGCATCGCAAGCTCCCAAATCGGCTTTGCAGCATGCACTGCCGCCTCGTGTGTCGCGCGCGCATGCCACCAGCTCTATTGGCCTTTCCCGTGGAAGATCACTCCACCGCACCCATCAAGCTGGCTTGCCGCGCAGCTCGAATCTGACTCTGGCGCACATGCAACGTCACGCTTTGTACACGTTCGCGAATGTCGTTCACCGTGTTCCTGATATGCTAAGCGACAGTTGAGCTTAAAATGACGCATGCTTTAGTCATAGAAAAATAGGGCCCACCCTGTACAAAAAGTTGTGCTTCTTGAAGGGTGGCTTGATGGATCAGGATCATCCTAGCATACTAGACGGTCAGTGATACTCGCTCGTAATGCTACTGCCATGGCAGTTTGCCAGGTTTGCAGCTAGGCATGGACGTATTGTGTGGCCGTTTCTGAGCCATACACGATGCATGAGCGCTTCGCCCAAGTCAAAAGCAAACTCGGGACCACGTTCTAATGCCGACATGCACTTTCCTTCTACCGGACGGGGGAATGGTGGTGGGGGCGATCGACCACCACTTGTCGACAACGACATGGATGATATACCGGGATCCACCACGGAACATGCTGTGATTTCCATGTTCGACTTATTTTCTATTGGTATCGGACCATCGTCCTCGCACACTGTCGGTCCTATGCGAGCAGGCGCTATTTTTGTCCAAGACTTGCGTGACTCGGGCATCTTGTCTTCGGTGGCATCTATCAAGCTGGCATTATACGGTAGTCTTGCTGCCACGGGCAAAGGGCATATGACGCCGCAAGCACTTTTACTGGGGCTGGAGGGCGCCGACTGTGAAACAGTCGATACGGAAACTGTGCCTCTACGATACGAGTCCATTCTTCGAAAAAAGAAGCTTACACTTGGCAAGGACTCGCCGGATCAGGGTCACGTTCAGTCGGTGCATTTCGACTATGACAAAGATTTGGAGTGGAATTGGAGCCAGAAGCTTCCCATGCACTCGAACGGTATGCGCTTCAGTGTATTCAATAAAGAAGGCGACTTACTGGCTACCAATGAATTTTACAGCATTGGCGGTGGCTTCGTGGTCAACGGACAGATGGCCGTAGCCGATCGGCCTGGTCCTCGACCCGCGCGCGAAATGCTGCCGGCTCTGCCACCTTCTGAAAACCATCCGCAAGATACGATGGAGAATGTGTATTATAAATCGATTCGACGAGATGATGCCGATGGCGAACGTCGTGAAGGTGCTATGCCATCCACACCTGGCCAAGCCGCTTTGCCCCCACCTTCTCATCCTGGTGAGATCTCGCAACAAGCCAGGAAAGAGCCGCGTTTTCCATTCCGTACCATGTCGCAACTCCTGTCGTTAAGCCGAAAACACAATCTTACGATCGCGCAGATTGTGTACGAAAATGAGCTCACATGGTACACGCCTGAGGAAATTGATGCGAAAATTATGCATATTTGGAACGTGATGGATGAGGGCATTCGAGCTGGAGTCCTTAGTGAGCAGGAGGTGCTACCAGGCTCGCTGCGAATGAAACGACGAGCACCCAAGCTGTATGCGCGACTTATGCGTGGGCTAAACATGGGTCCTCGCCGCCTTGGTAATAGACACGGCTCGTCTGAAGCAGACAAACCACGCCTCAGTCCTGGCACTGCCATGACCAACTCGGCTACGCGTGCATGGCCTAGTGCCAAGTCGCGCTCGGCACCGCGTGTGCCGCGCATTCGCGGCTCGTTTCAGCATGAAATCATGCCCGTGCCACCGCGCCGCACCAATTTTCCCGCGATGGACTGGTTGTCATGCTGGGCCATCGCTACCAATGAGCAAGTGGCTGCGGGCGGCCGTATTGTGATTGCACCGACGCTTGGAGCAGCCGGTATCATTCCGTCTGTGCTACGTTACGTGGTAGAGTTTGTGGCGCTCACCCCGGAAGATGAAGAGAATCTCGTGAAGACGTTCTTACTTACTGCCGCGGCTATCGGTATGTTATTCAAGCGGGGTGCTACGATTAGTGCGGCAGAAGGAGGATGTATGGCCGAAGTCGGCACAAGCTGTTCCATGGCTGCAGCGGCTTTTACCGCGTGTATGGGTGGAAGTCCCGAAGTGATCGAACAAGCTGCTGAAACGGCGATTGAGCATAATCTTGGTCTCACTTGCGACCCTGTTGACGGCCTTGTTCAGGCACCATGCATTGAACGCAACGCTGTCGGCGCTGTCAAGGCTGTCGTGAGCGCCAACCTGGCTCTATCTACGGATGGCATTCATACCGTGACGCTGGATGAAGCGATTCATGCAGCTCGTCTCACGGCCGCTGATATGCATACCAAGTACAAGGAGACTAGCCTTAGTGGGTTGGCCACTACGGTCAAGATTCCTGTGGCCGTTCCGGATTGCTAGACATTTGCTTAGATAAACACAACAGCCGCGTGGATCGATTCAGCGACAGCGCGTCCCTTTCCCTCGTACCATGGCGTTTTCGTTCGGTAAGCCGCCTTCTAGTACGCCCTCTTTTGGCACGACGCCGTTGTTTGGTGCGCAAAGCACGGGCACTGCTACAGCGCCACAACAGACTGCGCCAAGTACGTCGCTCTTCGGTCAGAAGCCTGCAGGTCAAGGTCTGTTTGGAGCTGCGCCTCCGTCAGGTGCTAGTAATTCATTCGGCTCGATGCCGCCAACAAACCCAGCGACTACCTTGGGAACCCAACAGAGTGGTTTGTTTGGTGGCAAGACGCCAGGCTCGAGCGGTACTTCCGGTGGTCTTTTTGGTTCACAGCCGCAGTCGAGTGGTGGACTTTCGCAGAATCAGCCTCAGCAGGGTGGTCTCTTCGGGTCGCAGTCTCAGCAGGGCTCTAGTACTATTGGATCGCAACCGCAGCAGGGCGCTGGTTCGTTGGGTTCGCAACCACAGCAGGGCGCTGGTTCGTTGGGTTCGCAACCGCAGCAGGGTGGTTTGTTTGGATCGCAACCGCAGCAGGGTGGTTTGTTTGGATCGCAGCCTCAGCAGGGTGGTTTGTTTGGATCGCAGCCTCAGCAGGGTAGTCTTTTCGGACAGACAGCCAAGCCTGGTGCACAGCCGACATCTGCCCCACAGGCAACGTCTGCCGTGCAAGATAAAAAATTTGGCGCACCGCTGCACACACAGCTGGAGCGAATTGCCTCCAGCTGGGACACATCCAACCTAAGTACATGCCAGTTTCAGTACTACTTATACAATCGGGCGCCGGATGCGCAGAGCCTAACCCAGTTGTGTGTGCGTCGCCCTGATGCTGTGGGTCCAATGCACGATGCTTTATGGAATAAAGCGCTGCAAGAGAACCCGGAGCCAGACCGTCTATACCCTGTTCTTGCGGTCGGCTTTGGCGACTTACAAATACGTTCGAATGCGCAGGTGACTGAAGCAGCTCGCCAGACAAACAAAGCCGCTGAACTCACGAAAAAGCTCGCTGAGTTACGTCAAAAACACGATCTGGCGAATGTCGTGCGTGCACAATCGGCCATGATGATGCAGACGCGCATCCGACAGCGTCTTTTGTCGCTCACGAAGGACGCAGGTGTCATGATTCCCGCCTTGCGTGGACAGAGTCTCACAGCCAGCGAAGATGCTGTCAAGGCAGCCCTGGAAAATTGTGACGCGCAGCTTAATGGTGCGTTGCCCAACTATGCATCCAGCACCACGCCTGTGCATGCGCGTTTGCGTGCGCAGCTGAATGAGCTGTGGGCCCAGCTCAGTATCGTCCGTGCGAAGCGCGAGGCAGCACAAGCACAAGGCCGTGTGAATGGTGGCACAGAATGGGTCGTGGTCGATGAGTCGTCGTTTGACGAAATCACACAGATTCTGGGCTTACTGCAGCAAGGATTGGTGCACTTGTCGAACACGCTTATGAGTGATAGCAAAGCCCTAGACACTGTGTGTGAGGGTCTCAAAGGCGTGCCTCTTGTCGGTGTGCGGCACCGGTAATCTACAGATCCCATTCTTCTACGGCACCATAGAATGTACGAGCGATGCGTTTCTGTGCATCGGCACCAGATTCAGGCGGACTGTCACCAATGGCGCGCACAACGAGATATTTGCGGCCTGTCAGCACGTCAGGCGTCGTGGGGGGCGGATACACGGGGCCATCGAGCGCGTGCGCCGCATGAGCTTGAGAGCCCAGTACGAGGCAACCAGCTTCGCGCGCAATGACAACACCTGCACATACATCCCATGCCCAACATCCAATTTCCCAGTAAGCATCGAGCGTGCCCATAGCAACATGGGCGAAATTGAGGGCGGCGGAGCCCATGGAGCGCACGCCGAGGGCCATTTCACCGCCAGACACACCGCTGTCGCGATCGCCCACAAGGCGCTGGAATGAGCGCGTTTTTTTCTCCATGATCTCTGCAGAGCGATCCGAGCCCCATTCAAACGCAACAAGGGCCTGCTTGAACGAAGGCAGTGGTGGGGGCTTGGTCAAGGGTAAGGAGCGGCGCTGAGGGTGCAGGGGCGTCGTGATAAATGCGCCGTGGCCCTTGCAGGCGGCGTACAAGTACCCCAGGAATGGTGCATAGATCACACCGATCGTTGGGTCCCCATCGTACACGAACCCGATGGAAATACATACAAAGGGGAATCCCTTGACAAAGTTGGTCGTGCCGTCAATGGGATCGATGATCCAGGTAGGCTCGTTCGTTATAGCCGCTTGCTCACCAGCTGCCCAGCTCTCTTCTCCGATGAACTTGTGGTCGGGGTACTTTTCGCGTATGGCTTGGCACACAAGTTTCTCTGTGAGCTGGTCCGTCTCCGTGACGAGGTCCGCCGTGTTCTTCTTTTCCTCAAAGCCCGCTGCATGTGAGTGGCGTGTGCATACCTGCTCTCTCAAAGCGCGTTTCAGAGCCTTTGACAATCGCCTCACCAGCTTGCTTGGCAAGATCAATCGCAAAATGGAGCACGTCTTGCAAGGGCAGTGCCATGGTCGTCCGCGGGAATCTCTGGCTCAGCGCACGGTGCCCTAGCCTAGGTGGAGGTGATGGGTTGACGACATGCCGCTGCCATGGGACGCTGTGCCGCATGAGCAAGCGGCTTGGGCGCCCATAAGTGCGGCGGCTGAGCTGAGGCGTGCGGCATCGCAGCCAGTCGAGCATGTGTCATGGATGCCGCTCTCGCAGATGCCGATGCCGCAGACGCAGCATGAACTCGATGAGTACACCATGGATTCTGTGAGTGTTGAGTCGAGCGAGTCCGGTGCGTCGTCCGAGGCGCAAGACACTATCGTACCAATATCGCGGGCTCCTCTACGACTTTTGAGCGGTATCGAGGCACTCGACACGTATGCAGGTCGGTGGCAAAGCGGGGGCGCCTATGCTCCACTTGATGAGCCTGCGAGCCATGACGTGTTGCGGCGCGGATTTCCCATCGGGTCGGCCCTGGAGGTGGTCGGCCCCCCGGGTGTCGGCAAAACAACGTGGGCGATGCAAATGGCGATTTCCGAGCGACTCGAGCACATGATGCATACGATGCAATTGTGCATGGATCAGTACGGCACCGTCGATGATGCACCTACGCCACCCACTTCACCACGCACACTGATGGATGCGATGGATGTGGATATAGAGCCGTGGTGTGCCCAAGTTGTGCTGGTCGATACGGAAGGCAGCATCGCGCCCGTCCGCCTCCTGTCCATGACGCGCGCCGCCATCACGCAGCGCCACGTGTCCACGGCTCAACGCTATGCTCACTGCGCTGGTGTCGATGCCGACGTGCATCATGCCATCGAACGTGCCGTCTTGCGTGGCATCCACTTAGTGCGCTGCACGACACTCGGCGAGCTTCTGGCGTTTGCCGGCATCGCAGCTAGTACCGTCCTCAAGGTACCGGGCCTCCCGCCCCGCACATCGCTCCTCATCATTGATACCCTGTCTTTTTTCACCTACGCACATGCACTGCCAATTAATGCAACGCGAGAACAGCGCAAAGCGCGTGAGGATGCAATTCAGTGCATTGTGCGCTCGCTAACAACATTACGAGACAGTCAGATCCCCGAGCAAGACCGCATCACGGTCGTGGTGACGATGCAAATGTCAACGCGCCGTCTGAACGATGCTGCCTCGGTGCTTCAGCCATCCCTGCTATCCAAGTCATCCACGCGGGATGATACCGAAAGTGTGTTGGGACGCAGCGCACAACGCTTTTTCTTAGCGTACAGTGATGTGCGTGGTCATCGGTACGTATGTGCGGCTCACAGCGAGTGTAATATATCTTCCCTGGGACACAAGTGCTGTAGGCGTCATGATACAAGCACATGGCTTGACCCAGTCCCTTACTTTTTCTCAAATGTATCCATAGTAATGGTCACGGGCCCATCGTTGATCAGGGACACGTCCATCATCGCACCAAACGCGCCATTGTGAATCTTGTGTGGTGCATAGGCGGCACGCATTTTCTCGAGAAACGCATCATAAAACGGCCTGGCCTGGTCGCCAGCCATCGCAAGATGGAAATCAGGGCGCGTACCTTTGCTTGTGCGGGCATGCAGTGTAAACTGCGATACGCACAAGACGTCACCACCCAATTCCATCACATTCGAGCGCCAAGCGCGTGCGTGTTCATCACAAGACGCCAAGCCCCCGTCCACGACGCGCGCGCCTTCAGGCCACAGCTTGAGTTGGAGAATTTTCTTCGTGAGAAGATCCATATGCTCGGGCGTATCGTCCTGAGACACGCCGATCAGAGCCAGAAGGCCCGGGCCTATGGCCGATACAGGTTGCCCCTGCACTGCCGGTAAGATAGGCGCGTTTTTACTTACCATGCACAGAAGCCTGCTTCACGCGCTGGAGTACGGCTTTCATAGAACCGAGGTGCTAACTGCGACGTGACCTTATTTTTCGTCTCGTGCCTTTTTTTCTCCATGGCAGCGGCCGAGGCATTGCAGTCGATCCTGCTGCGCCTCTGTGTGCTGTGTTCCACGTCACTACAAACCATCCAAACTTCGCCTACAGAGACGATTGACCGCGAGACAAGCAGGCAGGATGGACGCGCACTCAGTGAGAAACTATACCAAGACCTTTTGATACTGAATCAGCAAGTTCGGAAAGAAGCAACGGCCCTTTCTCTCGCTATGCGCCCCTCGTTGCGCGAGATGCATGACGATGCCGACCCACTCGATGGACTAGATGAGAAGAGCATTGAAGCCGCGTCTCACTTGCTCCAGTCTCTCGCTACAGATGCTGTGCCGAAACTCGTGTTCCTAGCCAATCTCGCCCAAAAGAACCAGCGCGTATATGACACGACGGACGCTGTTGCCAACGACACGAGCCTGCAGGAAGCCCGTGAAATGGGTGCCCACATCGTTCTCGGTGAGAACGCCATTGGTAAGCATGTCGTATCGGCATCGGTGGGCTCCTTGTTTGCGAATGATGTGCGGCGGTACACGGCCGACGTCATCGAGTCCATTGGCCTACTATGCCAAAGTTTTATGAACGTGCGCACACGTACCGTGCTCGCTCGTGCACAAGAGAAGCGTGGTGAAAAATCCGAGTCGCTCACACCTCCTTCTCGCCAAGCGTCTCTGGCGCTGACCAAAAAGCTCTGGACGCTGTGTGATGCTGCGGAAGGTGACAAGACACATACACCTGCGTATATCACGCGGCTTCCACGAAACAACTATGAGGCTTTGTGTAAGCTAGCGCGCCAAAATGAGCTGGTGCTGCGAGACGGCGTTGCAGAACTGGAAGAAAGTTTGGAGAATGACAGCTTGGATCCGCCTCAACCTCCTTCCGACGATGTCGAGGACATGTGGGAGCGACATGTGCAGCTGAGTGAAGAAGAGAAAAAGGCGGTGCGGAACGTACTGGACCTTGTGCGATCTGGTATCGCATTGCTAAAGCAGGCCGTGTCAGCCGCCGCCGCAGCCAAGGACGTGGATTTGGATCATGTGGCCGAGCTCATGGAGGAGCTCGCTTCGACACAAGACGATCTCATTGCCTCTGTGCTCTATGAAGAAGAGACGGCCGAGGGGCTTGGCGAAGTGGCACAAGCCTATGTGGATGCGTGCGAAGCGCTCCACGAGTGTGTCGATACGTCGTCAGGCATGGATGCCATCGAAGCAGCGTGGCATTCCTTGTCACTATAGTACATTATGTTTTCCGTACAATACCCAGCGCATTTGGACCCCGCTTGCGTTTTGCTGTGGGCTTTGGTACGTTTGTGGGCGTAGCTAGCGCTCGTATTTGCTCGCGCGCACGATCGCTCAAGAGATGTGACGTATCGGGAACGGCTGACGCATCAGGATCCTCGTTTTTGGAAAAGTACTTGCGGACGAGCGCCTCCTCTTCTTTGCTTTCCTCAGACACGGCTTGTTCGTGCAGTGGTTCAGCTTTGCGCTTATTCTCAGCAATGGTGTCCAGCACGGTATTGGTATCCATACGCTCAAAGCGAGCATTACGTGTGCGAATGTCCTGCAAGGCGTCCATCACCTCCATCTCACGCTGGGACTCCTCCATGCGCTGTTCCAGTGCCTTCATCGGGTCTATGTCGCCTTCACTTTGTTCCTTTTCTTCGTCAGAGTCAGGCTCAGGCTCCTTGTCCTCTTCTTTCTCACGCCATGGCTCAAAGTTGCGAGAAGCGCCATGCTCGGCTGCATAATCGGCGTTCCGTGGATCCGTCTTGAACGTAATTTCTGAGCTGCAATGTGAGCATTTGATGTAAAATCGGTAGATCGTAATTCCATAGTAGTCGTCGTCATTCACTGTCTCTTTGCGCGCATTGAATTTTTTGCCGCGATAAATATATTCACCGCATGTATTGCACCGCATGCTGAATGGCGCCATCAGACGCACCGTCTTTTGACGTCCGCCACCAGTTTTTCGCCGCTTTACTACGGACGGATCAAAGTCGGGCGGATAGTATTTCTGCAGAACCTTGCGCTCTGACATGGCGGCTAGAGGGTAGGCCGACGCTGCGCGCGCCTGTTATTTTTCTCACCTCCACCATGGTGTTGGATGCGTACGTACCACCTAGGCCTCACCGGCAGCCATGATGGCCTGACGATCAAGGCATTCACATGTGTGCTCATCGTCCTGACGTCTTATCTTGCCATCCGTACGATGTACCGTACTATCCGCCATATGCTCTCGATGGTCACCTTCATGATCCGGTGGGGGCTCGTTCTATACTTGATCTTTTTCCTGTGGCTATGGTGGACAGAAGGGCGAGATCAAAGTGGCCTGCCCCAAAGCTTAGCAGCCACCTATTCGATGATGCAAAGTAAGTAGAGCTTCCGACTCACGCAGACGCCGGCGTCGCCGCTACAGCGCTTCTGTGGCAACTATCTCAGCGGCCTGATACATGGCAATCCATCGCGCGCCATGTGCATTCTGTCCTGCAACCATCGAAGCCCAAAAATTGGCGAGCGCCCAAACGGAGGGGCACGCACACGCCAGAAGACGATATGGCGGAGCTCGTTCATGCCCTTGGCTGGGATAAGTGGCTCAACTCGCTCACATCTCCGCAGCAACACAAGAAACGATGGAATCCCACGCCCACGAGATGGAAAAAAGAACGCTACTGACCCCGCTCACCGACACGCACATCCTGCCAAGTTGGGGGAGCGAAGGCGGCGTGCCTGACTCGCACGTGGTACCACGTGGCATATAGCTGGTGAGACGACCGGGGGCCAGCGTGGGGCGTTGTGAAGGCGCTTCGCGCTCTTCGACGACCGTCGACAATATGACACCGAACCCTGCCGTGCCGTCTGCCCGGCGCTCTTCCCATTCCAACAACACATCGCGCGGGAGTGGAGGACACTCTGCGCGTGGCCCTTGGCATGGTGGCCATGGCGGCGCCTCCCAAGCGGGCCGTGCTGGAGGGGGTCGTGGCGGTGCCCGTCACGGCTGGGGAGGTCATGCATCGCGATCGAACTCCACGAACGGCCGCCCTGCCTCTTCAAATGCGACGCATTCCTCTAAAGGAATGCGCGACCGCATTGAGTGTTGGTATGCTATGCTAGTAGGCCAGATGATAGTGGTGAGCCTACAAAATGGCGAGCGCCATGTCGGTGTCGTCTCGGCAGCTACGATGGAGCGTGATGATCTGGGCCTGGTGCTGATGATGGCCCAATCTATGGTGATCACAGAAGATGGCGTGATTCAATGGGGTCGTGTGGTCCCTTCGCTGGTCGTGCCAGGTGCCGACTTGCTCGAAGTGGACGCCAGCGCTGTGAAGCAGAGCTCCCCGGCTGAAGTACAGGCTGCTCAGCGCCGCGCGTCTGGGTTCCGTACCGATACGGAAATTAGCTCGTCTGCCTCTGCCTCATCGGATGGTCGCGCGCTGCAGCGTTGGGATGACGGTGGGGCGCCGGAGACGGCATCCCTGGAGCAGTCGACCGACTCAGGCCCGTGGGATCAATTTGCTGCGAACGAAGCGCGCTTTGGTGTCAAGTCGGACTATGAAGAGACCATGTACACGACCAAGCTGGATCGTTCCGGCAAGGACTTTAAATCGCGCGAAAAAGAAGCCGAACGACTAGCCAAAGAAATTTTGGAGAGCTCCACCGGCAACGTCCATGTGGCCGAGGAGCGCAACCAACTGGGCCAAAAGGACATGGACGAAGAGGACCGATATGGTGCTGTCGTGCGTGAAGAGCGTGCACCGGCGCCGGCCCCACCCAAACCCAGCAAAGCCCTTACGGCGGATTTCCGGCAGTTTGTGTCGGCGGAACGCGAGCGTCTCGTCGTGCGCAAAGCCGAGTTGGCCAAAAAAGAAAAGCAGAGTCGCCTGACAGACCTCAAGCTGTGGGCGCAAAACTTCCAGCTCAAGACACCTGTGCCTGAGGATGTGGCAAATATGAGGCGCGTCGCCGCCTCCAAGCGACCGACGGCCACGCCCAGCCAGGGTGTCGAAGAGGCGCGTGCCAAGTTGGCCAGCATGACCCTCCCGGCGATCCCGCCATTCAAAAAGCCTCAGGAAAAGCCATCGTCTAAGCTGAGTGCCAAGGCCGCCTCCTTCAATCCTCAGGCTGCGTCATTTACGCCTCGAGCTAAAGCTGGCCCGCCGACGGCACCGAAGCCGTCCGCGCCAGAGCTACCGTTCTTTGGCACGCGTGAACTAAAAAATCGGCCTGGGTCCACGTCTATGCGTATCATGGACGAGTTCCGCGCTTCGAAGACCAAGAAGCTGGGCGAAGCGTCCAAGGTCTCCGTGTGGTGGTCGTACACAGGCCGCCCGTTCCGGCAGCTCATGGCGCTCAGCAACATGTTCCCCAGCCAGGCGCCGATGCCCGCGTCGATGCCGTCGTACGATGGCGCCATGCCCATGGCCCAGCCCCCGGCCATGTTCCCGGTCGCCGCTGCGGTACCGTATGCGCCATCGCCGGGCCTATCGCCCGTGATGCAGCATGTGTCGTCGCCCACCGTCCCTCACGGCTCGTCGCCGAGCATGTTGCCTCGGCCGCCCAACGCGACAGGTGGTACTAAGGCGCCGCAGGCAGCGCCTGTGATGATGCCGCCCCCCGTGCCTCAGGGTCAAGGCAGTCCCCAGCCGTATGCGTTTGTGTATCCTATGGGGCAGTATTGCATTCCCTACGCACCGGCTGAGGCACAGGGCGCCCCGTTCATGTACCGTCCGTCGCCTGCTGATGCAGTGCCAGCGGGCAGCGGCATGCTACCGCCCATGTCGTATGGGCCGTATCACCACCCCGTCCCATCGAGCCCACATAAGCGCGGTGGCTCGGTCCATGCGCGTGGCAACAACAAGGGCGCACGCAAACCGCCACGGAGCGACGATGCGGCGCCCAAGGAGAGTTCTTAGGTACGTGATAGACACCATGTTTGCAGTGTGGACCACAAGCGCTCGAGCACTTCACCGTGAGCACACGTCTCGAGCCAGTCAGGAGGCATCGAGCCCAGGACATACGCACTGACGTTGCCATCCAGCGGCCGATCGATGCCGATGCGAATGCGGGGCACATCGTTACCCAAGTGATGTTGCACGCTCTTCACCCCATTATGGCCAGCCGCACTACCTCCTTGCTTGAAAGAGACCTTGCCGAAGGCGCGCTGCAATTCGTCATGCACGAGAAGGGTATCTGTGAGGGCAATGTCGGGGTACACCGCACGCGCCGCCGCGACGCCCCTGCCGTTGACGTTCATAAGCATGCGGGGAATATACAGCACAAGGTCATACAGCACGTAGGGATAGGCACGTAAGCTGAAGTGGGGCGAGCGACGGGCAGCATCGCCTTTGGGCGGCGCGGCATCCAGCAGCACGGAGACGCGTGCGAGCCAGCCTTTGGAAGCTGCCACGGGCCGGAACGGCTCGGTCGCGACAGGTACAGGCAGCTCGAATGTCGGTGCATCGGGCGACAGACGCGCGACGCGCCGCGCGATCTCGGCACGCAATGCTGCATCGTGGGCCTCGGCGCGGTGGATGAGAGGGGAGAGGCAGTACTGTCCAATGGAATGGCGGGTGGTGGGATGGGAGTAGTTCCCCAGGCCCACGAGCATAGCAGCTTTCCGGACAACATGTCGATCAGCGGCACGCATGTCCGCGACCGAGAAGAGCGGCGGAGGCATCATGGCCCTGGGCCGCCACGGAGGGAGAGCGTCGGAGGCGTTGCTGACTAAGTACGGAGGACGGCGCCTCGGCGTAGCGCCTGGCGCGGCTGTTTGGCCAACTACCCAAAGACATGGCGTGGCGCGGACGGGCATGGCGTGCGAGCTCTGCTGCATTCACGCGCTGCACGCGTAGTGCCTCTTCGTGGAGCGATGTCGTCACGACGGCCAAGAAGGTGATGGCCGGCGATGGCGCCGAGGCGTCCATGACGCGCGACCCACTGGAGGTAGTGGGACAGGATCTATCGTCGCTGCGGCACAACATTGCGACGCTGCTTGGTAGTGGTCACCCATCACTGGATCGGATTGCCAAGTACTATTTTGCTGCGGAAGGCAAGCATGTGCGTCCGATGATCGTGCTGCTGATGTGCAAGGCTACCAATGGCCTCAGCGCGACGTGGCACACACAGCGCACCGCGGCGGTCGGTGAGCACGTCGACATTCCGATGACGCGAGCGAGTGTGCTGAATGATGCGAACCCGAGCGCGGCGCATCCGCATGCGCCCGTGGCAGCGGCGCCGCGGACGACGCCGTACGTACCGACTTTGCAGTCGACCATTCTTCCGACGCAGCGGCGCTTGGCCGAGATCACCGAGATGATCCACGTGGCGTCGCTGCTTCATGACGATGTGATTGATGAGTCGCCTTTGCGGCGTGGTGCGCCGTCGGCGCCGTCATCGTTCGGCAACAAGCTCAGCATTCTTGGCGGCGACTTTTTGCTGGGCCGTGCATCGATTGCCCTCGCACGCCTGCGGGATCCCGAGGTAACCGAGCTCATGTCGACGGTCATTGCGAACTTGGTGGAAGGGGAGGTCATGCAGCTCAAGTCGATGGCGTCCGACCAGGTGCCGGTGACCGACGTTCAATCGGCGCGCCCATCCGCCGAGGTCATGGAGCGCTTCTGGCACGCCTATGACCAGGCGCCGCCAGGCCGGGACGATGCGCCCTCGGCTGCGTTGTTCGCGTTCTACCTGCAGAAGACGTACCTCAAAACAGCCTCGCTGATGGCCAAGTCGGCGCGCTCAGCCACGGTCCTGGGCGGTTGTGGGACATGGTCGAATCAGTTTGCATCTATGACGGCAGACGAGCGTGCCAGCGCTGCGGCCGTGTGCGATGCCGCGTATACGTTTGGGCGGAACGTGGGTATTTCGTTCCAGCTCGTAGACGATCTGCTCGATTTCCACGCCACGACGGAGGCGTTCGGCAAGCCCTCCGGTGGTGCCGACCTGAAGTTGGGCCTGGCCACAGCGCCGGTGCTGTATGCGTGGCAGCAGTACCCCGACTCGAACCTGGGCGCGCTGGTCCAGCGCCGCTTTGCGCAGCCGGGCGATGTCGAGCAGGCTCTCGCCCTCGTGCACAAGTCGGATGGCCTTCAACGCACGGCGGCCCTCGCCCGATACCATGCAGACACAGCTCAGCAGGCGCTCCTGGCACTCCCCCCGAGCGACGCACGTGCAGCCCTGGAGAAGCTGAACCACCAGATTATCACGCGCGCCAGATAGCACGTATAGCATCCACTCAAGACTGCTCGAGCCATGCGCCGAATGCGTCGTGGCGCTCGTGGCCCTGTTCGTCGTCGTCCTGACGCAGGGTGCGGCGGAATTTCGGCTTGCCATCCACACGCACCGCGGTGATTTGACGACCGGCAAAGTAGCGGCCGTGCATACGCATTTCACAGCGGCGTGCGGCCTCGGGTTCTCGGAAGCGCACCGTCATGATGCCTTCGGACTCCTTGTCCCACAACACGACGTTCGTCACGTCTCCGAGCGTCTCGCATTCTTCGCGCACATCCTGCTTGAGATCCAAGAACAGGCTGGGGTCCTCATCGAGCTCAGCGAGCGTAAACATTTTTTTCAGAACGACCGTGCGAGCCGTGGCACTGGGTCCAGCCGTGCGGCGCTCGTCCGAGTCTGAGTCCCAATCGTTGATTTTGCTCATGTCAGTGCATAGGTACATACTTGTGCATGCGGTTCATGCGCCGCTGGATGCTCTTCTTGTCGGCTTCGGACAGTGGCGCCTTGGCGTCCGGCCGCGGCGTGTCTTGGAACGAGGCCCGCTCGACCTTCATGCATGGCCCGCTGTGCACGCCTCTGGCCGCACGCAGGTAGGTGTCGTCGAGCAGCTGGATGGCCAGATCGACACTCTCCGGCTTGAAGTACACAACGAGGGCCTCGCCCTTGAACGCCTGTGTCTCGGGATCGCGGTACATTTTGATGCGTGGATGCCCGTCGTCGTCTTCGAGCAGCACGCCGTACCGTGCAAACACGTCGGCGATCTCATTCGCACTCGCATCAAGAGGCAGTCCGCTCACGAAGACAGACGTATTCGGCCGCGCGCGCTTCGGCGCTGGCGCGTGTGCCTGCGAGTCGTCTTTGCGTTTCTTGCTCTGCTGCTCCCGCATGAGAACGGGCGCGGCTGGCGTCTACATCGTCAGTGCGCAGGTACACCCACATGCTCATCTACTCCGTCCACACGGTATATCTCCTGCTGCTTGGCCACCTCGTCGTCACCAATGACCTTGATCCATCCGCCTCGTGTGATGCGTGTCGTCTCCGACTCGGTGTTCGCAGCGTCCACTACATCTTGACTCGGGGCCTCACCATGCCACTCAAACTCGGTGCCCTCGTCATCCTCCCAGATCCAGCGCTGACTCTGCTTGTCATAGTGCACGGCCGCATCACGCACATCCAAATACGCAGGCGGTCGACCGCCCCCCGACATGGCGCACATCAGCCCCGGTCCGACGTCCGCGGCCGTGCACGTTGTGCATGGAGGTGTGTAACGCAGGGGGCCTCGGCCGGTCGTCGGCGGGCGCAGGTGCGCCGTCGACGCTGTGCCGCCATGAAACGCATCGCAGATCGGCAAATTCAGCGGGAAGATGGCGACGATCCGCACTCGATCGGCGCCGAAGAGCATGCTGGGGAGCAGAGCCCGTCAGCACCCCAGGAGCTTCAGCCACGTGTGATCCGTGGCCTGCCTAAGCGCAAGGGCCTCACGGCATCGCCCAGCGCACCCCCGTCGTCGAATCCATTTGCCGTGCTGGCGCAGCCAGAGGCACCCAAGCCGTCGTCGTCGCCTTTTGCATCAGTGCATCTTGCACCGACGCCCCGTCGTCCTGCGAAAGCAGAAGCACAGCCCGCAGAGTTTTGGAAAGGCGTGCGGGGCCTCAACTGGTCCCTCACCAGGCAGCTCGTGCATGTGCTGAGCCTGTCAGATGAGCTGGCCAACTTGCACGATACACTGGTCGCTTTTGCGCGGATCTACGCTCGGCACCACGATGACCTTGCCAGCAAGTGGCTGAGACGCACGCCTGAGGACAAGGCTACTGAAACGCCCCTGCCGGCCCATGATACCAAGCCTTCTACCTCCTTCTCCTTCACCCAACGCAAGGATGCCAGTGCACCCACTTTATCAACGAGCTTCTCTTTCACGCCCAAGAGAAACGATACCTCGTTCCACCCCCAGCCACAAGAGACCACTTCGCCTGCACCGTCCGCTCCCTCTACAACACCCGCCATGTCCCCCGCTCCTCCATCAGCGGCCTTTTCATTCGGAAAGGCGGCACCTCATACCTCTGCTTTTTCGTTCGGCCAAGCGCCCACGTCGTCGGCCTCGGCGTTCTCCTTTGGCGCGTCGTCGGCCTTGGGTGCCGACGCTCTGAAACCTTCCGAGAAGCCGGCGGTCAAGGACGCGCAGACAAACGACCGTCCCTCCGAGGAGGCAAACAGCGCGGTCAAAGAGGCCCCGCCCCCTGGGGACGCCCCTCCCGAGAAGGAGTCCGCGCACGAGGAGACGTCCGAGAAGAAAGAGACGCTGACACCTGGGGTAGCTCCTCCGACACAGGAACGCGCGCCTCTGCCCTCTCTGCCGAGCGGGGGATTCTCATTCGCAGGCAAGTCTACGCAAGCCTTCTTGGACGGCAAAGCACCCAAGACATTCACCGGTCCCAAGCCTCCTACCTTCCAGGTGCCCACCGGAGGCTTTTCGTTCGGATCGAGTCAGTCCAAGAAGACCGACAAAGACACCAAGGACCCACCCAAGACGCCGTCTGCCCCATCTGTGACGACCAACAAGCCCATTGCCTTCGGCTCAGCGAGCCCTGCGCCATCGCACGGCTCGCCCTCTGCGCCTCACCGCTTCTCCTTCGGCACGAGTCCTCCGAGCGAAGGCACGTCGTCTCCTTTTACAAAGTCGGCCATTGGGCCATCGTTTGCCAACACTGCCGGCGTAGCGTCAGGCGGCTCGTTCCAGTTTGGTAGCGCGCCCATTGCGTTTGGCACGCCGGACCCCCAGGACCAGTCCTCCACAACCACCGTAGACGATCCTGAATCACGTGAATAGATGGCGACACCCAAAGACAGTGACACGTCGGCGGGACACGATTGTGGCAGTACCATTGTGGACGCGGAGCGTGTGTTGGCATCGTCCTCTACCGACTCTGTTCGTATGGTGATGGAGCGGGTGAGTATTACTCATCTGCACACGTCTGGAAATGACGCGTTAGCTCACAGCAACATGCCCGTAGCCCAGGCGGATGTGCCCCGTGCGTCTCTGGCGGCCGTGCACGACACGGGGTCCCAAGATTCGACAAAAAGAGGCGACGGCGATTTCCATGCAGCTCGCACGAATTCGATGAGTAGCATAAGCTCTGCCAACAGCACGTCAAGTATTGAGGCTGTGCCGTTCCGGGCGCCACCCCGTGGGAACGTGCGCAACTCGCAGGAGATGGCACCCCCCGTGTGTGTCCGAGTACCTGCCGTGCATGCGCCTTTGCCATGGCAAGCATCTGCGAGTGGCAGCGATGTGCCGCCGATATCGAGTCCGCCACCGATAACGCCGATCATGGATGCAGAGGAATCGACTCCCGAGACACCTATTCCCTATCGCTCCTCTGAGTCGATCAAGACAGAGTCCCTGGTGAGACCGCCGCCGTGCGTCTCACCAGGACCTGTCGCAAAACACCGGATGCCACCCAAACATCCGTCGAGTCGCTGGATGTACCGCAACGGGCCTGGCGTATCGCGCCGTCTGCCCATGCTCGGCCCCACGGTCGACGACGACACCCGTCGGCGTATGCCGCGACCATCATCGCACCACTCATTAGGGGTGCAAGATGCGGCATCTCAGCGCTCATCCGGCTCATATACCCACACCAAAGCGCCAGAGCCGATGGCTCCACCCATTGTGCAAGTCGACGAAGACACGCGTTCACTTCGCTCTAGTTCGTCTGTCGCGACGCTCGCACCAACTCAGGACCAGAGTAACGTGGACTGGTACTCATCGCAGCTGCGCGACATGTCGCCCAGGTCCCGCACACTGCACTGGCTCAATAATGTACGTCAACATGATGGCCTGCCGTTCGAAGAGTCGCCTGACCGCCCTCGTGCGAGCGACGACGCACGCAGTCTGCTCTTCCGGCACTCGAATCTGTCTTCGTCTCTCACGCTGACACCGCGCTCACCGTCACCACGCATGCCAGCGTCAGAGACTTCCTCGCTCCTAATTGAAACACCACCGTCCCGCTCAATGCCTCTGCATGCCTCGGAGGTGCCGAACCGCAGCGTCACAGCCACGCCAGTCACAGTCGCCAGCTCTCAGGGTACAGCGGATTCGACGCGCACCACGCGGCGGCGCACTACCTCCGACTTTGTCTTTGGCGAGGTGTTGGGCGAAGGATCCTATTCCACCGTGCTCAAAGCTTGGGATGTCCACGACTGGACTGATGCAGAGCGGCACGCTCTTGCTGCCCGCGCGAATGCACTTAGTGCCACGGCTGGGCAGGCAGGATCCATACCTCAGTCAGAACACATGCCCAAGGCGTATGCGGTCAAGGTACTGGACAAGGTGCACATTCTCAAGGAAAAGAAGCAAAAGTATGTACGCGTGGAAAAAGAGGCGCTTAGCTTGCTGGCCAATACCCCTGGTGTTGTGACTCTGTACCATACGTTTCAGGACCGCGAAAGCCTCTACTTTGTGCTTGAGTTGGCCGAGAACTGCGAGCTCTTGCACTATGTACAAAAGTATGGCGCGTTGGACATGGTCTCGGCTACGTTTTATGCAGCCCAGTTGGCCGACGCCATTGATCGGATTCATCGCGCTGGTGTGGTACATCGCGATATCAAGCCAGAGAATGTGCTGCTCGACAAAAACATGCGTGTGATGGTGACCGACTTTGGCTCAGCGCGTATTTTGGCTCGGCCGCCAGATGCATCCACCGATGAACGCGCTTACAGCTTTGTCGGCACGGCAGAGTACGTGAGTCCTGAGCTGCTGAACGACCAGGTCGTTGGCATGCCGGCGGACTGGTGGGCGTTTGGCTGTGTACTTTACCAGATGATTGCGGGACACTCCCCATTTCGCGCGATCAACGAGTACCAAACTTTTCAAAAAATCCTTCATCGCTCGTTCACATACCCACCCAGCTTCCCAGCTGACGCGCGCATTCTTATTGACGCGCTCCTGTGTCTTGACCCAAAGACGCGCGCGTCAGCCAAAGACGTCAAGCGCAATGCCATTTTTCACTCGGTGGACTTTTCAACGCTGTGGATGGTCGAGCCTCCCAAAATTCAGCCGAATCAAATGCAGCATTCACGAGTCGATGGGCAGCAGCGCGTCATGGAAGAGCTTGATAAGCTCATGAACGATCTCAGTTTCCAGCGCGAAGACTCTTTTGCGTCACAGGAGCCTTCCATTGCGACGGACGACTCGTCGGTCACTTCAAGCTGTGATCATTCCAAAAAGACTGCTCCTTCGCGCTCAGCCTCAGGATCATCGCGTGGACGCAAATCCTATGCATGGAACGACATCTTGTTGCCGAATGAAGACGTGGCATTGGCGAGTCCCATGCTACTGCGACGCGCTGCGAACACGGGCATGTTTGCGCGAAAATGCAAGCTCGTACTCACCACCCGTCCGCGACTCCTGTGTCTGAAGGAAACGACACGATCTCTCGAAGTGCTGGTCGATATTCCGCTGCATCCACCTGGTGAAGCGACCAACGATGGGCCAAAGTCTGTGCCAAATCTCGTGAGAAGCGATTCGCGTCGTAGTGCACAGAGCCAGTCGCGCTCGCAAGGCGCTCAATCACTGAAGGCACCCATGCAGGCCATCACACGCACATTGGGTTTGCGCAACAAAGACGATGATCCCAACGACCAGACGACGTCACCTGATGCGGCGCCCGTACCTGACGAGGCCTCTGATTTATGGCCTGTGCATGTGGATTTGCGTGGCTCGCGCGGATTCGTTGTGCACACGCCCGTGCGGCAGTGGCAGTTTGAAGATCCAGCGGGTGACGCATCGTTCTGGGTCCAAAATATCCTCGAGGCACTCCAGTCAAGAATGACGTAGATGCTTAGACCCAGTAGGTCACATTCATTGTCTTATTTGAGTGGCTGCCATTGGTTTCACCCCGCACCCCTGTCACCCTGACCACCATGGCGGGTCTTGTCACCGGCGCGGCAAAAATGCTGGCCTCCGATCATATCGAAAAGTTTGCTCATCAGTTTGAGCCAGAGGTGTGTGTGTGGTTATCTAACAAGCAAAGGATCCGTATTATGAATATTATACAGAGAACGGCAAGCAAAAGCGCCGGAAAGTACGTGGAAACTAGAGTGCTGACGGTGCAGCGTCAAATACCACCTGGCCTATCAAAGCGCGATGAAAAAATCTTGCACAAGATCAAGAAGCGTGCCCATGTGCTTGACAAAGGCTTCAAAATGTGTGGTATGCGATTTGGCTGGACGTTTGTGATCGGCCTCATCCCTGTGGTGGGAGATGTAACTGATTTCCTCCTAAGTCACCATCTTGTTGTAAAAAAGGCCGAACAAATTGAGAAGTATGTTATATGGCACTTACGCGATAGTTTCCCGCCTGAGCTCTTGGCTCGCATGAAGGCCAACAACACGGTGTCAGCAGGCCTTGGATTTATTCCCTTCGTGGGTGATATTGTGTTGGCGACGTTCAAGACCAATTCGCGCAATGCTCATATTGTAGAAGAATGTACGTTTACTCGCTACGCTAATCGCAGTTTTGCGCGAACGTGGGCAGGAAAACCTGAGAAATGGCATGGCACCGGAGCCACCTGAATCACGTCGTCCATGGATGTCATCCTTGTTCGGCACGCACTAACAGCGTCATGCTCAAGCTTAGACTCCGGCAGCAGCATGCCACAATACGAAGAAGCATAGCTACCTACTTCTTGGCCGCAGCGAACATGATCTTTCGCGACTTGGTATACTGAGATTAGCTAGTCTATTTGGCCGAGTAGGCTCCAAGTGGAGTTCCCAGAAAAGGGTTCAATTTGCGGCAAGGAGAGGTGTGCGAGATCGAGGCGAGAATCAGATCCACGCCCTGGGGTGCTCAAGAACATCTTGTATGGCTTCACGGGCCTTGATTTCGTCTTCCGAGTACTTTTTGCGGTTTTCTTCATCATTTATATGGGCAGCTGTAGACGACTCACGAGCTGTGCCGGTTGTGCCCTCCATGTATTCCCACCGTGCCACTAGCGGCAAACTCATCAAGATACTCTCGATACGTGCGCCCGGTGTCATGAGACCAAACTTGGTACCACGATCGTACACAAGGTTGAATTCGACATATCTTCCGCGACGCAGGCGCTGCCACTCTAGGTTGTCTGCGTTGAAGGGGTCATTCTTGTGCTTGTGTACCAGCGGCAGGTATGCAGGAATAAAAGCATCTCCCATGGCGCGCACGGCACGGAAAAGGGACTCCTTGTTGTGTTGCTTGGACGAAACAAGTACTTGGTTTGCTTGATTGGTGCCGTCCATCAGCGGAATAAATGTAGTCCGCCTCTGGTTCCACATGGGCAGCGTCAGGTCGTCAAAAAAGACACCGCCGATCCCGCGGCTCTCGCCACGGTGTGTCAACCAAAAGTACTTATCGCACCACTTCTTCCATGCAACATAGAATGCAGGATCTTGCGAGTCGGCGGCATCCTTGAGGACTCTGTGGAAATGCTTTGCATCATCAGGGAAGAGGTACATAGGTGTCAAGTCAGCACCACCGCCGAACCACCATGCGACAGGCTCTTCATGGTAGTTTGGATTAGGTGATCCATCCTTGAGCTTTTCTGGGTGCATGAGCTCGAAGTAACGGTAGTTAAAGTGAGACGTTGGACTCATGGGATTCTTGGGATGGATCACCACACTGATGCCTGTCGCAAAAAAGGGTAGACCATCAACTTGAGCATCAGGACCCTCAACCTTGTAACCGATGCGCTCAATGAGGCCGTCATGATCAGCAGACATTTGACGAATAGCGGATGGGGGCAGGTTGCCGTACACCACACTCACATTAATACCACCCTTTTCAATGACCTCGCCATCTTGGATCACGCAAGATGTACCTTCACCACCCTGTTTTCGCGTCCAAGTCTCCACTGTGAAATGCTTTGGCTCATGAGAGGCTCTTCCCGCATTCTCTTCTGCCTCAATCATATCCACAAGGCGTCGCTGGAGCAACTTGACATACGTCTCCATACGCTTACGCATGGGCTTTCTTTCGTCGTCGAGAATGGTAGGGTCAAGCATCGAGACGTCAGGCTTCGAAGAAACCTTTGTCATTTGATTCACTTGCGACACATCCTCACACTCGGTCAAGCTGCTGCCTTGGTTGCTCATCATTGAGAACGTCACGGCCGCAGCGGCACCGAGCGATGCCACAGCCACAGCCTTGCCTATGAAAGGCTGTCGAGCGGCGATCGAACGACGACTAGCAAGCTGACTCCATAAACGAGTCTGACTTTGAAAGGTTGGTGAACACGCTCGAAGTTGCGCTCGGGCAGATCGAAGGACCAGGGGTGGCAACATGAATAGAGTAAGTCGTTGCGATGGCGTGACATGGGACCAGAGTGCCTTGGTACCTTATATGCTGACTAATTACTCCAGCCTCTCCGCCAAGGCCAAGGCCATGTGCCAATGCTCGTGTTCCTCGCATGCCCGCTGCAGGATACCCAGGTAAGACGGCGGCTCTGTGGCATGAGGCTCAACATCCTCGAAAATGGGAACACTGAGTACGTGACTGCATTTCAAGCATGTCCATTGTGCCATTTCTGTTTGAGATGTTGGGTCTGTTACTAAGTCATGGGGAGGTGACTGAGTTCGAGGCAACTTGAGGGCCACTTTCGCATCATGTTCACTTTTTCGTTTAGAAAAGAAGTTGGAAAGAGGTTGCTGATCTTTCATTTTGCGCTCTATACCTGCAAAAGAAAGCGAAAGAACACGGACGTCTATGCGCCCCGGCTGCTGCATGGCGCGACCAAGCGTCTCGTTCCAAAGTTTCTCTGCTCGCACATAAATCTCATGATCTAAGTGCTCATTTGCAATTTTTCCGAACGGAACTTGATGACTTTTCATAGAGGTGGAATCCGCGAGTAAATATCTTAGAACCAATGTACGTGGATACATCATTTTCACCTCTTCTCGCTCTTCTTGTAGCCGCATACTTAGCTCAGACGACATGATGGCAATCCAAGAAAGAGCCACAGCCGTGGAGGAAATCCCAGGACGAAAATTCTTGGCTGACATCATGGAATGATTAGCAGAGCGCTGGACAACATTGGATGTGTCAATACCACGAATCAAGTGATACAACCATTTACCATCCGCTCCAAATCGTTTCTCCATGTCTAAAAGGGACACGCCCCATAATTCTCGTACAGTTGACTGACTCCATTCTCCTTCGATATCCGCACCAAATTTCCCACCGAGAAATCGAATCTTTCGATACGGCATAGGGGCCAAAAAGGCACACGTGTACCGGGGAAGGAGCATGGTTTGACTGCATGGTTTTCGGAACGATGAGCATAGCTTCGCCAATGTTTTATTCGACGCGATACCAGCCGAGGTTGTATATCCCAATTCGTTCAAAATGTGCCAGCGCACTGATATCATACGTTCTGCCGCCATAGCATGCGCCACGTCGATCCATGTAAGGGGCGTAAGAAGTGATCGCTCTTCCCTGTGCTCACTAGGCGGAAGCCAGGTACCAAGAGCAAGCCAGGCTCGCATGCTCATCTCATCACGTACATGCATGGGTATAGGCGGCAGCTCTGCATCGAGTCGAGCTGCCCGTGTATCAGCGTCGAAACCGTTCAACTCTTTGCGAATGTCCAGCGAAGGAAAACGCGATAGCATCTGCTTGCGCACGTACCTAGACAAGTCAAAGAAAGATTCGTCAATCGATGCCTTTTCAAACATGATATCATGGTCTTTCGATTGGCCTTTCATGTGTAGAACGGATGGACTCCAGCCTTCAGTCGCGATAGACTCGAGTTCATAGTTTGCGTGACCATAGGGCACATGATCGTGACACAACTGGCGCTGAAAAATATCCATAATTTTCTTCGATTCTCGCCGATACATGTCTAGTGAAATTTTGTGACTAGATGGATCAGGATCCTCATAGTATTTTGGCGATTTATCACCGGGTCCATACGATGCGACGTGTACGAGGCGGAGGTCTGGACACCGTTGCTTGGCCTCCTCGAGTGTACAATTGAATCTGCTTACGCCAAACTTCCTTGCCACATAATTAACAGCAATGATTTGCTTCCACTGCAACACAACCAGTGGGATTGAGCGGGAGTCTATTCCAAGCCTCGACGCCTCAAACTGTGCGTAGGCTGCGTCGACATCGCAATGTGCAATGACCCGTAATGGGTTCTCAGGCTCGTAGCTTGTACTGAGCAAGTGACGATACGTCACACGAGGACAAGGCACAAGCTCACTATTTTCATAGTCGGCTTCAATTTTGTCAGAATGGTATCGAAATCGGTGCTTTTCCCCGCTCCTCTCAGTGCTCATGACATGGTGTCCATTGGCAACGACGCAGCTTCGTCGAATGGGCGATTTGTCTGTAGGTCACGTGGGAGGGCTACGACGCCTTTGTGGCGCATCAATTGTGCGGCGTGGCAGTCCTCGTCACGATGTTGGGAACAGGCAAGGCGCTGACGCTTCATGCGGGCAGAGACGGTAAACCGCAGTATGATGCGATTGTGCACCAGGGACGTCGAGAAGATCAACATGTACAGTCTAAATTTACGGATCTTCTGCCCCTGAGTCAACGAGACGATTTGAAAGATCGACAACGTTCCATTGACCGACCCTCCGAGGAAGAAGTCTTGTCCACAGCGGAGCGCACTCGCCTAGCACTGGAAAGCATTGTGCATGGCAAGGTTAAATCAACGCAGCCAAAAAATGTACCAGGTGCATCCTCCAACACTAGTTATTTACGCTACACACCTGCTTCGCAAGGTCCAGATGGCAAAAAGCAGCGCATCATTAAAATGACCGAGGTTGTGGAAGATCCTCTGGAGCCACCCAAGCACAGGTTTAAAAAGGTGCCTAACGGGCCACCCAGTCCACCGGCGCCGGTGCTACGGAGTCCACCGCGCAAAGTGACTGCTCAGGAGCAAAAAGAATGGATGATCCCCCCATGTATTTCTAATTGGAAGAATAACAAGGGCTATACTATCCCGCTGGACAAGCGTCTTGCTGCCAGTGGTCGTGGCATGCAGGATGTGGAAGTCAATGACAATTTTGCTCAATTTTCGGAAGCCCTCAATATGGCAGATCGCCACGCGCGCGAAGAGGTACGACAGCGTAACATCATGCAACAGAAAATTGCTGCGCAAGAAAAAGCTGCTCGTGAAGAGAGCCTCCGTATGCTTGCGCAACGTGCGCGCGACGAACGTGCGGGTATATCCTCTCATGACGATCGCTTAGCACACAGTGGTAGCGCGCTGACTGCCTACGGAAGCAGTGAGAGTGACGACGAAGATGATGAAGACGTCGCGCAGCGTAACCGTCTCCGTGAAGAGCGCCGTCGAGAACGAGAGCGCGAATTGCGTATGAGCAACATGGGCCAGGAACAGCGGGCACGAGCGTTTGCCAAGGAGCAGAACCGTGATATCTCCGAGAAGGTGGCACTTGGTTTGGCCAAACCAACCATGAGCAAGGAGTCTATGACAGACGCCCGGCTTTTCAACAGAGAAGCCCTTTCTAACACATTTGGTGATGATGATTCGTATAATGTATACGACAAACCGCTATTCCAGGGGTCTTCTGCGGCCACAGCCATCTATACTCGTCCGGGCACTGGTGGCTCAGACGAAATATTCGGAAACGGTACCGAAAGTGGTATTCAGAATGAGCTGCAACATGACAGGTTTGGTTTGGGTGTCAAAAGAGGATTTAAAGGAAGCCAGAGTAAAGAAACGCGCTCTGGTCCTGTACAGTTTGAGAAAGACGACAGTGATCCTTTCGCTATTGACCAGTTCTTGGATGAAGCTAAGCGTGGTATTAAACGAAGCGCGGATGAATCTAATGAACTAGATGCATGAATTTTTGTCTATCACATGTACATGAGTGCTGTAGTTCTTCCCTGTGTATCCTATCTGCTATCCCAGCATTTCAATTCTGCGGAACGTGTTGAAGTCTTAATCTTATGGCTTATATAATCCATATCTATGTATTTTTTTTCGCATGTGAACTCGCACAAGATCCAATCGGCGTCCTTCTCACCCCCGCCTTTATCTTGATTGTCGAGTACATTTTTTGGGATTAGCAACTGTATTAGCACACGAAGTTCTCCTTAGTTCCTTCATTGGCAGTACTCCTTTAACTCTCACACAAAGCACTGACTCCCAAGCAGTCATTCCTACCATGTCAGTTTTCCAAAATTGGATAGACGGGTTCAAACCAGCCGTTACGGACGGAGAATACGCCGATCCATCTGAAGGCGACATTGAACAAGAGGGCGCAAGCTTTCCTCTGAAGCCCTCTCACGATATTACCTCTGAAGACCTGAAAGGCATAAAACCTACAAAACGGCCCATGCTCAAGAAAGAACTTGGAAGCCGTCACCTAGCGTTCATTGCTTTGGGTGGCGGCATTGGTACCGGTCTCTTTGTCGGTTCTGGATCAAAACTATATCAAGGTGGCCCTGGAAGTATAATTATTGACTACACCCTTATGGGTATAATGATCCTCACGGTACTTTTTGCTCTTGGTGAGCTTGCTACCCTTTTCCCGACCCCCGGTGCTTTCAGTGCTTATTCAACCCGTTTTATTGATCCTGCCGCAGGTTTCGCAATTGGATACAATTACTTTATGTCCTGGTGCTCGACTCTTCCTCTCGAATTCACTGCCGCCGCGATCGTGGTTCGTTATTGGAATCATGATAAATTAGATCCTGACAAAGAAGGACCAATGCCCAATGGTGCCCTTGTTGCTATTTTTTGGGTACTGGTCATTCTTATCAATTTGTTTGGTGCCCGTGGCTATGCGGAATTCGAGTTCATCGCTACAAGTTGTAAAATGCTTGTTCTCGTCGGATTTATTATCTACGCGGCCGTGGTGGATTGCGGGGGCACGTCCGGCACAAACCACAAGTATTTGGGTGCTCGTTACTGGCATGATCCAGGCGCCTTTAACAACGGATTTAAAGGATTTTGCAATGTATTCACCACGGCTGCTTTTGCATTTACAGGCACAGAAGTTTTGGGTCTTGCTGTGGCCGAGTCCAGCAATCCGCGCAAGGCTATGCCAAGGGCTTGCAAACTTGTCTTATACCGTGTTATCATTTTCTATGCCATCGCATTATTCATGGTCACATTGCTTGTGCCATATAACACTCCTGACCTTCATGGAAAGACCGATAATGATCCTAAAAGCTCGCCATTTGTGATTGCCATCAAGGCTGGCCAAGTCAGTGTATTGCCGGACATTGTTAATGCGGTGATTATGCTGTCCGCTATCTCTGTGTCGAACTCTGCTGCTTATGCTGGTAGCAGGACGCTCCACGCTTTGGCCGACAATGGCATGGCGCCCCAAATATTTGCTTACGTCGATCGCCAAGGTCGACCGCTCGTGGCCACACTGTTTACGCTCATGTTTGGTGCACTAGCATTTCTAATCTATGTGGGTGATGACAATGGCGGTGAAGTATTCAGTTGGCTTCTGGGCATATCCGGTCTTGCTATCTTGTTCACATGGTCATCGATCTGTATCTCCCACATTCGTTTCCGCGCTGCATGGAAGCTTCAAGGTCACTCGTTATCCGAACTTCCATGGCTCTCGCCTCTGGGTGTTATGGGTAGCTACATCGGTCTTACTTTTAACATACTGGTCATCATTGCCCAATTTTACAATTCAGCTTTCCCTATTGGCGAGGGAGAAAAGAACGGGAATGATCGAGGATATAACTTCTTCCTTGGCATGATATCTCTCCCTATCATTATGGTTTTCTTCTTTGGCTACAAAATTGTAAAAAAGACCAAGATTATTCCTTTGCAAGAAATTGATCTCGTATCTGGTATGCGTGAACAAATCAGCCTTGAGGAGCACGATCAAGAACGTGCTGAAAGGCAGAACAGGCCCTTCCACAAAAAGGTTTTGCATTTTTTTTTCTAATTGCATTACCGAATCAAAAACGATATGCTATCGTTTATACCTTCCATCGACGTAAACCCAGTATCAGTGTATATTTCGCGATCTCACAGCAGTATCATTTATCTGCGTTTCTTGTAGACAAAATACTCCTTATCAAGCGTTGCGCCGAACAGTCACAGGTCTCTCTGGCCTTGTGAAATAGTAATAGAACTTATGTCTCCAATGTGGCATGCGAGTCGGCTTTACATAATTTGAGCCTTTCGCTGATGTCAGACGAGCACCTAGGCGGGTCCGCGCCTCATGAAATTATTTCCGCAGTTAGCTATGTAGGCGGCTCAAATCTGCCATGATAGCAACTGGAGTCTCAGCCAATCATTTAGTATTATTGATTTGCCCGTGAAAAGCGACCAGGAATATGTGAAAAAGCCAACTGAGACCTCCGCTTATCTCTTCAGTCACGCCACGTCGTAACTATGGGTGCTTTCAGGAGGTGGCTAGATGACTTTAAACCCGCTGATCGAGGGATTGGGAAAGAAGTAAATTATATTGGAGAATTCTCCTCCGAGGATCACAAGCACTTGGATACCAAAGAAGCCTTGGGAAAGGATGAATACACAAATACTACCGTCGCGGTGAAAACCGAAGATGGCGGCGTTGCTTTGATACCTGAAGAAACGGGACTCAAGCGCAATCTTAGCGGACGTCATATCCAACTCATTGCCCTAGGAGGGAGCATAGGAACGGGTCTTTTTATTGGTTCCGGCCAAAACCTTGCTACGGGTGGACCTGGTTCGCTAATGCTTGGTTTCATCATTGTTGCCGTTTGCGTGATTCTTACTATGCTTTCATTGGGTGAACTCACAGCTGTTCTTCCTGTGTCTGGCTCATTTTGCACATATTCTGTCAGGTTTCTCGACCCATCTTGGGGCTTTGCTATGGGTTGGAACTACTGGCTTCAATGGCTCGCTGCCTTTCCTTTGGAGGCTACTGCAGTCACAATTGTTATATCATTTTGGGACAAAGACGAAACTGTGCCTCGAGGCGTCTGGGTAGCAATCTACTTGGTTCTTATGATGTCGGTCCATCTTATTGGTGTCCGCGGCTACGGTGAATTCGAATTCTTGGCTGCATCAATCAAGATTCTTGGCTGTATTGGCTTTATAATTACCTGCATCGTCATCGATGTAGGCGGAAGTCCTCGAGGTGAATATCTTGGCGCACACTCATGGCACCATCCTCCTCCTTTCTTGAACGGATTTAAAGGATTTTGTTCTGTCTTTATTACTGCTGCATTTGCATACTCAGGCACAGAAATTGTGGGAATCGCTGCAGCAGAATCTTCCAACCCTCGTAAATATATACCCCGCGCAACAAAGCAAGTGATTGGTCGTGTTCTGCTCTTTTATATTATTTCCATTCTTATGATCACTTTTATTGTTCCCTCTGATACCAAAAGTCTTATGGGAGACAGCAATGACCCTAGCAGTTCCCCCTTTGTGATTGCACTGCAACAAGGCCAAATCCATGCTCTCCCTCAAATTTTTAATGCCGTTATTTTGATTTCTGCGTTATCGGTCGGAAATGCATCTGTCTATGGCGGAAGCAGGACGCTGCTTTCTCTCGCTGAGCTCGGTATGGCCCCGAAAATTTTCACATATGTTGATCGTAAAGGGCGACCACTCCCTGCCATGTTCGTTAGCTTCCTTTTTGGTTTATTGGGCTTCCTGATCTACGCCTCGAATCCAAACACTATTTTTGACTGGCTGCTGAGTATTTCTGGTCTCTCCGTGATATTTTCTTGGGGATCGACATGTCTTGCTCACATTCGTTTCAGGAAAGCCTGGCTTCTTCAAGGAAACTCCCTGGCTCAATTGCCTTATAAGTCACCATGTGGCATTATTGGTGCTATTCTCGGTCTTTTCTTGAATATCTTGATTATCGCTGCTGCCTTCTACAGTGGAGCATGGCCTATTGGCGAGGGCAATATGACTAGTAATGATCGTGCTAACTCCTTCTTCGAGAGTATGATCTCACTTATTATTGTTCTTGTCGTCTTCGGTGTACACAAGCTATATACACGCAGTCGCGTTGTGCACATGAACGAGATCGACGTCCAAACCGGGCGAAGGGACCCAGTCTCATTGGAAGTGCTCGAGCAGGAACGCGCGGAGGAACGTGCGAAGCCATTCATCCTGAAGCTGAAAGATTTCTTCTTCTAATATTCCCTATAAATTGCTCATTCTGTATCCGTAGATCTCGCATGTCATGATTAAGTATGAACGACACATTGTATCAGCTCAGGAGGCGTCAATCGTGATGCCTGGGGTGTTGGCTCACGTGCGTCAAAGCCAGATCACGTGAACCATACTCAACTTCTTCGTCGCATGACGAGAGACATACTGATTGTTTGACTTGAAGGTTGAACGTTTGGGCCGATTTCATGTCATCATAATGGAAGGTTATGAAAATGATGCTGCAAATTTGCATCAAGGAAAAGGAATAGTAACATGCAACTCTGAATCGTTTGGCTCTACAGATGATGCCGCCACAGATGACTCTATAACGCATACCCGACCTGGTAAGGCTGCTAATTCGAAAGAGCTTCGCCGAGACCTAAATATGCGACATCTTTGCTTTCTGGCCCTGGGGAGCGGTGTTGGCACTGGGCTTTTTATGGGCTCTGGGAACATTTTAAAATATGGTGGTCCAGGATCATTGATGATAAGTTTTGTGCTCCTAGGCTTTATGGTCATCACAGTCATTTTCGCAGTGGGCGAGCTCGTATCAGTATTTCCTTCTTCTGCATCATATGCCGAAATGCTAAAAAGATTTGTACATCCTTCTGCAGGATTTGCAATCGGTATAAATTACGTGACAACTTGGTTGATTATTCTGCCTACAGAATTGACGGTATCGTGCATGGCTATCAGCTACTGGGATAAGGATGAAGTGGTTCCCAAAGGTGTTTGGGTTGCAATTATTCTTGTCGTTGTTTTCTCCGTAAATCTTTTTGGTGTGCGATTCTTCGGGGAATTCGAAATGCTAACCACAAGTATAAAAATGGCTGGCTGTGTTGGTTTTATCGTGGCATGTATTGTGTTTGCATGCGGCGGAGCTAATAGTGAGCACGTTGGTGCACATTATTGGCATCAGCCTGGAGCATTTAAAAACAGTTTTAAAGGATTCTGCAATTCTTTCGCGTTCACAGCATTAGCCTATGGTGGCACAGAAATTATAGGTGTCACTGTTGGCGAATCTTCTCATCCGAGAAGACATCTTCCTAAAGCAGCAAAATACGTTGTCTATCGTGTTTTGATCTTCTTTATCTTATCACTGTTTATGGTTTCATTACTCGTTCCCTCTGATAATCCGGAGCTATCTAACTACTCACCTTTTGTAATGGCCATTGAATCAGGAGGGGTAAGGGCACTTCCTCAGATTTTCAATGCTGTGACGCTAATTTCGTTCATATCTGTCGCCAATGCGGCAGTCTACACGGCGAGCCGTCTTCTGTATACCATGGCAGAAAAGCACTTCATACCCAGCATATTTCTGTTTTCAGACAGGCAAGGCCGTCCTATCGCTGGATATATTTTTGTATTCCTATTCGGTCTTCTGGGCTTTTTGGTATACTCCAGCTCGGAAGAAGAAGTTTTCAATTGGCTGGGAAGTATATCTGGCATGTCTGTCATTTTATTATGGTCTAGTATTGCACTGGCACATATTCGCTTCCGCTTTGCTTGGAAACGAGCTGGATATTCAGTGAAAGACCTACCTTGGAGCTCACCTTTAGGCATTTGGGGCTCTATAGTTGCATTGACCCTGAACATACTCGTTTTGATGGCCACGTTTTATATCTCTGTGTTTCCTATTGACGAGGCGCAGTCGGACGGCTACGCTCGTGCTAAAGAGTTCTTCCAATCATACCTATCTGTGGTCATTATGCTGTTCTCTTTCCTACTACATTTGGTCACTACCAGGTCAAAGTTTATACGACTGAGCGACATTGATCTCCAGACAGGTCGCCGTGACCCCAACGAAGGGCACGAATGGGAGTTCGAAAAAGGCGAACTGATGAAGCCGAGATGGAGGCGCATTTTGGACATATTTTTTTGAATGATTCTGACAGAAATGTTTCTACCAAAAGGCGCGTATTGACAGATAATTAGAGTGATTGCATGTAGGGTCCTTCTAGTTATCGCCATTGTGTAAATTTGCTGTAAGTACTTCCATGATGCATGAAAATATTTCCTCGCTTGCCTGGACAAACGACCAGGAATTTTGCCAAGGCTTAAGTTGATGCTTATCTAGTCTGATATGCATGCGTACGTCAGAATTGTTGCATAAGTCATAAAAGTGATACTTTTTGAAGTCGCGAATAATATGCCGCGCATGCATAGTTCCTCTTCTCAAAGTGCACGTGTTTCTTGGCTACCGACCTGGCAAAATTCCGGCCGAACGAGATAGGCGGCGAATTTATTTTCAATATCATGCCACTTTAGAAATATTGTGGGGAAGATGCAGGCCAGCTCAAGGGATATTTTCGCATGCAAGAAGAAGTTCCAAGCAAACTAATGCAGGAATATGCAAAAAATTTTTCCAAGATCCTCCCATTCGAAGAGCCAAGACAGAAACTATAGGCGTGACCCAGACTAAAGGAGCAGCTTTGTCAACCGCTTCTACGAATGTCAATCATTCAGAACTGGGTCGACAGTTTTAAACGGGCCCCTGATGAATATGGAGCGGATCCGGACTATGCAGGCGATGGCTGCGAGAAAGAAGGCAAGCCAGAAATTCTTGGTGACGAGAACTATGGCAATGCTGAACGGTTTGTGGAAACGGACGACCACAGGATGGTCGCAGTCCCCGAAAAGTCAGGTCTAAAGCGTACTCTAGATAATCGCCATGTGCAGTTCATTGCTTTAGGAGGTGGCATCGGTACTGGACTGTTTATTAGTTCTGGTACGGAGCTGGCGACCGGAGGACCTGGAAGTCTCCTAATCAATTTTATTATCATTGGCATCATGCTTATTTCTGTCGTTTTTGCCCTCGGTGAGCTAGCTGTCACTTTGCCTGTGTCAGGAGCATACTCCGCTTATGCTACAAGGTTTATTGATCCTGCATGGGGTTTTGCTATGGGATATAACTACTTTATTAAATGGATCATATCAGCCCCTATTGAATTCACAGCCGCAACTATCATGGTTGCGACTTGGGACGAAGACAACAATATTGTACCAAAAGGGGCTTTGTTGGCCATGTTTATCTTCTTGATTACATTCATCAACATTTTTGGTGTCCGAGGATATGCTGAGTTTGAGTTCGTGTCTACCCTGGTCAAGATTATAACCGTGATTGGCTTAATTATTGTACTGATCGTGATTGATTGCGGTGGGACACCAAATGGCGTACATTTGGGCGCACATACATGGCATGATCCTGGATCTTTTAATAATGCTTTTAAAGGTTTCTGCTCAACATTTGCTGGAGTTGCGTTTGCCTTTTCTGGTTCAGAACTTGTCGGTCTGGCTGCAGCTGAGACCCGTGAGCCCAGAAAAGTTCTGCCCAAGGCCTGCCAACAGATTGTGGTCCGTATTCTTATTTTCTACATTCTTTCCCTATTCTTGATTACGTTGGTTGTGCCGTATGATCATCCTCGCCTGCAAAGTGGCTCGGGCTCAGCGTATGACCCTAGCCGCTCACCGTTCGTTATTGCCATGGATATTGGAAAGATCAAGGTCCTGCCCCATATTATCAATGCGGTGATTATTCTCTCCACACTTTCTGTCTCCAATGCGGCTGTATTTGCCAGTAGTCGCACATTGCTCTCGCTTGCTGAACAAGGATTTGCACCAAAACTGTTTTGCTACGTGGACCGCGCTGGTCGCCCTCTCCCTGCTGTGATTTTGACACTCCTGTTCAGCTTTATTTCCTTCCTTATCTACTCGGCTAACCAGTCGACCGTATTTTCATGGCTGGTGGGTCTTAGTGGCTTGGCCATGATCTTTGCTTGGGGATCCATTTCTCTTTGCCATATCCGATTCCGTAAAGCTTGGATCAAGCAGGGAAACAGCATTGCTGAACTGCCGTGGGCGTCGCCCTTTGGCGTCACTGGCTCCTATATTGGCCTTGCAGTGAGTATCTTGGTGGTTGCTGCCAACTTCTATTCATCTGCTTTCCCTATTGGCGAAGGAGATCTAAGTTCCGACGACCGAGCATATCACTTTTTTGAAAAAATGATCTCTCTTGTGGTCGTAATTGTCTTTTTTATGGGGTACAAGCTTTACCATCGGACAAGGATCGTGTCGCTTGATGACATGGATCTCCACACAGGACGACGGGAAGCTGTGCCTTTGGAGGTGCTAGAACAAGAGCGGGCGGAGAAGCGTGCGCGACCGTTGTTCAAAAAACTTTTGGGACTTGTCTTTTAAGCCTATCCCCTCTGCATCTTTATTGTTGCAAACCCACTAGATACGCTTGCGATCCTGTTCATGTGCGCTTTTGTGGCTAGCTGTTCGCCTTCTACATAGTCGGTCGTCAATACTATATCCAACAATCGCGAAGATATTAGTCATCGAACGAAAGACGCCAAGCCTTGACGCTGCACCGTGATTTGGGCAAACTAGGTCTTATCTCATCGAGGGGGCGTTCATTCGTACCTGCCTGTCGGATTGCCTCGTCGTTGGGAGATGATTTCACCAAAAGGTCCACATGCGAGGTACGGCTGTGCAGACTTAAACAAAGAGGTCCCACGCAAGTCGCCCGTAGCGTCTAACGCAAGCTCGTACGCGACGCGCGCCTTTTCGCGCGCCCGTGTCGTGAATTTCTATGAACAAGCATATCCTACCAAGCGTGGCTCGGCAATAGAAAAGGTATTGGTACTAGATGTGATCCAGGGCCCTCTGCCTTCAAGGGCATCTGCATGCACGCTGAATCAGAGCATGTACTTCCAAGAATCGTTGCATCATGCGCCACCTGTACGATGTTATGCGCGACTTCGTGACGAATGGCAAAGTCTCGCTGTCCGCCCAGATGATATGGTCCACTTGATTGGTGAGTGGGACGTTGAAGGGGACTTGCCGATCATGACACTGGCTACCTTTGTGGCAGACACTTCTAAAGAAAGCCAACGACTGCTTATTCTTCACCCTGACGTTATAATATCTGCGTCGAGACTCGCGAGTGTAGCATCATGTATGCGAAAGTCGATGCTGCAAGAGCGCATTCGCTCGCCTACGGAATCGACCTACGTGGCAGTCATGGGCACGGCGGTACATGGCTTACTTCAGGCATGTCTTGTTGCTTCATTAGATCCGGTCTTTGAAAGCAAGATGCCTTCAGCAGATGTGCAAGCGCCTGAAACATGGGAACGGCTCGGAAACTTTTCGCAAGCATTCTTGGCGGCTGAAGTGGAACGGCAGCTCGAGCTGGCGCAGGAAGCTCTGGTGCTCGTTCGTGTCACGACGGAGACTGCCCGCTCGGACTTGTATGCTGCCATACCTTCTTTGGTTCGATTCGCTCAGACATATCTTGCATTCCGTGATGGGCGAGCGTCCAGCATGGCTGTGGTGCAGGATCCTCGTGCGGATACGCAAGTCTCAATGCGTTTTACCCGGGTTGTCGGTATTGAGTCTGATATAACTTGCCCCATGTATGGACTCAAGGGGCGTATGGACGTTTGTATGGAAGCAGAGATACTGTCCGAAGCTGGACTACAGCGTGCTCTTCTCCCCATCGAGATCAAGACGGGTCGTGTGACATCTAGCATGGAGCACATGGCTCAAACGAGCCTGTACACCATGCTTCTGGCCGATGCCTATGGCATGCATGTTGACTGTGGCTTATTGCTGTATATCCAAAACTGTGAACTGCGTCGAGTCCATCGAGTGGTCCGAGAAGTGCGGAGCCTCATTATGGCGCGCAACGACATGGCCTCCTACAAGGTGCAGAAAGCCATCTTGCCCTCTCCCGCCTCTCTCTCTGTAGATGTGGTGCATGAATCGGCGACTGAGCCCGAGCCACCGGCATCGCCAGACAGCTTTGAATTCGAGCTGACGGAAGCAGACTTGGAGGACGTGGTATGCGATATCCAACCGCCCATTTTGCCACCGACCATCGACAGTCGCTTCAAGTGCCAGCGATGCTACTCGCGTGATGCGTGCATGCTGTACCGTCGCGCCTTGGAGCGCGTCTCTGATGTTGACTCGCCTATCGCCGACTTATATACCGAGACTACGTCGCATTTAACGCCTCAGGACCTGTCCTTTTTTGCTGATTGGGATGCGCTTTTATCGCATGAAGAACGAAGTTTGCAACGCCATCAATCGGAACTATGGACCATGTCGGCAGAAGCGCGGCAAGCCGCAGGACGCTGTCTTTCGCACGTATCAATGCTGCAATGCACGGACTCAGCGTGCACATTTGATGTGCTGAGTGAGCATGTGCCCTTCGTTGCTGAAGATCTGGTCATACTGGCTGTCCAGACACCGGTCACAGCCTTTCTGTCGCGAGCACGGGTGTTGCCTGGCACGCACCTTTGCGTGCGCTTTGAATCGTCCATGGACATGGCCCTCACTCAATACAAGGCACAGTACGGCGATCCCAAGACATTTCGCATCGATCTGGATGATATCATGTCGATGATGGGCGTGCCACGCTACAATCTCGCCTGTCTGTTTTACAAAGATGTGTCTTCTCAAGTTGAGGCGCTACGTCGGCGAGTCGTGCATTTGGACGAGCCTCAATGGGCGAGTATGGACGATCGCATGCGCACATGTCTGAAGCGGCACACGATGCACTGTAACGAGGATCAATGTCGGGCTATCGAACGAGCTTTATGTGCGCGAGACTATGCGTTGATTTTGGGCATGCCGGGTACAGGCAAATCGTCGACCATTGCTGTGCTTGTGCGCATTCTGGTCGAGCTTGGCCAACGAGTGCTGCTGTGCAGTCATACCCACTCGGCCGTCGACACGATCGTGAGCAAGCTTCTTGATGCTTCTGTTCTTCGGCTCGGTCCTCTTTCGCGTGTACATCCGCGAGTGCACGCATGTACGCTGACGGCGCGGCTTGGGACATGTGCGACGTCTGAGGAAGTCGTACAAGTCGTGGCAGAAGCCCAGATTGTTGCTGCGACGTGCCTAGGGACCAGCGATGCAGTTCTGGCACGCCGTGCTTTTGACGTATGCATTATCGACGAGGCCAGTCAAATTACGGTTCCGACGTGCCTGGGACCGCTTCGACTCGCAGACCGTTTTGTGATGATTGGTGATCATCATCAGCTCACCCCTCTTGTCAGAGACACTGACGCCGCGCAGCATGGAATGAGCGTGAGTTTATTCCAGCGCCTATGCAAGGCACACCCATCATCCGTGGCCATGCTTTGCACACAGTACCGCATGAACGCCGACATCATGGCCTTAAGCAATGCACTTGTGTACGATGGGCGCTTAGTGTGTGGGAATGAGAGCGTGGCGCGAGCCAAATTGGCCATGAGGCGAGACGCATGTCCGTCGTGGCTGAGGGATGCATTAGATCCAGCGCGACCTGCCGTGTTTGTCGACACGGACGCGATCCAGGCCGTCGAGTCGCGTGCCGATACGCTGGTGGAAAACCGAGTAGAGGCCGAGTGGATTGTGCGCATGTCCGACGTGCTCATTCAAGCCAATGTGGCCGTCGCTGATATTGGCATATTGACGCCATATCGACAGCAGGCCAAGCTCCTGCGTGATCGTTGCGCATGTGAGGTGCTGACAGTGGACCAAGCCCAAGGTCGTGATTGGCCTGTGGTTCTTGTGTCCCTCGTGCGTTCTAACAAGACGCATACGGTGGGGGAGCTGCTTCGTGATCAACGACGTGTAAATGTGATGATCACCCGGGCCAAGACCAAGCTTGTGCTGGTTGGCAGTTACTCAACGATGGTCCATGGGCCTTGCACAGAACCCATGCCTGCATTGCTCCCGCTTCTGCGCATGATCCAACCGAAGGAGCCGGCAGATATACCCATGCACGAATCGCCTGGACGACAGCGGTACGTGAAAAAAGCGCGGCGCCCTACGCCGGTGGTGACGGATCTCTTGAACGAGCAAGACTGCATCTCCGAATAGCACTGTATATACATATTTACATCTGCAGACGCGCTATTTCATCGCGAATACTTTGGCACTTGGCCCGTATATACTGCGTTGCCTGGCGTCGCTCCGACAATTGGCTTCGGAGCAGTGCTGAGAGCTCCGCACGGGTTTGAGCGGGGCGCAACTCGTTCAACAGATACTGGAGATTAATGACCACCGTTTCCATGTGCTGGATCCGCTCTTTGAGGTGTGATGATGGAATCCATGCCGTCTGTGCTCCGGTATGGGCCTCTGAGGCAGGCACAGGTATATCGTAGGGACGAATCGGCTGTAATAAATCACACACGATCTCAAAGTAAGTCTGCAAAAGTGTGCGCAAGAGCTTGCTTAGTGCTTCATTGCGATCAAAAGAGCTCTCTGGAAAGTATCGCGGAATGCCTAGCTGGTCAAGGGACGGCGCCATGTCTGGTATAGGCCACCGTTGCCCAAAGAGTTGGTACCCACCATCCTCTTCGATCCAGTCGATACGAGGAGGGAGTAGCTCCCGCTCCAAATCCACATCCATGGGTATGTGGTCTGCCAGTGTATCTACGCCTTCCACGGCTTGCTGCAAGACCGCACGCTGTGCCTCGCGTCGCGCATCGGCATCCATATGCGTCCAATCCGCCTCGCCTTTGAACTTTCTCAGCACCGCCAGCCACGCCACATTCTGTTTCGTGAACATCTTGTACATCGATGGCGGTGGCGGAAACACGGACGTGTTTGCCAACACCTCGGGCGCGTCGCCTGCCCCTGTCTCCGTCGCCATCTCAAGTCGCTGGTCAGACACGAGCGGCGCAGCCTGTCCCTCCGCCTGTTCAGTCACGTGCGATGCATCTGGGCGTGGCCATCCGCTCACGTACGTCTTCCGGTGCGAGACTCAGCCGCCCAGGTTCGACGCCGCGCTGCTGGACGAGTTAAGCGCAAGTGTCCGCGATGCAAGCGGATCGCGGCTTCACACTCAGCCATCAAAAGGTGGCACTAGAGCTTGGATTTAGCGGCGTGCTGGCCGGGTTTACCGAGTTGACGATTGTGCCAACCAATGCCGCGCTGCGTCACATCTATCTCCATGCCCGATGCATGGACATTCAACGTGTGCTGTGCAATGGGCAGGAGGTCAAATTTGAGTATACAGACGCAGTTCAGTCTCTTTCACTCTCTGATATTCATGGCCACGCCCAGCTGAAGCGCGACCTGTTTTCGGCGACGAGCCAGGGCGCTGAAGGTGAATTGCGCATCTCGCTACCTGATCATTTGCATCCAGAGCGCGCGTCCTCTGGTACAGAAGGAAACGCAGATGGTGAAGAGTTTTCGATGATGACTATTCGGATCGACTATGTCCTTGAGGATGTCCAAGAAGCGATCCAGGTCATTCAGCCTACAGCCGATGCACCGTACCGTGTACCGCACATGTATACGCGTCCATTGGGTCTGAACAGCTCGCGATGTTGGGTGCCCTGTTTAGACTCGCTCTGGGATCGATGCACCTGGGAGTTGGAATATGTGGTGCCGCGTCGCTTGTCGGTAGACATGGGTGATATGGATGATACGACACCTGAAATCTACGTGATATCGTCAGGTGAGCTCACCGAACATGCTATGCATCCTGAAAACCCAGAAAAGTCTGTGTTCTACTATACGCAGCAAGTCGCCACATCCGTGCAGCATGTGGCGTTCTGTGCTGGCCCATTTGTTATGACACGCCTCTCGCCTGCCGGCATGCAGACGTGCGAGACCTTGTCATTTTGTTTACCGGAGCACGAGCATGAGCTTCGTTCTACGACACAGTTTGCTTGGCAAGCCATTGAATATATCAGCAGCGAGTACGGCTCATACCCCTTTGGCTCGTTTAAGCTTGTGTTCGTGGACGGCACGCATGAAGACTGTCATACGGCGAGTACTTTGGCTATTTGCTCAAGTGATTTATTGCATCCGCCCTCTGTGATTGACCAGGCATTTGAGAACCGCCACATTCTGAGCCATGCCGTTGCATTCCAATGGGTCGGTATTAATATCATCCAAAAGACATGGGCTGATACTTGGCTCATACATGGCCTGAGCCAATACCTTGCATCCATGTTTCTGCGATGCTTGCTGGGCAACAATGAGTACCGCTTCCGAATGAAAAAAGACTGCGATCGCCTATGTCATTGGGACATTGGTATGCCGCCTTTGTACCAAGCAGGCCGTGACGAGCCACTAGATCCACAGCTCTTGTCCTTTGTCAATTTAAAGGCGCCACTGGTTCTTTACCTTCTAGACCGTCGCTTGTGCAAAATGGGTGCATCATTGGGCTTAGGCCGTGTGATTCCCAAGGTGTTCCTGCAGGCTATCACGGGAGAAATGTCGAACAATGCACTTGGGACACACAGTTTTTTGCGCACCTGCAAGAAAGTCAGCAGTGCTGATTTGCGCCTTTTTATGGACCAATGGATCAACGGCAGTGGCTGCCCCCGATTTATATGCACGGCCACGTTCAACCGAAAGAAGCTATTGATTGAAATGCATGTGCATCAAGAATCTCCTGCGCATCTCTATGCCCAAGCACAGCCAGAGAATGCACTGGCATCCAATCCCGTCTCGCTTTGGGAAGGCCAAATGACTGTTCGCATTCATGAAGCAGATGGTACACCTTATGAGCATGTGCTCGACATAAAAAGTGAACATCAGCGGTATGATGTACCTTTCAACACCAAGTATAAGCGTGTGCGCCGAAACACAAAACGATTCCAAGCCCGTCAAGCCGCTGCCGCGGCAGCCGCAGCAGGTGATGAAGACGCAGCGGAGGCTATTGGTATGATCGATCTGGGTTTTGGTCTCGGTATGTGGGAAGATGAAGAAGAACGTAAGCGCTGGCGCGTGGCTGATTGGACTGAGGAAGACGAGGCTATTATGGCCTCGGCGCCATACGAATGGATTCGTCTCGATGCCGATTTTGAATGGATGGCTCAGATTCAATTTGAGCAGCCAGATTATATGTGGGTATCGCAGCTCCAGCGGGATCGAGATGTCGTGGCTCAGCTTGTAGCTGTACATGCTCTAAGTCAAATGCCCAGCCTCATTACTAGCAGTATGCTGACACGAACGGTCCTAGTGACAAAATACTTTTATCGCATTCGGGCTGAGGCGGCATACGGACTTGCCAACTGCGCATTGCCACATCTCGACCTGCTTGGTCTCTTTCACTTGCTACTGCTCTTCCGGACGATGTACTGCTTGGACGTGCCACATGAGGTCGACTCGACGTCCATGGATGCTCTCTGTATTCCAAAACCCAACAACTTCAGCGACATGACCGACTATTTTGTGCGCCGCGCTTTAATTCATGCGATTGCTCGCGTGCGTGACCACAGAGGTCGGGCCTTGCCGATTGTGCAGAGGTTCCTTGTCTATCTTTTGCGCTACAATGACAATTCTACCAACCAATTTGTCGACGACTACTATTTGGCGAGCATTATCAATGCTCTTGCCAGCACGCTCATTCCTGTTGACACGGTTGGATACTCAACCCATGCCGACGAGTCGTACACGCCCGAAGAAATGCAGCTGCGTTCTGCTGCGATACAGGAAGTCGAGCGTCTTCAGGCGCTGGATCGTCTTGTACCATCATTTCACAATGTGATTACACTCGCTGCCCTTGATTTTCAGCAGGCCCTTGTATTTGCCAATCTGCGACCCTTGGAGCTGGTGCAATTTGTTGAGTACACACGTGAGGGCAACTTCACACCTGTGCGCATGGCAGCCTTTAACGCGCTACTCCTGTTTCATGGCCTTCAACACAAGGTCTTGACTCGTTACTACTTTGCTGTATTGACCTCTGATGAAGACCATGTGGTTCGCACGGAACTAGCCCGTGGCTTGTGCGATGCATTGGCTGTGGCAGTGGCCATGGGTGAACTAGGCATAACACGGCAGCGCCATGAGATGTTGCAAGAAGGCGACCCTTCGGCGAATAATGCTGATCAGGAAGCTATGCTAGCTGAAGAGGCTGCACAAAATGAGCAAATGATCAAGGTATTTCGACGCGAAATTGGACGTTCTGCCTCTGTGCGGGATGGCTTTCTGGCCGCATTCCAGTCTAGTAAAGGAAATTTTCGATCACGCATGGCTTTGCTGCGCCTAGCAGAACTGCTTTTCAAGCCTGTGGAAGATACCAAGAAACCTGCTGATCGCACTGCCGCCTCATCTGGTAGTGAGCAGACAGGTGCTATGCGCATTCGTCTCATGATCAAGAATGCTCCGCAGCGTGAAAAGCAAGCAGCGCCGCATACTCTGCGTGTCGTGCTGCCCAAGAGTGCCAAAACGAAAAAACCCAAGGCTCCTGAGCCTGGTCAAGCCATGGGTATGTTTACATCCGATTTGAGTGCATGTCGTATGTGCATACAAAAACTCATGGCCAACAAACACTGCGAGCCTTTTGTTCGCCCTGTGGATCCTGTGCGTGATGAAGCGCCTGACTACTTTGATGTTATCAAGGAGCCGATGGATTTAAGCTCTGTGTCGAACAAATTGGAATCGGGGCAGTACCGTGATCGATTCCAATTCGCCGACGATATTCATCTAATTTTCCGCAATGCTAAAACATATACACCGGACCCAAAGGCCTGGATCCACTACGAAGCTTCGCGTTCTGAGACGGCTTTTCGTCAATTGTGGAATCGCATCAGTAAAACTTTGGAACAGGCTGCAGCTCGGGCAGAAAAGTTGCATACGGAAGAACCAGAGTCGGACTCGCGACCCGAGGTCTCGAAGACAAGCGCCGAAGAACCCAAGCCCCCTGCAGAGGTGGCGCCTAAGAAGATCACTCTTAAGCTGAACCGTCATAAAGGCGAGAAGAGAGCTGCAACGGAAACGCCGCCTCGGCCTCCCCTAAAAATCAAGCGACAGCGCTCTGATGCTGAACAAGCACCTAGACAGGACGAGGTGTCTGCAGAAAAGGCGGATCCACAAATGGCCAAGTCAGCCAGTGAGGACCCTGTACTACCAGGCGAGTATGAAACGCCATTGAATGTAAAAAAGGTTCGGTCTGTTCTTCAAGTTATTACAAAGACGCCAGAGGCATCTATCTTCTTGTACCCGATCGATCCAATTCGCGATGGAGCACCAACGTATTATGACGAAATCAAACACCCGATGGATCTCAGCAAGATTGACAAGAAGCTGAAGAATGGCGACTACAAGACCATGGGTGACTTTGCAGCAGACATGCGCCTCATGTTTAGCAATTGCCGTCAATTCAATCCACCAGGCACGGCACCGGCACTCATGGAACAAGCTGTATCATGTGTTTGGCGTCGAGAATGGAGTCGAGCCATGGAGCGCAAGCTCGAATATTCTCAAAAGCGATCTCTGCAGAGCATGATGAGTCGCCTAAAACAGCATCCATCTGGCGGGCTTTTCTTGTATGCTGTGGATCCTGTTGCGTTGAACATCCCAACCTACTTTGATGTGATTCCCAAAGAAAATGCCCGCGACTTGACATTGATTGGTAATAAGCTGCGCTCTGATCGGTATGACAGTATTGATGCACTTGATGCAGATATACGACTCATGCTGACCAACTGCTTCACCTTTAATGCAGGCAACGAGCCTGTGTGCGACATCGCCCGTGCATTTGAGAAGGTGTACCAACAAGAAATTCGCGCCGTACGCAAAGCCTACACGTAGGGCAGCAGGGTCAATAGACGACTACGTAATCAATGAATTACGCAAAGCGTTGAAGAAACCGAATCGGTTTATCGTAAGCATTGCGTCTCGCTATCATGCACTGCACCTTGGTCTTGCTGAGCTTTTTCCTAGGCTTGCTTACTCTTGTCAAAGCTGAAGCTCACGAGGAAGCCCCAGAGCTCAATGTCATCACGACATTTCCCAATAATCCCTTCAATATTGTGAAGAACGGTCAGTCGACCCGCGTAGTGTTCACGTTTACGCAGCCTCGGGGTGTGGAACGCGCTGTAGCCGTAAACTCGCTGACAGGTGCATTTTTGGATCCTGCTCGTAAAGATGGCGAAAGGAAGCGCATTTTGCGCAACATGACCAACAGAATTCTGCACGATGATCCTCTCGTACAGTTTACAAACGGTAAGCCTCTCCAACTACCGTACGATATTCATTCTGAGTTTAAGCCTCAAAAACTGGACATCGAACTTCGTGCCACTGTCACGGATAAGTCATCTTTGAACAAGTACAATCTCCTTCTTTATCGTGGCTCTGTGACGGTCGAAGAGCCGCCTCAGAGCCTTTGGGACCTCGAGCTCCTGTCCGTCTACCTGATTTTGGCTGGCTTAGCGGGTGCCGTGGCGTACTACGTGTATCTCTCATATATTCAACCTGCTCTTCGTGCCAATCTCTCGACGTCTTCTTCCAAGCGCAAGGAAAAGGCCCCAGCACCTGTTGTCAATAAAGACGGCAAAACGTACGATGAGTCTTGGATTCCCGAAGAGGCCATCAACCAGCACCAGCGTCCCCGTGCTCGCAAGAACCGAAGCAGAAAGTGAGCCTTTTGAAGAGCACGATAAGAAAAGGCTTGCTACATAGTCTATACAAATCTACTGATTAGAAAATGAATCACGGCGCGTGAAATGTCTATCCGTTAGGGGCCCATCAGGTCATGAAAGGATGCAATTAACACTTTAGTTCTTAAGTTTACCTAGACCAATGCGGTTGGCGTCCGAGTTGGTCGCAAAGTACACGTTTTTCAGAAACGCGGCTCCGAGCAACCAGTCGGCACCATCCATGGTTTCACCGGAAGATACTGCACTGATACATGTGCCTTTCAAGTTGTTAGAGTCTTTTGGAGCGAAAAGCAGGTCACGCGAATCCATGGTGTAGGTGGTACCTGAGATCTTGAAAGATAGCTTCTTGCGAGTAGTACACGGAAGGGTGTAACCGCCGCGACCATCTGACTTGGCGCCAGGAATGGCGTCGTGGATCTTGTCTGCTGCTGACTTTGGTGCAATAATAAGTGATGTACCAGTATCAAGAACAGCAGCTGAACTGCCGCTTACCTGGTTCGAGTCCAGTGAAACACTGTCAACCTGAACAGCCCAATAACCATCCTTAGATTGATTTTCGACCTGGTTCAAGTTACCGTCAATCTGCGACTGATCGACACCACCAAACGTAATTTGACCCTTGTTACCTCCTGAGCCATCAGCGGCACGACCTAAGCGTATTCCAACAATAGGCTTGTTGATCTTGTTGGCCTTGGCAAGAGCATCGACCAGTGTGTCTTGCTTGGTAATACTCAAGCCGCTACCACCCAAGCCAATAAGACCATCAAATGGAATCTTGTCAGCACCAAAATCGTCTGACTCCGAGCTTGCCATACCAAACGTTAAAGAGTCAAGCGAGAGACCCGCGATGGAAAATGAATCTTTGACCAAAGTGACGCCCACGTTTCCACTACCGTACGAAATCTTGAAGTTGTCATTTGTAGTCTTGAGCGATTGAGACAAAGACTTGCCCATTTTCTGACGGGAGGAAGGACCGCAGTTCTTGCAAGATGTACCTGTTACCCATGTGTCAGAAGAACCAGAGTCCACAAGCATCTTGAAAGTCGTGTCAGATGAACCAATCTTGACTTCCACAAAATAGCCCACATCGTTTGCTTCAATAGCCAAGCCTTCAGTGTTCTTGGTGGACACATCAGGTGCATTTGTCACAGAGTATGAGCTCTGCATTTTGGCTTCCGTGGATGAGAATCCTGCGCGTCGCGGGCTTAAACCAAAGGGTGACGCAGCATCAAAGCGAGAGTCACGACGCTTGGGCCGATTGTTTGACTCGTCAGATTTGATGGATTGTGGCTTGGATTTGATTCGTGGGAGACGGAAATCTAGCATTTTGCCATTATTCTCGGATTCGCGGAGCACATCAAGCTCACGAAGCTTCACAGCATCCAGCATTTCTTCCGTTGAAGGAGAAGCCACGCCCTTCATTTGGGCCATACGTCGTTTACCATGATTCATGTGTTGTTGAAGTTTAATCCATGGATGGACAAAGCTTGCATCGTCTTCATCCATGTCACTCATTAGTGACATGTGAATCAGACCGGCCTGCGAGTCAGTAGAATTGTCAGAGTGAGTAGAAGCCGCATTGACAAATGAGAGTGGTGAGTAAGATGATCCAGACAGATCACTCAAAATCCCGTTGAGAAAAGTCGGGATCAGTGCGATAAGAGGGATGAAACGAGAGCTGGTGATCTGGACCATACCGAATCAGGCGATAGTATCTGCTGAGTTAGTAGAATATTTGCGCGTGGAACGAACGAAGGTGATGATTGATTGAACAAACGAGGGTGGAATGCTTTGTTTGAGACAGTAGGTCACTTGAAAGAAAGCAGTGTTGAAGAATGACTTCTTTGTTCAAGTGCTACGCAATAAAGAGTGTGGTCGTGCGCAAGGAAAAGAAGGATAAGTCGTTCGGCAGTATTAATACAATCTAGAGCGGCCGTCCTATGCGTTCACTCTACTCTCCAGACTACGCATGTGTTTCTTTCAGACCATTTGACAGATGCCGTGGGGATAGTAACATCTAAGTACGGTGTCATACTCCACAAGACTTCATGCTGGATGGTCAAGCATGTGCAGAAGATTTATGTAACATCTACGACGACTTGTCCCTGACCCAGGACGTTTCTGGTGAGAGCTGTGCAATGGTCGTAGAGTAAGAACAGACACGTGGATGAAGCTGTGTCTCCAAAAATAGTGCTCATCACCTAAAGTCTCATCAATAGTGACTGTTCGCGGCGTATCATTATGATTGAAATGTGACACGCACCTGGGTCGTGCATCTCGGTGTTGCACTTCTCCACCCTCCACTATTATCAATCGGCCGACGTGACGATGCCGTAACCATGTGTGTAACACGAGTGTAGCGCTTTGTATCATTGCAACCATGGAGCAAGTCGCGCAACAAGTATGTTGGCATACCATGTCATATTAATACTTTTAGTTCACAGATTTCTACTACTCGACGTTCGACACCGATCGCTCGCAGCTTGGTTCTCTCTACGTACGTTTTAGCGCCTGGTCTGAACTGTGTTAACCGCCTAGCGTCCTCACTCTATGCTCACCTTTGAGGGTGCCCAGACCCAAGGTGCACAGGCTATTGTTGAGAAGCTTGTCGTATGTGTTTTTTTTCGACTTACGTTATAGAGCTTGCCCTTCCAAAAGGTGCAGCACAAGGTCGACACGCGCGATGCGCAGCCGACGGGTGATGGTAACAGCTTGGTGGTCCTCGTAACAGGCATGCTCTTGGTATGTATTGAATTCCCAGAATTTTAACATAACAGGTCGACGATGGCCAGAACCCGCTCAAGTTCAGCCAGGTATGTGCTCAATAATGAATTCACACTCAGCTTTTCACGCTGGTCCCCGAGGGTGGCTCGTTTTACGTGTTCAACGACATCTTCCGGTACGTTCAATGCTTGCGATTTCAAGGCTAACAATCCCAGCCTGAACTACGGATAATTATTAGTTGCCTAGCGTAGACTTATTTTATGATGTGTATCAGGCCTATCTGAGTGTGTTTCACATGTAGACTGACCCAGCCGGGCATCGCGCCTGGATGGCGGAGCTGAGTTCCATGTGGTTCGATGATTAGTAATTTGGACACGTCATGAAAAACCCGTGGCACCCGGTACAAAAGCTGAGCCATCTCGCACAAGCCAATTGACCATCTTCCACCACATTGAAAATGGGCTTCCAAGTAGACACAATTGCTCCTGGTGACGGCAAAACTTTCCCTAAGCCCGGTGATACGGTCGATATGCACTATGTTGGAAAGCTTCAGTCGAACGGCAACAAGTTTGACTCCTCGCGTGACCGTGGTCAACCCTTCCGTACTAGGATCGGAGTAGGTCAAGTGATTCGAGGCTGGGACGAGGGTGTGCAGCAGCTATCGCTCGGTCAAAAGGCCAACCTGATCTGCTCGCCTGACTACGCCTATGGCGCTCGTGGCTTCCCCCCAGTTATTCCTCCGAACTCGACGCTCGTCTTCGAAGTTGAGCTCCTTGCAATCAACGGCAAGTCAGCTTGAAAGTAGTGTGACTAGAATAATCTTATCTGCTTGCATTAGCTATGCTCCGAAATAATAAAAAACTATGCGTATCACCGTCGTGTGCTAGTGACGCGACGTGCGGAAGCGGAATGGTCTGGGACTACTGAAGTGGTTGTCACGCCACGGCTTGGCCTTGTGTTGCGCTTAGCCTTGGCGCGTGATTGTTGCGAGCGGCGTTCTAAGCATGCGTCACAATACCAGGTTCCTTGTGGGGGTTTTGAAAGACCAACACAGCCAAGGTGAAACCATTCGCGCTCGCAATCATCGTCGTCACAACCAATCATGTCACCGTAGCTGACATTATTACAGAAACAGTACCTTTGGTCATCTTGTTCATTCCCACTTGAGCCAGCATGAGTAGTCTTGCTAGGTCGACTACGACCCGTCCCACGATGTGCGTCACCTTGTGATGTACCATCCTTGGACAGGGAGCCATCCACCGCACGGCGGCCACTCCAGGTAGCCGTCTGTTGCTTAGTTGGTGCATCGTGATCTGACAAGCGTGTCCGGGCACGTTGATTGGGACGAGTGAGTCTGTCAGCGCTAGTCTCGTATGGTTCACCCTGATCATCACTGCTTTCACCATGGTCCATGTCATCATACTGACGTTTAGAACCCGGCGCAGCTCCACGATCCGATCGCGAAGACACTGAAGGGGGCATTGTTTTGCGTTTTTTGTTCACACGAGAAGCATTTGGTGGATCACGCTCAACACGAGCACGGCTAGACGACATCTCTTGATAGGGTGCATAATGACGGTGCATGTTTGCCGCATTGAATTCCATACTAGTACTTAGAGTGTTTGAGCCACTTGAATATGGGTCGCCATGGACAGAATATGCGCTTAGATCACTCAAATGTTTGTATTGGGGACGGCTTTCTTGAACATAGGGGCCTAGCGTTGGAAGTGAAGTCAGAGAGCGTAAAAGAGAATCAATGTACTCTGTGTGAGAGGCAAGCTGCTCGCGTTAGTTATAATTGATTCAAAGTAACATACCATGTCTGACATGTTGACAGCTACGCGAATCTTGTCCTCGCCACCCATTTTGTATGCTCGGGCTTCTTCTGCCACTTCTTTCAAAATCATTAGACGCTCATTGGGGGGAACGTCAGGGTTTTCAATCACAGATGCGAGATGCTGCAATCGTTGCGAGAGTGATCCCAAATGGGCTGTTGTCAATGTACAATTATTCCAACATACCTCCAAGAACAGCATCTAGTTCTCGTAAGTCTGAGAAACTCCGGGTTGTTTCAAGCGGCAGGGCATCCAAAGCGTCCGAGTACGTCACGAGCAGCATAAAAAATGCCAAGTCGTCCTCAGACAAGGGTGCCTCAGGCATTCTTGCCTGTGGAAAAAAAGGATGCAAACTTTCCAAAGAAGCTGTCATCCCTGGATGCATCCCTGAGGGTACTCCATACATGACAGGATACTCCGGCGGCAACATCGTGCAGGGGTACCCCAAATTGGCACACGCAGAGTCTGACAGATGCTCTGCCTAACGCATTGCCTGCGACGTGCGCCACTCGAGTACCTCCACCAGAAACAGTGGAGGCTGAGTGATCGAGACACGTGGGATAGAGCAAGCGTCCTCATCGGCCGAGCTACGTGGACACGTAAAGCCAGCAAAGGCCAAAAAGGATCGACCGCAGCGGAAGCATTTTGCTTCACAACCGACTTTACGACATGTCGCTGCCCGACTTTACCAACGCCGACACGCTCTCGAAGTTTGAGTCGTTCCTCTCCTCAAAGTCGTACATTGATGGGTATGTATAAATGTGAAATGCTGCATCTATGCTGTGTCGTATACGCGTGCAAGGCAGGATGAACTATGTTTTGGTCCGTGTTTCCGAGCCCAGCGGCTTAAGACACCGCGCTTTCTGCCTTGACGAGCCTCTCATTACAAAACTTTCTGACCATGCGCAAGCTTGCGATCAGTAATGATGCTGCATATGTGTTTTTCAAAGAGACCGTGCTAACTACCGCAGTCATGAGGCTTCCCAGGCTGATGTGGCCGTCTATGAGGCCATCAAGTCGCCTGTCGACGGCGCCAAGTACCCTAACATCTCGCGCTGGCAGGAGCACATCAAGTCGTTCGAGGCTGAGCACGCCAACCTGAAGGGTGACAAGAGCAAGGCTGCTGAGCTCCTCAACTTCGGCGCTGCCCAGGGTGGTGATGACGAGGACATTGACCTCTTTGGTGATGAAGATGAGGTTGACCCTGAAGCTGAGCGCGTTAAGGCTGAGCGCGTTAAGGAGTACGAGGCTCGCAAGGCTGCTAAGGGCCCTCGTCCCCCTGCCAAGAGTGTTGTTACATTCGACGTGAAGCCTTGGGACGATGAAACTGACATGGCCGCCCTCGAGAAGGAGGTGCGCGGTATTGAGATGGACGGCCTTGTCTGGGGTGCTAGCAAGCTTGTGCCCATCGGTTACGGTGTGAACAAGCTTCAGATCACCCTTGTCGTTGAGGACGACAAGGTCTCGATGGACGAACTCCAGGAGCGTGTTCAGGAGATCGAGGACTACGTTCAGTCGTCAGACATCGCTGCTATGCAGAAGCTCTAAGTACGTAGTCATTATCAGTGTGCGAAATCAGTACTGCACTACTCCTATGGTACATGCTCGTCTACAATTGCTGCAAAAAGTGAGCCAAGTTGCTGGTCGGCTTCTTGGACGCATTTTCTTCTTTCTGCTTTTTTTGTTGCAGCAGGGCGCGCAAGCCTGCTTTGTTGTCCGGCACTCTACGTTTCGCTGCCGTAGGAGGTGGCATGGCCAAGTGGGGTATAGGTGGGGCAGGAGCAGGAGCAGGGGCAGGAGCAGGAGCAGGGGCAGGGGCAGGAGCAGGAGCAGGGGCAGGAGCAAGAACAGGCGGCGGTGCTGCCGCGCCTTTCTTTTTCTGAGATGGCGTTTGTTGTGATGGCTTCACCTCGCTTACTTGGCCTGCCAAAATAGCGGCTCTTTGTCGCTGCCGTTGTCGCACAGTGGAAAATAAACGAGCACTGGCAGGTTTGGCAGTGGATTGTTGATGTTTACATAGTGTACATGCCGTCGCTGTACATGTGGCATGAGTAGACTTGGAACCATTCTGCTGACGGAGTTGGCGCGGACGACGACGATAGTACGGCACGCGCGTTGCTGTCCAGCCTTCCACCAGTGGAACATGGCACTGTGTGCAAACAGGATTGCACATGCGATACCAGGATGGAAGAAAAGATGATACTTGATCTTCAATTTTCCTTGGTACGTCATTTATGGCTGTATCTGCACCCCATAGTACCGCCGGATGTCGACCGACAGGTGCTTGTTCACCCAGCTTGGTCACTAAGGGGACACACGCAGCATATGCCTCACCATGTGCCTGTGCCAAATCTGGCGCAGTGCATACGAGAGACCGTGCTATAGCATCCTTTTGGAGCGTGTAAGCGATAGCACCGTTAGACCGCGGCGCCGATGCATCGTTCGCAGCTTCACTGCTCATGACACCCACATGTTGGCGAGGCTCACAGAGCAAGGCCAAGGCATTCCTCCATCAGGTCACGTGATCCATTCTGCTGAGAGGGTTGGCGCCGCGGCAAATGCTGGTTCCACGGCGACGTCATGTGGCAAGCATTACGGGGTCTTGCTGCAAGATTCACAGGCAGCTCTGTGCGGCACTATCCACGCCCAGCGCAATATATACCAATCGTGCACCGCACACTGACTACGACGCCTGTTTGGAATGTGACGTTGCAACAAGCGATGCGAGGTGCCCGACGACCGCATCGCCCGCCGGTCAACCGTGTGCCCGCCCTGGAAGGCTGCCCGTTTGTCAAGGGCGTGTGCACCAAGATCTTCACGACTAAACCAAAAAAGCCGAACTCGGCTATACGAAAAATGGCGCGCGTGCGCCTAACCAATGGACGCACAGTTACGGCGTATATTCCCGGAGAAGGACATAACCTACAGGAACACAGTGTGGTGCTTATGCGCGGTGGACGTGTTCAGGATGTGCCGGGTGTGCGGTACACTCTTGTGCGTGGTGCACTAGACTTTGGTGGTGTGGTGGGCCGTACAACGTCGCGCTCCAAGTACGGAGCCAAGAAGCCTAAAGATGCTTTGTAGCTAGTCTAATGTATACGACCAAACCGCCGTATGGACTCTTCGCGCTTGGGATCAGCGCGCACCATTTTTTCGATTTCGATGCATATTTGGCGAACCCAAATGTCGCGCTCGAGCACTGTGCGTGCCCGAAACATGTATTCAGTGTAGTCGCGAGGTGCAATAGAAGGTGTTGTGTGACCTGATAAATGTGTGGGTAAGGCAGAATCAGGCTTACGCCGGACATGCAACACGAATGAGCATTCTTCATGAGACTCGGAGCTAGTGAGGCCGTCTCGGTACAGCCGCGGCAGTTGCTCGTGGATTTCGTGCTTCTTTGCATTCCTGGATCGGGCAATGGAAAATTCGTTGCTCTGCAAGTCCGAAGAACGATCGCTCATTTGGCCCGTGTACACGTAGGCATCTCGCAGCAGAATAGGCGCACCTTTGTGGCGGTACACGATACCTTCGTTCTGGCGCGACGTTGATGTTCGCGTCGATGACATGAGCTTAAACCCAAGTATTTGGCCATTGCACAGCACAAATACACGACGGCGAAAAGGACGTCGTGCACTGGTGCGCCAAAACAAGTGGCCCATGAGATTGACGGCACGGCAGTGATCGATGCGGCACCAATTCCACAAATATGGCAGCGACAAAAGCGACAAGTCATCGACGTAAGCAGCCCCATATCGATGCTCGCGGCGGTTGCCAGAGGCGTTCATAAGCATGCGAATGTCGGTTTTTTGACGGCAGCGCCAATATACGGTGAGCATAAACAGGTGAACGATCCAATCGCATGCGAGAGAAGGACTAGCGCATTCAAATACCACTTCTCGACCATTGTTCAGGAACAGCTGGAACCGTCGCATAGGCCGGGACGTACTGTCTGTGCGCAGCACTTCTTCTAAACGCCGATCAATAGCTGTGCGTGTGCCATCATAGTCATGCACGCACTGAGCGTTCTTCAAAGCGGAAGACAATATGGGATCTTGACCTAACTGCATCATATGCCGCTGCAGCTCAGTCGATAAGACGATACCAGTTTCCACGTGGCCAATAGCACACACATCGCGCAGGTCGATGAACCCTTCGCTGTGTCGAATCTGGTACGATTCACGCACGCGCTCGTAATGTTCAAATTGCTTAATGCGTGCGTACATTCGCTCTTTAGGCGTAGCGCCCTGAATGGGTCCTAAGGGTACACCAGTGAACGCGTCGGGGACACACGCGTAAGCTTCGCGCAACAAGAACACACAGCCATCATGTACACTCAGATACACACGCGACGCAACATTCGATACATTTCGCAGGCGCCCAACAAAGCCCTCAACACCCCAAGGCTCGGACAGTGCATGCCCACTGGGATGCAAGACGTGCGTTGGGTAATGGTTGTTCATAACCAGTTCCAGAACAGGGGCATGTCGACGATTGGTAAGCAGAGCACCAACCAACACGTTCCAGTACCGTTTCGCACCCTCGGGCGTGTGATCGTACAAGACCCAGTTGTAGATAGTGCCAGAGCGCCACGCAAGGGTCGGCGAGAGGCCACGCGCACGCATATCCTCAGCAAGCGAGGCCCATTGCGGCACAGCTTTGACGAGTCGACGAGCTTCTCGAAGTAGTGCGGCAGGCATATACTCTTCGTAATCCTCGATAGGTGTGGGACTTGGTACGTCCAACACAGTGTCATACTCACGCGATAGGCCATGGATGTCAGGCAGCTTCGGGATGGGAACGCGTACACGCATCGAGATGCCAGGAATGTAAACAAATACGTGAGGCGGAACGGACCCGCCCAATTCGCGCCATAAGAGCCACATCCAGTCGGCGGCAGCGGTAAATGTGCGGGCGTTGAGAATCAAAATCATGGAGCCGTGCCGCCGAAAGGGAAGACGGCCCATGGTCCCGAGAGGGCGTGGGCAAGTTAGGCACAAAAGGCGATCTGTCTCGGAGTAGAGTGACAGCGTTGCTTCTTCTGGCCGCAACGCTACGCTGTATCTGAGCTTGAGTCGGTCGGAATCACCCAGCACATGCGAGCGTACACTCGATTCGCTCCACAGCTCCAGACGCCCCGGACGCAGTATGACGATGTACTCGGCCCATCGAAATGAGCGAACATCGTAGCGGCGTGCCTCGAACTCATCAAAGTCGGCACCCATCACATCACTTGTAGCCACCTGGACCTTGACCAGCATGCGATCGCGTTTAAGTATCAGACATGCATTGCAGTTCGGTGTTGCAGGAGATGGTACAGGAGCGACCATGGGGCGAGAGAGCACTTCGTCCACGGGTGGCGGCGATTGATCACCAAGACCAACTGGGATCGATCCGTCCTCTGGCGCCTGTGGCACGCGCACTGGTGTGGTTGAGGTAAAAGCAGCTTCGGCCATTCGGTGCGGTGAAGGACTGTGAATTTCATTGTGCGCCTCAATGGGATTTTTTAGCTGAAGAGAGGAGTCGGAAGGCCTGGGGGGCGTGGGTGTTCGTGTTACGGTTTCCATCGTGATCTTCTCAGATACTTTGTGAACACCTTCGTCCAAAGTTGGCTCAGCGGCTAATGTCTCGAGTGAGGCACTGGACTTTGAATGACTAGTTTCAGCGTAGGGCGCCGCCGATGGCTGTCCGTCCACCTTTCTATGTCCCATGAGGGCTTTCTGTCTGTCATGGAACCATTGTGGCACAGTGGGATGGGGAATCCAATGATGCCCCTTTCTTCGCCGCTTGTCGTCAGATGGCATGTCAGTCTCATGTGGTGGTGTGAATGGTACAACATGAGTACCTGCGTTGTTGGCGTCGACGAAGGGAGGAGACATGTCGGGTGGTGTGTGCGGAACCCCATACTCTAATGAATGTGAGCTGGACACCATTTCAGTCAGCTCAGCACGTTTTGAATCAAGCTCGTTTTCAAGAGCAAGCATGGCGTTCGAGGGTCTGCCCGTGCGGATGGATACCGCCCCTTCTGATTCCAACTTTTGTCGGATCGCATCCCATCCAGTCCGGTCTTCAATCTCATTTGGATCAGTTGGCAGTGCAAACTTGACATGAGCTTGATCATTTTTGGGGCGCGTTCCGAAGGGCATGCGCTTAGATCCAGCCGATAAGAACCTCGGCTTGGACGCCAGTTGATTATGGTTGTCGGGGCGCGAGGAGGCGAGCGGTTTGGCTGCGCATGGCGACATGTGAATAGAAGGAGGCGCCGAAGCAGATACTGGCACTTCTTTTTCGACCTCTTCTTTCAGGATCTGCTCGAAAAAAGTACGTCCCACTTCGAACGAGTCGCCCAACATTTTTTGATGTAGAAATGGGATGCTTAATTGGGAAATGAGGTTTTTCCTTTCCTCTTCAGTGAGTTTTTCAGAATCAAGTTCTTCAGTGGTAGCCCATGTTTCATCCCAGACCAATGGTGTAGCGGCAGAATGCGGCGAAAACACACCAAGGCGCCTCAATTTTCCGTCATGTGGCCATACATGCCGGTGATGAGACCTTGGTGAGAAGAGCGAGTCCGTATCGCTATATTTGCTTCGAGAATTCAAACTTGATGACTGTTCATTAGGTGTGAGCGTCTGGACAGAAGGTGGGCGTTGCTTGGAGCGGACCGTGTCGGTTGGTGGCGTATGGACAGGCAAGGGGGTGGTGGGAGACACAGGGGCGCTGGCTGGAAAGCCCTCAGGAATAGTCGAGAGTGGCGATGTCGGAGTTTCATGGAGAGATGAAGGTGAAGACACCATCGATGCGCTTCCACGTCGCTTTCCACGAGGTAATCGAGGAGAGCGTTGGCTCAACCTTACTGACCGCTGGCGCATGGCGCGTCGTGGATTCCATCTCTTGGAGAATATCATATTTGAATCGCTTAGGGGCACCGATGCACCTAATCCCGCATTATTTGTCAAGCCCAGACGCTCCAACTCGGCCAACAGCATTTGGTTCGAAGCGACATGAGAAGGAATAGGACCCAGCACTTTTCGCCGCAGCGGATGGTCCGCGTGAGGATGCGCTGACAGCGAGTAGCAATGCTGCCGAGCATCTAGTGTCATGTTAAAAGTATAACAGCTGGACGCGTGTCTCTCACGCGTCCACTGATACCAGCGTAACAAAGCACCTTGTGACCAGAACTGTGGACGGTGCACCTGTTTTGGGATGACCTCCACAATTATGCATGCATGCAGCAGCAAGAGCACTTTGGCCGCTCTCACGCGTGATTTGATGCCACCACGCAGAAACGAGATTCGAAAGCAGCGCGAGCCACAATCGTTCGAGTCATGTATGGATGCAGGTGTTGATCAAGATGAGCGTGGAGAGCGCTTCAGCGTGGGAGCCAAGGCTGAACGCCATTATGTGAGAGCACTTTCTTTATATCAACAGGCAGCTCAGTTTCGACCATCGTCTGTCGATGCATGGTACAATGCGGCACGTGTGCAGTATGTGCTCGGCACCCAATTTTATCTACCACCTGATGCACATCTCGCGCTCATCGAGTCTTGCCGAATGTATTTCGAGGCACTTGAACGAGCGCCAATGCCTTCCGATGGCATTCCCTCTGCATCGCGACTGGATGTCTTGTCCAATGGCGGCTATGCGTTGCAGGCCTTGGCAGAATTGATCGATGAGTGGGGCACTATGGAGACGGATGTAGCTTGTGTCGTAACGGCCGAGCGTGCTGGCGTCAAACTTCACGCGCCTTTGCCAACATCGCTTTATATGGCTGCGGCAATGTGGTTTGAGCAGGTCATCCAAGGGCAAAATCTCGTCCTGCAACAGGCTTTAGCATCCATTACGGATTCCAACGCTGCGCACATGAGAGTACCGATCAGTGGTGATAACGGGGACGACGATGCGACAGAATATACGACATCCCTTGTATCTCCATCCTCTTTACTTGAATCGTCGTGTGATCAAGTCAATGTGTACTTGGCTATAATACCACAGACTCATGGCCCTCATGAACTGGAAAGTGTGATTAGTATGGCCCGTACCGGTTTAGAACGTGCTGAGCAGTACGTGCAGTCTTTACCTCCCGGATATGGTGCATCACAGAGCCCCACGAACGAGTGGGACGAACAAATTCGTTCGTTGGACATGGCAGCACTTGGGATGCAAGTTATGGCTATGGAGCAGGCCGCAGAATGGGGCGCATGGCCGCAGCTCGCCGATCTAGAGGCCCTAGAAACATCTGTTCAGGAACGTGCGGCTGCCCTTCTCGCAGAACCTCCGCCTTCGCAGTCCCTAACAGCCGTACGCCTCGGTGCTGAAGCTGAGGCACGCGTACAACAATACGAAGAAAATGTATCGCGTCTCTGTGATCTGGGTGATTATGCACACGACCTCGCTCGTTTGCGTATCAAATTGCTCGCGTCCCACGTTGACGCTGCATCGGCAGAGCACGCATGGAGTCTGTGTACTTGCGCGTCCAAGTGTGTCCGTGCTGCTGTGGCAGCTCTAGAAACACCGGGCTCTGCATCGGTGGCGCGCAACTTGCAAAGTGAGAAAATTTGGGTGCCCAAAGGTGCACAGATGACACGCCTGGCACCTGCCACAAATGCATCAACTGGTGTAACGCGACACCGCGCTTCGATGTATATGGAGCTGTCGCGCATTTCTCTGACACGGTGCCATGAAGTGCTGGTGGCCAAATACGCGCCTGCCGCCGAGGCAAGGGGCCAACTTCTAGATCATGCACGAATTTATGCCCGCAAGGCGCTGGCTGATGAGGGATTGGCATGGATTTGTCAAATTCGTCAGCTACCAATGCAGCCTGGATACCTTTGTGGCGGTGCCTTGATGCATGCACCAGCCAATGGTGGAAGTGAAAGCCTTGCACAAGACGCAAATGTGTTATGGCAATATGTACGTGCAATATGGTTGCATGGAGCCACCAAGAGGACGCCTGAAGCCGAACAGGAGCTGCGTGTAGCATTGGCAGCTATATGGTCTCTCTCTCTCTCATCTGAGGCTTACCACTTAGTGTTGGCTGATGCCAAACATCTACAAGATATGCTAGATAACACTGCAGCGGTTCTGAGCGACAATGAACGCGTCTTTTGGGATGTTGTGTGGACGCATGTCATGACATCCATGGAGTATGACCCTGTAATTCCACCTCCGCTATACGAATGATATCAATGGGCTTGCAGCACCCGTAGTCGCATGACCCCCACGTGTCAATTCGTAACGACATAGTGGGGCCCTGTAAAACATAAATAAATAAAAATAATTATTGGAACCCTCCAATCCTTGCATCAGCCGCTGGAGCGAAAGCTGGAGGTAGGCCCCATATCAAATATATTTTGCTCAGAAAAATCGAGCGGCGCCATAATTCCCTTTCATCATATCCATAAAAAACAGCCACCTGATGTTGGAGGGTGGTGAGACGTCAGAGCCCTTGGCTCCTCCCCCTATGCAAGATGCGAGTCGCCTAAAGCGTCCTCGCGTTACCTCGCCGGGTAGCAAGACTATAATCGAACCTGACCAAGCAAGTGCACGAAGTCCAAGTTTATCCACCTCGTCGGCAGACGGTGGGGGAAACTCAGCAAGGACCTCACCCTCTCACCTTTTGCCGCGTTATCCGATTGATGCCATGGAGCCTCCTCGGAAAGGTCCACGCCTGGAACCAAGGCTTTCTCCGCGTCCAGACGCTTTGTCTGAACATCGGTCGACACTTGGACCTTACCCAACCCTTGTACAGCGCCGAGCCGAAAAGTCCATGCAAAAAGTGCCTAACCTTTATCTCACCCCTAGCACAGATTGCGAAGTATCAGAAGCAGACACAATAGGACCATCCGTGCGCAGTGCTCCGCCTCAGCAGCGTCACTTTAGCAGTGATGCGCGACTTCCGCCGCCTTCAACCTTGTTCCGTGTGAGTCAACGCGAGAGTCTGCCAGAAAATGAAGACGCACGTAAGCGCCAACTACCCACTGCACTACACCAACACGACTTGCAAGGTTATTTTCCGACACCCGGAGGTACGCCACGCTTGCACCTGCCAGCTCAGGGCGCTTTGCCCTCTCCTGCCTATCATACCGTTCGCATGGATCCGCACACGCCGCGTGTAAATGTAGAGCGCATGCATCCAGCGTACGAGCATCCAACTCGCGTAACGGATGCTTCTGATGCCGACCTGACATCGGCTCCGCCTCGTTCACCTATGGCCCAAAAGGCGCAGTTCTTATCACTCTTTTCTGACTTTTTCGATTCTCTGGCCGACAGCCGGACACTCAAGGCTACGCTAGAGCATCAAATACGCGCAAGTCATACATTGCTTCAAACTCTTCAGCGTTCCAACGAAGTATTTGAACAGGCGGTAGAGCAGCGCGTGAAACAGGAAGCCATGGCCTGGGAAACGCACTTTGCTCGGCTTGAGGCACGAATCAAGCAACTAGAGTCCCGTCTTCTTGATGCGCAGCATGATTCAGCCTATTGATGCTTCAGGTTACGTATGTTGCGTACTTGTAAAATTAACCGCATTCGAAACGGTGCATAAAATGGAGACTATTCCCAATCGCATTCGAGCCTGTAAAAGGCCATTAACATCAAACCTCTATTGAGTTTCATTAGAAATCCCTCCAAGTATAAACATTTTTATCCTAATATAGTCTAAGTGGCACAGTCATGGTTGGTATATGCGCGCCGTGTATGGTCGGTACACGAGTATCCGTAGTGCAATGTCCGACCTTGTTGGTATCTTGACCCTATTCTGGTGTATGGGGCGAAACGTCCTGGTTTTCCTGTTTTTCATTAGTCGATTCAGGGCCGGAAAGAAGTTCAGGCGGCATAGTGCTCCGAGGACCGTGATAATGACGATGAGCATGCGCCACATACCAAATTAAAGAAAGGATCATGACGCCCACCATGATAACCCATGAATAGTTAAATTCAGTGGCTTTCAGGGGGAGCGTCTGTGGAATACTCAAAATTGTGCATTCAAATGTCGTCCATAGAATAGCAGTAATATTGATTAGACGACCAAACCAGCCACGACCCAGTGTAAATGGACCAGGCTCAAACATGACCTCCGGATGATTTTGAAAGATTTGGCGACAGACAATTGGGATCAGGTACGAAACATCCATACCCAGTGCCGCCAAAGCAAAAATGGCGTTGATTGCAGCCTGAGAAATAAAACCCAAAAGGCCCAACAGAATGCAAAGAAAAATCACGAGCCATACAGCATTGACCGTTGTACCAGTACGTTTCCACACTTTAGCGAAAAATCCAAAATCTGGCAGACCATGATCCCGGGAAAATGCATAAAAGGAACGTGCGTTGGCTTGTGTGGCTGTGGTGACGACAAAAAATGCAACAAGGCACACGAATGGCCATACGACAAGGAAGCCAACTTTACCCATTCGATACATCATGATTTGTGCCATGGGAAGACCACCAGGCATTTCATTCACATTTTGATGTACTATGTCGCCTGATGTAATCACCAGTACGATATTGAGCAGCCAGCCAATTATTCCAGTACCTGCAACGGCCACGGTGATAGCCACAGGAGCAGCGATAGAGGCCCGATGCACTTCTTCCGAGATGTGTGCTGTGGCGTCATAGTCCGTCATGACGAACTGCACAGACAAGAGACCAAACAAGAACGAGAGCGCTGTTCCACCTTGGCCCTGCCAGCCAGATTGGTTAATAATAGTGCCGAATGTATACGAGGGACCATGCATTTCATGCAAAGGCGTCGTGGCAAGGAGCGTGATGATAATAACGAATGTGATACCAATATTCACCACAACATATCCACTCGTCAAGCGGGCGAGGGTCTTGGAATCCAGGCTGTTAATCAAGCCATGAATAAACAAAAGAGCATAATACAGACCCACTGTGGCATTCCTGGATGCGGAAAACTTTCCGTCAGATATCACATAAGCCCAAGCATAAATCATCTGGGCCAGACCCCATTCGGAGCCTGCAATACCAGCAATTTGACCCGTTAGATTAAGCCAACCAGTAATCCAAGCAACAGTGGGACGGTATTTATATGGAACTAGTAGACCACTGGCAGAATAAAGGCCACCAGATGATGGGTATGCTGAAACAAGCTCTGCAATCGCCGTTCCCAACGTCATGTTAAAGATAGATCCAATGAACCAGGCCCAAACAGTAGACGCTGGTCCACCAAGCATGAATGGACTAGCAAATGTCGTTGCGATGGAGGATACCAGCCCCATAATGGCAAATGCAAACGAAATGGTCGAAAAGCTTTTGAACTCACGAGCAAACTCGGATCGATGACCTACACGCCTAGCCAGAGCCGCATCATCGTCGTCCAAAGCTTCAGATAGATGACTTACGTCCTTCATTACCACTTTCGGATTTTCGTCTGCAATATTTTCATACACGTTCTTCTTCTCATCTGCCCCAGGACCAGAGATCATTACGTTTCTTGGCACAAGAGACTCGATGGAGAAAGTTTTTTTTTTATATGTGGGCGTCAAATAGTTTTACCCTTTTTCAGGCTTGGAGTTGGACTTGGGAAATGCCTTCAGTCTGCCAAGTACAGTTAGTGCCAATCGTATGTCACATACGTAATATTGTATTACGCAATTCTTTATGACGTAGACATACGCCTCTTAAGGCATGATGCAAGTGGCACGCATGTTTGGGAGACAATACCATGGTATCCGTGCCTCACGATCCATTGGGCTCTACGGGCTTATAAGGTTATGTGCATTTCATACAGGGCGCATTGAGTCTCGTAAACTGCGCCGCCCTCGTACACAGGGCGAGCAATTCGCCGAGCTATTACGCGAGCGCATGGAAGAACAACTAAAGCATTCAACGCCACCGATGAAGAGAGCAACATACCAGCGGCCACCAACTTACAAAGTGCCTGCACGGCCAGTATACCAATTCATTCAAGCCAAGCGGCATGCTTCTAGGTTGCAAGATCATCCTCGATTGAGTCTTGTGGCAGTCATTCTGGGAGGTGCAGGCATATACTATGTGTGTCATCTGGAACAAGTGCCCTCAACAGGTCGTTGGCGATTTATTGATGTGAGTCCTATGGACGAATGGAAAATGGGACAAGAAGTATATCAAAGTGTCCTGCAACAGTACAATGGACGCATACTTCCGTCTTGGTCGCCACAACATGCTCAGGTGAACCGCGTGGCTCAGCGTATCGTTCAAGCTTGTCGGTATCTAGACACACATCGCGCGCAAGGCGCACCCCCATCGCAATGGACCGTTCAGGTCGTTAACGATCCACGCCAAAAGAATGCATTTGTTCTCCCTGGTGGCCACATTTTTGTTTTCACAGGCATATTACCTGTTTGTGAAAATGACGCGGGTCTGGCAACCGTTCTGGCGCACGAAGTGGCGCATCAAATTGCTCGACATTCGGCTGAAAAGATGGCTGGCAGCAAAGTCTTGATGGCAGGAGCTTTCGTACTTGATATGTTGGGCCTAGATATTGGTCTAAGTCGCATTATGCTCAACCTTTTATTGTCCTTGCCTAATTCACGCCGTATTGAAAGTGAAGCAGATGAGTTGGGTTTGCGAATTATGTCACAGGCTTGTTATGATCCAAGACAGGCTGTCCAATTTTGGCAGCGCATGAATGCAGACGAAGCTCGCAGCGGCCCGTTGGCTGATTCGGCCAGACAGCTTTTGTCCACACATCCTGTAAATTCCCAGCGAATCTCGAATATCCAGCAATGGCTGCCCTATGCCGAGCGCATCTACCACAGCCAACATTGTGGATCGACTATGCCGACAATTCAGGCTCTGCAAAAAAACGCGTCATCACAGTCCGTCCCTGTAAATTAGAGTTGTGTGACAAGATAGTCTATAGAGGGTCGCTTGGATGCGGATAGCTGCATCAAGGTAGGTAGTGTTTTCTGAACAAAAACCTCCAATGTTTGAGCAGCTGGCGATGTGTCTAATATAGACAACTGTGCCCAATTCGGCAAGCGCTCATGAAGTGATTCTCTTGGTGCGCCATGCATAAAAGGAAATTCTTCTAGCGGTGGTTGGAAGTGCTCAGCTTCTGGCCAGTCAGACGCGCTGCTTGGTAAACCGCATACTTTAAAAATATCACAAGCCAAAGTAATGTCGCCACTAGAGGAGTCAAAAAGTGTGCTCCGGTGGTATATACGAGGTCGAGCACGCTTAGGCCGGGAAGGAAAAAGCTCGCGTTCCCAAGGCATATAGTCCATGGAAGGTGTCTCTTCCTCGCGCAAGACAGTGAAAAATCCAGCCATTACCGTTCCAAGTGACCAAATATCTGCCTTGAACGCATCGTAGCCGTTTTGGGGGGCAAATAGCAGTTCAGGTGCACGGAAGGCGCCGCTTCCCACATCACTAATGTACGCACGATCCAAGCAACCATCGGACGTAAGAAGACCATACGGGGGGGTCTCTCGCATGTTGACTTCCCATGCGACGCCTAAATCAATCAATTTGAGCATGCCATCGGTGCTAAATAGTACATTGGATGGCTTAATATCACGATGTGCGATGCCTTCGCGATGCAAATATGCGATAGCTTGCATCAGCTGTTGGAAGCAGGTAGAAACCAGAGAAGCATATGTGTGTGAGCCCAGCAAACGAATCCAAGGAATGTCTTCGTTGGTTACGTCGGACAAAGAGCAGTTTGCTGGTTGGAAGTGTGGACTGTTGAGAACATCGTTCAGCTGAATGGGATACAGCGGCATAACAAGATTGTAAATTGTCGTAAAAGGATCAGGTGTATCAGTAAACGCGGCAAGAAGTACCGACAGATTCGCATGTCGTGTCCTTTGTAACAAGGCTATTTCATGTTGAATGTTATGCGGGGCGTTCTGTACATCAACATCCACTTGCTTTAAGCAAGCATAACCAGGAACACCGCCTTCTTGGATCACAGCTTGAAGAGTTGAACGCGCTTTGTAAACGGAAGAACACAGGCCTTGACCCACTGGTTGGAGCTCAGCATCGAAATCAAACGCGTCATCGAGCCTATCTAGTCGTCAGTCATTGTTCACACGTACCACATGTCACCACCATGTGCGCCTTGTTTTGAGAAGTATTCATCTAGCAAAGCGAAAAAAGCCTGTTTGTCCGACTCTGTAAAACGAGAAAACTCGATATGGGTGGTACCACTTGGACCTGTGGCACCGGGCGTGGTAGATGCAGTCACTACTGCTGGTACTTCACGCGACGTTACATATTGCGTGGTTTGGTGCGACGGCTGCGCACTCGAAGGGGGCGGCGGCACAGCGCGTGGCCGTTGTTGGGACGATGTGACTTGCATGTGTCCAGCGGCACCACCTCCGGACCGTATATTAGCAAGTCGTTCTTCATAGGACAAGCCTCGCTTATCCTTTTTGGATTCTCGACTCGCGGGTAAGTTAAATTTTTCTTCGCCCCATTTATCGAGTTTGTGGTTCAAATCGTGACGCCACTGATCCCACGGCATGAAGGATAGAATGCATTGGGCCCGCACAATGACCCATCGTGGCTGCCTTCACGTGTTCTTTGTGTGGAGGATGACACTCAAAGATTTTTTTTACTAGCGTCCACCATGGGTAGGCCGGACGAAAAAGCACCGAGAGAAGCATCATCGGATGCTCAGGTAGAAGAGGCAGAGGAGCCGATTGTATCGTTCAAGGAGCTAGGAGTTATCGATCCTATTTGCGAGGCTTGTGAGAAGCTCCAATTTTCGCGGCCAACACCAATCCAGACCAAGGCCATTCCGGAAGCATTGCAGGGCCGTGACGTGATTGGCCTGGCGCAAACAGGTAGTGGTAAAACGGCGGCCTTTGGCATCCCGATTCTTCAGGGATTGTGGAATGACCCGCGTCCATTTTATGCTTGTATTTTGTCGCCAACGCGAGAATTATCGTACCAGATATCGCAACAAATCGAAGCGCTGGGCGCCACGATCGGTGTGCGGTGCGCCACGATCGTAGGTGGTATGGATATGATGACTCAGGCTATTGCTTTGTCCAAGCGTCCGCATGTGATCGTAGCGACGCCCGGTCGTTTGCAGGACCACTTGGAAAATACCAAAGGCTTCAGTTTGCGTACCCTCAAGTACCTCGTGCTGGACGAAGCTGACCGTTTGCTGGATCTTGATTTTGGTCCTGTGATTGATAAGCTGCTTCAAAACATTCCCAAAGAGCGCCGTACTATGTTGTTCAGTGCGACGATGACTACGAAAGTGGCCAAATTGCAGCGTGCAAGTCTGCGGAGCCCTGTGCGAGTGGAAATTGGAAGCAAGTACTCGACGGCGTCAACACTGCATCAGTACTATTTGTTCATGCCATTCGCGCACAAGGATACCTATCTCGTTCACCTGGCCAATGAGCAAGCCGGACACTCCATTATTGTATTCACACGTACCGTGCACGATGCCCAGCGTCTGGCAGTGCTGCTACGTCTGCTGGGCTTCTCTGCCATTCCGTTACATGGACAGCTCTCGCAAACAGCCCGTTTGGGCGCTCTAAACAAATTCAAGGCTGGCGGTCGCTCGATTATGGTGTGCACCGATGTTGCGGCGCGTGGCTTGGATATTCCCGCCGTGGACTTGGTCGTCAACTTTGATATTCCTACACACTCTAAAGACTATATTCATCGTGTAGGTCGAACTGCACGCGCGGGACGCCAGGGACGCAGCGTAACGCTTGTGACGCAGTATGATGTGGAGTTGCTCCAGCGCATCGAAGCGGCCATCGGCAAGAGGCTGGAAGAGTTCCCTGAAGCTAATGATCGTGAGATGGTCATGCTCTTGTCTGAACGCGTCGGCGAGGCGCAGCGTGCGGCACTTCGCGAGTTGCAAGAAAAGGGACTAGGTAGCGCAAGTGGCGCAGGACGCCGAAAGCGCAAACAGGCTGCAGGACTGGATGATGATCGCGATCGCGACGATGATGTGATGGAAGCAGGCGCATATCGGAGCAAAAAGGGCCATAAGAGGCGGTGAATTCACGTCTTTCCCACAGTGCCCACTTCTTTGGCCGGATATTGGAACGGTTCGTCATCTCTTCGTCGCCAGTATTTTTTCCTGCATGTAAGTGTGTTGTATACGTACTTTTTTCCATCCGCCGTTTGGCACCATACTTCGACACAATGTTTAGCCTTGAACTGTCGAACAAACCGTGGATCCCATAGCTCTGATGCAATTCCGAGGTCCTTGCAGCATCGCATCAGAGCGTTGGATTTTGCCCCTTCGTTGGCCGTGGGAACACCATTGGGACGAAAGAATTCTTGCTCGCCCCGTGCCGTCGACACAAAGCGGCCTAAACATATTAAAGTCCACTCACGACTTAAAATGCCTTGAGCTATTTCAGGCTCTCCTTGGGGCTTGAGACCCCATCCACCTGGGCCAAAGGCACGATTTAAGATTCGCCTGTACTTGATTTCAGGCAGGTACAGGAGCCCATCCGGCTTGATTTCCACATCGTCCTTCTGGATCGGTTCGCACAGAACTTGCGCTACATGAGATGGAAACGGGCGAAGTCCGATACCTTCGTAGCCTGGGAGGCATTCCATTTGAGGCGCAGAGTTCATGTGCTCTGGTCCATTTGACAGATTATCTTTGCTAGATTGTATTGGCGGCTGCACAGTCGCATTTGCTGGTTTGGGTGTGCGCACCGAGGATGCAGAGGTCATGCGATCTGCCCACGAAGATACATTCGCGGACGATCTCTGCGTAGAAAGGGAAAAAGAACGCAATGGATTGCGCTTGAATAGGCTATGCCGTACAGCGCGTCCCGTAGAAAGCATCATTAGCACACGATCCAAGGCCGCGCGTGTCGCGCTAATCAAATGGCGCCGAGGAGCGCTTCTGGCATGTCCTTTGCTCACGTGATAGTGTAGGCTCAAGGGCCGACCGTGAAAACTCCGGCGAGTCTAAACGTGTCGAATTCTTGCCGAACCTGCCACCTTACGTCTGTAGGTAAGTCGTATACAAAAAGGTGCCAGTCCAAAGCAGAAAGCTCTGGTCTGTCGTGTAGGTACTTTGGTTCAATATGAGTGGGCAGCCACAAGACTCTGTACCTCGCGTCAGAATTGAAGAGGAGCTCGTGGAACAGCCGACCTCTACTTGGCATGATGAGGAGGTGAAAGCGGATTATGAGTCCATTGACAGTAACATTCTTTTCGCCAAGGAGGTGGGTGTGTCTGTGGACTACAGTCGACAAATTGCCCTTGTGAACAAGATCATCCACGAGGACATTGGCTTTGGTCCATTTCAAATCAAGCTGACCCTTCTTGCTGGATTCGGCTGGTTGGCTGATAATATCTGGTTCGAGGTATTGAGTATGACGCTGACGCTCGTTAAAGAAGAATGGAATCTGGGAGAGAGGGAGCACTCCCCTAAGTGGGCAACCTTCTCGCTTTACTCTGGTCTCTTGATAGGCTCCCTCGCATGGGGCTTCCTATCGGACGTCATCGGCCGGCGTCCCTCCTGGAACCTCACCCTGTTTATATCTGCTGTTTTTGGTATTGCGGTTGGCGCAGCGCCCAGCTTTCCTGTCATGTGTGTGTTGCTTGGACTGCTTGGACTGGGCCTGGGAGGAAATTTACCTGTCGACGGTGCTATGCTCATTGAGTACATTCCCGGCCCACAACAGTGGATTCTCACGTTCCTTTCTCTCTTTTGGTGTATCGGTCAGCTATATGCTGCTCTTATTTCTTGGGCATTTATTACCAATTACTACTGTGAAGACAGTATCAACTGGAAGGGTAGTGATAATGATAAGCCTCCTTGTCTTAAAGCTGACAACTGGGGGTGGCGGTACTCTTGGTTCTTGCTAGGTGGCACAGTGATGCTCATGTTTATCATCCGCTTTCTGGTGTATCCTGTGCCTGAGTCGCCCAAGTTCTTGTTAGCAGCTGGTCGCGAGGAGGAGGCATACGAGGTGCTTTTGTTTATCGCCAAGGAAAACAAGAAGAAACTACATATTACCTTTGAACAGCTGCGTGATGCCAAATATAAGCCCACCGCCTATGATACCACGAACACGGTCCACGCAGTGGTAGAATCTGATTCACCCAAAGAAAACCCAAAGTCTCAAGTCCAGTATGGATCTATATATACCAGATGGATGCAACGCAGCTGGAATATAAGTGGTTTGCGCCCAGATAATATTCGACGCACACTTAAGCACATCGACCGTTCACCCCTGTCAGCTTTGTTTGCGTCGCGAAAAATGGCCCGGAACACGATCTTTATCACGCTATGTTGGGGTTTGATCGGCCTTGCATACCCACTGTACAATTCATTCATTGCAACGTACCTGGCCCAAATAAATGATGCCTCGGATGATGCCGAGAGTCTGTCAAGGCAATATCGTGATTTGGTAATCATGTCTGTATGTGGTATTCCTGGTAGTTTCGTCGCTGCCGCTGGAGTAGAAATTCCACGTATTGGGCGCCGCGGTACCATGGCCTTTTTTACCATGCTCACAGGCTTGTTTCTGTTCTTGTTTACGACGGCAAATAATTCCTCCGCCATTCTAGGTTGGAACTGCGCTGTAAACCTGACCCAAAATGCCATGTATGCGGTGCTTTATGCTATCACGTATGAGGTTTTTCCAGCCCCCCAGCGTGGCACGGGTGATGGCCTGTCTATGAGTGTTCAACGTGTTTTTGGTATTGTGGCTACGATTGTGGCCGTCTACGCCTCACAGAATGGTTTCAAGCCGCCCATTTATGTGTCTGCTTCTGCGTTTATTGCCACTTCAGGTTTAATGTTGCTGCTTCCGTATGAACCCCGGGGCACCACGGCTATTTGAATGAGATACTTGTAAGTAGACGTCGCCATAGCAATGTACTATAGAGATTTTGGAGTCCAATGGCGTTTCCAACACCCAAGTATGTGCCGAGCACACCATCCTGATGAAATTTCACGTGATCTTTAGGATATGGCCACCCCGTTTCGCTTGTGGCGCCACTGCTGTCACCGGTTCGTTCTCCATCATGATGGCGTTGTTCTCGCAAGGAATGCGCGTTGCAACTATGCCCAAGCGCATGGGACATATACAGCTCTTTTCATCTTCTGCTCGCATTTTGAATGCTGTACACAAGGTAGTAGTTGTGGGTGGTGGTACGGCCGGCCTAAGTGTGGCCCACCAGCTTCTCAACAGCGGCAAGTTTGCTCAAGATGAGATTGCTATCGTCGAGCCATCCAACTTCCATGACTACCAGCCCGGATGGACGCTTGTGGGTGGTGGTCTCAAGACGCGCGAAAACTTGCGCCGTCGGGAAGACTCGCTCGTCGACTCTAAAATCCAACTCTACAAGGATGCGGTGACGACCATGTCGCCTGAACAAAACCAGGTGATGATGGCATCGGGTGAAAAGCTCGAATACGATCACCTTGTCATTGCTTCAGGATACAGCATAACACTCGACTCCATAAAGGGTCTTCGCGAGGCCCTGTACAACCCCGAGTCGTCTGTGGCATCTATTTACACCTACGACACAGTGGAGCAGGTGTTCCCCAAGTTGAACAGAGTTAAAGAAGGTGAAGCCATTTTTACCCAGCCTTCCTCGCCCATCAAGTGTGCTGGTGCGCCGCAGAAGATCATGTGGCTTGCCCTTAACCACTGGCAAAATGCTGGCCTTTACAAGAACGACTCCTCCTCTCCGATCAAGATCACTTTTGCTCAAGGCATGCCAACCATGTTTAGCGTGCCTCACTACAGTAAGGTTCTTGATGAACTGCGCGAGGAGCGCGGCGTGACCGGCCTGTTCCAACACAACCTTGTAGCGATTGAGGACGACGCTAAGACGGCTGTCTTCCAGCGTCCCAATGGCGAACAGGTCAAGAAGTCGTTCGACTTTATGCACGTTGTTCCTACAATGAGCCCCCCCGACTTTTTGAAGAAGTCCTCACTTGCTAACAGCGGCGGCTACGCCGAAGTGGACCAGGGAACACTGCGTCACGTCAAGTACAACAATGTGTGGTCGTTGGGCGACTCAAGCTCGCTGCCGACCAGTAAGACGGCCGCTGCTATCACGGGACAATCACCTGTGCTGGTAGCCAACCTTCTGAGTGCGCTCGAGAACAAAGAGCCCATTGCTACGTACGACGGTTACACATCATGCCCTCTTATCACCGAGTATGGCAAGGTCCTGCTTGCTGAGTTCAAGTATGGTCTCCAGCTCAAAGAAACCTTTTCCAAGTATGGTCTTGATCAGTCCAAGCCCCAGCGTGTCTTTTACTATCTCAAGAAAGACTTCTTCCCCTGGGTGTATTACAACAGCATGGTCAAGGGCAAGTGGGCTGGTCCAAAGGGCTTCATGGGCAGTATTCGTTCTTTTTCCACAAGCGCTCGTAATATGCGCAACACGCCTGTTCGTCATCCTCGTGATCCACTGGACACCAGCGCCTACGCTACGCGCTTTCCTCTAACATCGGGTGAGACTTTTGTGGTGCGTCCCCCACCTTCGCAAGATTCTAGCCGTATGAATGTGGAAGCGTCACAGGCCCTTTTTGATGCAGCTGCTCCCCTATCAGACGAGCGCCTTGCCAGTCTACCCCCGGCGCTAGCCAAGCATCATCGCCAAACTCGTGCCGCCACTAACCAGGTGACCAATGACCAAATCGCACAAATGCAAATGCTGCGTAATCAAGACCCATACACGAACACTGCGGGCCACCTTGCTAAGGAATATGGCTGCTCACCCACTTTCGTTAGCATTGTGGCTCCCGCCCCAAAAAGTGTTCGTCAGGCTCGTGAAGCCGAGAACGACCTTAAGAAAGCCACGTGGGGTATGAACAAGCGCATTTCACGCGCACAGCGTGCAGAGCGTCGTGCCTTGTGGTAGATAATCAGAGATTCCGTAATTCCCATGAAAGAAGCAAAAGTATCTCGCGTTCGTGACGCAACGGAGATCCTAATGGATAGCACTGTATTAGTATCTCAATTGGCCACTAGAGTGCAAGCTTGCGGCCCAATAGTATAGTCGTATTATACTCCCTTCGGGAAAGCTTCGACACCCTCAGGGGAGCCCTGAGCACTGGGAGAGGTCCCGGGTTCAATTCCCGGTTGGGCCCTTTTTTGCTTTGTGATTTATGCAATGTCGTCGGAGTTCCTCGGCAGATCGGAGTAAGATGGCCCAGCCCAGATATGACATTTTTCACGGAGTCGTGTTCTGACGTCATCAGTTAATTTATTGTGCATGAGTGGCAAAAAACGTGAGTAAAATGTCTTGGCGTCAATACTTTGACAGGTCCGAGCGGAATTATCGGAGGTGAATCGCCAGCAGATGTGAGCTAATGGGAGTTTGAAGAGTAGCTGAATTACAGTGCGTTTGCTGCTATTTGGCAATACTTGACAGGAAATCGTGTTTTTTAAACCGCTAAACGTATAAACAATGTTACATATTGAACAGGGAAAAGGGAGAGGGCATGAATTGACACATTATTGCAGCAGAGGGTGAGAGTTGTGAGTCATAGGCATGGAATATTACTTTACATCGTACTCAAAACCCTGGCTGGATACTCCAGTATCCGTGAAAGCCCAACGATCAATAGTATCAATACCCGTCGGATTCTCCATAGAAATGTCACATGCGACACATGTTTTACAGGTGGGGGCATCACTTAGTTCAGCTTGGTTATATTTCGAGTTATGTCCCAAGCACCCTTTACAGCGACATGGCCCGATGCATTGGCACTCGGGTGTATAGGCTCGAGACATGTCGGCAGCTTTGGCTAACAACTTCATCGATCGGTCGACATCATCTTGCACCTTGACAGATGGTGTAACACAGCATGAATTTGAAGACTGTTCCTTGGGCAATTTAGGAGCAATGTTTGCAAAATTCTCTTTGTAACAACTAGTAATAGGCTCGAGCTTTTGATCATCGTAAGGGGATCTGCAACAAACACATATAGTGCCATCTTCACACTTGCAAGGATTAAGTAAGAATTCGAAGGAAAGAGGTCCCTGTTTACAAGACGAAGCACGGCTGGATAAATCGATCGGCGTGAACGAATTGCTAACACGGCGTTTCATCGGACGCTCCTCGCTTGGCTCAGCAGTTTTCTTTTCCTTCTTTTTACAATCACAACGCGTGTGTCTACCGGTAAGCAGCCTACGCTCTCGGCACTCTTGGCATTGTGATAGGGGCCGGCCACGACGTTTAACCACCAAAAGGGGACCCTTGGATCCATCCTGGTGCTTACAAGAAGATGCCCTGTGGCCTTGAATACAAGTAGCACAAGCAAGCTTGAGAGCTTTGCCACCCTCTGGTGCTATTTTGCGAGTCGGGACAGCCGACATTTTCCAAAAATTGTGTGAGATTTGGAAGGTAATGGGTGAAGACCTTTGAGCAGTTTCCGATCTTGGCATAATATATGTTCTTGTAAATGCAGCAAGCCTTGGCACCCGCAATATTCCCTCGAAGCACCAATGTTGTTGGCTCGTTACGCATGACATTTAGTCCATTGATCACGTGACATAGGAACCCTGTGGTTCATTACAAACTTCAGTCGCCATCGGACTCCGTAAGCCAGCGGTGAGACTGCAGATGTCAATCGAGGGACGTGCACCGCGTATAAAGAACCGAGCGCCTGCTCCGCTGCAGATCACTGCGGAGCAGCTGCTGCGTGAAGCGCAAGAGAGACAGATTGCGCCGAAGCGCAAAGCCCCTCGACTCCGTATTGAAAGCTATGAAGAGCTGGAAGATTATCGTGCGAGAAAGCGCACTGAGTTTGAGGATGCGATCCGTCGTTTGCGAGGAAACATGACCGCATGGATACGTTATGCAACTTGGGAAGCAACCCAGGGTCAGATGGACAGAGCACGGTCGGTATTTGAGCGAGCGCTTGACGTGAACCCGCACCATATACCCCTCTGGCTCCGATACACGGAGCAAGAACTGAAAATGCGCAATATTAATCATGCGCGCAATTTGTTTGACCGGGCTGTTTCTATCTTGCCGAGAATAGACCAACTGTGGTACAAGTATGTGCATGTGGAAGAGCTGCTTGGTAATGTGAGCGGCACACGAGAAATATTCGAGCGTTGGATGGAATGGGAGCCTGATGAGCGTGCGTGGAATGCTTATATTGCATTTGAAATGCGTTATCATGAGTTTGATAAAGCGAGTGCCGTTTGGGAGCGTGCTGTGACCTGCCATCCTGAACCTAAACAATGGATCAAATGGGCCAAGTATGAAGAAGACCGGGATAGTCTTGACAAGGCCCGTCAAGTGTTTCATATGGCCCTTGACTTTTATGGCGAGGAGGAAGAAGCGCTAGAACGTGCGCAAACCTTATTCACTGCCTTTGCTAAAATGGAGATACGTCAAGGCGAGTATGACCGGGCTCGTATGATCTACAAGTACGCTCTTGAAAGGATCCCCCGTGCCAAAAGCGAAGGCATTTATACCAGTTATACCAAATTTGAGAAGCAGTTTGGAAACATGAAAGGAGTGGAAGATACAGTTACTCAGAAGCGGCGCCTGCAATATGAAGAAGAAATCGAGGAGGCTGATGGTACAAGCAATTACGACACATGGTTCGATTACGCTCGCTTAGAGGAAGAGTATTATCGTTCTTTGTTGGAGGAGGATGCACCAGCCGCGACTCTCGAATCGGCATGCGACAAGGTGCGCAATGTGTATGAGCGTGCATTGAAGTTGGTTCCGCCAGCACCTGAGAAGCGATTGTGGCGTCGATATATTTACTTATGGCTTCGATATGCTCTATTTGAAGAATTAGATGCTCAAGACTTGGATCGGGCGAAAAAGGTGTATGCGTCAGGTCTTTCTCTCGTACCGCATCAAAAATTCACCTTTGCTAAATTGTGGCTTAACTATGCCAAGTTTGAAATTCGGCGTTTAGACCTTCCACTCGCACGAAAGCTTTTAGGCACAGCTATTGGCGTGTCTCCCAAACCGAAGCTTTTTAAAGGCTACATTGAGCTAGAGCTGGAGTTGAAAGAATTTGATCGTGCTCGAAAACTGTACGAAAAATGGCTTGAATGGGATGCCGGTAATGCAGCTACTTGGGTCAAGTTTGCCGAGTTGGAGCAGAATTTGTTCGACTTGGATCGGGCTCGTGCCATCTACGAGTTGGGCATTAGTCAGGCAGAGTCTGATTCGGTGGGCATGGATATGCCCGAGGTCCTGTGGAAGGCATATATTGACTTTGAGTTTTCTGAACGCGAGTTGGAACGTGTGGATGCATTGTACGAACGCCTGCTGGAAAAGACGAATCATGTCAAGGTATGGATCAGCTATGCATTGAATAAAATGGCTGCTGCTCTTGCTTTGGAAGAGGATGAGGATGCTGAAGCTGAAGAAGAGGGCCTCGAAATCGTCCTGACAGAGGAAAAGCAAGCGCAGCGAGCCGCGGTACATCATGAGGCAGCGAATCAGACGCGTCAGGTGTTTGAACGTGGCTATAAAAGCTTGAAAGAAGAAGGCCTGAAAGAAGAACGTGTAGTTCTTTTGGAAGCGTGGAAGGCGTTCGAGTCTGAGCATGGTGATCAGACAAGTCTGGACACAGTGCAAGCCAGGATGCCACGCATAACAAAACAGCGTCGCCCTGTACCAAATGGTGCTGAAGGTACCATGGAAGAATATTACGATCTTACCTTCCCTGAGGATGAAGAGCAGCACAAGCCATCCAACAAATTGCTCCAGATGGCTCGTGCTTGGCATGCACAGCGAACAGCCTCCGAAGCTTCGTAGTTACGTATACCACATGTGGAGAATTTTACCGCGTGCTTCCCAAAATCTGTTCCACATGACGTCGACAGAAAAGCCGGCGACATGGCTGGAGCACGCGTCGGGCGCTTTGGATAGAGAATATATTTGTATGCCCGTGGGAGAATGTAAGCCATGTCCTGAGGATCATGTACGTGACGATTGTTACACTGACCATGGTTTTAGTTGGCGTACCCGTACTGTCGACCCTACAACAATCGACAACCTGTGGAATGTCTGCACACAACTACAGGGGCCCAAGTACCAGGATGGAGTGCTTGTGGAAAGTTTATACATGCAGAAGTGTATAAGTATACACAGTATGTGGTACGTATGACTAGACCTGACTATCTCCAGCTCATCAACGTTCTGATTGTGGTGCTAGCCCTTTCTGTCTACATATGGCGACAGGTTTACCAAACACGCAAGTATGAGGGAATGTTGTATCAACGCGTTCACGGACGCTCTACTCTACGGCGATCACGCGAATAGCAGATCAGTGAAGCAAAACAGAGGACGCGGCATTTGCAACCAATCTCTATATGTGTATTTATAAATGACAGTGAATGAGCCAATCGACTTAATTAAAGGAAAGAAACAGACGACATAATTTGACCCCAAGCCCATAGTGAAAACCAGAGAAGGAAGCTGAAAAGGATGGGAATGGCGACATTGTCGTCCAAACCACCAAGCTCAAGCGCTTCAGTCATAGCAGCAATCAAGCCACATAAGGTGAACATTAAAATAGGAGGCATTGCAGGTATCCGAGGTCGTGTTAGGTTCCTCAATCTTTCTGCAAAATTAGAGTCAGTGACGGCAAAGCCACGGGCAAAGCCGCGCCAGCCGGTGTGAAGTGCGTCAGGCATTAGAGCAGTGCCGAACATGGCATTCGAGCCAGGTTCCCAGGACAGACCCGACGCACGCTCACCTGCCTTGGCAATGCCGGCACCCCAAAACAAGTAAGCAATCAATGAGCCAACCGCCCATGCAGCAAGGAAGCCTGCTAGCGATTTGCGGCGTGCAAAAATCCCACCCGGGAGTGCCGGTGTACATTTTCCGAACATGCGTCCAAATGTGGATGCGGCCGGATCACACCATGAAAGTACAATAATCGACACACTAGCAATATCTTCAGGGAAAAAATGCAAGCTGGTCATGACACCGACGAGGTACCACACGACGCCATTAACTCGCTCTTTCTCACTTTCACGCATCAATATACTTAAAAAGCTTTCGAAGAAACGCTCAAACGTGGGTGAATTGAGTCGTAGTAGATCAGCCGAAGCCACAACAAGGAAAATGTTAAATAGCGTCCGGATGATAACCTCGACATTGACATTCATCTTGTACAAATACAGCACCACAAAACCAGTGATACAATGAAATAGCTTACGGGGCACTTCCCATTCATACACAAGATTTGCATACATAGACCTTCCTGTCTTGTCATTGAGATCGAGCGCAGGCACAGGTTTCAAATCCTCACGATGCAAATTTTCATTGTAGTGAGGCGAACGGGCCAACGCACGCAGTACAGCACCTCCCGTGTCCCTTGAATTGGACCTTTGCGGCATAGCTGGAGGCGCTTGCTTCAACGTATTTATATCACCCATTAGTGTCGCCGGCAGGTTCACGCCATACAAATCGACTGGCACTATATACACGACGCGACCTCGACGCCGATATGACTCGGCCGAAAAAATTCATCTCGATTCGGGCCCAATAAAGTGGCGACACTCTTGCATCAAACGTGCCTGATAGTCGCGCACAGAACGTAGCACACTCTCCATCCTGTCTGGCGTCGTATCCTTGAGAGCCTGCTCCATCTGTGTGAGCGCACGAGTAAATTCATCTGTCAATGCCTGCAATGCTTGCTTCGTAGCCACGTGTAGATTGGTATACTTTGCATGATGCGCGGCATGAAGCTGGAGTGAGAGCCCTGAGATCGTACCTTTTCAACGAAGGTCTGGGATGTGAGCGATAAGCATACGTACGTATTCGGAGTCCGGGGTATAGCCAAAGGATTCAGCGATACTAGCGAAAGATTCTTTTGAAGGGTCGGAAGCATTGGCCACTACATCCTGCGTTGTGTGAGTCGCTGCAAACGTACATGTAGCTGTGCTTGTATGTCCTTAAGAGCTGTAAATGGAGACAATGCAGCGGAAGTGTCGGTCTGTATTTTGTTCTCGAGCTCGTGCAGCCGCTGAGTGAGGGATCGCTCTTTATCTTGCGAAACACCTAGTTCTGCACGCACTTGATCCAGCTCCGTCCGTACCTGGTCGCAAGCTCGCTCCTTGTCTTGATCGAAACTGGCAGAAATGCCCACCATTTGGTCAGCAAAAGCGCGATGACTTTCTTGAAGTGTTTGCTGCGTTTCCTTGAGCTCTTTTTCTAATGTTTCATTCTTGTGGCGAAGAGCTGTGATTTGATCTTCCTGTGTATGTAGTCTCTGTTCTAGCACGAGTTGTGCAGATGTGTCTTGCTTATCAAGCTTAGGTGGTGCAGTACTTGTCTCGAGTTCTGATGGCTTGAGCTCGTTTTTAGGTGCATTCGCTTGCAATTTCTTGCCCTTCGCTTGTTGCCGAGCTTTGTTGGACCGGCGCTGCGCGGCGTTCGAGTCTTTGGCCATGGCGAATGTTAAATGAGGGGCACGCGTCATGTACCAGCTGCGCTCTGCTCCACGTGTGACCACGTGGCTTGCGTATGGGTGATTGAACACCCGTTGTCCTTCTGGCAGAAAAAGGCGCTGACGTTTTGCCCTGACATAGCAGCTCACCATGTCTTGGAGAAATAGTGCCCAGAGAACGGGCATGAATGCACAGCCCCTTGGAAACACGCGCAGATGGGGCTCGGGTGCGTCTAGTGGTTTCGGCGGCGGGGGATACGATCGTGTTCCACCGAAACGTCCGCATGATTATGACATGTCGCGTGCCTCACATCACGAAGGTGCGCGTAAACGACGTTCACGTTGGGGTGATGAATCTGATCGTAAAGATGCTTCATCTGCAGCTATAACTGGCAATGTTTCGGGCCAAGAACTTGATCGTTACGCCATCCAAGTACGACTGGACGAGATCAATCGAAAGCTGCGTACAGGTGACGTGATTCCACCTGAACGGGAACGCTCACCATCGCCACCCCCTACATATGATAGTCAGGGATTCAGGAATAACACGCGAGAAATCCGTTACCACCGCAAGTTGAGTGAAGAGCGAACCCGCCTAATCGAACGGCAAATGCGTCTGGATCCGTCCTATCGTCCACCGCTGGACTATCAAAGCAGCCGCAAGTCGGGCCGTCCTACCGAAAAAGTGTATTTACCTGTCCGAGAGTTTCCGGAGATCAACTTTTTTGGTTTGTTGGTCGGCCCGCGTGGAAATACGCTCAAGAAAATGGAGAGTCAAAGTGGTGCTAAAATTCATATCCGTGGTCGTGGAAGCGTGAAACATGGCAAGGGATCGACAGAGGGTGAGGAGGAAGACATGCACTGCATTGTAACTGCAGACAGTGAACGATCTATTAAGCTTTGTATCAAACTGATCAATGAAGTCGTCGCCACTGCTGCATCCACACCCGAAACGCAGAACGACCATAAACGTAGCCAGCTGCGTGAATTGGCTGTATTAAATGGTACTCTCCGTGATGATGAAAATCAAGTATGTCAGAACTGTGGCGAGCGAGGGCACCGCAAGTTTGAGTGCCCTCATGAACGGAACTGGACTACGTACACGGTATGCCACCGTTGTGGACAAAGTGGTCACCTTGCTCGTGACTGCTTCTCCGCACCACGTGCCGCTGGAGATGGCATGGATGCCGCTGGCAACCAAGTTGATACCGAGTATGCTACCTTGATGGCTGAGTTGGGTGAGCAGCCGGGAGGGTATGCAAGTGGATACCTTGGTGTGCCTGGCTATGCTGGACCGCCCAAAAACGAGCGAGGTGAAAAAATTCCGCCATGGCGTGACCCTAGTGTATGGAATGCCCCTGGTCCTGGCCGGAGTCAACATGACTCCTTACCTGATAGCTCCTATGCTGAGGGTGGATGGACCGCTGTTGGATACGATTATGGCTGGGGCACCGATGGAGGACAGACGGGCGCCGATGGCCAGCGCGACTACTCAGCCGAATGGGCGGCATACTATGCCGCGCAAGCAGCGCAGCAACAGCAGATGCAGGAGTCAGGTGGCCAAGGTGTCCGTGACTACTCCAAGGAATGGGAAGAATATTATCGTCAACAAGCATTGGCGCAGCAGCAGCAATGATAGTTCTATGTCAAGAATACAAATATCTGCCTTGCATGGCTGGGTATCATTGTGGGGTATCTTGTTAGGTTCGCTTCATGCTGGCAAGGATGCGTTGAGCCTCCCAATTTAGGTATTCGTCGCGGCCTTTTTCCCACTCGCGTCGCGTGTCTACAGTAGCAGATTCGTCCCTGTCATGGACAGTGTTGTGCGAGGTCGGGGGAAGAGAAACGGTCAGCGGTTCAGCATCCATGAGCGTACTCAGTGCCTCCATTACATTGTAAACTTGTGACATGATATCGTCCGCTGTATTCGTCACAGCACCGGAAGCATTTGTATTATTCTCTTCACAGAACGTCCGAGCACCTTCTAAGATGAAATCAAAGGCACGGGCAGCTGTAATGATGCGGTTAAGACGAAGCTTAGAGGCGGCCTCAGCCTGAGCCAAGCGATGTTGTGTCGCGCGCGCGCATGCAAGTCGGCGCTGAAGCTGGTCTTCCAGCCCTGGTACGATGGATACAGTATTAGTTTCATCCAACTGCGCTTCTTGTGGTGCAGGCTCCACGGGCCGTAAATCCAGACCCCGATGGTGCGCCATGGTCATGAATTGCGATTGTTCCGGTGTGATGACAAAGATCGAGCGTAAGCAGTACAATTCAAATGTGTCCATCGTGTGATCAATCACATGTTCAAGAAGTGTCGTTATAGAGTGCACCCCTTCTTCAGCTGCTTTGTCGGCATGCTCTGTGTCGCCCAGCAGAGCATACACAGTATCCTCTAATTGGGAGCCACGAATGTATAAATGCTCATTGGCGGAAACAACCAGTGCATCTACAATCACGCGTGGGTGCACCCCAAATACTTCTGTCAAAATAATATGCCTGCGCGCAGCTTCAGCATCCGAGACACTGGCCGTGTCCGACATGGTAACCACGAAAATACATAGCATCCGCGCGAGCCAACGAACAGGACGCGTGAATTGTGATTGATCACGTGACTAACAGGCGTCGTCATCACCGTGCACGCAGTTCAGCGGCGGATGCCACACGCCCTCCTCTCTTGGACACGATGGAGAGTCTATTTGGCATCACAGGCAAAGGGTTTACCATCATTGCATCGGACAACAATGCAGCACGTTCCATCATCAAAATGAAGTCGGATGACGACAAGCAAAAGATCTTATCGAATCACCTTGTAATGACATATGCTGGTGAATCTGGTACGTGTATCACGATCACTGGGCATAGAGGACTCTAACACATGCAGGTGATACAGTTCAGTTTGCAGAATACATTGAACGGAACATGCGCTTGTATTCAATTCGGTACGTGCGATACATATCAAAGTGATCGCTAACATACAGTAATAATATCGACCTGCGACCAAAGGCCGCCGCGTCATGGATACGTTCGCAACTGGCTGAATCCATTCGCTCGCGTCATCCATACCAAGTGAACTTGTTGCTTGGTGGATACGACGAGCCGAGTTCGGAACCGGCCCTTTACTGGATCGATTACCTCGGTACACTTGTTCAGGTACCTTTTGCCGCACATGGTTATGCTTCCTATCTGACGCTCTCTACCATGGATCGCTACCACCGTCCTGATATGTCTTTGGAAGAGGGCTTGCATTTGCTAAAGCAATGTATCAATGAAATGCGCACGCGTTTTGTCATTGACGTAGGCAGTTTCTCTGTACGCATCATCACCCGTGATGGCGTGCGGGAAGTAGCCATATAATAGATTCCCATGCTCTAGCTTCGCCGCTTCGCGTGCATGGACCGTCTGTTTCAACAGGTGGCGCCTATGCGTGGTTGTCGTCACGTGATAGCGGGCGACACGACATCTGTCTCGCACTGCCAACTACGGAACTTCCACTGTCCCAGGCGTGCTTTGAGCACCACAGGTAAAATGGTACGTGGACGACGAATTTTTGAAGACTAACACGACTAGGTGCTTCTCGCAGCTTCGATTGCTACGCGTGGTGGAAAACGTATGTGATAGTGCGGAGCGATAATGCTAACATGTCAGCGGTCATCTCTCGTCAATTCCGTGAGATGGCCGGTTCCCGAATTGAGGCGCTGCTAGCCTCATTCCCCAAGCTCATCAACTCTGGTTCTCAGCACACATTTGTCGAGACGGATACCGTGCGATTCGTGTACCAGCCGCTTGAGGACTTGTACATGATCCTGATCACCACAAAGCATTCGAATATGCTACAGGACATTGACACGTTGCATTTGTTCGCGCGGGCTGTGAGCGATCGATGTCACTCGCTGGATGAGCAAGATATTCTCATGTCGTGCTTCGAGATCCTCGAGGCTTTCGATGAAATCGTATCGCTGGGCTACCGAGAGAATGTCACCCTGTCACAGGTCCGTACAATGCTTGAGATGGACAGTCATGAGGAGCGTATCCATGAGATTATTGAGCGAAACAAGGAACTTGAGGCGAAAGAGGAACTTAAGCGTCGCGCGCGTCAGCTTGAGATGCAACGCCGTGATGCCGCTCGACGTAATCATTCTGGCCTTGGTGGTGATATGTCTACCATGTCTCGCACGTACGAAGCTGTGCCATCGGCGCCAGTGTATGGACTTCAAGACACCATCGAGACAGCAACTACCGCTCAGGCAGGACCCCTCAAGGGCAAGGGCATGTCGCTCGGCAAGAAGTCGAAGGGCTCAGCTATCCTGGGCTCTGAGCAAAAGACCACACCTCAGACGGCAGCCTTGGCCTCTAAGTCTGCTCCAAAACAGCCGAAGCGCAACATTGGAGTAGCACCTGCTCGCAAAGTTGAGCAAGCAACTAACGCGCCACAGAAGGTTCGTGCGCATGCACCTCTGTCTCACGGACGCTCATTAGCTCAAGAACAGGAGAAAGCCCGTATACCGGTACAGACACAAGTTTCAGCGCCAACAGCATCACTTTTGGGAGAGTCTGTGCTTCCCACGGTAAATCTGCCATCAGTGCCGAAAGCACAAAATGCCTGGGCAGTTGCTGGGTCGACTGACGAGCAATTAAACGAGGTTCCAGATCAGGCATCCCAAACTTTCTACAATGAAGAGACAGTCGATAATGCACACGAAGATGGTCACACACGAGCCGGAATTTTGTATGAGCCTCAGTCTATCGAAAGTACTCACCAATCTGAGCCTTATCAATCGGAAAATCCCTATCAAAACGAGCTTTACCAGGGGAAGGGAGACCATGTACAGGAGACTTACGACTCTGGCGAGATTGTCGAGTCCGAGGAAATCTACCAGCCCGAAGAAGCTTACCAGCCTGAGAAGGCCTACCAACCGGGCGATGTTCACCAACCTGGGGATGCTTATCAACCTGAGGATGCGTATCAACCTGAGGATGCGTATCAACCCGAGGATGCGTATCAACCTGAGGATGCGTATCAACCTGAGGATGCTTATCAACCCGAGGATGCGTATCAACCCGAGGATGCGTATCAACCCGAGGATGCGTATCAACCCGAGGATGCCTACCAACATGAAGAAGCTTATCAACCCGAGGATGCCTACCAACATGAAGAAGCTTATCAACCCGAGGATGCCTACCAAACCGAGGAAACTTGTCAACCTGAGGCAGCTTACCAACCTCAAGACACGTTCGAGGGCAAGTGTCATGACCCTGAACAAGTCTATCGTTCGCAGGATTCCTACCAGTCAGAGAGCATTTATCAACCGGAACAATCTGATGCACCCAAACAAGCATATGAACATGAACTAGAAACTCAAGCACCTACTGCCGTCATTCCGGAAGTCCCATCGGCAATTGATGCGGAACCTGCGTCTATTGTCTCACCTACCAAACCTGTCTCGGACCAAGTGCATTTCACGGTCAAGGAGCGCGTGTCTGTTACAGGCAATCGTGATGGCGGTCTCGAGACTCTTGAGGTAAAGGGAGATCTTCTTCTCAAAATCACAGATCCTGCATCAACTCGTCTGAGCATCTTGATGGATGCTCAAGAGCGGTTTGGCGGTGCTGAAGTGCAATACCGGACGCACCCTCACGTTGACAAGCAGCCTTGGGCCTCTGAGCGCAAGATTGCGCTCCGCGATCCAAAGAGGGAGTTCCCTGTGAATCAGCAAGTGGGTGTGCTTCGATGGCGTGCTGTTACAAAGGACGAATCAGTACTGCCTCTTTCGATCACAGTGTGGGTAAATCCATCAGGCGATGGCGCGAGTGAAGTCGTTATTGAATACCAGCTCGAAAACACTTCCCTCATATTGTCAGACGTGGTCTTTGCTATTCCCGTGCCTGTTGGTGTGCTTCCGGAAGTCTCTGAACCAGAAAATGGATTATATGAGATCGATCCGACCAACAGTCGCGTCCTTTGGCGCCTGCCTAGCGTCTCAGATTTGAATGCATCGGCCAGCCTTGAGTTGTCAGTGCCAAATGGTGCCGACTCTGCCGACGTATTTTTCCCTGTCTCTGTCGACTTTTCTGCTGAGCAAATTCTCCTGCCACTTCAAATCCTTCAGGTTTTCGATACACGATCGGGGGCTCAGCAGCCATTCTCGAACGAAGCGCTACTGGTGGCAGACAACTACAAGATCCAATAGTTTGCGGAAATAGAGGAAATAATGCTCGTGGAAATAAATATGTCAGAGATTGCGCCCAGCCGCGGTGATGTATAAGCGATTCGCTCTGTGAACATCGCGAGTGCCCGCAACGACAAATACATCATGTCGACTGGCAAAACTGATACTACTTGTTGTGACGAAAATAAAAAATCAGCACCTGTGCCTCGCGATGCACGCTTGATCTCACTTATTCTCGCGAGCATGGGTATCGAAGATGCTGAGCCAGCTGTCTTGGTCCAATTACTTGAATTTGCACACCGTATGTGACTTTTTTACTTATATCCAGGATATACATCTCAAGTTTTACAAGATGCACTAGTGTATTCCGATCATGCTTCATCACGACAAGGTGGGAGCAGTGTCTCGATTGATGATGTGCAACTGGCCATCCAGAGTCGCGTCAATTACAGCTTTACGCAGCCACCGCCCAAGGAAATGCTGCTTTCACTCGCCACAACCTTAAACAGTGTACCATTACCACCTGTCTCCAACCGGTACGGCATTCGCCTTCCTCCGCCGGAGCACTGTCTCACAAATGTCAACTTTGCTATTGTGCCAGACCCACCGCCCAAACCTGAGTTTGGAGACTCAGTGATTCAGCCCCCTGTCGTGGGACAGCCAGTTGCGCAGCCTGATGTGCCAACGAATGATTTGGAAGATACGTCTATGGGTGAAGCGGACACTGCTGAATCGCGAGGTGTGAAACGCACGCTAGATGAGGACGAAGACTATGATTAGATGGAAACGATATGTAATGTAATACCCCTCCTGGCCTAATCTTGCTTCTGGCATCTCTAGACTATTATGTGCGTAAATAATGTAGCCCCGGTTACACATATAAAAATTCGGCCTAATTCCACCCACTTCACTCCAATCAATTTATGGAGCATGTCGCATCGTCTCTTCCAGCTTTTCCAAGTCGCGATCACACAGCATGTACCCAGAGTACTTACACGGGCCCCCATGATTATGCCGAAATACCCAACCACTGTTCGCCTGCTGTCTTCCTCTCATGCTGTTCTAAAGAAAAGTAAAGGTGGCGGCAGCACTGTCAAGAATGCTGAGCCTATGGACGTGACGCCACAATTAGATCTTGATGGAGTCGTCACCCAGATGTCTAATGCTGTTAAACATTGTGGCGAGAATGTACGATCTATGGTTGGCTCTCTTGGGCGTATTGATGCATCTATCTTGGATGATGTGCGTGTATCGACAGGCAAGGGTGTGAAGCCCACGCCCTTGCACGACTATGCAACAGTGGGTGTTCGTGACGATGTCCTTGTTATCACAGCGTTTGATTCTTCTTCGTTAAAGCACATCGAGAAGGCTGTTTATGCATTAGGCAGAGACTTGGCGCCTCAAATTATGCCTGATGAAGAGGATGTCATGATCGTTCATGTCCCCAAACCCACGGGAGAAACGCGTAAAATGCTACTACAAAGGTGTATAAAGGAATGTGACCATGCCAAGACAAAGCTTAGAACGGTACGACAGGCAGCACAGAAGCACATGAAGCATGATATGGATACTAAATTGTTGAGCAAAAATGATTCGCAAAAAGAAGCGAAGAAGGTATGTGGTATGTACATGCTAACTCTGTAGCTGGAGGACATTACGAAAAAGCATTCCGCTCTCGTTGACCAGCTTGTATCGGATGCGCAGAAGCGCCTCTTAAACTAGTATAGAACAGCTGTTGCATTCGCCGCTTTACCGGCCTCGCCCGTGCAGTAAGAGCGACGCAACGTATTGTGGCAGCATTGGTAGCCCCAAAGGCCGCGCTCCAAATCGTACCATGAGCCCCACACACTTGTGTGATTATTTTCATGAACGTCTTCTTCGTACCGTGAGCATGGCTTGGCACGTTCCTGGCCTCGTATAATCTCACCCGTGCGACTGTACTCGACATATGCTTCTGTCTGACCTGTGCGCAATTCTGCTGGTATTGAATCCAGGTGTTCAGCGCCGCCATACCGTTCCAAGATACTACTTTTAGTTTCCTTGGCCTCTTGCTCTTTCCGCTGCTGAGCCTGTTTGAATTGGAGCTCATGATCTGTGGGGTTCGCCTGCATATGAAGCATTGTACCACTGCGTTGCTCAGCCTGCCACGCAAACATTTGCATCTGTTTCACATCCGTTGGCTCATTAGAAGCACGCTCGAAAGCGTCACTTCCCGACTTGAGCTCCTCCACAGACGTGTTAGGCAATGGGGCTTCTCGCATAGATCGTGTCTTTGGGTCATAATGCGCTGCCGAATCTGCATTAAGATCATACAAATACTTGGCCCGGTCTTCACGAATACGAAGATTACGAATCGTGAAGCGCTTGTCCGAGTCCATTTTTTGGCCGACCATATTCGCCTTTTCAGCATACTTTTCATTATCGTCATCATCATCGTCACTGCTACTACTGTCAAAATCGTCATCATGGTGCCGGTGGCTTTTTTCTTTTTTAGCGATTCTTTTGGCCATATTTACATCTGTGGATGCCTGCGCATCAAGTGCCTCTTCACGCAAGCGCCGACGCTCCTCTTCCACGGCCTCAAAACGCTCAACGACAGCCATATGACTCGCTGGATCATATCCATTCCAGCGGTCGCGTTTTGCATCGTAGTTGTAATCAAGATGGTCAAGATTTTCTGTCACTTCATCAGGTTTAATATCCTTGCCTGTCCATTTCGCTCCGCGCTTGCGTGGTCGTTCAAGACAATCGCGTGTCTTATGCGACATTGCACCACAGTTCTCACATGCTCCTTTACGGAAACGTGTTGCAGTCGAAGTTGCGATTCCGCGCTTGTACCAGTCATCTAGTCCTGCCACTGCTTTTCCACTCTGGACAGGCTTACGCTGATGCTCCAAAGATGCGTTGCCACCACTAGCCAAATACCATGGTGTCTGAGCCATATAAAGGGGCACATTCGGATTTACTTCTTCGTTTGTACTTTTAGGTTTCCGAGCTGTATCTGTATCACGCGGCCGGAATGCATCGCGGAATCCACTGCCCGACATCCGATTCGTCGTGGATCGGCGGTGCACTAACCGAGTATCAAGCGGTTCCAAAAATTGGCAAGCCGCAAGCGTGGATAGCGCCACGTGACTATGCCTCGACGCAACTCGCTCGTCGTCCGACTGACGTGCACCTCGACGATCAGCATGCAACAAGACGAATCATCGTCCACTGCACAGCTTGAAACACGTCCATCACGCAGTGAAGAAAACTCGAATCGAACATATGATGAGCGCAGCAGGTCTCGATCTCCGCCTCCCCGCGCCGGAGGCAGTGTGTATGGCGATCGCCGCTCACCCACTCGGTCTGCTCCGCTCATAGATCGAATTCGTGACGGTCCACCTCATGGCCGCAGACGTCCAGAGGAATGGGCGGATAGATCTCGCGATGATCGCGGAAAACGTAATTGGAGCTACGACGAGGATCGGCCGTACTCTCGGCGCGAATACTCGTACGAACGGCCACGTCCTGCGCCGTACTACCTGGATGATGCAAATGGTGGCGACTCGCGTCGCGATGAGCTGGAGCGTAATTGGAAAGACAGACCACGTCCTCTGCGCGATGATCAGCGTCGGTGGCCCCCTCGAAACGATTTGCGTCGTGACGACTTTCGTCGTAATGACACTCGTCGCGATCATCATCAACCGTCGCAGCCGTGCTTGATACCGCCCAAGCGTCCACCGCCTCCATCGCGTCCTCAACTCCAAACGCCTGTGAAAGTACGCAATGGCCCTCGCCCTGGTACATTAGCAAGGCGTGAGCGTGCCAAACCGGTCTCACTCCCGGAGCGTTCGTTTCTGGGTTGTAGCCCTGTGCATGCGTATGAAGTCTCAGTCAAATTGGGGCAGGGCACATTTGGGGAGGTAAAGCAAGGAAAGCAATTGTCTACGGGTCGCAGTGTTGCACTGAAAAAAGTTACCATTTATGATGCTAAGGATGGGCTTCCCATCACGGCCCTGCGTGAGATCAAGTTGCTCAAGGCTCTCAATCATCCACATATCATATCCGTAATCGACATGGCATACAGGCCATCTTCAGAGCGCGGAAAAATGGGAGAGGTGTACATGGTGGAGCCGTACATGGACCATGACTTGAACGGGCTGTTAGACAATCCTAATGTTCAACTTCCTATGAACCAAATCAAGCTATATATGCGTGAGCTACTCGAAGGCATGATGTACTTGCACAAGAATCGCATTATGCATCGTGACATGAAGGCCGCCAACTTGCTGATTGACAACAATGGTCAACTGCAAATTGCCGATTTTGGTCTAGCTCGTCCCTTCCATGACTTCGATGAAGCTTGGCGCACGCGTGGATGGGTTAGTTCACACAATTACACGGAAATGGTCGTTACGCGTTGGTACCGCCCCCCGGAATTGCTTGTAGGCCAGCGAAACTATGGGCCAGCCATTGACATGTGGGGTGTTGGGTGCATTTTGGCAGAAATGATCACACGCAAACCCATTTTCAAAGGCACGTCGGAGATGAACCAGCTTGAATTGATTGCTGCGCTATGTGGTTCACCCAACGATGATAATTTCCCGGGATGGTCTAAGCTTCCAGGTGTGAAGAATGCCACACCATCTGGCCGTCCTGACAACAATCCGAATATCATCGGCCGTCACGACTTTGGTCGTCATCCACGAGTGGTCAAGCAACATTTTACGACGGTGGTCGATTGTGGCCGAGAATGCGCTGATCTAATTGATCGTCTACTTGTATTGGATCCAGCCAAACGACTTACAGCAGCAGAAGCTCTTGAGCATGAATGGTTCTGGACCAAGCCCTTTCCTGCCGACCCTGCTTCCTTGCCCAAGTACCTGCCGTCCAAAGAAATTGACCGCAACAAGCGAGTGCCTCATAATGGCATGCCCATGAATCCTGTGGGTCGTCCCCCTATAATGACTCGCCCTCCTCCATCTATCATACCGCCTGGTGGTATGCATCCTCGCCCGCCTGTTGCATCCCACGGCTCGATGGCTATACCGGCAGGCATGCCGCCACGACCACCACCACCAAGACTGGGTGGCAGTGGAGCCTATCCACCGCTGCCACGCCTTCCTGCCGCACCTTCTACTGGTACAGGATATGGCCGTCCAAAAGACTATGGATGGTACAATCCAAGCGCACCACGAGGGAGCGGTGGTCCGCCGCCGCGGCCCTATTAGTTACGTAGAGCACGATACCCTCGCGCACAAAGCCATGTTAGTGCATGAAAGATATCATTTTTTTTGCTAGCAAGGAATAGAGGAGATACAGCTACAGTATAAACATATGTAGCGACTCAATCATACACATTCCGCCAACATGCATAGCGTCCAAAAGTACACAAATATAGATAGGTACGTTTAGAACACCAAAGCAGCACCCTTCGTCTTCTTTTCACCACCAAGCTCGAAGTGCTTGCAGCGCTTGAGGGCAAGGTGCGAGCGGTACTTGCACACAGTGCATTCGAGACGCAGAACAACCTTCTTGGTCGCTGAAAGGTTAATAAGGAAATCACGACAATTGTATACGTACTCTTGGCCTTCTTTTGGAAGACAGGCTTGGTCTGACCACCGTAACCCTTCTGCTTACGGACGTAACGACGCTTACCCTGGGCAAACTCGGACGCCTTACCGGTCTTGTACTGGGTCACCTTGTGGGGACTGTTGTTTGTTAGTTACTGCCATTGGGCCATGTCGTGTACATACGTGTGCTTCCGGCACGTCTTACCCTTGCAGTATGTCCTGCGGGTCTTTGGAACGTTCACCATCTATTAAGTGCGTTAGAATTCGAACCAAGCTTCGTGTTCACGTACTCTTGACGGTTCGTGGCGAGACGAGGGAGAGAGCTTCCTAAGGGCTACCTTACGCCTTGGCATCACTCGGCCTTCCTTAGTCACGTGATCACGTGATCCTTATAGTTCTAGCTTCTGACAGTAGGGCCACGCTCGAGAGCTGCTGACAGCATGTTGATGCCTGACTTATGTACTACCCACGTGGTCTGAGCCCCATGTGCATGATCGTGCATTGCGTCGCTCCCGGATGCTAGGCCACCTCTCTGTCTTACTATGGCATCTCAACAAGTCGATACTTTAGTGATTGGTGCAGGTATGCGCTGAAGTACGGATCAGGACAACTAACACTTATAGGTCCAACTGGTTTGGGCGCTGCCAAACGTCTCAACCAACTTGTACGTATTTGCGATTATTTCTAATCGGACACAGAATCTTGGATCTTGGACGCTTGTGGATGCCAACGAAGAGGCCGGTGGTCTTGCTTCCACTGATGTGACAAAAGAAGGATTTCTTTTTGATGTGGGTGGTCATGTTATTTTCTCCCACTATGCCTATTTTGATGATGTACTTGCCCAGGCTCTTCCGAACAAAGAGGACTGGTATGAGCACCAGCGTATTTCGTACGTCCGCAGCCGCAATGTGTGGGTGCCGTACCCGTACCAAAACAACATCTCGATGCTTCCAACTGATGATCAGGTGAAGGCCATTGATGGAATGATTGATGCTGCTGAGCTGCGCATTCGCGCCAAAGAGCCCCCTCAGACTTTTGACGAATGGATTATTCGTATGATGGGCGAGGGTATTGCTGATCTGTTTATGCGTCCGTACAATTTCAAAGTGTGGGCTGTGCCAACCACTATGATGCAGTGCAAGTGGCTTGGTGAACGAGTAGCTGCACCCAACTTGAAGCTCGTCGTTTCCAACACTCTGAACAAGAAAATTGCTGGCAACTGGGGCCCCAATGCCACGTTCAAGTTCCCTGCCCGTGATGGTACCGGTGGTATTTGGAAGGCTGTTTCAAAGACGCTACCGCAGGAAAAGCTGCAGTTCAAGAAGAAAGTACTCAAGGTAGACGCTGCTGCGCACACAGCACACCTGAGTGATGGCTCGTCAATTAAGTACAAGCACCTCGTGTCTACGATGGGTTTGGACTACCTTGTGAACACGCTCGAGGGTATTGACAGTGACTTGAAGCAACATCTACAGAAGTCTGTGACTGAGAAGCTCGTCTATTCCTCGACTCACGTCATTGGTATTGGTATCCGTGGTGAGCTGCCCAATCGTATTGGCGATAAGTGCTGGCTCTACTTCCCTGAGGATGACTGCCCCTTTTATCGTGCAACCATCTTCTCCAATTATAGCCCGAACAACTGCCCTCAGAAGGACGCCAAGCTTCCAACGCTGCAGTACGCTGACCCCGCGCATGGCACGCCATCTTCGGAGGCCAAGGAGGGTCCCTATTGGTCGTTGATGATGGAAGTTTCTGAGTCCCATCTTAAGCCTGTGGACAACGACAAGTTGCTAGAGGATACAATTCGTGGCTGTGTAAACACACAGCTCCTTCTTCCTGACAGCGAAATCGTCAGTACATACCATCGCAAGTTTACGCCTGGCTATCCTACCCCGAGCCTAGAGCGTGATGCTGGTCTACAGGAGATCCTTCCCACGCTTTTGGATCAGTATGATATCCTGAGCCGTGGTCGCTTCGGCTCGTGGAAATACGAGGTGGGTAATCAGGACCACTCTTTCATGCTGGGTGTTGAGGCCGTTGACCGTGCTCTGTTCGGTAGCCCGGAGGTCACGCTTGAATCGCCCAACTTTGTAAACGGCCGCCGCAACGCTGAGCGCCGCTTGACCTAAACGCAGGCACATTATTGGACCCGTAGCGTTGTTTAATTTAATCGGCCGAATTTCAAATGAGCCTATTGAGCATGGGGCGCCACAGGCGTGGTCCGTTCGTCCGCTTTCATTCAGGATGGCGCAGCAACAAGAAACTGAGGACAATAATGTAACCATCTTTAGCCGCGGAAGTCTGTGCTTTGACAGGCCTGCTGCTAGGGAAGATGTTTTGCAAGCTTACCAAAAATACTTTGAAAAGCTTCTTACCGTATCGAATGAAACGCTTCAGGAAATCACCGACAACTTTGTACGTGTCCTGAGCGAGGGTCTCGAGAAGGAGGGCCAAGCTGTGCCCATGCTTCCTACCTTCGTTTTCGGATGGCCCACTGGCGAAGAGAAAGGAGATTTTTTGGCTCTTGACATGGGTGGTACCAACCTACGTACGTGCTTGGTCAAGCTGAACGGTGACCGAACCTTTGAACTGAATCAAACCAAGTTCCGTATCCAAGAAAACCACAAGCATGAAAGCGGCCAAAAGCTGTTTGATTACTTTGGTGTATGCATCCGTGAGTTCCTGGAGAAGCAATATGGTTCATGCGACCATCTAGATGAGCACCTGTCACTTGGGTTCACGTTCAGTTTCCCTACCATTCAAAAGCGTATTGATCACGGTGAGCTTATTCGCTGGACCAAGGGCTTCGGCAATCCGGAAACAGAAGGACATGACTGTGCAGAGATGCTGCGCCAGGGTCTGCGCGATGCCGCAGTCCCTGTCAAACTCAGCTCAATCATCAACGACACGACAGGCACACTAATCGCATCCAACTATGTCGAGCCCGACACCAAGATTGCTTGCATTTTCGGTACGGGCTGTAATGCGGCCTATATGGAAGATGTATCGGAGATACCCAAGCTCCGTCATTTAAATTTGCCGCCGCATGAGAAAATGGCTATTAATTGTGAATACGGTGCTTTTGATTCGTATGAACACAAGTACTTGGCCAGCGTGAGGACCAAGTACGACGAGGAAATTGACCTTACGTCGAACAAACCGCACGAACAGGCCTTCGAGAAGATGATCGCCGGTATGTACCTGGGCGAGATTTTCCGGCTGATTCTTTGTGACTTGGTATATGAGGGTGTCTTATTCCTCGGTCAAGAAACATACAAGATTGAGAAACCATTTTGCTTTGACACTGCATTCTTGTCGCTGATTGAGGCAGACTCGACAGAAGAACTGTTGACAGTCATGGGATTGTTCAAGTACTTCTTTAGCCTGGAAACGGATTTGGATGAACGGCAGTTTTTCCGCCGTGTGGCTCAGCTCATCGGTACTCGCTCGGCACGCCTCAGTGCATGCGGTATCGCTGCGATCGTGAAGAAAAAGAATCTGCTCGAAGAGGGCTGCACGGTCGGCGTTGACGGCAGCCTCTACTGCAAGTACCCTCACTTTGCCGATCGCTTGCACGGTGCGTTGGCCGATATTCTCGGTCCAGAGGCTAAGAAGATCAAGACGCGACAGGCTGAGGATGGTTCTGGTGCAGGCTCTGCTGTGATTGCCGCGATGACGACCGCTCGCAAGAACAAGGGTCATCTAGTTGATGTGTAGGAATGATCGTTGAAGATACTACTACATAGGGTCACAGCTAAATGGTCATTGTCCGTGGGTTGAACTTTTCGGATTCGTCTTAATGAAAGGGAAAGGAGAATCTAGGCGAACGATTCCACGTCGCCACATTCGCAGATCAGGTTACGGTCGCCGTAAGCGTCATCGACGCGCGACACAGGCGGCCAGAACTTGTTGTTACGTAGCGCTCGCACCGGGAATGCGGCACGCTCACGGGAGTAGGGGCGGTCCCATTTCTCGGTCGTCAGCGTCTCGATGGTGTGTGGAGCCATCTTGAGCAGGTTGACATCCTTGGGCTGCTTACCATCACTGATTTCTTGAACCTCGTCGGCGATCGAGAGCAGAGCCTCGACGAGGCGTTCAATTTCTTCAAATGGCTCGCTCTCTGTAATCTCGATCAGAAGACCGGTCGAAATAGGCCATGAGCATGTCGGAGGATGGAAGCCATAGTCAATGAGACGCTTGGCCACATCCATAACCTGAACGCCATATTGCTGGAATTCAGCCACATCAACCAAGAGCTCATGGGCCACGTTGCCGTGCTTACCAACGTACTTGACCTTGTATTTATGTTGAATACGATTCTTGACATAGTTAGCGTTCAGCAAGGACATGATTGTTGATGTGCGGATACCGTGCCAACCAAGCATGCGGATGTAGGCCCAAGCAATAGTCAGAATAGAAGCCGAGCCCCAAGGTGCTGCCGACACCGGCTCGATGGCGCGCTCACCGCCTGTTTTTACGACGGGGTGGCCAGGTAGGTAGGCAGCAAGGTGTGCCTTGACACCAATAGGACCCACGCCAGGGCCACCACCACCATGTGGAATGCTAAATGTCTTGTGCAGGTTCAAATGCGTCACGTCAGCGCCCATAATGAATGGATTCGTCACACCGACCTGAGCCTGCAAATTTGCACCGTCAAGGTACACCTGACCACCAAACTCGTGTACAATGTCAATGGCCTCCTTAATTTTGGAAAAGTAGATACCTGTGGTGCCGGGTTCCGTGATCATGCTGGCTGCCAATACATCCTTGTTGGCCTCTGCCTTCGCACGCAAATCATCGAGATCAATGGTACCATCTGGAAGCGTCTTGACAGGCACTACTTTCATTCCAGCCATCACAGCTGATGCTGGGTTTGTACCATGTGCGCTAGTTGGGATCAGACATATGTGGCGATGATTCTGACCGTGAGCAGCAAGGTAGGCTCGAATCACAGACAGACCAGTAAACTCGCCCTGAGCACCGGAGTTGGGCTGCAATGATACAGCGGCAAAACCTGTCAGTAGGGCCAGGTCACGCTCCAGTTCCTTGATGAGAGTCTGGTATCCCTCGGCTTGCTCCGTTGGGGCGAATGGATGCAGGGCATGGTACTCGGGAAATGAGAGCATGCTCATGCTCGACGTACTGTTCAGCTTCATGGTGCACGAGCCAAGTGGGATCATGGCGTGCACGAGGGAAAGGTCTTTGTTCTGGAGCGCGTGAATGTAGCGCAAGAGTGACGTCTCTGAATGGTAGGCATTGAACACTGGTTGAGTCAAATACGATGAGGTACGTGCAAAATTGGGATGCACATTTAGTTGGTCAAGCGATGCGCTAGAAAGGCCATGCTTGGAAGCCGCTGTCATCAAGTCCTGAGCACTCACCTCGGGCTTGGAAAGAACACGTGCAAATACATTCACCACATCAGCGAGGTCTTCCAGACGAACCGTCTCGTCCAGCGTGATACCCACACGGTTTGCAGCAATGCGGCGCAAGTTGATCTCATTAGCCCTTGCCACTTCGTGCACCTCGGTAGCGGGTGCCTCGACCGTGAGTGTGTCGAAAAACAACGCATCTTGATTGAACACCTTGATTCCCAGAGCCTGAAGCTGCTGCTTAAGTACAAGCGTAAGCGCATAAACTTTGGCAGCAATACGGCGAAGACCACTAGGGCCATGGTACACGGCGTACATAGCCGACATATTCGCAAGCAGGGCTTGAGCCGTGCAAATATTCGAAGTGGCTTTCTCACGACGAATGTGCTGCTCGCGGGTTTGCAACGCTAGGCGATACGCTGGACGACCCGTCACATCGCGACTTACACCAATTAGGCGACCGGGCATACGGCGCTTAAGCGCATCGGAGGCAGCAAAGAAGCCCGCCTGCGGTCCACCATAGCCAGGCGGGACACCAAAACGGCCTGCATTGCCGACTGCGACATCTGCACCCCATTCGGCCGGTGGCTTGATCATTGTGAGAGCAAGCAGATCAGTTGCAGCCACAACGAGACCACCCTGCTGCTTCACCTCTTCCGCAAGAGGCGCCCAGTCCACGAGTGAGCCGTCAATGTCTGGGTACTGCACCAGCACACCCATGATACGGTCCTTTAGATCAGCGGGTAAGGCACTCTTACCGTCTGTATGCAGCGGAGCCTGCACGACTTCGATGCCAAAGCCCACGGCACGACCTTTCAATACAGATAAAGTTTGGGGCAACACCTTTTCGTCAACAAGGAACACCTTGCGCTTTTTGTCTTTAGTGTTGTTTAGAGCAAGAATCATCGCCTCGGCGGCAGCCGTGCTTTCGTCAAGCAAAGATGCATTTGAAATGTCAAGGCCAGTTAGCGACTTGACCATCGTCTGGTAGTTGAGCAAAGACTCGAGACGACCCTGTGAAATTTCGGGCTGATAAGGTGTGTAGCTTGTGTACCATGCAGGGTTTTCAAGCACATTGCGCATGATCACAGGAGGGACCTGGGTGTTATGGTAGCCCATTCCAATGTAAGAACGGAACACTTTATTCTGACTGGCCAATTCTTTACCACGTCTAGCCAGCTCCGACTCCGACAGAGCCGGCAGGAATTGCTTGTCGGCACTACTCTCAGGAAGGTAGACCTCTTCCGGCACGGTCTTGCGAACGAACTCGTCCATGGACGAATATCCTAGCGTGTTGAGAATGTGCTTAATTTGGTCGGGGCGAGGGCCAACGTGACGGCGCAGAAATGTGTCTTGAGCAGTAAAGACACTCTCACTTTCGCGCGGCGTTTCGAGATGAAATACATCATCCGCACCGGATGCCGTCGCGAGCGCACGACGAGCACTTGCAGACAGGGCCTGCGCTCGAAGAGGGAGAGACCACACACCACGGCCCTTGGCCACGGAACGAAGGGCAAACATGGGCAATGGTTGTGGGGGAAAGAGAAGCATTCAGACGCCCACGTTTCTATTTCCAAATACTGCAAGTCTAGCAGTGCATGCACACACCCTAGGTTTTTTGGTGCTAGGCAACGCGCAAGAACTTAGTTAGCCAATCACGTGTTTCCAGCGAACGACTACGCGGGGCATGCACTTTTATATCTATATACGACACGTAGCTCGTTCCAGTCTACAGGGCGCTTTCATTTGCTTCATATCGCCGGAACGTGTAGCCAAGGAATGCCAAGTCTTTCGCACCCACATCTGTATCGGCGCCAACAGGCACGTCGGGTACATCTTGATAGTCTTCGGTAGGGAAGTAACTCGTGTCTGTCACGCTAGAGAGGTGCGGCACGAACGGCGCATCAATTTGGCGAATGGTCGACCAGTCCACGCCTGCGAAGAAAGGATGGTCCTTAATTTCCTGGGCTCCATTTCGTCCAAGGCGCTTCTCCGGTGCTGTAATCAATTGGAAGATCATATCTTCAGCCTCGGGGCTCAAATGGATATCGTCAGGGATCTGCAGCGTCTCGCGCCATGCCAGAATCTTGCGGTACGTATCGTGAGCATTCTCAGAGCAAAAAGGAGGGTAGCCACACAAGCATTCGAACATGATGGTGCCCAAACTCCACCAGTCGCATTCATGGCCATAGCCCTGCTGGAGGAATATCTCTGGCGCGATATAATCGGGCGTACCGACCGTTGAGTATGCGAGCTTGCGGCGATTAGCTTTCCAAGTAGCGATCTGGTCCTTGTTGCTTAGTGTGAGTGTGATGCTGTTTACTGCCACTGAGTTCCGGTTCGATTGTACAGGCGACTGTTGCGGTGGATCCTCAAGAAGCTTTTGGTAATAGGCATTGTCATGCTGCTTATGGAAACCAGTCGACAAGCCAAAATCAGACAGCTTGATGTGTCCCTTTCTATCAATGAGAATGTTGTCTGGCTTGATGTCACGATGAATAAAGCCAAGCTGATGAATGCCTTCGAGGGCCAAGACACATTCGGCAATGTAAAATCGAGTCACATCCTCTGAAAACGTATCGTATTTAATCAACATTGTCATCAGATCACCGCCAGGAAGAAATTCCATCAACAAGTACAGGTATGCGGAGTCCTGGAATGAGTAGTAGAGCTGCACAACCCAGGGTGAATTTGATTCGGCTAGCACATCACGCTCTGCGCGCACATGCGCAAGCTGATCCTTTTTCAGCATTTCGCTCTTACGCAGTGTTTTCATGGCGTAAATTTTACCTGTATCGACTTTCTGCACGACGCGTACTTCGCCAAACGAGCCCTTTCCGATCACCTTGACGGTTCGGAAATCACTCAAGCCTAGTCTAGTTCGACGGAGACGTAAAAAGCTTGTTTCTCGTCGACCAAGTTGTGCGAGCTGCCGGGCTTTGCGCTCATCTGAAATAGGAATACCATCTGGCGGGTTCAATAAGCGCTTTTCTAGATCCGTCCGGCGCTGATTGCGCTCGATAGCTTGGTCCACGGTCATGCGGTAGTAGTGCTCTAGTCGCATCTTGGCACTTTTCGCGGCGTCTACCGTGGCCTTGTTCATATGACTGGTATCTCGTCGAAAATACACATAATCCCTTTCCTGCTCAGTCGGGACAGGTTGTACTGAAGCTTGTGCCTTCGGCACAGGATCACCATAGGGCGATGAGGCTAGGTGTTAATATGTTTGACATACAAATATCAGCATGTGTGGCATACGGATTGGCCATGTCTTGCTTGTATGCATAAGGATGCGCTTCAAACGATGTACCCCATGGATCGCGTCGGTCCATGGCTGGTAAGTAAGGTGGAGGAATGGGACGTTTCCAGGTTGTGTCGCGCTACAGTTCGATGACAAATAGGCACAGCCTTTTTTGACGCAGTACGTGCGTTATGGGAGAAGATGCAGCGCCACGTACAGCGCCGCCTGTGGAAATGCGCGATCCTGTCACTGGAAAAATGGTTCTCATGACGAAATCTGCAGCTAAGAAATTAGCTCGTCGTGAAAGGCGAGAACAGAAGAAAGAATCGACAAAGCTGGAGCGCCGAGCACGAGAACGGGCGAGACGAAAAGAGCGCCGGAAGCAGGAGCGCGAGGCGAGAGAAAAAGATCCATCCTTGGAAATACATCGTGAACGAAAGCCGCCTGCACAGGTATTTGATGCGCGCGTTGTTGTTGATTTGGGGTTTGATGATCTTATGACTGTGGATGAGACCACTTCTCTCGCCGCTCAGTTGGGGTACTTGTACGGTGTGAATCGTTCTAGCTCTCATCCTTTTCGAGAGGTGGTATTCACTGGGGCTGACCGCATATCGGGGCGCAGTTTGGGATTTATCCCCCCGGAAGGAGGGGCAAACACGTTTCCCAGCATGCCCAGCACCAGTGAGTCATCTCTCTTTCAGGATCGCGTGGGACAGCATATGGAAGTAAAGAGCGTTGGGATGTGGCGCCGATGGAAGCGCATAAAGCTACAAGAGTATGGGGGGCTCGAAGCCCTTTGGCACGGTCACAAGGATCAGTTACCCGCATGCGACAAGCAGGATGTCATATATCTCACGGCTGATACAGACGACACCATCGCGACACTGGAACCTGGCAAAACATATGTAATCGGAGGTATCGTGGACCGAAACAGATACAAGCACCTTTGCGCAAAAAAAGCCGAAGCTCTGGGTGTGCGTGTCGCCCGCCTGCCCATCGACCCCTCCTTCCTGGATGGGCAAAAGATCAATGCACGCAAAGTCCTTACCGTCAACCAAGTTTTTGCGATTTTGGTAGGATGGACGGAGACGCGTGATTGGACAGCAGCTTTGAAGCGTGGGCTTCCTACGCGAAAATTCGAAAACGAAGAGAGTTCCTAGGCCTGGTATACGTCCGACATGGGCGGAAAGCCACGGAAAGGCCCACGCTGCAGCACAATCATGCTTTTGGAGTGCAAAATATATGCTTTCATCAAACCCTGATCCACGAGATTTGCGGCCATGCATTCCATGTCCTCTAGCAAAAGTGTATTATCGTTCCACGCCAAACGCGCTGGCCCCACCAGCATTGCCAGTGGCAGTGTCGGCGGTGCGTTGGATGCTTCATCCACATGCGGATTGAGTCGCATGCATCGCTGGAACAGATTGCGCCATAATCCCAGCACGAGTTTTTCACGTAGAAGCATGTACAGCCCCCGTGTTCGTAGCCACTCGCGGTGGCGTTCCAATTCGGACATGACACCCACGGCGTGCCCCAGCCTGTGACAGTGCACCATGGGGCCGAATGTATCTCTAAGGTGAAACTGATCCAGCAGCGCTGCGTGCGGGTATCGACCGAGAATCAGCTGTGCAGCGATGAGAGAGATGAGAATTTTGCGCTTGTTGTGGGGTTGCGAGTTTGTGCAATGGTCGAAAGCCCAGTGAAGATGCTGTGCAGCCACTTGCACGCGATGCTGCAGCAACCGAATTTGGCCCACGTAAAAATGGTACGTGACTCGCTCCGATACCGGATAGAGTGCTTCGCCCGTTGGGTCTGAATTATCGTTCTGCCGATTCATGAGAAGGGCATTATTGACAGATCCAAGTACTGTTTCACATAAACGCGTGTTTCTCAGCTTGAAATACGCACGGAAACTGAGATTTGCGAGCTTGAGTACGGCGGCTCGCTTGGTGCAAGTGCCTGGCAGGGAACTACGGTCATTTGCCGCGAGACCAGCTGCCTTAGATAAACGACCAGCTGCATCAATGGTCTTTCCATATGGTGGACCTTTGTCCATGCGGATAGCGAGCAATACGAGCTGCAGTGCAACAAACTTCAGAGCACGTAGTAACCATACCGTCTCCGGCAGCGTAAAACATGATATCATGGAAGAGTATACTTTCACCCATGCATCATACGCACCTGGATGGAAGTGTGCATTCAAGACGAATGGTTTCGACTTCGTGTATTCAAGCGTGTCATGTAAGAGGGATGTGAATCGTTTGGTATGCGTGCTGCTCGATAGGGACAAAGCCTTATCGCAAACGTCTCCCACTGAGACAGATTTTAATGCTGATTGCAGTACATAGAAGCTTTCATCATCGAGTGCCATGCATTTGTACAGTCTCTCGCCGTCATTTGTCTGGCACGCCTGTGCAAACTCGCTCACAAAGTGTGACACGGCCGCCATGCGTGTTGGAAGTGTGGAGGTTACGAGGATCGTCCTAGGGCTGGTGGTCTCACGTGAGACGAGTCCTTTTACCATGTCGTCCGCGCATCGTCCAACGTGGGAACCAGCTCGAGCCAAAGCAGATGTAGCGCATATTTCTCAGGTTCAGTCGAAGTATGCTACGCCCACACACACACGCTTGAAGTTTCGCCGTCCTGGAGATACTCAGAAAAGGTCACTTCAGGAACTCAAGGCGGAACTGGAAGCTGGAGAAAAGCGTGCGTTCGTCGAGCGCCATCCTGATGCCGAGATGCCGCACGCCAAGCAACCGAAATTAATTACTCTAGAGGAAGATGCAGATGACGAGGACATGAAGATCCCCGAGGCAAATGGTGATGACGATAATGAGGTAGACGACGAGGACGAGGACGATGAGGATGAGGATGATACAGAGGCCCTTCTTCGTGAGCTCGAAAAGGTAAAACAGGAGCGGCGCGAACAACAAGAACGACAAGAACAATCAGCAAAGACCCAGCAACAATTCTCGAGAGAAGAGGAAATTGCGAGAGGAAATCCTCTCTTGAATTTGGAGCGAGCATTGCATGGTGACAAGATGCCGACCTCGTCTGAACCTTTGGATGCACCTCAGGAACGCTGGGATGACGACTTAATTTTCAGGAATCAGGCCATGAATGACGATAACGGCTTGAGCAAAAGGGGCTTTGTCAACGATCTCACACGTACGTATTTGCCTGTACTAACATAAAGGCACGGAGTTTCACAAAAAGTTTATGAGCGTACGCTGCACGATGACTGACCATGCAGCGATATATCAAGTAGACTTGTACTATAGAACGCACGTGGAGGCTCGAAAAAAGTTCGCTGACGTTGGCTCTGTACGCCATGGGGCGCTATGCCGTACTAGTGACCGGTATGTGAACCTTGCATTAATGTTAGGACCTGCGGGCGCGGGAAAATCGACATTTTGTGCCTCGTTGATGGCCCACGCACATAGTCTGGGTCGCAATATTCACTTGTTTAACTTGGACCCGGCCGCCGAGCGCTTTGAATATGAGCCCACGATTGACATTCGTGAGCTCATTTCACTCGAGGATGTGATGGAAGAAATGGATCTGGGGCCTAACGGTGGTCTCATATACTGTTTCGATTATCTGCTAAATAATCTCGATTGGCTTGAGACGGAATTGGGCGAGTATGACAACGACTACTTGGTCATTGACTGTCCCGGCCAAATAGAGCTCTACACACACTTCCCTGTGATTTCGCGATTTGTGGAATTGATGCAGCAGCAGTTCCACTTTCGCGTATGTGCTACTTATTTGTTGGACTCGCATTTCATCGACGACAAGGCCAAGTACTTTGCTGGTGTGCTAAGCGCTATGAGTGCCATGATCAACCTCGATATATCTCACCTCAATATCATGACAAAAATGGATCTGGTTGCACAGCATGAAAAAAATGGTCTCTCTTACGCACAAAGACGAGAAATAGAGAGGTACATGGAGCCAGATCCGTTGCTGTTCGCAGATCAGGATGAGAGTCTCAACAATGCACGATTCCACGCACTCAACCAGGCGGTTGTACAACTGATTGAAGATTACAGTATGGTATCATTCCTCCCACTAGATCTATCAAGCGAGGAGAGTATCAACCTCATTTTTTCTTGCATCGACAATGTCGTGCAGTTTGGCGAAGATGAAGAACCTATGGAGCCGAAAGACTTGGAAAATGAAGATGCAAACGAATAAAATTTAACAGGCCCTGGGATGATCTAACCACGTAAGTAGCTCTGGTGTAAAGTATGTTAAAATCAACGTGGCGCCTGCCCGAAGCATCGATGTCATACTCTCTTCGACCATCGCACGGAGATCACCCGCTCCCGCACTGGCCGCTGCGTGCAGAATCGCATATTCACCACTGACATGGTAGCAAGCGCGAGGATAATCGGGAGCTAACTCACGTGCATCGGCAAGAATATCCAAATAGGGCATGGTTGGCTTGACCATCACGATATCGGCGCCTTCTTGAACATCACGCAGAATGGCTCGTCGAGCGAGTCCACGCGCATTGGGTGGCAGTTGGTAGCACCGACGATCACCAAAGGCAGGTGCAGAGGCGACCGCTTCACGGAATGGACCGTACATGCTCGAGGCGAATTTGGCACTGTACGCCATAATCGAGGTACGATGCGCGAGACCTTCCCGCTTCAGACCTTCGTGAATGGCCTGTATACGATTGTCCATCATATCGCTCGGAGCTACACAATGCGCGCCAGCTTTTGCATAAGCCACAGCCACTTCAGACAGACGAGCAATGGACTTGTCATTATTGATCGATCCATCTGGACACAGAATACCACAGTGGCCATGTGATGTGTATTCACACAAGCAAACATCGACAGCCACATACAACGATGGAAAAATCTGACGGATCTTCTTGATGCCTTGAATAACAGGTCCCTCGCAGTCATCAGCAAGAGTACCGACTTCATCCTTGGGCTTGGTTGTTGGAACACCAAATATGATCACAGAGCACAGGCCACGCTCGACAAGAGGTCCTAGAAATTCTCCGAGACGCTCCACACCCCATCGAAACTGATTTGGCATTGTTCCAAGAGGCTCCTTGGCGAACGGGTCATCCGTGAGAAAGACTGCCGACCGTTAGCTACGCACATCGATCGAATTTCATCACGTACTGGGGTACATCAGCGTCGACTTTTTCAGTGTGGCACCCTGTGCCTGAAGCTCACGACCAAGTGGCGTCTGTATACTTGAATGGAGAATTGTACTGTGTGGGTTAGCCATTGCTCTCGGGCTCACACGACGTACTTGTGTCCCATACGCGTGGCAACTTGAGTGGTCTCCACACAAGTTGTGCCGTCTCGCGTTCTACCCCTCGATTCACAGTCACGTGGGATCGGGCAAAAGTGGCAGGCTGGCGTAGCCAGCTAGCAAATACCAGAAAACCCAGCCACAGTTATTGGTGGCACTTGGGAGTTTGGGAGGACCTGAAAAAAACTCGGGTGCCAAGCCCACTGAGAGTTGCCTCCTCACATCTTGACCACTGTACACTGCGTATCTGCAAGCCCATATATCACGCACGCTTTGCCTTCAAGGTGTAGTTTGCCGGACAGACCTGTCTACGCCAATCATCAGATAACATTTTCATGCCGAGCACCGAAGGTGGTCCTGACAATATGTCGTCGTCCATTGGGACTAGCTCAAAAGAGCGGGATGCGGCAGCCATGCCTCCGCCCTCGAAAGCTTCTTTTACAGCGGAAGCTGGACCTCAACTGCCAGCAGCTGTCAATACCAAGGCAACACTGCAGCGGACGTCGCCGTCTCTGCCTACATCGCCCACGGGAGGGCAGTTTCCAACCTCGGCAGAGAATGACAAGGTGAAGGAAAAAGAGAATAGCAGTCTTCGACTTCTTCGTCGCATGCTCCCTGGATCGTCAGCAAGCAACACAAATGATCGTGATCCTGGTATTCACGGTATGTCTGCCACGATGCAAGATGCAGGACTTTTGTCGAGACGTAATAGCGGTGCACCTCCTTCTCCAGGCCAAGAATCCTTTGTGCTGAAGAATGGCTCCGTTCGTGCTGATGCGGATGAATCAGCCCTGACGGATTCACTGGAAAACCTGCACCTCAAGTCGCACTCGGGCCAACCCCTGAGCCGCACACCTTCTTTCAAGGCTCGTGATCGGCAAAATTCGACGCATGCCATTGACTCTATACCAGAGAATCGCTTGACTTCTAAGGCCTTGCAAGATTTGGACGCTCGTGGACGCAGTAACTCTATATCGCAGCAGGAGAAGTCTAAGGCTCCGAGTCACGGATCGTCGCTGCGGGAAATGATTATGAACAATCCTATGATTTCTCGCAAAAGTTCGTCGCATCGCTCAGATGGAAGTACCTCCAGTAAAGGAACTAAAGACGGGAAAAAACGCAAAGGACTAGGTGCCATGAGCAATATTCCGGGCTCGGGCGAGGTAGCAAGTCTTCTGAAAAAGTATGGCACTTGTGAGCGCGTAGCTATTGGAAAAGGTGCAACAGCTGTCGTTCGTGTTGCCTATAAGCGAGACCAGTCGAAGGAGCAAATGTATGCTGTCAAAGAGTTCCGTAAGCGTCGCAAGAATGAGTCTGAAAAAGACTATGTGAAAAAGCTCACATCAGAGTTTTGTATTTCTTCTACATTGCATCATATCAACATTGTTGAGACTGTGGATTTGGTGCAAGACGAGAATCAGCACTGGTGTGAGGTCATGGAATACTGTCCAGGCGGAGACTTGTACGCAGCCATCAAGAAAGGTGGAATGAAACAAATTGAAATGGAGTCGTACTTTAAGCAAACAGTCAATGGTATTCATTACTTGCACTCTATGGGTGTGGCTCATCGCGACATTAAGCCTGAGAACCTCTTGCTCGATGGTAAGGGCCACGTCAAGATCACCGATTTTGGTGTGAGTGATGTTTTCCGAATGTGCTGGGAAAAATCGACTCACTACAGCAAGGGTCTCTGCGGCTCAGAGCCCTATATTGCGCCAGAGCAGTTTGAGCAGAAGGAGTACGATGCACGCCTGGTCGATATCTGGGCTATTGCCATTGTGTTCTATTGTATGCAGTGCCAAGAACTCCCATGGCGAGTGGCCAAGATGTCGGACCCCACATTCCAGGAATTTGTGCATTCGTACTTGGGTTCTGCTATGCCTCGACCCCTGCCTAATTTGTCTCCGCGTGAATGTCGTCCTCTGTTAAAAAAGATGCTCTGTCCTGACCCCAAGATGCGGTGTATGACCGATGAGGTAGTGAAGGATCCCTGGTTCGCTCAGGTCCCTAGTGTGGCACCTCAGTCTTTGTAACATAGTATGAAATGATCTTTGAAATTTAGAAAAAATCACCGTATCCCCTCATCCAGCCATATCCATGGAAGTTGAGATTGTGTGCTACGTAAGACCAAATGGTCGTATCGTGAATCATTTATACAAGACCACGCTTGCCGCGCTTCTTCTCACTGTCTTTGTGGCTCTGGAACTCGACTTCCGAAGAGAAGCCTCCGCCAATCTTGGCATCAAGAGGGTATCCCAAAACCTCTGTTTTGAAGAAACGACCCAAAGCCAAAAGACGGCGACCTGTGGCAAGAGACTCGGTCACTTCTTTCTCTTGAGAGTTAGGCGAGTCCCATTCGTCAGCGTAGCGCGTCCATATAGAAACACGGTAATAGTTCGAGCGAGCCTGCAAAACTACTCCCGTAACAAGTTCATCTTCTCGCGACTGCGGCAACTTGGAATCTGAAGAGGGAGCTTCAAGCATTTCACCAATAGCAGAGAGCATGGTATAGAGCCATAGCTTGTCGATCTGGTTACGGTGCTTTTCACGGGGTAGTTGGATGCTCCATTTACCACCATTTCCATTAGCAGGGTCTTCCCATGCGGGCTGGATGCCGTCCTTGAAAAGATAATAGTTGGCACTCTGAGGCAACGTAGATGGTGGCACAATGTTGTTATACAGGCCCCAGAATTCTTCCACACTTTTAATGTTGACCACCTTGTGAAGGTTGGCGCCCCACGTCTCACGGCGTTCCTTCGCCGACCACGATCCCTTGTGCGAGGGATTGTCAAACCACATCGTCCATTCGTTATATAATGGATGCTTGACATTAAAATGGACTGGGTCCTGGAACACAGTCCGAGTTTGGCTTTCATCGTTGTTGTCGGAGTTAGGAGCAGAAACTTGGTTTTCTTCCAAGGCCACGTCTAGAGCTGCCTTGGAAGCAGCGGCAGGCTCTGGGGCGAGCGCGCTGTTCTCATTCATTTTATTTGCAGCTGCTGGTGCAGCATTTGTATCAGAAGACATAGTGTAAGCAAGGAAAAAGCAACGATGCCACACGAAAACGAGTTGTTCTCAAGTGTGCTGTAAAGAGTTGATCAAAAAAGCTATGCTCGTGATGATTCTATCGCCCGTGTCTTCCAACAAGATCAAGCTAGCCTAATAGGTATATGACAAATCATGCATATGAATAGCAACTTACTGGCCACCGAGACGGCCGACAACGTCAAACGAGCTGCCTTGGTACGCGCCGCTGGGGTAGCGATGAGTGGTACGAGGAAACGACCTCGGTGGTGGAAAATCCTTGGACGTAGGATACGTACGTGATCCGACCATAGGAGGGGGGGAAGGTATTCTAGGTGCCGTTGTGGTCGTGGTGGAGGAAAACGCGCCAGATCGTACAGGCAAAGACGCATGCACATTGGTAGCTTGACCGGGAGGCATGGACGTAGGTGTAGGAATCGCTTTTGGAATAGATGGGGGCAAAGTAGGAGCGGTCGGGGGTGGTCGTGGAAATACCCCTGCACCTGGTATGCCGGGTGATGGTGTTGATACTGATGGGGTTGGGTGTGGTGGTGGGGGTGGCGCAGTCGTGGGAGGTCGAGGTGGTGCTGCACGTTTAGGTGCCGCAGGAGGCGCCAAAGGGGCAGATGGTGCAGGTGGTGCAGGTGGTGCAGGTGGTGCAGGCGGTGCAGGTGGTACAGGCGGCGCAGGTGATGCCGCGAGTACAGAGGCCTGTGAGAACTTAGCTGGACCACGCGTGCGTGGTGGGGGCGGTGGCTTGGGTTTGGCGCTCAAGCTGGGTGGTTTGGCAGGAGGTGGAGCCGGTGGACGTGGCTTTGCCGTGTGAGGGCCTGGTCGTGGTGGCGTAGGGACAGATGGTCTAGGTGGCTTGGGGGCGGTGGCCGTTGGTGGACGCGGCGCCGGAGGACGCAATGATGGCGCGGAGCCAGGCGGCGGCGGCGGCGGTGGTGGACGAACTGTAGGAGCCGATCCAGCTGGTGCGGTTGTGCCACTCACAGATCGCAACTTTGGCCGCCCAGCTGCAAAAATGTCGCCGATGCCCACAGGCGGACCGCCAGGTGCAACGGGTGGCCGAGGAGGTCGTGCATGCATGGGAGAGGGACCTCCGCCGCCTGAAGTGGCTGTTCCTGACGTATTTCCTGCAACCGTTGGAGCAGATCGGTCATTTGTCTGTACCTTTTTCAAGGTTTTACCTTTCTTGATTGCATCTTGTAGTGCTGCATCCATGGTGAGCAGTGGCACGAGCTGTCTCAGGGGCCAGTGTCTACTTAGGTCACGTGTTATGGCTACGGTGGTGGGCCCAAGACTAGGAAGCGTCAGGTCGGGACGTGGCTGGGACCTCGTCGTGGGATTCCTCGTAGGCCTGGATGTTCCATCCAGGCGGGCCATGCGTGACACATGGCCTACACAGGTCGCTTTGGCGCAAACTGTGACCGTCGCTCGAGTCCTTGATGTCGATAGAAAAGGCTGAGTCTGAGTCGTGGATTAGACTGTGGGCCTTTTCGCTGCCGCCACAGTGTACAAAACTCTCATCGTTCATGTCCAGGAACGCGTACTTTGTCGAGTCGAAGTTGGGACTGAAGCGCATGGGCGTGCCGCGCGAAACGCTGGACATGACAGGATGTACTTTGGCCGGCTTCGATAGATCAATAGGGTGAATATGGCCAAACTTTTCCATCGTAGAGTCAGCCTCGTCACAGGTACCTTTATCAGCGGATTTACGGCGCGTTTGGTGCAGGAAGAACACGAGCAATCCCAGCGCCGTCAAGCCGAGGCTAATGAGAGCCACGATGATCACAGGGAAAAACGAATTCTTGGGCGAAAAAACACTAGGCTCACTCTCACGTTTGTCCGACTCTTTAGGAGCCGACGATATCACTGCACTACGTGGATGATGATGCGCATAAAGGATGTGATAGGTCGAGGCGGGGGCGCCACGGACTTGTGTGAGAGAATACGTTGTGGCTAGGACCAACGCACTGAATAGCGTGCCCGTCCGACCAGCGGATCGTGCACGCATCCTAAGTGGAAAAGGAGACATCGATATAGGGGGTTAGGGGTGAGGGAAGGGGTAACGAGACCTGCTCGTATGTGGGATGAAGGTGGTGGGGCAAGAACGAGCCAACTCTGCCTAGTGGAGTGGGAGCTCCGCCCCTAGATGTTACACTATGCACGGACCTAGGAAGCATACATGTGCTCGATCATGCGTAGGATATCGGTGTCGGCGGGCATGCGTACAGCGGCGTCGGCTGGTCGCTTGGCTAGTGCAATGCCATAGAGGGGCATGATGATCTGGATCACCTCGTCTCGCACAGACGCAGCGATGCCAGGGACTAGGGGGTGTGTGTGGTGCACCTGTTCCATTTTCTGGAGCAGCCCGAAAAAAACCTGGATAGGATCCGTTCGAACAGTGTGTTGACGAGCGGAGCCTGTGTGTACGAGTGATGGCTCGGTCTGAAGTGGCTGTATGATCCCCTTCCACGTCTCGAGATAAGATACGCGCGCTGTGCGCAGTCCACGAGTAACGACTTGGTCACAGGCCGACATGGCACCAGGGATCAGCGAAATACTGCGTAGCTCGGAATGCAAAAAGGTATAGTTGTTGAGCAAAAAGATGGATGCAACAATGGGCTGAGAACTGCCAGCCACGGCGCGCTCCAGAGAAGACGCGATGGAAGTCAGCATATCGCGTGCATATTCTGCCCATAGGCCATCGGCTAATGGCGGAGCATCCGAAGCATCCGACGTCCAATTTTTCGTGCCCATCGAGGTGAGAAGCACAGTCAGTATGTCTTGATAGTCGGCAAGGTCGCGAAGCAGCCTCATGCCATAACGAGCAATGTCGCTCACGTCCGCATGCAAAGCTTCGTGTTCACGCTGCACGGGAATGACCTTGATATCGCGCAGAAGCTCGGGGAAAAAAAGAGTCGCATCTTTTTGGGATGATATGACGGCACTTGATAGCTCGGTGGAAGAGCACTTGGTATGCTGCAAAAGAGCGTTCCAAACGTCACAGCTTGGACCCAAGGCAGTGCGACTTGCGCGCACAAAGTCCAGGGCCAGGAAGCGATGGGCCTGAAGACCATGTTGTAGTCTCGGCAGGATGCGGGGTAAGAGGGTGTTGATGTTCGTGACGAGGGGCTGGAAGATGTGGGACAGGGTGCTGCCCAGCAAAGCCTTCCAGCTCATGCCCTGGAAGAGCGAGGAGACCGCCGCCTGCTCACGCTCCATCATCATGACCGTGGCTCGAAGCCATTCGGAAAAAGGGGCAGCACCACAAACATACGTAACATGAGCTTCTCGAGGCATGTCAGACGGCTGTGACTGAACTTTGTCGGCGGCCTGCACAACAGCATGCGTAAGGCTTTGCATGGATGATGTGAGATAGGAGGCACGCACGCGTGCCAACGATTTGAGTGCGAGGCGGAAAGTATTATCCGACTTGCTTTGCGTATCTGACAGAGTATAAAGGAACTGAATAAGTGCCTTGATCGACGTGAGGCATTCACCAGATAGGTGCGGCATCTGACTAGCCAGATACGAGCGTGGATCGATGGGCTCGGACACAGCATACTGCTGCACAAGCTGCACTAATTTTCGAGCAGCCATATCAACGATAGCCTTCCTTTTACTCAACACATCGTCGGCATGGGCACCTTGTGCGGGTGTCGCGTCGTTGACGACCCGCTGGATGGCTTCCATGTAGGCCCAAGGATTCTGCGGATCCGGTCCCTGACGAAGCAAGGGCTCGTCCTGGATCTCGATGCCATAGTGGCGTATATTTTGCTCAAGATTTCGCTGCACGGCCTCTACATTCGCATTGATGCGCGAAAGAAGTTGCGTGCTTTTGTGGATCGGTAGGATACTGCTCTCGAGCCGGATAAGACGCCGATCGAATCCATTCAAGATGGTCGTCATGCGGCTCGTTAGATTTCCAAGTCGCCTTTGGTTCTGCTCGAGCAGCTCCATTTCCATCAGAGCCAGATCCGTCTCCTGCATCGGCTGCGTCGTAGCACGCGCCGAGTACGACGACATGGACGGAGGGGAAACCTCCACGCCATCCCTCGTTATATGAACCAGGTGGGAGAGGCATCGTATGCGCTTGATCGGCTCAACCGCATCGACGTGTTGCGCCGGACTGATGCAAGATACTCGTGTCATGCAGCCGCAAAGCATGCAGAGGCAAATCGGTACACGAATGTTGCTCCATACGACGGCGCTATCCTGCCTGGCCCCTATATCAATGCCTCTCTGATCCCACCCCTGCCAGATGCTGCGCGTGGTTTCGCGTGCATTGCATCACAGGCACCGCTTCCTGCTACATACCCGGCATTTTTTGAGCACATTTGTACCCAAAAATCGCGGATGATTCTAAATTTGACACCGCTAGAAGAGCGAGGTATACCCAAGAGTGATCGATACTGGCCGTTGGACATGGCATCGCCGCTCCTGATAGGCCCATGGTCCGTTGCACTCTTGTCTCTCGAAAGCGCATCCGAAGCATTTCCTGGTACCAAGGCGGCGGCACTAGACAAGCTGTGTGTTCGTCGACTGCAGCTATCGAAGCCAGGCATGTCGCACCATGTAACACAATTGCACTTTGTGGGCTGGCCCGATCACGGAGACTTGGATGTTCAGAGCTTTTGTGGTCTCCTCGAAGCGGTTCATGCCATTCAGGGCGAGTCAGCGACGCCCGCATGGATCCATTGCTCGGCCGGCATTGGCCGTTCCGGCACAGTGATCGGCGCGCTTCTAGCACAGATGCAGCCGAGCTCGTTTTTGGCACAGGGCACGGCATTAGAACAAGCTACGTACTTGACGGCCTATATGCGCAAGTTTCGTCCAGGTTCCGTGCAAACGCCGACGCAGCTCATGTCCATGGCCGCGACCTTAGCGGCACTCTGTTCGGGGGTATAACTTACTTGCGCAAACGGCGAAGAAGCTTATGCTTGGTAGCTTGATCTGGGGCAGGTTCAGTGCTGTCTTCAGGAAGAATACTCGTATGCGCCAATTGAGCAAGCCAATTCACGGCTTGCGGGGCAGAGGGAAGGATCGGCGGTGCATCATCAAGCTGTCGCCCTGCGACAGCTGAATAGTCAGGTGGCTCTTCGGATGCATCTTCAGATGCAGGAGGTGGCAAAGGTGCGTCATCTGTTGCTGCTTCAGGCGCTGGCTCCGGCTCTGGGTCGGGTCGAAATTCGCTCATGACAATAGCCACAATAACTTGAAACGTTTTGGAAAGAGTGGCTACCATGCGTGTGCGTCCCATATCGAGTAGTCCCTCGATGTCGCCTTCGTGCTGGGCGAGAAACGGAGCGAGGTAGTGCTTGTAAAGAATAGAAGCACCATGGGTTTGAGGCAGGGCCAGCCAGCACATGAAGAGAAGCCTAGCATGAGCGTACAAAGACACCCACTGGAACATCCATCCGATCCATGCATCAGCGAGCCAAAAGAGAGAGACGACGCACCAGTACATCGTCCACGTTTCCAGCTCGCTGAGTTCTGTGGCCGCTGCTTGCGCCTCTTCTTTGTCCGCGCCAGCATGCCATTGATAGGCGCCAGGCGTCGAGCCACGGCGCGACGTAGCCGAAAGCGCCTTGTAAGATGCGTACAGAGGATACAAATAGGCAACACAAGTTGTGATCGTGTACGTCACGAGCAGTGTCGACATCGTGGCCTAATCCAATGCACTGACATCCGCTGGGGGCGCAAGTGGAGAGGGCCGAGCGCAAACCACACAGCCACCCGCATGAAAAACAGTCCCTTACAAATACCTATGTTGTTGCCAAGTGCGTACATAACTTCTGCGCTTAAAAGTAGAGGATGCCCGAGTCAAGCTTGTACAGGGGCCAGTCAACGCGACCACCATGAGCGCCATTGCCAAAGAAGGCACTGACGCCGTAAAGGCCACGCTCCTTGCCTTCGTAGTACTCGGTGACGGCAGTAAAGCCGCTGTTCCTGAGCTCCTCACGCTTCGTCTTCTTGATAGAAGCCGACTTCCAGCCGTCCCATGATTGGAACGAGATGGCGTACGGAGCACGAGCACCAACAAGCACGCTCTGGCCGTTCACAGGAACAGTGACAATCTTCTCAGTGCCGTCGAGTTTGCCAAAGTCGCCATTGATGTGGACAGGCTCAGGCTTGGGATTCGGCTTGTCGAGCGAGAAAGCCGTCAGAGGGCGGGGTCCACCAAAGGCGAGGATCTTGTTCGAGTGCGGGTCGAACGTGATGCCTGTGTAGCCAGGACGCTGGCCACCGTTGCCATCTTCGTGCGCCCACGCTTCGACGTTCTTACCGTCAGGGCTAATCTTGGCCACAGCAGGCATACCAAGAGCAAAGGCGATGTACGAGTTACCGTCACGGTCCTGAGCCGACTGCACCACACCAAAGGGGCGGCGGCCAGTCTGCCTCTGAAACTCATCCTGCACGCCCTGCAAGTACACACTCCACTCCGGCTTGCTCTGTTCCGAAAGAGGAAGCTTGAAGCAGTGGAAAGAGCTGGGGCCGTCGTTCTTCTGGTTCGGGCTGAAGTCGAACGAGTGCGAGTTCTTGGCCACAGCAAAGAGACGCTTCGAGTTGTCGTGCGTCAAGAGCGAGAGACCCGACATCTGCTGCTCACCATCACCGCCAGACGAAACACCGTCGATTTTAACATTGAAGTGCGACTGACGCTTGTTGTCCCACACCTCAATCATGCCCTTCCACAGGTTCGACTGGTAAAAAAGCTGACGAGTGCGGTCGTAGATCGTGTCCTCCGGCGCGAGGTTCTTTACATGGACATTGATCGTGTCCGGCAAATTAGCCGAGACGCCGACCGAGTAGGCACCGAGGAGGGTTACGACAGTCGAAATAAACGAAGTGGTCTTCATTCTGTCGTTGAAGGCTAGAAAGGCGGTTAGGCGCCGTTCCGCTCGACTTTAGCCTCCCAGGCCACGTGAAGGGCTCGCCACACTCGCATCGGGGTTCCAGCCTCTTACCACGCTATGCGCGCGCCAAACGCATGCATCGGTGTTGCAGCCGCAGACAGATTCTACGCCACGCAGTTGCGCATCACTTACTCAGCAAATGAAATCGAACCTCTCAAGCAGAGGCGCGTTCATCATAGACGATAGTGCACGTGATTTATCGACAGACTTGTTTATCATTGACTGTGCCGCGGTGCCGTTGCTCCACCGGAGATCCGGCGAGTAGACAGTGTGCGATCCATCATTTTAAAAATTACAGGGGGTGATTGGCGTTGTGTATCGGGATGCATTCGTGACGGCGAACCGCATGGGCCAAGAAATCCGACAAATAGATTCCAATCCCTAAAAGATGTTTTTCACCGAACCCCCACGGAAGTTTATCATCTTATATAACCAGACCCTACAATTCTTAACAGAATCCTCCCAAACGCACGTTGAATCCCTACCATGGTCTCGTTTCATACTTTCTCGGCAGCCTTTGTTGCCGTCCTCGCTTCGATTGTGACGGCAGCTCCGATGGAGCGCCGCGCTGCTCCTGACAATCAGGTCTGGGTCACTAGCGTTGCTGACCACTGTCTGATTCTCCCTCGTCACCGGATGTCGATCGGTGACAGCGAGTCGCCTGGTAACATGAGGTCCTTCTGTACTAAGCCATACAGTTCGTCGCAAGGCCAGCTCTCGTCCAACTTCTGGAAGAAGGCCCACCTCAAGAAGACTGACCGCTATGTGCAGCTGACAGGCTGTATCAACCCCAGCGCCCAGTCAACGCTGCTCACGAACGACGACGGTGGTCAATACGACTCTGACGGTGGTGAAGGTGGCCGCGGTAACCCAGAGGGCTCAGTGTGCCTCGGCTACGCTTCGTACGTGCAGTTCGTGGAACCCTCTAGCAACCGTGCTTGCATCCGTTGCTGCAAGAACCCCGAAGATTGTGACATTGCGCACGATGAAGACGGTTGTGAAAATGCCATCCCGGGTAACTACTCGTGTGAATAATGGCTCGTGTTTTGAAGCGCATTATCAAGCTCTGCTGTGATTAATTTTTTCTGGTTATTTTCCTCGTTGCTGATGGCACCATGTGTATTTAACTTTAGGTGCTGTTACTCTTGATTGCTTCTATGAATAGTGTCGTGCGTTGTCTTGTACAAAGTTTTATATTTTCAACATGTTTAGGGCATATTGATGGCCATGCAAAGATGAATGCCAGAGCACCTGTTGGAGCTGTGTTGGGCTCAGTGCATCCTGGCGTACGAGCCTTGTTTCTAAGCTTCGGGGATGAGTGATGTCGTCTTGCATTCCATCGGATTGGAGGATGCCGTCTGCAGACTCATGCACTCCCTAAAGATCTACCACGGAAGGCCACCGCCGTCTTCAAGAGGTTGATAGGGGCTCATAAATTCTATATGTTGGAACGTTTTCTAAAACTAGTGTATTTGCATGAAGGAGAATCGTGGCTGCTTCACTCCTACGGCACGAGACTTTCATATGCATGAACAATGCGTGCGACACGAGTATATGTGATGTCGGGCGAGTTCAGCCTCAGGTGGCACGATTTCATTGGATGACATGTGCCCTTCACGCCATCTACCGTGTGCTGGCAAGTTGGATAGCGACTATTGGGGCACGTGGATGGGAAGATTCGACGAGTCCGGCACGACCCCAGAGTCTTCCCATCCTTAGGAACAGCCTTTGGGCAGGCTTGTCTTTTCACCACCGAACCCGATCACTTTATAAAATTATGGCGTACGTGGAAGCTAGATTTAATGAATACTAACCTTTAAAGTACTTCTGCCGTTCTCGGTTTCCCCCGTATTGGTCCTCAACGTGAGGTGAAGAAGGCTCTGGAAGCCTACTGGGGCGACAAGATCTCTGCCGAGGAGCTCCTCAAGGTTGCCAAGGAGCAGCGTCTGAACACTTATGCCACCATCAAGGAGCAGGGTGTTGACTTTGTTCCCACTGGTACTTTCTCGCTTTATGACCACGTTCTTGACATGTCGAACACGCTTGGCATTATTCCTGAGGCGTACGCCAAGTCGGGTCTCTCTCAGCTGGACACCTACTTCGCTATGGCTCGCGGTCATCAGAAGGGTGGTGTTGACCTGCCGGCCACGGAGATGAAGAAGTGGTTCGACTCAAACTACCACTACTTGGTGCCTGAATTTTCAGAAAAGTCTGAGTTCAAGCTGAACGACAACAAGCCCGTGGACGACTTCATTGAGGCTAAGGAGGCTGGTTACAATGCCCGCCCTGTCGTCTTGGGTCCTTTGACGCTTCTGTGGCTCGGTAAGACATCAAAGGATGCGCAGGACCCCAACTTCAACCGCTACTCGCTCCTTCCGAAGCTCGCCCAGACGTACGTTCAGCTCTTTGAAAAGCTCGCTGCAGCTGGTGCTCCGTGGGTTCAACTGGATGAGCCGATTCTGGTGGTGGACGCAGCTAAGCAGCTTAGTAACGAATTCAAGCAGACATACGAGTTGTTCCACCAGAGCGTGCCTAATCTGAACATTCTCGTCGCCACGTACTTTGGTCGTCTGGAGGACAACATTGACTTTGTGAAAGAGCTGCCCATCGCTGGTCTCCACATTGACCTTGACCGTGCTCCCGAACAGCTTGAGCCGGTTCTCTCGGCCATCGCTCCCACCAAGATTGGTCTTTCGCTCGGTCTTGTGTCCGGTCGTAACATTTGGAAGACGGACCTAGGCGCTGCTATCAAACTCGCCCAGAAGGCCGTAGACGCCATTGGTGCCGACCGCATTCAGGTGGCTTCGTCCTCGTCGCTTCTCCACACCCCTATCACGGTGGCCAACGAGAAGAAGCTCAAGCCTGAGGTGGCTGACTGGTTCTCTTTCGCTACTGAGAAGTGCGGCGAGGTTGCCACTATCGGTGTTGCCCTGAAGGACCAGGCCGCTGCTGCTCAGAAGCTTGAGGCGAATGCCAAGAGCATTGCAGCCCGCCGTGACTTTGAGAAGAACTCGGACCCTGCTGTCCGTGAGCGTGTGGCCAACATCAGGCCTGAGGACTTGAACCGTAAGTCGCCATTCTCCCAGCGTCGTGAGGTGCAGCGCCAGTTCCTGAAGCTTCCTCCCTTCCCCACTACGACCATCGGTTCATTCCCTCAGACCAAGGAGATCCGCCAATACCGCGCACGTTTCACGAAGGGCGAGATTTCCCAGGAGGAATATGAGAAGTTCCTGGAGAACGAGATTAAGATGGTGGTTGAGAAGCAGGAAGCTCTTGGCCTGGATGTGCTGGTCCACGGTGAGCCTGAGCGTAACGACATGGTGCAGTACTTTGGTGAGCAGCTTGATGGCTTTGTCTTCACCCAGAATGCCTGGGTGCAGAGCTTTGGCTCGCGTTACGTGCGTCCTCCTATTATTGTGTCGGATGTGTCTCGTCCTCAGCCTATGACGGTGCGCTGGTCGTCATACGCTCAGAGCCTTACGCAGAAGATCATGAAGGGTATGCTTACTGGCCCCGTGACCATTCTGAACTGGTCTTTCCCTCGTGTGGACATTGGCCGTGACCAGCAGGCCTTCCAGATTGCTTTGGCTCTCCGAGATGAGGTCATGGACCTTGAGAAGGCGGGTATTCGTGCCGTCCAGGTCGACGAACCGGCCATTCGTGAGGGCCTACCACTTCGCCGCGAGCAATGGGACGCTTACCTTAAGTGGGCTGTGGACTCATTCCGTCTGGCGGTGAGCGGTGCCTCGGACGCCATGAACACTGCCAGTCACTTCTGTTACTCTGACTTTAACGACATTATGGACTCGGTCATTGCCCTTGATGCTGACATGATTTCGATTGAGAACTCGAAGAGCGATGCCAAGCTGCTCAAGATCTTCCAGACGACCAAGTACCCTAACGAGATTGGTCCGGGTGTGTTTGACATTCACTCACCTCGTGTGCCATCGGCTGAGGAGATGACCCAGCGCATCAAAGAAATGAGCCAGTTCATTGACCCCAAGCTGCTCTGGGTCAACCCAGACTGTGGTCTCAAGACCCGCACGTGGGACGAGTGCACTGCTCAGCTTAAGGCCATGGTCACTGCCGCTGAGGAGGCTCGCAAGACCTTGCTTTAAAGGGTTCCTATTCCCAAGATGGTCATTTTGTGACAGCCTCTAACAGGAGTCAAAAGGACCTCTCTATACTCAACTATGGATATGGATCCCTTTTAAAGAGTAAAAAACAAGCTTTTATTTTATTCACGTATACTTGATGATACTGGCATCGGCTTGCTTATGCTGTCACCTGGCCGGGTGATTTGGTTTGCAGGTCTGGTTTAGTTCCCTATCGTGTTTATATAGCCCCTAATGCTTTCAACAGCTGTCACATAAGGCGTGCTTAAAGGTTGGTCTGTGCGTTGGTGGCTCATGGAGACAAAAAGATCGACGTGGAGCCTAGTTTAAGATGATCAAACGTGTTGAAATCAGCATCGAAATAAAAGGCTTAAGGTCATTGAGGCTAGTTTCTGAGACCTTTCTTAATGAAAGCTTTTTTAAGCAGAGAACAGCAGGCGTAACTTGCCTTCGCGCTGTACACGATCATCGATTTAAAAGATTGCATCCGACGACCTGAGAAGCCGCAGAGTCAAAACCCCTCGTGCAAGTGATATATCCTAACTCATGAATAATGAAACTCGACTTGATGACATTAGCATTGTATAAGTGGATGTACATATCGAATGTCAATTAAATGGAGATGACGTATCAAGCACACTTAGACCTTACCTAAGCGGAATCGATGAGGAGAAAGGCATATTTCTAAAGCCAAGACATATGTGCTCGGTCGGCTTGTAAAATCTAGTGAATGTGTTATCCGCACTGTCTGTAACATGAAACAAACGAGCCTTGAACCCTAAATAAATCGACACCATAGGTGAGAGGCTACGTCGAAGCGACCGTGCTACAACGAAATAGCAGTTTTTAAAAAAACTTTCCGAATTCGAGTTCTGTTATCAAGGACTGATTTTGTTGATGCGCCAAGATGTAAATTGTGTTGATTCCGAAGGACGCTTACATTTTCTCCAATTGAATGCTACAAAAATTTATGGCCTTTACAAGGTACATGTACATGCTAGACATCGTATGTCCCACCCTGGCCCCAAGAGGAGAGATCCGCGCATATTTGCAAAAACGAGCATTTGTGTCTACGATGTGCCTCAGCGACCTCTGATGTATATAGCTTGGGGTTGTCCTCATTCCAGGTGATAGTTTGCTCTACATCATACCAATTTCTGAATCGTGCCCAACACGTAGAATAATGGATTCATTGACATGAGGGTCCTGAATACGAATCAGATGAATAGTAGGGACGTGTACAAGATGCTCCTATGGATTGATACAGCCAACTGAGCTAAAATATAGTAGTGATAAGTTATGGGACAATCACCATTCGACCTTCTTTCCCTCAAATACCTGAGTATTCTCAAAAGTTGCACATTCTCATTTAGGCGTTGCACGCCAGGATTCGAAAACCTTAAACGGAATAATGCGCGATTAAAGGGGGGTATTTCTGCATCACCCAAAGGTGCCCAATTCGCAATCCCGGTTCACGCCCTCCACAATCATTCCAAGCACGTGATGTTCCACAGGGACTTGATTGATAGGCCCGAACGCCTTCAAGGCCCCCATTTCGTAAATCAAAATGCTCGGCAGCTGTTATCTCTCGGCGGACACATTTGGCAAGCAAGTGGCATTCACGGGAGATTTTGTATCTGACGCCGATTTTGACCCATTTTATCGCGCCCATCCACCATAACAGTGCAAATCAGTTTATTGCACAATGAAGGATCATGAGTTGGATGGCGAAACGGAATATTATGACCCTCTCAAATTGAATCCAACTCGACACCCCGTGAAAGGCATGGGCCGACTGAACCTTAGTATTGACACTGGCATAAATTCGTCGGGGACATCTGGGGTAAAGCTTGAGCCCATTTCCACAGTGTCAAGATATGATTCGACGGATAAGCTGGACTGCGACTCTTGTCAACAGAATGCAGCTCGAACGTGGCATCACTTGGAGCGCGACGATCTACCACCTCTGGCACAAGCACAATATGACAATGAGCCGAGCTCAGCAGCATCTTCGAGAGAGGATGCGCCATATCAAACCAATGGCATGGCAAATGCACCGTGGCATAATTACTCCCCCAACATGCCCATTGCGTACAGTTACTTAAAAACAGACGACATCTTGCAGGGAAAGTTTTCCGGGCAGCTTGTTGAACAAGTCTTGTCATCGCAATATATCTCATCTGCATCGGATGACGGCTCGGATCTTATTAGTACTTGGTCCAGCTCGCAAGAGGCTCCAAAGAAACCATCTGCCACGGCATTCAGTTCACAACGAAGCGATAAACCCGTACCCAAGACGGAGTATACTGCTTTACGGCACATGAATCATTTTACCGGCAATTATACGTTTCCTCGGCCGTCTCATGACTTGCAGAGTAACTCGGAAGCGCCTAAGCAAGGCTTTTTTCCAACTCTGTCTGACCGAGCAGATCAGGGTGAGACTTATGTGACCCGGCCTCCCTTGAAGTCTTCAGGATCTGCGAGCAGTGCTTCTTTTTTTTCTGATTTTGCGTCAGGCTCGCATAACAACCAGTTCGAACCGGGTGTTAGGGCCAAGATAAGCACGGTATTGCCTAGTTTGATCGAAACGATTCCTATCAGCTCATACGCGACCATTTTCTTGACAGAGTACGGCTGTATGCATTCGCGAGCGGTGCATATGTTTAAAAGTATGATTGAATGCTTCGTGGCACGTGTCAGAGGAAAATTGGAAAAGGATCCCTCCTTTCATGAAAGCCAACGTCTTGAAGCTAGGCGGGCTTCAAGAACAGGATATGCGGAAGAAACAGCAGACTGGGTCAATTTTGTGATAATCCATGAAGATTCAGAGCAGTCTGATTTGCGCTCGTTTCAGCATATGCTGGACACACACCCAGAGTCCTACTTGGATCCGTTGTGGCAATCGTCACGAAACCCTTCGCTGCAAAATGCGATTTTCTCAATGTCAGTGATGCGCCCTTTTGGCTCGCGTATTGTGCCACCAGACACGCTGCATCTTGGGTTCAGTTTGATGGATTTGCACTGGACACATGCGCCCACAAATAATGTCTCGATTGCTTCAATGGCGCATGCAGAGCTCACTATGAGCTTGAGCGCTCGCGCGAAAGAGTTTCGACGTGGTGGTATCTATGTCATGGCGTTTATTTCAAGATCTGAGTCGGTCACGGAAGAAGCATCAGGACAGAGTCAAGTCGCGGCCTCTTATACCAAGCGTTCGTTCGAATCGCCAGCGGCGATGTCTGGAAAAGATGCTTCTCGACTTGCAACAACAGAGACAGCTAGTGTCGAACCGAGACCTAAAAACATATGGAACACGATGTCAGACATGATTGTGCCATGTCTTCAGCGCTTGGTGTCATGTGGTATGATGAAAGTGGACGTGGCACGGCACATGTTGACGCTGCCAATGTACCCACGCACCAAGAAGCAGACACTGCGCGTTTTGGAAAAATTTACGGATGTCTGGTCTTTGGACTGGAGCTGCGGATTGGGCAAAAGTGACTTGAAGGAAATTGTCACTGATACGGGAAAGGTCGTGACTCTGCAAAGTGAGCCCAATCCATTACACTTGCCTCAACCAGCTTGGCTTGCATTAAAGGCGGGAAAAATTACACGAGAATCGTATAATGATCATGTCCTTCAGATGTTTAAAAACGTGTACGAAGGCCATTTCCGTATGGTGCTTCAGGAACGGGGACAACTCAGCAAGGGTGCGACCGAATTCATCTTGGATTCATTATGGGATGTTTTGCGGTCGCGAATGGATGAACCTGAAAACTGCCAATTGGCTAATTCTGAACTCGAAGTGCAGCTTATGGCGCTTCGACGACTGTAATTGTATAGCATGCATGTGGTAAAACCTACATGACGGAACGTAGATCCATTTTCTCCACTTGGCAAGATTGTGTCGCGTCTAACGACAAATGCATCAGCGAGAGGAGATGGAGCCACGCGATGCCGAGCATCCCAACACTCCGGCTTTAAATTATGGAAACCTACTATATACGCCCTATATGAAGCGCAAGTCCCCAATACGAACCACGAGTCACCCAAGCTTCTCCCCATCTCGATCCGCGTCAGAACAAGGTTTCCCCATGAACTCTCGAGATGGGTCGCCGCTGCGTATCATGTCGGCAAGCCGTCCTGTCTCTGAAAAGGTCGAGCCGCTAGACCAACTATCTTCGTTAAAAAAGATCGGTTCAGATGCTGTTTCGCCATTTCGATCTGCCTCTCCGTCATCCGGAAAGATCGCATTGGAAACACCTGCCTCACTCCGATTGACCATGGAGCCTGTCCGGCGCATCAATTCTCTCCCTATGGAATATGGAGCCGAATATACAACGAGAAAAGTCCCCTATCGACCCGGCTTTCAACCGAAAGGTGTCGTACGCCACCGAACAGATGAGTTTTTGGAAAGGCGAGCTAAGCATGTCGATATGATGGATTTGAATGAACAGCGTATGGAGCGTCGCCTGGGAAAACTTATGACTATCTACTCTCCCGAGTTTGAGCTGCCGCAAACTGTGGGGTCATCTCATTTTTGGCAGATTGGAGGCGATCGAATTTGGGATGTGTTTAGTTCCCAACATGAGCGGCAATTACAACGCCGACAGCGATCTCGGAGAGTTGCTGAACAACGTGTTGTGAAGTGGCAAGAAGCTGGCGAGCATCCGCGATGCTGCATATGTCAGACCCCTTTCTCCTTAGCGGTTCGCCGGCATCATTGTCGATTGTGTGGCAAGCTGGTATGCTCTTCACCACGTTTACCCCATGTGCTGTTGTACGACGAAGAAATGCATGCAAAACAGCTAGAGTCATGGGAGCCTTGCAGCTCGCTAATGTTATGCGATGCATCTAACAAAACACTGCGTGATCTTCCTAAACGACCTGATACCCCTGCTACATCCACTGAATGGCGCGACTATGAAGCTGCTGAAAAAGACGGAATTCGTTTTTGTCGCTCCTGTAAAACCATCGTTTATCGTATAATGCTCCGAAATCGGAGACCAGATGACATGCCACTATGTTCCTTGTATCAAGTATGTATTTCACGACTAACTTGCAAAGAACCTACTTATTCTTCAAAAAGACATTAATGAAGCGCTGCCCGATTTCCACGAAATGATTTTGGGATTAAAGTAAGTGCACAAAGACTGACCAAAGAAAACACAATACCGACTTATCTTTAGCATCGACTGTGCGCGACAGTCATGCATTACAGGCCAATGCTTTCCAAGCCAGAAAAGACTTGCTCGCGCGCTTTTCACAATTTGAACAACTTGCGCGCAAAATTGAGTCTATGCCGCCCATCGTAGATGGAGTGACATCAGCGACACAAAAGCGACTACAGCAGGCCATATTCGCGCGTGCAAGCCTATTTTTGCAGCGAAATGTACGTATACCGTACTCACCATGACTAGATGACTCCCTTGCAAGGTCTCTCCTCTCAGCCTACGTCCAATGCATCCAAGAAAGAGGTTCCTCGTCATATCCAAGAACAACTACATGCGCTCGAGGTGCAGGACACTCTTTTGAGCGAATACATGGAATCAGCCCTAAAATTACGCAACCTAGACGATATGGCGTCGTTAAGGCAAAGTCAAGAAGAGATTCGCGCTGAAATTGCACGGCTACAGCAAGAGTAGTGGGTATAATATGTTTACGGAGCTTGTTTCGACTTCACAATCTTGTACATTAGTAATATGACTCTTACCTCAGTCTGTAGCTCATTACGTTTGGAGACAAGATGCTCGATTCGCTTGTCAACTCGTTGGCTGCAGAACATGAGTGCATATGCATGACGTACGATTCTGTTTGAATAAAATCGATGCGCTTTTCAACGTTGGTTTTTGCCTCAGCAAAGTCTTGAGTAAGAAGTACGGGGCCTAGTCGCTTGAATACGCGCGCATCGGGTTCGAGCTTTTCAAATTCCTGTCACGTTAGTCTGGAACGAAGAAAATTCACCCACCTTGAGCACTTGGTGGTTTTCAGACAACTGAGAAAGTAGTTGTTGGTGTTTATCTATTACGTTGTTGAGCTCTGTCATGTTAGATTAAAAGCGGATCTAGTCATACCATCCTGCACCTCTTGAAACTGCGCGAGAATAGACTTGATTTGCTCAGATGCCATGTCGCCCTCGTAACAGCAGATCCCACCTCCACGCGCGACTGAGCCGAAGATATCCCAACATTGATTACGTCAAGCTGATGCCATACTGCTTGGTAGAATTTGAGGGGACTAGTCGTGCCAGAAAACCTATGTGCATACATGCAACCCTTAGCAAATATTAGATAAAGTACGTTCATAGCAAGCTCCAATGGTCCACAATCACGGTAGACATGTACCCCGAATATACAAGCTTCGTTGATTCTTGTGCTCCACATACAAGTTGGACCTGTTTGACAGAATATTGCCAAATGAGGTGGGAAGATTCTCAAAAAGAGGGCAAGTAGATATTAATTCTTTACTACGCTCCAGCAATTCTGGGGTGGCTACGTTGAGACATGTAGGGCATCTGGGGGAGTATGTTGCATAAAGTTTTCACAGATACAAGCCGAAGTACAGTGCAATAAGCATATAAAGCGAAGACTTATCCTTGCTCTCCAAGTAGGCTTTTTCCCTGAACAAAATGAAGTTCTCGTTCGTCGCCGCTGCCGCCGCTCTCATTGCCTCTGTCGCTGCCGCTCCCGCCTCACAAGTCCAAAGCCGTGGAGTCTTTGGCGGCAAGGCCACATGGTACGCTGCCGACAAGAGTGAGGGCAACTGTGGTTGGTGGAGCACGAACGCTGATCATATTGTGGCTCTCAACGTCCACCAGTATGGCAGCACGGACAAAAAGAGTGACCACTGCGGTAAACTCATTCGCATCGTGAATGAGAAAAACAAGAAGGTCATCCATGCTGTCGTAGCCGACTCGTGCCCGTCGTGCGAGGAAGGATCACTCGACCTCAGCAAGGGTCTCTTCTCGGAGCTCGCTGACGGCGACATGGACCTCGGTATTTTCCCTATTTCATGGAGCTTCCTGAATTAAGTTGTCGCAAAACACCCGTTGACGCAATGCCTCGCAAGTGTGATGGGCTTATGGGATCGACTACCATGCTTCCCTCGCTCCGAATCGTTACTATTGGAATAAGTTATGCATCACGAAAAGGGTTCATTTGCAATTGTTAGGTCGAGAAGTACATTCTCTTGTGTTAAGGTTTTCATGTATATGTTACGACGTTGATGTGATATCATTCTACGTCTTTGGTTTTTTAAAAAGGCTTGCTAGTACGTGTATAGTGATTTTCAGCAATCCTTTGTTGGCTATGTCTTGTTTGGGCCAGTGTTAGCCTCGAAGTAACCTAGGACGCGCGGTTGTGGCCTCGCGAGCCCTTTTCGTTCCTTGATGAGACATTCTCGTTTTGCCCGTAAGCAATACTAAAACTAGCTGCATAAAGGCTGAGCCGTTCCCCGCCTTGATGATCAAATATGTATTTTTGATTGGATGAAAATTTATAGCGTGCTCCTTCACAACCGGCCGGTGTTCCCACACAAACCGGTCTAAGGCAGATTTTCCTGACAACATGCTTGCTAGGCAAGTTGCTCGAGTTCCACGGGTCTCTGCTCTCAGTCGAGTAAGCCATTCTTTTGCATTTGCGTCAAGGCGCTCTATTGTGTCTGGTGCTTGTAGAGGCATCCGTCTTGCCAAGTTCTCACCCGCCCCATGCCGTCGTTTCTTCCATGCTGGAAATGCTCTTCGTGAGGAGGACACAGCGGAAGAGATGCAGGAAGAAGAGCGCGTTGTGGACGAGGTGGATGTACTTATCGTTGGTGGTGGACCTGCTGGTCTTAGTGCTGCCATCAAGATAAAGCAACTCGCAGAAGCAAAGGGAGAAGACATCCGCGTTGTTCTTCTTGAGAAAGGTGCAGAAATCGGTAACCATATTCTCTCTGGCGCAGTCATTCAGACCAATGCGCTTGATGAGCTTATTCCTGACTGGAAGGAAAAGGGTGCGCCTTTGAACCAACCTGCCCTACACGACAAGATGGTATTCTTGACTGAGACAGGATCTATCCCTATGCCTCATCCTCCGCAGATGAACAACAAGGGCAATTACATTGTGTCGCTTTCGCGCGTTGCGACATGGCTGGGTGAGCAGGCTGAAGAAGCTGGAGTCGAAATTTACCCCGGTTTCGCTGGCGCGCAGATCGTTTGGGACGAAGACGCGAGTGGTAACAAGCGCGGTATTAGAGGTATTGTCACCAACGACATTGGTTTGAACAAAGAGGGTCAGCCCAAGGACAACTATGAGCCAGGTATGGAGTTCCGAGCACCTATTACTTTGTTTGCAGAGGGCGCTCATGGCTCCCTTTCTCTCAAGATCATGAAGGAACTAAAACTCCGTGAGAAAGTCGGGGCTGATCCTCAGACTTATGCTATCGGTATAAAGGAGGTGTGGCGCGTGAAGCCTGAGAATCATGAGGCTGGTCTCGTGGCTCACACGATGGGCTATCCCTTGTCCACCGATACTTATGGTGGTTCGTTCATGTACCATATGGATGACAACATGGTTTCGCTTGGTCTTGTGGTGGGTCTTGACTACAGCAATCCCTACCTTAGCCCATACCAGGAATTCCAGCGCATGAAGCACCACCCTTTCTTTGCCAAGGTACTTGAGGGTGGTCAGTGCCTGGCTTACGGCGCTCGTGCACTCAACGAGGGTGGATATCAATCCATCCCTAAGGTTCACTTCCCGGGTGGTGCGCTAGTGGGCTGCTCTGCCGGATTCCTCAACGTGCCCAAGATCAAGGGTACGCACAATGCCATGAAGAGTGGTATGCTTGCCGCTGAGGCAGCCGTGGAGGCGCTTGCTAATCGCAGTGAGAACGACCCATATGCTCCTATTGATATTGCAGAGTACAAGAACAAGCTTGACAACAGTTGGATCATGAAAGAACTGTATGAGGTGCGCAACATTCGTCCCAGTTTCCACGCGTTTGGATTCCTGGGGGCCCTGATATACTCTGGCCTGGAGACCATGTTCCTGAAGGGCAAGGTTCCTTGGACGCTCCATCATGAGAAGGAAGACTATCAGTACACAAAACCGAAAGACCAATGCCAGCCCATCTCGTACCCTAAGCCCGACGGAAAACTCTCGTTTGATATCCTGACGTCTGTTTCGCGCACCGGAACGAACCACGCCGAGAATCAGCCGGTACACCTTGTCGTAAAGGACGGTCACTACAAGGGACACGTCGAGCGTAATGTGGGCGTCTTTGACGGTCCACTCGGCCGTGTTTGCCCCGCTGCTGTATATGAATATGTGAACAAGGAGGATGCCAACGGCCGAGAGGATGCTTGCGGAAAGAAGCTCGTTATTAACAGTCAGAACTGCATTCACTGCAAGACATGTTCTATCAAGACGCCTGATCAGTCTATTGAATGGACGGTGCCTGAGGGCGGAGGCGGTCCCAAGTACTCACTCACGTAGTAGTGTAAGCGTAGAGCCCATGGGGAATTTCGGCCGGTGCCACGTGGTGCTAGAAACCGCTGGGTGGCCGAAGGAGTCGCCCACTTCGTTTTCCATCACCTGAACGTGATGCCGACGGTTGGTGTTGACAAGGCACTCCTTTTCGAAGGACTTGGTCACGAATACACTACGCAGGAGTTCGATGAGCTCTGTTTCCAGTTTGGAATTGAACTCGATGAAGACACGACTGAAGAGGTGGCAGGCACCGATGAACGCCCGCAACTCAAGATCGATATTCCAGCGAACCGTTACGATTTGCTATGCTTTGAGGGTATTTTGCGAGCTCTTCGTGTGTTTCTCGGACTGCAGGAGCCTCCAAAGTACACTTTGTCGCAACCTAAGGAGCTCTTGACCATGAAGCTGACGCCCGCTACGGCCCGTATCCGCCCTTACTTTGCTGGCGCTGTGCTGCGCAACATCACCTTTACTCAAGAGCGATACAACAACTTTATCGACTTTCAAGATAAGATTCATCAGAACTTGGCTAGGCAGCGCACGCTTGTGTCTATCGGCACTCACGACCTGGACACGATCGAGGCGCCGTTTGTGTATGATGCCCTACCACCGAATGACATCAAGTTTGCTCCACTCAATCATGAAGAGGAGTTTACCGGCTCTGGTCTCATGGATCTGTATGAAACGGACCGTCATCTGGGCCGCTACTTGCACATCATTCGTGACAGTCCGGTCTATCCTATTATTTTCGACCAGCAGAAGCGTGTTTTGTCAATGCCGCCCATTATTAATTCGAACCATTCTAAGATTAAGCTCGACACGAAGAATGTGTTTATTGATGTGACTGCCTTAGACAAGACAAAGCTGGACATTGTGATTTCCGACTTGGTTGCGATGTTCTCAGAATACTGCGCAGAACCATTCGTTGTTGAGCCGATCCGTGTCGTATACCCTGATGGAGAAGAGGTCATTACGCCAAACCTTGATGCGCGTGAAACCACGGTGCGTGTTTCGTATGTGAATCGCTGTACAGGCCTGGATCAGGATGCGGAGAAGATCGCAGGTCTGCTGCGGCGCATGGGACATGGCGCTCAGCCGTCGGCCACGGATCCAGATGTGGTGGAAGTTCAAGTGCCGGTAACTCGCCCTGATATCCTACACGAATGTGACCTTATGGAAGATGCGGCTGTGGCGCATGGCTTCGACAACCTGCCCAAGACGTTCCCGACCACAAATACAGTAGGCGGACCGCTTCCTATCAATAAGCTGAGCGATATTATTCGTCACGAATGTGCCCAGGCTGGCTGGATCGAAGTACTTCCTCTTATTTTATGCTCACATGATGAAAACTTTGCATGGATGAAGCGCGCGGATGATGGTAAAACGGCCATTGTCCTAGAGAACCCCAAAACGTCTGAGTACCAAATCGTGCGTACGTCTCTTCTCCCAGGCATTCTCAAGACGATTCGTGAGAACAAAAAGCATGCGCTTCCAATCCAGGTGTTTGAGGTTTCTGATGTGGCATTCAAGGACCCGACGGAGACGCAGCGTATGGCACGCAATGAGCGCCATATGGCTGCTATCTACAGCAACAAAGCCGCAGGTTTTGAGGTCGTGCACGGTCTTCTTGACAAGCTGATGATGATGCTGGGTGTTCCTCGCATTTCCCGCGAAGACGCAAAGGCCGAGTGTGGGTACTACCTGCAGGAGGCAGACGACCCGTCCTTCTTCCCCGGCCGCGCAGCTCACATTGTGCTTCGCGCGCCGAGTTCATCGGCTCGTGGCTTGGACTCGACCGAAGATCTCAAGAAGGCATTGGACGGTGACGCGCGAATTGGCACGCTAGGTGTGTTGCACCCGGATGTGCTCGAGCGCTTTGAGCTTGCTTTCCCATGCTCGGCCCTTGAATTTAATGTGGAACCCTTCCTGTAGACACACGTGATTCACTCGACCTAAGCGCGGCACATGCTTCATTTAGCGAGCGGCTAATTCCCCACAGGATGGGGGAGCCAGCGATTGTTGCGCCGCCCGTGGCGTATACAAGCGCTGTCTCCCGGCGTGAGTCTATCTCAATTTTAGATCATGCCTTCCATCACCGTGGCTTGGAAATTAGGCCACCATCACAGCAAGTAGTCGCTCATGACCAGATATGCACAGCGGAGCCATTTGAGGATCCCACTTTACTGCCTGTATTGTCGATGCTACCGCATCACGCTGGGTTGGACCTAACAAAGCTACGCCCTGCGACCCAGGTACTGAGCGCATTTCTTTTTATGTTTTGCTCATGGGGTGTCATTGGTTGCTATGGTACCTTTTTTTTGTACTTCAAAGACGTATTGCTCATGCAGCATTCAGCATCCGATGTTGCGTGGATTGGCTCCGTTCAGCAATTTTTGGCTGTGTTTGTTGGAGTCTTGACATCTAAATGGGTTGATTACGGGTACATGTACGCGATGTGTACAGTAGGAAGCATTTTCATTGTGCTTGGCATCATGATGAACGGGCAGGGTACCCAATATGTGCATATTTTTTTCTCCCATGGCGTCTGTGTGGGCTTGGGTACGGGGCTGATCTATCTCCCTTGTATTACTTGTTGCTCAGAATACTACCATCAGAAGCCAGGCGTGGCGTTGGGGCTGGCCACATTGGGGAGTAGCTTTGGAAGTCTGATCTTTCCGATTATGTTCAACAAGTTGCAGCCAAATATTGGATATGTTTGGACTATTCGCACAATCGGTTTTCTTGTCATGGGTTTATTGTTGCTTGCCTTGTTACTGCTGCGGCCGCGGAGTAAGGCTATTAAAAGCCGCCAACTGTTCGCCTTGTATGTATTCAAGGATCCAGCATATATCATATTCGTCTTGGGCTACTTTTTGGGGAACATAGGCTTGTATGTGCCTCCCTATTTCCTTCCATCGTTTGGAAAACACCATAAATTCAGTGATGCCATCTTTCCTTTTACTACCTCTTTTTTGAAGACAGGGGGGATTCTTGGGCGATCACTGTCGATTTTTCTGACAAAGAGAATTGGTGTATTTGGATTGTACGTTCCACGGACATTCTCCGCTGCGCTGATTGCGTTTGTTTGGATTGCTGTGCGACAGCAGGGGAGTTTTGTTGTTATCGTTGTATTGTATGGATTTTTGTCTGGTTCTTTATTGTCCGCGATACCTATGATTGTGACGAAGATTACGGATGATGAGGGCGATGTTAATACGAGGCTGTCTATTGCAAGCTTACTCTCATCAGTGGGTTCGTTGGTAGGTGCGCCGATTGCAGCCTCCCTCTTGGACATTGAGCCACCGAAGTACGTGCGTGCGCAGGTCTTTGCGGGCATCTTTATCGCTCTCTCTGGTATGTGCATGTTGATTGTGCGTTTAATGAAGGCGGGTCCCAACTGGTTGGTCCCATTTTAATGAATGATGTTGTAGTTAATGATGAAATCGAGGCCTTAGGTGATATGGAGGCGCTCTATGTGGGATCGTAAAATTGGCCATTTTCTCGTGCATCGGCGAAAGATGTGGAGTCGCTGTCGTCCGACGTAGATTTTTCGTGGGCATGATATACGAACGTGCGGCCGCGTACGTTGCTAGATACACACAAGCCAAGAGACCAATCGTACACCTCGGAGGAAATGGCATGTCGGTAGGGACCCAGAGCACAGAAAACTTGTGCAAGCGGGTCAGAATAAAAACACGGCCAGGTATGCTTTGACCAGCAGTGAAGAAAAGAAGAATCCAAAGCAGTGATGGAAAGCAATGATTCAAGTACTATGTGCAATTTGGAAGGTTGAGCCAAGAATGCTTCTACCGCAATTGATAGAATCCACAGTAAACGGGATTTCAGGTTCTTAGATGCGCTCGATTAGATCATCTGCTGCCCATCAACCCTGAAGCATCTGATCCGAGGCTACAAATAAATATACAAAAGCACTGTACAGAACGTCAGCACGCTCCAGACATTTGACATGGAACTTGAAATCAGACATGGAGAGATGCAGCGGACTTTCATTCTAGATGGGAAGGGGGGGGGCGGAATACCTGTCATAACAGTTACATGACATGGTTTGTTTTGAGACAATGCGACACCATGCGTCAATCTGTGATTACACAAAAATCCACCCGTGATTTTGTGCTCAAGACGTCAGCATCCAAAGAAAAAGCCAGCTAGGCCCTAAAAACCAGAATAGGACAGATGCTTTGCTCGCCACAGCCAAAATGTATTCAGGAATCCGCTCCATTAATCAGCACATAAGTTGCGCGCAAGGCCAGTATCTAGACGAATACACCGCCTTGAGTTCGTACAAGTTGAAGAATCCATGTGAAAAAGAGCCCATTAAGGCGCTCTAAGTGGGATTGACATTGCTCATTCCGATCAAGTCCACTGATCTGCGCGCATATGGGGTTGCTGTAGAAATACCCCACTATGAATTGCGTCTAGCCAATGTGGACGTATCGGGGCCTTTTTTGGCGCTAAGACCAAAAAAACCACCAAAATGATTGGGCTTGCTCTCAAGTGATTGGCACGTGTGAGTGAGACTTAGACCCCCGGATGCTGCTGGACTGAGGGAACATAGTAGGAGGACATCGAATAACATTTTGAATGGGACCCCAAGTACTGAAAAAATCGACTTGAGCATTGTGAAAGCAACCCAGCACATGTCAAAATAAACCAATCACCTGAGGAAGCTAAAATCAAAACCCTACTCGAACATCGTTTCATATTAGCGCATATCCCATCAACCAATAATATAAAGTTATCGACTATTTTTTGCCCAGGCGGTACACAAAGTGCAGGGCGCACGTGTGGGAGGAGAAAAAAGGGACGCGTACCAAAAAACGATAAAAGGCGCTGTCACATCATGAATAGTAGCGCCAGGTAAGGCCTACCATGATTAAAGCATTCGTTGTTCTCGCTGCTGCTGCTGCTACGCTTGTTGCCGCCTCGGACCGCGTGTCGGTGAAGGGCTACACTGCCGACTCTAAGGGCGACCTTGACTGCAAGTTCGGCAGTGGTGAAATCATGAAGAAGTGTGGCGCTTGTGCCAAGAGCATCACGGAGTGCGCTGTTGCTGGCCCTGTCCAAAAGAAGCAAATCTGCGTTGAAGACATCTCGTCGTTCGCTGAGGACTGCGGTAGCTGTGCTGTTGACATTCTCGAATGTCTTTAAGCAAGGATGAGAGCATGCGTTGAGTCGTATAATCTAAAGTAGTCAATAGTGCGACTCCTTTCGATGAGTAATGATTTTTTCATGATAATGATCTGTGACTTTGATGGTTATGTTATTTGAATGTGTTCATTGCAATGTAGAAGGTTTTATATCTTTGAAATCCGGAAAGTTGGCTAGAGTGTTAGTGTTAGTGTTAGTGTTAGTGTTAGTGTTAGTGTTAGTGTTAGTGTT
>ERZ1030949.9-NODE-9-length-180686-cov-17.583222_pt1 | contig 180686 bp, 123 predicted proteins | sample MGYA00517297_ERZ1030949 | MGnify/ENA primary metagenome ERZ1030949 (study PRJEB33718, sample SAMN03159698) | human skin metagenome | collected 2014-05-20 | study: EMG produced TPA metagenomics assembly of the PRJNA266117 data set (Human skin bacterial metagenome...
AACCGCGACTGTCTCCGATGAGACGCCGGTTCGATTCCGGCTAGCCACAATTTTTGTTTCGATCTCATTTTCACGCTCACCGACTCGGCGAAAAGAAATCGTGGCACCGATCAGCTAAACTTGATGCATCGCTCCCATTTCGCCACCACTGATCCCCTCCCATGAGGCAGTGCTTTGGGACCCATCCGCCTCCACGTATGCAAAACCGTTATGTGCGCGTGGAGTTTGCATCACGTGGAGTCCGAGTGCTGGCGTGAGGCGTGCGGGTCACTGGTCGGTGCCACTGCCCACAACACGTTGCATACGTTTGTGATTCTGATATGGTAAGTTGTGGGTGTTGGGTGCATAAACTTACGCGCATGTGGTAGTCTTCGGGTGTAAAAGTAAGCCAAGAGTGTCTTGAGCAGTTTCAGTCACTGAAGCTGGGCCGAAAGACCAAGTACATTATCTACACGCTTTCGCCAGACAATACTGAGATTGTTGTGTCGAAGACGAGTGACTCGTCCAACTACGACGACTTCCTTGCTGAGCTTCCACCTGCGGAATGCCGCTATGCGATCTACGACTTTGAGTTCCAAAAGGGTGATGAGGGTAAGCGCAACAAGATTTGCTTCTTCACATGGTCGCCTGATGAATCCAAGGTGAAGCAAAAAATGCTCTACGCGTCGTCGAAGGAGGCTCTGCGTAAGGCTCTTGTGGGCATTGCCACCGAGATCCAGGGCACGGACCTGAGTGAAGTTTCGTACGAGGCCGTGCTGGAGAAAGTGATGCGCTCGACGTTTTAAAATACACGAGATCTCTATAGGATACAGTCCATGGCGCTTCACGTACAACCCCATGTGTCCCAATGGGCAGCGACGCTGGCAGACTCCCATGTGCAGTTTTGGCCAAGCACGAAGCCCGCACCGAGCCAGCTCTGCAGCAGGGATGCCACCGTGTTCTTTGCGGCAATGGTGCTAGTTTCGATGGTAGAGACCCACCGCTCCATGGCGTTGATGTTGTACAGGTTCTGAGCCACGTGAAATGAGGGCCATTGGGAGGGCGGCGTAAGTTGTGGGTATGCGCTCCATGCGTGAGACCTGGTCCACACAATGCGGCCGGGCAATATGCGTTGCAATTGTTGGGGCGACAAGGGTGCGAGGGAGAAGATCTTGACAAGATAGAGTTTGTCCCACGTTGTTCCAGCGTGGCGGACATGGTGCAATTCGCGGAGGTAGCTGAGCGACAAAAATTCGGGCACAGAACCATCCGGTGCCTGTGTAGTAAGAATGGTTCGCGGCACTTGAGCTGTGGTCGCGTAGCCAAAATATGCCTGGCTAGGCCTAGGTGCGTCCGTGGCAACGAGCGTGACATGCACTTGTTGCATTTCGTACATAGGCACAGTGTGCTCCGTATTCAGCAGTGTGATACGAGCAGACTGCCACGGCGTCGCAATGATCACGGCATCAAACACGCTGCCACGTCCGTCGCGTGTACCGACCCACCACTGAGACGATGCGCCTTGCATGCGCATCAGGCCAGTCACTTGGCCTGCTATGCCCGTATGGACGGTGGCACCACTAGCTGCTAGCATCCGTTCGAATATCTGGGTATTCCCACCTTCCATAGAAAATGCATCGGTGGCGGCCATAGAAACCATACCAGCCAATGCATGGATGTGCTCGACATGTTGAGCATAATTGGCGCGAGTGACGCCATTTATCACTTCGTCCACAAATGCCGCTGATACCTTGTGCGTCATATAATAGTTTTTAGTTGATACGGTGCTAGGATCTTGCAGTCCAAGGCTGCGCACGAGGCCCTTCACACTGGACCACGGAAAGCCCGACTTGGCGGTGGGACCAGACCTCTCCTGTAAAAAGATTGGGTTGTACAATTGCAGAAACGATGTGAGAGCGCGTTGCATGAGCTGGAAAACAATGGACAGACTGCGCCCGTACCGCCAATACAGCCGAAGTTGATCCCATGTAGTATCCGTAAATTGATCGATCAGCACCTCTTTTCCGTTCCAAAGACCGTAGCCACCGCCGGGTATCTGTTCAGGTGGCACGCGCCTTATGCCAAACTTGTCAGTAGCATACAACATGTGCTGGTTCGCACTCGACAGGATGCTAGCACCCAGTTCCACAGGTGCCTGCTGCAGATCATCCAACGGATGCACATGATGCACACGTCCACCCACGCGATCACGCTCATACACAGTCGTGTGCACGCGTTCAGGCCATACGGCACCCTCGCATCCAGGCAACCCACGCATATGCACCTCATGTAGTCGCTTTTGTGCCTGAGATAGCAGGTAGGCAGCTGTCGTGCCCGATGCACCAGCACCGATGATCGCTACACGGAGCTCAGGGCGAGTGTAAGATGGGCATTCAGAAACGTTGGATGACGCTAGTAAAAATGCCTCTTGCCAAGACAGAATGCACCCTGCCTGACAGAGAGCCACGGCGGCCCACAGCCAGACAGGACCAAGGAGCCTAACCATATGAGTGGAGGCTCGGGAAAAACGGCTCGTTTTGGCCACTTCCCCTATGCCTCCAGCCAGCATGTCGAACAAAAAGGACAGTGCACAGGCCGATGTCCTTGCGCCGCGCTCGAGGGAGCTCGAGTTCGGAGGAGCACTGGGTGCATTGTTCATTACGGTGACTGTGCCGCTCACCATGTATTACCTCACGTTTGGCTGCAGTGCCGAGATGGGATGCTCGCTGCCCCTATCTGCTTCGAACGCTCAGGCCTTGTGGACCTATGCCCGTCAGCAGCTTGTGGCCAGTTTCCAAGACCGCATGGGATGGAATCTGTACTATGCATGGTACATGTACTGTGTCATTGCATGGTTTGTGGTTGATGGTAAATGGGTCGAGGGCCTGCCTCTCCGCACGGGGGAAAAGCTTAGGTACAAAATCAATGCGCTCAAGACTGGCGCTATTGCTTTGGGATTTGCCTTCACGATCATAGTTATTAAGGGTCCGGCATCTTTCACGCTCTTGTATGATCACTTCCCCGGCCTGCTCAGTGCTGCCTTGGTGAACTCGATTCTGCAGGCCATCTACGTGTACGCTGCGTCCTTCCATGGCAAAAAGCTCTTGGCCCTGGGAGGCAACAGCGGCAATCCCTTGTTTGACTGGTTCATCGGCCGCGAGCTTAATCCTCGTATCGGCGAATTTGACATCAAGACCTTCAACGAGCTGCGTCCGGGTCTAATCCTTTGGGCACTACTGGATATAAGCTGTGTGTGCCACCAATACACCAAGTTTGGTTGGGTCAGTGACAGTATTGTTCTTGTGACACTGTTCCACCTATGGTACATTGTCGATTCGCTTATCAATGAATCGACTATTCTCACACAAATGGACATTACGACAGATGGCTTCGGGTTTATGCTCAGTGTTGGCGACCTTGCTTGGCTACCATTCACGTACTGTTTGCAAGCGCGTTTCCTGGCCTTCCATCCGATCCATCTCGGCTGGTTCGGTGTGCTAGCGATTCTAGCCGTTCAGTTTACGGGCTATTACATCTTCCGCGTGGCGAACCTTGAGAAGAATGAGTTCCGTCACGGACGTAATCCCAAAGGCACGTATACCATGCGCTAACGAAGCAGGACTGCAATACATGACGACAACTAGCGGACGTAAACTACTCACTTCAGGATGGTGGGGCAGGAGCCGTCACCCCAACTACCTCGGCGACTGGATTATGGGCTGGGCGTGGTGTTTGCCGTGTGGGTTTAGCACACCGATCCCCTACTTTTACGTCGTCTACTTTGCCGTGCTGCTCTGGCACCGCCAATTGCGCGATGACGATGCGTGCCGCAAGAAGTATGGAGCAGAGTACGTATGACACCCTCGCTATGCGCGGCGATACTGACACGCCTCTCTTCACCGGACTCTACAGCTGGGACATTTACGTATGTATCACGCACCATTGAAGCAGGGAACTAACGCCACAGTGCCGACGTGTTCCATACCGCATCATTCCATACGTATACTAAACGTAGTAATATGCAAATCCAGAGTGATGATCGATTTCGCGATATCGAATGCTGGCTACATCAAAGACGGTCGCGCTTGTACTTCTTGTCAAAGTCGCCCTGTATTGTCAGAGTCGAGCTGTACGTACCGTAATGTTCCACAGCTTGTATTGAGTGCCTGGCTCAACGTTGTTCCAGGGAGTAGGGTTGTTCTGTCATAAGTAAAAAATGCACATACCTTCTTGTCCCAAATCACATCAGGCGAGCGCGCGAGACGCGTAAGGTACCAGGTAGCACCGCCGACGGCCAAGACCGAGACAGCTACGATGGGGTACACTTCAACAGGCATGCTTTCATGTTAAGACATGTATACGTACATCTTGGACCATTGAATGCCTTTCCTAGCAGTGTTGGGCGAGACCATTTTCGACAATAGGAGGAGAGGGCCGTTCGGCTCTGGCGGCCCAGGTCGGGACCCACCGGTCACGTGATAACATCCACCAAGGCCCACCGGCCGGGGCACCATGAAGGCAACATAGCAGGCGCCTCACGCATATGGTGAACGTATTGTACATGACGGTGCGATTCTGACTCATATACATAGACGAACGTCGTGCTCGAGGCTGTGTGCGGGTAACCAAGGACTATCTTAAACGGTGTAGGGCCTGTCGCGACGCGTAATCCCGCTGCATGGCAGCAGAGCCTGCCAAGGGAAAGGTGGCTCAACCTGATCTATAGACAAGTGATTCCTCCTCAGCATCTCAGCTCAGGTTCGTGCGTGATCGACCGCCTTCGGACAGGGGGGTCTGTAGAGTGCATTCATTATGACTATATTGGATGCATGAAAACGCGTCTGCCATTGGACACGTGCATTCATAGGCCGACATGTAGACAAGTTGCATTCACTCTACAAACGCGCTTATTCGTTGCGCTAAAGGAATGTGTCCTGAGGATCGCACGTGCCATACCTCGCATGGTAGATCAGTGCGACATGGTTTTGAGCGTCTACAGAGAAGTTGTTAGTCCCAGGGCACCTGCCGCTGTGCCATCATGATCGGGATCGCACTTGTGGCAGCTGCGCTGAGTACGGTCGTCAACGCCTGGGGTGACCAGACGATCAACTGGAAAAACACAACAGGCACGTCCAGTGAAACCTTTCCTACGGATGTGGGTGTGCTGGGTGACGCGGCTATCGGCCAGTCGCCCTTCAATGCTCAGTACGACCGATTCTCTTCGGATAAGGTTGAGCTTGTGTATGCCATTGATATGCGCCACAAGCCGAAGAATGCTGACCAGGATCAAGCTACAACGGACGACATATACAAGAACTTGGGCACGTACACGCCATGGCGACCTGCCGACGGCCTGTTCCCCGAAACGGAGGCGCACCGCATGATGCCTGAGCACTGTGAGGTGAAGCAAGTGCACATTCTGCATCGCAATGGCGCAACCTACCCCGAAGATGCACCCAATGAGGGTCTGCCGAAGCTCATGAAGAAGCTTGTGAAGGGTATTCGTGACAACCAGATCCATCCCAAGAACGAGCTTTCGTTCTTGAACAACTGGGACTACAAGCTGGGCCAGGCTCTTCTCGTGCACCAAGGTGCTCAAGAGCTGTTTGATTCGGGTGTGAAGCACTACTATGACTATGCGAAGCTGCTGACAGACCACAAGAAGCCGGTCGTCCGCACCACGAGCCATAGCTCCATGCTCGACTCGGCGCGCTACTGGACGCTGGGTTTCTTTGGCTGGGACGCGCCCGATAAGGTAAATTTGGAAGTACTCCTCGATGCCGACCGCCAGAACAACACGCTTGAGCCTGCCAAGGCCTGCGAGAATGCTTACAAGCATAGCAAGGGCGATGATCTTGTGAGTGAGTGGCAAAACGTATACCTACAGGATGCTCGCCATCGTTTGCAGCGCAGCCTCGATGGCTACAGCCTGTCTGTAAGTGACGTCAGTCAGTTCATGTCGCTTTGCGCCTATGAGACAGTCGGCTTTGGCTTCTCTAACTTTTGCCATCTGTTTACCAAGGAAGAATGGGAAGGCTTCCAATACCAGAGCGACCTCCAGCAGCAAGGCAACGAAGGCTTCATGAGCCCAACGGCCAAGGCCAGAGGTCTCGGTTGGGTGCAAGAATTCCTCCGCCGCGTCACGAAGAAGCCGTTTAAGGGCCCCGTCGCCTCCAAGAACATGACAATTGACAACAATGAGACATACTTCCCTCTGAACCAACCGGTCTACGCCGACTTTACACGCGACTCGGTCATCACCAACATTTTGACGGCCTTTGGATTCACCCAATTCGCTAAGCCACTCAAAGGCAACAAGCTCGACTCATCACGCACGTTCCGCTCTAACAAGGTTGTGCCATTTGCTTCGCGCATCGTGTTCGAAATACTCGACTGTCATAAGGGTGAGGGCAAAGGCGAATACGTGCGTGTCAAGGTGAACGATGCTGTTCTCCCACTGGGCCATGACCAGGGCTGCAAGGAAAGCAAAGATGGTCTTTGTCAGCTCAACGACTTTGTTCAGCACCTCGAGTCGTGCGTCGATACGTATGACTTTGATGGCGCATGCTGCAACAACAAGGCGTAGATGGTGACTGGGCTCCTATGTCGGACGGTGATGTGATCTAATGCGATAGTATACATATTCTAGGCAATCTACTTCTTAATAGCATGCTGAGGGATCGTGCCATCCTGGACGGGACCAGTCAGGATAAAGTCGGTGCCATTTTTGCCGAAACACGCGAGGTCGAACTTGGAGGCATCGTAGGCGTGCTTATCCAAGTACGAAGCGTACGTGTCAAGTTTGCATAGACCGTCATTGCGCTTCTCGCAGCCGTTCGATTCGTCTAGAGGATACACCACATCGTTAAGCTTCAAGCGGATATACATGTCCTCGTCTTCACAGTCTAACACTTCCCAGGTCAGGCGCATGCCCATGGGCGTGACGTCGCCCGATCGAAGCTTGCGCTTCGGGTTAGGCTTCGTCGGGTTCAATTCCTCCTTAAACTGCGTCAGGTTCAGCGCTGTCACCACACTGAACATGACACTGTGATGTGAAAAGTCGATGTACAGGGGCTGGTCGAGTGGGAAGTAAGTCTCGTTGCTGGTGATCGTCATGTTCTGCGCAGTCACAGGGCCCGTGAACTTGTGCTTCTGCAGCCGTGACACAAGCTCCTGGATGTACGGCACACCGACAGCTCGTGCCGTGGGGTTTTGGAATCCGTGCTTACCCGCTAGCTGTAAGTCCTGATCATATTCAAAGTTTTCCCATTCCTCCTTCGTGAAAAGGTGACAGAACTGCGAGAAACCAATGCCACTCGTCAGGTATGGGCATGACAGCATCATGTTATAGACGTCCGTTTTGGTGAGATTGTGCGAATGGAAGTTTTTCTGGAGACGCTTGCGAGGCACCTCAAGGTAAATGTCCTGCCATTGCGAGCTGAGATACTCGTCATACATAAAGTCGTCGTTGTCAGCATTCCTGCATGCATTCTTGGGAGCCAGCGTATTATTCTGGTAGTCTGTCTCCGTCAATACCTCGAGGTTGTAGTGATTTGATGCATCCCAGCCAAAAAAGCCCAAGCCAAAGTAGCGTGCGGAGTCAACGACACGGCTGTGAGAGGAGGCACGGAACACGGGCTTCTTGTGGTACTTGTCCAACAGCTTGGCATAGTCATAGTAGTGCTTCACACCCGATCGGAACATCTGCTCGGAGCCCTGGTGCGTCAGGATTTTTTGGCCTAGGTCATAGTCAAAGTTCTCCAGAAATGAAAGGTCCCCTGAGACATTCAGCTTGCCCTGCTTGCGCTGGTCACTGACAATTTTACCAAAATTGCCGGGCCCATTTTTATGGCCTTTATCGGGAAACTTGGCACCGTGTCGATGAAGAACGTGCGCCTGCCTGATAGTACAGTGCTTCGGCACTGTTGAGTGCGAGACCATGTCAGGGAACACGCGTTTGGCTGCGTGGTACGGTGCAAACTCGCCCAAATTGTACCAAAGATCCTCCCACGAGGAGTGATCTTTGTCTGCATCTTTGGGTTTCCAGCGCATTTCTACGACGTCATCATGATCGCTGCCAAGCGTGTCGACCATCGCATTAAAGGGTGAACCGCCAGACTTCTGTTCACCGCCAAAGCCCACGTTTTGCGGGAAGGTCACAGAAGAAGTGCCTGTCACATTACCCCAGTTGGCCTCTTCCGTATCTTTGGCAGTCGCCAGACGAGAAGCGTACAAAGTAGATAGGGCTAGGACCGACAAGAAGGCTTGCATGTTGGTTACAGACTTGGGCGGACAAGCCTTATCTGTTTAGTAGGCGCACGAGCCCGATTCGTGATACATAAACATAGGCGTCGTAAGATTATGACTAATCATGCAAATGAAACACACGTTTCTACAGGGACAAATAAGAGTGTTGGCTACGATGGTTACGTTTAGGAGTCATGCTCGTTACATGCACGGACAAAGTCGATAGATTCGATCGCGTGTCGCACGTGTTGCACGAACTGTGTCAATGGGCACAGACCGTCTGGTCGCGGTTTGGTACAGCCCTGGTGCTGATTTAGAGGCACAATCGCCTCATTGATCTTAGCGCGGATCCATGGCGACTCATCGCCGCAATCAAGTACTTCGAATGCGAATCGTGCACCAAAAGGCGTAACGCGACTGGCTCTGTATCGCCGATTTGGATCTGGGCGCATAGGGTCGAGTGTATCGCCGATCTGTGTCATATTGAGAGCTGTCAAAATACTTGTCATCACACGATCATGCGAAAAGTCGACATAGAGCTTGTCGTGGACAGGGAAATGCTTAGAGTTTGTTACTAGCGTCGCATTTTGTGAGGTAAATGGTCCAGCAAATGGTTTTTGCTCCAGACGATACAGAAACTCGGTGACCCATCCGACGCCGAGCGCCCTGGCCATCGGTCCCATGAATCCATCACTGCCTTGGACTTCCAGGTCCTTGGCATACTCGAAATTCTCCCACTCCGCCTTGGTGAAGAGTCGGCAAAATTCAGACGTGCCCAAGGCGACGGTCTCATACGCGCACGCGCTCATCATGTCAAACACATCGTCGAGCGAAAATTCGAAGCCCTGAACATGTGACTGAAGTCGCGCAGCAATAGGCGGCAAAAAGACAGCGCGCCAAGACGCGCTCAGATCATCTCCTAACTTGAAGCGCTTCTCGTGCGCATTCTTGCACGCATATTTAGGCGAAAGTGTATTATTCTTGTGCTCTGCCTCATCGATCACTTGAAAATGCATGCGGTTTGGCGCATCCCAGCCAAAGAAACCCAGGGCCCAGTACCGAGCAGACTCGAGCATGCGATTTTGTGATGTGGTACGCACCAAGAGCTTGTGATCCAGTAGGCCTGCATAGTCATAGTAGTCGTGCGAACCTGCGTCAAACATGCCTTTGGCCCCATAGTTGACAAGGTCTGCACAGCCCAAGCCATAAGTCCAATTTCCGAGAAAAGCCAAGTCGCCAGACGCCTGAAAAGTACCATTCGCTTTAGCTAGACGCGCACCAAATCGACCAGGGCCCTTATCGCTCCCATGAGTGGGATATCGAGCACCGTGGCGATGAAGTAGGTGTGCCTGAACTAGGCGGCACTGCTCAGGAATGGCTTGATGCTTTGCTGTTTCAGGAAACAGGTCGTCAGCTGGCTGATATGGTGATATTTGGCCCAAGTTACGAAATATATCAGATGATGATGCGTGATCTTGGCTAGCGTTTTTGGGTAGCCAATGCACTTCAATCGCTTCTGATGCCCTGTTCTCTCCAACCCGGTCATACTGCGATCGGAATGGAACATGATAATGATGTGAATCATTTCGTGCTACATGGGCAGATGCTGCAAAAGAAGCCATCTGCGGTACAGTGGCATTGTATGCGCCCCAGGGACCCATGGTGGCCATGATGGTAGTTTGGGCACGGTCCGAGGCACGGTCCGAGGCACGGTCCCGTCGGGACCCGGCACACGTGCCCCTTTATTTCGTGGGCACATCAAACCAACGAGGAATCCCCGTATGTCAATTGCACCAACACTCTATGCTTCTATAGAATACAAACGAGGCGTGGCACAAATGCTTTTGCAAGGCCAAATGGCACTGTCATGAGAGAAAGACAATTTACTCGTCGTCGAGGTTGAAAGCGTCCTGGAAGGCAGCGATCTTCTTCTGGACACGCTCCTTGCGCTGCTCGTACGTGAGCTTGGGCTGCCTGAACTTCTTCGATTCAGCCGCCCAGTCCTTCGACTTCTCAGTAGGCTTGAAGTCAGGGTCCTCGCGGATGGCCTCGTACGCCTTTTCGTAGATCTCTTCAATGTCCTCACTGCCAATGTCGTCGTTCAGGTACGACGAGAAGTGCTTCTTGAAGCGCTCGTCATCCTCCTCTTCGAGCGACTCCATGAACTCGGCAATGTGACCGCCGTAGATGTAGTTGCGGAGGACCTCAGCGTCCAACTCCTTCGCCTCAACGTCGTAACCGGGGAAGCGGCGGGCGTTGTGGGGGATAAAGATACCACCATCCGAGGCACCCTTCATGGCACCAAAGACACGCGAACCAGTCGAAGTGCGCTTCAGACCCACGTCGAGGTAGCACTTGAATGGACGAGGCTCGTCGTCGCCCAAAGGCTCGGTGTGGACGAGCTCACCATCGGGCTCCTCCTGACCCTGGTACTTTTCATCGAGGCCGAGTTTCTTAAGGGCACGGCGGGCAACTAGCAAACCAGTGGCGTAGGCGGCGGTCCAGTTGGCAAGACCGTGCTTGATGCCGTAGCGAGGGAGCTCGCGCGACGAGGCGTGAGCAAACACATAGTCACCCTGAATCTTGGCGTAGACAATCTGGCAAGTGACGAAACGGTTAGAGAAGCGCACAACAAGACGGTACTTGGGAGCGTTGTACTTGTTCTTGAACTGCGAGATCATACGCTTGCGGGCATAGTAGTCAGTGCGGCCCTCACGACGACGGCGGTACTTGGTTTGGTAACGCGAGAAGTACGAGTCCGACTTCACAGTCTTGTGAAAAGCCTACTTTGTGTTAGTGAACGCTGGGGGCGCATACTCAACATACCATCTTTGACCAACGTCGGTGGTTGCGTTCAAACAATGAGCGCTTCGTCTGCCGACTTTCGCCTGCAGCCTGGCAGCGCCTGCCGCTTCTTCCACTTCATTCGGCCGAGGTTCAAAACTGCATTACAGACAGAAATAGATCACGTGGTATATTACATTGTAGTATATTTCGACCTACTAGGCTCAAAACAAAGCTGCCGGCGTCGCGCCCAGGACGGCGTGGGTGAAACGACAGGGCAGGCCTAGGCTACTAGCGTCTTTCTCTACCCTCCAGTCCTCTGATTCCATAAGGTACGTTAATGCCACCGAGTAAAGCATGATCATACTAACTGTTGAAGATGGGTGCCTACAAGTACCTTGAGGAGCTGTACAAGAAGAAGCAGAGCGATGTGCTCCGTTTCCTGCTGCGTGTTCGCTGCTGGGAGTACCGCCAGCTGAACGTGGTGCATCGCGCATCGGGTCCAGCTCGTCCCGACAAGGCTCACCGCCTCGGTTACAAGGCCAAGCAGGGCTACGTCATCTACCGCGTGCGTGTGCGCCGCGGTGATCGCAAGAAGCACGCCCACAAGGGTGCCACGTACGGTAAGCCTGTGCGACAGGGTGTGAACAAGCTCAAGCCCCAGCGCTCGCTGCGTGCGTTGGCTGAGGAACGCGTTGGTCGCAAGGTGTCGAACTTGCGTGTGCTTAATTCGTACTGGCTCAACCAGGACGGCGTGTACAAGTACTTTGAGGTCATTTGTGTCGACCCGCAGCACAAGGCTATCCGCCGCGACCCGCGCATCAACTGGATTGTCAACCCGGTGCACAAGCACCGCGAGTGCCGCGGTCTCACCGGCGCCGGCAAGAAGAGCCGTGGTATCGGCAAGGGCCACGGTTTCCACAACACGATCGGTGGTGGCCGGAACGCTGCCTATCGCAGGAGAGAGATCCTCCATCTGCGTCGCTACCGTTAAGCGAGTGCTTGACGGCACATGGGATCGGCTTCATATGCTTGCGATATATATGGATGCCATGGCTCATTGGTCGTTCCTTGTGTCACGGTGCTCGTCGACTGATGGTCGTCATGTAGTAGCGCTATAGCGCCCCAAAATACTAGGCATGCATTCGCCCAAGTAGGTCTTGACTCTGAACTATGCAGTCTATAGCGGTGAGCTACTGCTCGGCCGTTTCTGAGGACGCAGCTTGCACGGCCGATGGCGGGTCATGAGGGGTGCCGGCTAGCGCTCGTTCATGCGATGTGTGTGGCGTGTGTGACGCGTCGGAAGGTGCCGTCTCATCGTAAGAGCACTCTGCTGTGCCCTTGATCGAGCCAATACGCACGCGTTCATCATTCATGGGAGCAACGCCTGGTGAGCGAACGTCCACGTTCGTCGACTGCCGCAGCTCGGCGATAGTGACAGGCGGAATAGGCGTGCCGGGAGCCGCATTGGCATACTCGAGCGTTCGACGACGTACGAGCTTGGCAAAATGCAAGCCACAAGCATTGCACAGCGTTCGCGCACCTTCAGGACCACGTCGCCATTCGGGTGTGTCGCTATGGCCGCACGAATGGCATACGCCAGGCGCCGGCGCTCGGCTCCGCTTCCGATACTTCGGGACATGGGCGGGGGGTTGGCTAGGCTCGTGTGTGGCCGCTTTTCCGTACGCATTGGTAGAAGCAGCATACGACGAGTGCGCTCCATGCAACCGAGCGGCAAAGATAAGATCGTCAGCACTACTCGTTACGCGCGCATCAGGTCGTGCGGCATACTTGGATCCAGCTTTGTTTCGCTGACCCATGTTACGCCGCCGTGCAGTTCCAAGTGGATCATCGTCCATCCGCATCAGTTTGGAGTCACGCTCATCGCTTACCACTGGTGAGTAATACGGAGACGTGCTGCTATTGGGCATCCAGGGATAGTAAGGCGCCATATCTACCACATCGCGACCTGCGCGATAGTCATAGACAGACATGAGTGCGCGTACTTCTTGGTTGATATCAGAGACGAGCGGAAGAAGTGCATGCACATCTTCCTGTCGCGTCATAGAATGCTGGACGCTCAGTTGTTCGCCGACATGATTGTACAGTGCTAATGCTGCAGCATGCAAGCGTTCCAGAGCATATACAGCATTCGCCTCAGACGACGTGGAAGACGATGGTGTGGGCACAGACCATGGCAGCACGCCAGAATAGTTTCGACTAGCAGTGCACGAAGCATAAGAAGGAGGTGCTTCCGTGTTCCTTCCCGGCCGGGAGACAGGCACAGGTGCTTGATCAGGTATATCTGGCACATGTGATGGCACAGGCGCCGGTGTGGGTGCGGGGGGCGGTGGAGATGGCGATGCTAGGGAGCCAGACATACTAGGTGTTCTGGAAGGCATGATCGCAGTGGATCGGTACATAGTTACTGCTGGTACATCGGCAGCTGGGCTCTTGTCTAGTGCACCTGCTGGTCCGGGTCTGTCTTCCGACACAATGCCAATCGAGGGATTTGTGCCTCGGTACGACGATGCAATATCATTCGAGGAGAAATTCGACATAATTTCAATCGTTCGAAGCAGAGGTGGTTTGTACAATTTTGAATCAAGTTGATACTGGTCTTTGCTATGCGACAAGGACGTCGATATGGCCATTTATCTGTGAGTAACTGAGCACGGCCTTTCGGTGCACTCTGAGGCTAAATTGCAATACAAACAAGACGTCGATTCGTATTTTGAGTACTGCAATTAGTTTTGGCTGCAAGCCCAGAGAAGCCCACTTGATGATACCTGCTGCTCTTACACGTCGTCGCACTAGGATGCTACAATATCGGGCGTGAAAAGATTTAGTACAACCAATGGATGTTGTTGGAGCGCAGGCAAAAACGCACCCGATTTAAAAATCCTTTCTAAGCAGGGACACTGGCACCGCTCGTACGGCCCGATAGTATGTGGAGGTGATCTTTCGACTCGGGGTGGCAGCAGGCCAAAACTCGTCCCAAGGCGGCCCGATGCAAAAACGCACTTCGCCGAACGGTCACTGCGCCAAACACCAAGGCAGCTCACGCTATTGACATATGCACACATGTTTAAAATAAAAAAATTTAGCGCTACAAACTGCGCGGTGAAAATGACCATTCAGATATATGGGCCATACATGGACTCAAATGCATTTAGCAGGCTTCACGCAAGTACGTGACAAGGTCGTTGCGGTCCTTGTCCTTCTTGAGACCGTTGAAAGCTAAGACAGGTTAGAGTCATTCATCTTTGCACTATCGTACGTACCCATCTTTGTTCTGTACATGTTGAAAAGCGTGTGTTAGTATCCTCCATTCCTCAAAGATGGTCTCAAGCTACGCATACCGCATAGCTGGACTCAACGACGAATACATACCCAGGGATGTACTGTGAGTGTGAGCGTTTGCACGTTAAGACAGTTACGTACCTTCTTGGGGTTCTCCAGGTACTCGAAGAGAGTCTCCTCGTTCCAGGTGATACCCTTGTTCACGTTGGCAGCCGTATAACTGAAGCCGGGGGCTTGACCAGTCTTGCGGCCGAAGATACCGTGCAGGTTAGGACCGACTTTAGGACACGTTAGCTTCATTCTTCAAGTATTGACGGAGTACTCACCCTTGTTAGGACCACCCTCTTCGACCGTATGGCACTGAGCACAGCGGGTCTTGAACAGGCCGGCACCCTTCTTAGCGTCACCCTCAGCAAAAGGCATGATTTACGTTGTAAAGAGGCAAATTAGGCCCAGGCGGCCAGGCACTATACTCCTTTCAGTAATTCCACATTTCATCCGGATTGTTCCGTACTTTCTCCAATCAACAGGTAGGAAATTGTCAGAGTGGCACTAGTCGCTTACGAAACATATGTTGTGTGACAAATGTTCGGAACATGGACTGCACAAAAGACGGTGTCCCACGTGAACATTACTTATTCGGCGAGGCCAACCCTAGATAAATTCCTGTCCTGAATCCATCAGTGCTAGGTATGTGTCTCGAGCAAGGAGGCAGCGCGAGTTTTGCGTCCATTGGATCATCCTCCAGATGATTAGCTCCGAATAAATGCATAGTTCAAATCTAGGCACGTCCAATGCGAACACCCATACCATCACAAAAGTCTTTCGCTCCTATATGATGGATAAAATGGACGCATAAACTCGTGTTGCCGTACCTTTAATGGATGGGAAACTAACCCTTTCAAGTCTTGTGCTGCTGTGTACCACAACCACACTTTATCATTCTGCTCCTATAGGGTCACAGCCAAAAAACGTAGCTCCTTGGTATGTATTGATTACGAAACAAGCACTGCCATGTGGTAGTACGTGTTGCCTCGAGCGATGATACCGACTGACATGTCGAACGAGCGCGTGGATCATGGCGCACCGAAGCTTGGTCAGATGAATTCCATGTCTCCCGAGTGTACACCTTTGAAGCACAAGTATGATAATTGTTTTCATACCTGGTTTAAAGACTATTTAGACATGAGCTCATACGCAAAAGCAGATCCATCGTCCCCACCCAATCAAAATCCTTGGCCCAGTCGTGTCAGTCAAGCGCCACCATCTGACCTTGCTACTTTACGCGAACGTTACGAGACGGATTGCGGGAAGCTTTTTGAAGAATATCAAGCGTGTATTAAGGTATGTTTGGTTTGTTAACATTCAGCGATCCATCAAAGACAAGGGGCTCCACGAAGCAATTGAGAGGGCCAGAAAAGAAAATCCATTCCCTAGACATCAAAATTGTTGAATAGAGCTTCATACTTCATTGTATTAGCCTGTATTCAAGGAAGGATATAAAAGTATGACAGGATGCATCAGGATGCATGAAGTGGCACCAGACACCCAAATAGGCCGCCCTCGAATGCAACAGGCATAAAAAAGATGACCTGATATTCAAGTTCCGGGCAAGACTTGAACTCGCGACCTACAGATAACTGCTTTTTGCAATCTGTCGCTCTACCGCTGAGCTACCGGAACCGGAACTGAGGAATTGAGAACAGAGTCAAGCACATGGACGTTAAGCATATTAATGATCGCGCACGTCCGCACTGATTGTGAGCAAGGACAAAGTTGCTTCCATAATCTACTAGTCTGCCCGACGAATTTGATTTCTGCACATACTCATATCCAGACGCATGTTCCATGCCAAATGAACCAAGGCAAGCGTTTGGGGCTGAGCGTGTGCCTCTTCATGACAGCTTAAACAAGGGTCCTGAAGAGGATGACGACATGGTTGGGCTCCGAGTGGATTTACATCGTTTGCGAATTCAGGACGCAATACCCGCCAGTGTAGATGTCATTCTATCCGTTCGTGGCTCAGTTGGAGGGGATCAGCCGTCATTTTACGTGGCTCAGCTCAAGACTGGGTTGGATTACGATTTTGGACATAAGAGCAAGTTGGTGGAATTGCCACCGTCATGCTGCGCAACTAGAGAAGCGAACAGTGTCCATTCAGGTATGCTCCTTCGATCAAAGCGTATGATACTTGGCTTTGGCCGTCGTCGCACGCGGGGTGTGTCCAGTGAAGCTCCGACAACATCTCAAGGATTGATACGGCCACAGCGCATGCGGTCACATTCGAGTCCGGCGCCGCCGAGTATGGAAGGCGCGCATCAGATGAGCATAGAATTTCGCGTGCTACTGGATGATGGGGAAAAACAGATATATGTGGGAGAATGCTTGTATTCAGTAACCGAAGTATCGGACCAAGCGTTATGGCTGCCTATAACCACCAAACAGGGGCATCTGCATAGTGGTCTGCAGATCACCATGTCACTCCTTAACGAAGACCAATGGCACCAGTACAAAATCGAACGGTCTTTGATCACTGCGCCGGCTGATGAGCCTGTGGGAATGGTCGAAGAGGATGAGAATTTTGTGAATGGAGTGATTTTCGACCCGGTTGATGAGGACGAGGATGAAGGCAGTGCTATAGACGAGCCGCCAATTGTGCAGCTACAGCATGCACGGCGCTTCGGTATGAGGCGCCATACGAGGCGTTCGCAAACCCAGGCAACTTTGGAGACCACGGCGCTCAGCGACACTGACACGCTTCCTCATGGAGTACTGAGTTCTCAGCTTTTGAAGCGTAAGCATCGAAGGAGGCTAGGCCTTGCACGAAGGCAGCAGCGCCATTACTCTGCCATTCATGCTGCTAGTCAGCTTGGTCTTGACACCCATGGTGTGCAAGGCATCATCATGATGGAAGTCGTTAGCGCGCGAGATTTGCCCCGTTGGCGTAACATGACGTACACATCTTTTGATATGGATCCGTTTGTTGTGGTATCCTTTCACCGCAAAGTGTTTCGCACGCGCGTATGTCGGCACACACTCAATCCTGAATGGCGCGAAAAGCTGTATGTGCACGTCCACAGTCGTGAGACGAGTTATAATGTGCGGTGCGCTGTGTATGACTGGGACAATATGTCATCCAACGATTATGTGGGTGAAGTGAGCTTGGAGATACGTATGTTGATGGAGGCTGCCGAGAAAGGTAGTGACAAGGTCGTGCTGGACTTGCCGCTCGAGCGAGAGGGGCATGACGAGGATGCCAAGTTTGGCGTTGGCAAGCCGCGGCCGACACTGCAACTCGAAGCCGCATACCAATCCTACTCAGCGCTGCGGCGTCAATTCTGGCGCGAAATGTTACGGTTGTACGACACGAATGAGTCAGGCAGTATTGATATGGATGAGCTACATGCAATGCTTATGAGTTTAGGGAGTTCCTTGTCGCCAGCCACCCTGGCGGGCTTTTTTGAACGAATTGGCAAGGACCCGTATGGCGATGGTCTTACGCTAGACGAGGGTGTGCAAGCCCTCGAGAAAGAGCTAGAAAAATCGTGGGCACATCGAAGTGATCCTGAGGCCGCGGACGACACGGACGATGCAACGGATGTGGAGCGGGTGATTCAACTGCGAGAGTGTCCTTGGTGTCACATGCCATATCTCTCGCATGCTAACGAGAGCGATGTTGTGACGCATTTGGCGCTATGCTCATCGCAAGAGGGGCGTGCTGTGGATGACCTCATGGTATCCAATTTTGTCACAGCGACACAAGCGCGGCGCAAATGGTATACAAATATGTTCAAAACCATGAGTCAAGGCGTGTATCAGATTGGAGCCAATAGCGCCAATATACTCGTGCAGGATCGCTTGACAGGCCAGCTTGTGGAAGAGAAAATGCAGGTGTACGTACGCCTAGGGATTCGGCTCTTATACCAAGGCGCCAAAAGTCGGATGGAAGGCGCTCGTGCCCGCCGAATCCTGCGCAATATGACCATTAAGCAGGGTGCCAAGTACGATCAGCCGAGCAGTGTGCGGGCCATTAAGCCATTTGTTATGTTTCACAATATTGATGAACACGAGATGGTCGATTCCTTGGATTCATTCACAACATTCAACGAGTTTTTTTGCCGGCGCATCGACATGTCGCTGCGGCCCCTGGCAGAACCTGATAATTCTGCTTGTTTGGTGAGCTGTGCCGACTGTCGCCTGATGGCCTTTGAGAATGTGGATCAAGCCACAAAGCTGTGGATCAAGGGCCGTCACTTTTCCATTGCGAAACTGCTTGGATCAAACATATCTCACGAGCAATTCGCCTTATTGATCTTTCGGCTCGCACCACAGGACTATCATCGGTTTCATGCACCTGTCGACGGTGTGGTCGGTCCACCCAAATGGCTCGAGGGCGAATACTATACAGTCAACCCCATGGCGATTCGAAGCGCCATTGATGTGTATGGTGAAAACACACGCGTTGTGATTCCCATCACAACGCATGACTTTGGTACCGTGTACCTGGTCGCGATCGGTGCCATGATGGTCGGTTCGATTGTCATGACGGCCCAACAGGGCCAACGTGTGCAACGTAACGACGAACTAGGCTATTTCAAGTTCGGTGGGAGCACTCTCGTGCTCCTCGTTGACGCAGCGCGTGTGCAATGGGACGACGACCTGTTGGTCAACTCCGACGCCTGCATCGAAACGCTCGTTCGCGTCGGAATGCGCATGGGCCACGCACGAACGCTGCATGACAGTGTGGGGGAGGAGACTCGGCCGAGATGACAATAGGACTGGGTGGTTAGGTTAAAGGCACTGTAGGAGTTGCTTGTGACTCATTGAAGCATGCGACGCCAGTGGTGGGCCAACGTCGCTCGGAGTGCTAGTATGGCGCGGTGCCCTGCTCGAGGAATGTCGACGTCTTTTGCGTGTGCTGCAGCCAAGGAACGGCCCCAGCCTGGCGACTTGAATCATTACTCTCGCATCATCACCCAGCCCAAGGACCAGGGCGCGTCCCAGGCTATGCTGTATGCAACGCATGGAATTGATTCCGACTCCGACCTAAAGCGTGCTATGGTGGGTGTTGCAAGTGTGTGGTACGAAGGCAATCCGTGTAATGCGCATCTCCTTGGGGTGGGCCAGCGCATTCGTCAGTCACTAGAAAATGCTGGTGTGACGGGCTACCAGTTTGGCACGGTCGGTGTGTCGGATGGTATAAGTATGGGTACAAGTGCCATGTCTTATTCTCTACCAAGTCGAGATCTCATCGCTGACAGCGTTGAAAGCTGCATGGGTGGCCATTGGCTCGATGGCTGTGTCGTGGTGCCTGGCTGTGACAAGAACATGCCGGGTGTGCTGATGGCCCTCGGTCGCCTGAACCGACCGGGTATTATGGTATATGGTGGTACGATTCGCCCAGGTCATTGCGAGTCCATGTCTGGCACGCTTGATATTGTGAGCGCTTTCCAGAGCTACGGCCAATATCTGGCTTCTGGCAGCTCGCCTAGTGCTGAAAAAGTGCGCTACGATACTGTGCGCCACGCTTGTCCTGGTCCAGGTGCATGTGGTGGTATGTACACGGCCAACACCATGGCGTCTTGTGCCGAGGTGCTTGGTATGACGCTGCCGGGCAGTAGTTCCTTCCCTGCGGAATACGACGAGAAGAAGGCCGAATGCGATTCTATTGGTCAGGCCATGCGTACACTGTTGGAGAAGAACATTCGTCCACGCGACATTATGACGCGCAGTGCATTTGAAGACGCGATCACGCTCACCATGGTGCTGGGTGGCTCGACGAACGCTGTGCTGCACCTACTCGCCATGGCCAAGAGTGTCGGCGTCGACCTGACGATTGACGATTTTCAGCGCATCAGTGATACAACACCATTTCTGGCGAACCTCAAGCCTAGTGGTACCTACGTCATGGAAGACGTCCATCGTATACTCGGAGGTATCCCATCGGTTGTGCACTACCTGATTGAAAACAAGCTTATCAAAGGTGAACATCTGACCGTGACTGGTCTTACACTCCGTGAAAATTGCGAGCGATGGGTCGCTGAGCGTGGTCCTATGCCCAAGAATCAGGACGTACTGCGCCCGATCGACCAGCCCATCAAAAGCACAGGTCATATTCGTGTGCTGTACGGCAACCTCGCGCCAGGCGGTGCGGTGGCCAAGATCACGGGTAAGGAGGGCCTGCACTTTACCGGCAAGGCTCGAGTGTTTGACACGGAGGATGACATGGTGCATGCTGTGGAGCAAGGCTCCATCAAGAAGGGCGAGAAGACGGTAATCATTCTCCGTTACAAGGGCCCCAAGGGCGGTCCGGGTATGCCGGAAATGCTCAAGCCCACGAGCCTCATCATGGGCGCCGGCCTCGGTCATGATGTGGCATGCTTGACAGATGGGCGCTTCAGTGGTGGATCGCACGGTTTTGTGATTGGACACGTCGTCCCAGAGGCACAAGAGGGTGGTCCTATTGGTCTCGTCCAGGACGGCGATGTCATCACCATTGATGCTGAAAGGAATACGATCAATATGACCAACGTAACAGACGAAGAACTAGAACAGCGCCGTGCTGCATGGAAGCCTCGTCCGTTGAAGGTGACGCAGGGCGGTTTGTATAAATACATACGCCTCGTGTCGGACGCAAGCCAGGGTTGTGTCACAGACGCATAGTATATGTACGAAATAGACTATGAGAGAAATCCCTTCTTGTGTGCGATTTCTGCATTCAGTACTGAGCTCGTAGCAGCACCAAGCATTACGTTGTTGACGAGCGTCACAAACTTGACGTCTAGTACGGGGCATGCGCGGATGCGGCCGACATTCACGCCAGCACCGTTTTGCCACTCACGGTCCAAACGAGGCTGAGGACGGTCCAATTCATGATGCACGGTGATTGCCTGGGCAGGTGCACTGTGACATCCAAGCTTTTGGGCCTCACACGTATATGACCGCAGAGCCTCGGCTACTTGCTCAGGTGACGGTGCTGGCTGCTTTTTGAAGCTCACGCTCACGCAAGACAAATGACCATCAACGACAGGAACACGGTTGCATTGTGCGCTGATGCGCATCGGACTAGATTCGTGCAAATCAAAGGCCGTGTTATTTTGCTTGAGGCCGCCGAGGATCTTGCGGGTCTCCCACTCAATCTTCTCTTCTTCTCCGCTAATATATGGCACAATATTGTCAAGCATATCTAATGAGCTCACACCAGGGTAGCCTGCTCCACTAATAGCCTGCATGGTCTGCACCATAACGATATCCAGGGGGCCAAACGCATCCTCTAGCGCCTTGAGCGGCACAATCACGCCCGTCGTCGAACAGTTGGCATTCGTCACGATAAACCCGCGATCTAGTGACAAAGATGCACGTTGATGTGGTAGAATATCAAAGTGTGATGGATTTACGAGTGGGACGATCAAAGGACAAAGAGGGTCGCGGCGGTAGTTTTTGGCGTTCGAGAACACGCGGAGATTGGCCTCACGAAATGCCGCTTCAACAGGACCTGCAGGGCCGCTGTCGAGACCGCTGAACACCACGCTGCATTCAGAAAATTCACCTGGTACACACTCGTGAACAGGCATGTTGCGTACTTGCGATGGAATTGGATGCATTTGCTTCCAACGACCGGATACGGCCTCATAGTAGGACTTTCCAGCAGACGATGAGCTCGCACCCAGGGCGGCCAATTCAAACACAGGATGCGAACTTAGCTGAAGAATAAAACGCTGACCTACAGTTCCCGTTGCACCCAGCACACCGACCTTGATTTTGACATCGGTCATGTCGTAAGAACTCCTAGAGAGGCTAGTTTGGATAACCTTGAGAATTAGTCATTCCTAAGCCGCTTTGCAACGGCCTTGGGCACTGCGTGCCAAATGGAGGGATTTGCAAATTTTATAGGGGCCCAGAAAAATATAAATTGCGCCACCTCAGCATATGTTCGTTCCTCACCTTCTCTGGCCTTTTGGCTTAGATCAAGTGTAGTATCTGTTCTTTACAAGTTAACGCTTGTAACTCCTCCCTCTGGGAGGATTTCCGTTAACCATCTTTTTCGTCGCGGGGAGTAGTATGCAGGCTTGCTTGCACTGCTCCAGCTTGTCCTTGGCACTACACTACCGCCTAGAGACGAGCACCGTATTACCGGCCTTGAGCCGGTCCATTTTTTTATGACAGATAGTGCTTACGTAATCAGATTGGGCCTGTGCTACCGAGGATGTGAATTGAACGTGACAATGCAGCACATTGGCTTCAATCCTACGTTATATTACACAGTAAAGACGCGTGTTTGCGGCTGTTGAGTTGGATCATCCAAGTCGATGGCTGGTGCAAAGAAAAATCCAGCAATGAATACCAAATAGGCTAGAATCAGAATACTGCCACGATGGTAGTTGCTCCTTGCTTCATTGTAGGTGTATGTCAGCAAGAAGACGGACAGAATGATAGCAATGACGTCCCACCGTGGGAATATTAATGTGAAGGAGCGAGCGGCCATATCGATACCAGACTTCGCATAAGAAGAATTGTAAAACGCACTAAATCCAACCAGCACGGGAATTTGGATCAAGCACACTTGAAGCGCGTAAGCAGAACCAATTTCAAGCGACAAGGCAATATTTCCATTGATCGCAAAGCTCATCGCATTCATAAATTCTGTCGTATTTGGAACAAGAGCAAAGAGAGTGACACCGATAAATTTGGGCGATAAGCCTGAGCCTTCAATGACCACATCCACAAGATCCACAATGATTTCGGCAATAATAGCATACATGACTGTACATCCAAGAAGAACACTGAGAGATACGCTCCTACTCCATGATGGTGCATCATGTCCGCCTTGTCCGCCTTCTTGACCCTCCTGTTCTTCAGCAATGGTTTCATACGGCTGGCCCGATTTGTGTCGGTTAAACAAATATTGGTACATCCGGGCAGCCGCATCCAGAAGCATATCTTCTTGTGGCTTCGACTTGTTTTGTTTTTGCGTGTGGGAGCTCGTCGATTCATTATGCACACTAGGTGTAGCGGAGGTGCTGCTGGCTTGGCTGTCCACGTCACGAGTCGAAGGTTCAGCTTCGTTCTGGTGATGCAAAGGCAAACGCGGCTCGTAGTTCTTCGGGAACAAGCGCTTGTACACAGAGGCCCGGTGTAATGGTGGCGGTAAATGCTCAGAATGAATGGCATTGGGAGTGCTGTTCCAAATATGCGAAGCATGAGTCCGAAGCGAAAACCACAAACCAATTGCGTAAGCTAGAAGAAGAATCGCGGCACATGAATAGATAAGACCCTTGACATTCGTTTGGAAGAACGAATCATCCAGTGGTGAAATGTGCTCGTAAGAACACTTGTCGCATCGGAAACGATCTTCAGCATTGGATGCATCGTCGGGACATCCGGTGCATACTAACTCAAATTTTCCATAGATTTGGTAAAACATGGTAGGAGTCAAAATGCCGATAATGGCCATGATGAGCATGGTACTAGTTACACCGGCTGAGCGAGAATTAAATGTTTGCTCTTTGCGTCGCGTGGCTCCAGAGCACATACTTAAACCAGGCATAAGTAACACGCCTGCAAGAATCGAACCAATAATCGAGCCCTCGACGAGACTAGCCTTGGCTTCTGTCAGCGCAATGCTGTAGAGGATTAGTTCAATAATAGAACCAAACGTTGCATTAATCACTGCACCCATACCAATACTGCTTTGTGTACTGATACTAGCCACAGCCATGCCAATAAAATAGGAAAGTGGTAGCACACTGGCAAGTGACATAATAAAGATGATAGAATCATTCGATAACATAGCCCATACACCAGATGTGATGTTATGTGACATGGCGTAGGGGCGAATCGCGTAGAACATGATTTGGGTCAGAAAAATCAGGGGGATAGTATTCACGAACATGATGTTCACACCGCCGACCGTGTACTTAAAATACTCCTTGCCCATGGCCTCGTACAGACAGACCAGAATAACACTGCGGCGTTTAGACGTGCCTTTCTTGCGGTGCTTTCGTTTCAACAACGGTGCCATGTGTCCAGGATGCAGCACATGCTGGAATTGAGCCTGGTCTGAGTCCTTGACTTTGAGTATACGCGTGTCGATTTGGAAAGGAGAGCGGAAATGCAGTGCTAGGGGTTGTGATGCCAAGTTTTTGATTAGGGTCCATGTAAGTTTGGCCATAGGAATCGTAACCACCAATGCCCAGCACAATAGACACACAATACCGAGTGCGGGAAATATCACAAGACCATACACCAGTGCATAGGCAAGAATACCACCAATGCGCTTCGAGGCTCCAACATCATTTCCATGCTTGTCAAATACGTAGTGGTAGAGCTTAAGTTCCCGTGAAATGCGCTCATCTTCGGACAACTGACCGTCCTCTTCATCATTTTGAACGCCACCGTAGAGTGCAGAGCTACCAGGGTGGACAAGTGGATCCGTTTCGGTGCCAGGATACGGTGTATCGACATGTTCGAGATTCTCGTCTTCTTCATCTTTTACTTCGTGTTCGTGCACCGCTGGCAAGCGACATGGCCCATGTCGATGACCACTAGCATGTGAACATTCAACTTCAACATAGTTTCCAAATGGCCACAGTATGTACGTGCCTAAACCATACAATTTGTGTCCATACATAGCACCACCGTGAGGCACGCAATAAAGCAGAGCTGAACAAAAGAAGCATAGGCAGCTGATCCATATACCAACGAATACAAGCCATAAAATGTTACCCAGAGCCGCACTGTTACGCGTCTGAAGTCCCGGAGTGCACTTCAGTGCCTTATCAGCCGTGCGCTGGATAGACCGTGACTTTTTGTACAAAGCCGGTTTCCAAATGGGTAGACCAAATGGGTGTTCAATGTTGATCGCATCCTGACGGTCCTTGACAGTATAATCCAGCTCATCCCCATTCTGATCGTCCTGATTTTCATCAAAATCACCCAGCGTGCTACCTTGCGCTTCTACGCCATTGAGGTCCGAGAGCGCTTGAGGCGTTGGGTCATTGTCGGATACAGCCTGCTCATCCATGCTCATCCTTTTAGCATCATCAAAATGCGCATGACCATGTATGCTTTTTCCGCTGTCGCGAAACGATGCAGACATGGGGGGATTTGATACAGATTGAGATTGGTGCTTCTCTGTGTTGTCATAGATCAATGAACGAGACGCGTCAGCATCAGAAGTGTCGCGTTGTTTCATGCGTTTGTCGCGCTTCCTCTCTCGAATACGCTGTCTGATAAGTGCTTCTCCTCGATCTTCATTGATAGGCATGGAGTCCTCGTTTGGGAAAGAAGCATCAGGCGAATCCGCAGCTTGACCCCTGAGTGGTGCAATAGGCGTAATGGTATTGCGCCGTGACATGAAGGAATTAGAACGAGATGGTGGGAACTGAGGGGAAGAAGATTGTGCCGGAGACTTGGGTGCAGAGAGCTCTGGCGGCAGGCGTGACATGATCAAGCGTCCGCCATGCAAATCCAGTGAATGTCTGGGAGGAAAGTTATTTCTGTGCCGGCTCGATTGATATGCACCTTGTCCCACGTGTCTTGTACAACGCACGTCCCCATGTTCCTGCACGCTCATTTGTTGGACAAGGACGTGTAAACGCGTATGTCGAAGATCATTCGAATTCGCTTAACTGTACAAATTCTCTAAGCTATGATACATGACCATGAAGAGAGCGATGCAAAGATCTCCTAGGCCGTTGACGCCTAGGCAGGAGTGCCCAAGCATCTTTGCGGCAAACAGAACATGTAAGCCACTTTCCAATGGTGTCGTTCTCGGCACAGCTTGGGGTTAAATCTGGCGTCAAGTGTATGTTGGCGTCCAAGTGTGATGCCGATTCGCGTTCTTCGGTCATACTGTCAGTGGTATCATCATCATCATCTGTGTCTTCTTCATAGTCTGTGTATGACCTGGCGCCTGCATAAGCCATCTCGATGCGCATGTTGGTACATAAGCAATCCAAGTGAATTTCGTGCCTACACGGCATCAGCTTGATCAATGGAGACTCGTGTTTTTCACCATCTGAGTAGCACGGGAAGCAGGTAGGCGCGTCGCATCGCCATCCCTGCTCGCGCTCTTTCTGTCTCACATATTCTCGCAACGTCGTTGGTGGTGGATTGTGCTTGGCGTTGGATCGTAGAGGAGAGCGGCAGTATGGGCATGACCACTGACTCGGCGCCTTGCTCGATAACCATTCCACCAAACAGGATGCGTGAATCGTATGAAATCCGTGGCATGGTATGGCCACGACTGTTTCATCGGGCTCGTTGGTGCCTTCTGTAAACCACGCAGGTTTATCCTCGATTGGGTATGGTTCAAGACAGACACCGCATCCAGACACGTGTTGCATGCTTGCATGGTTGGGAGATTCGACAGAGGCGCTAGTCATGGAAAAGTGCGCCATGCGCGATCGAAGTTCGGCGTCTACGCGCTCAAGCGATTCAACATAGGCACGCGCTTTGTTTGAATCAGGCACGTCATTAGGATCTAATGGGCTCATCGTGAAAGTCAAATGAAATGGCATGCCGAGTACATGCACTTGGCGAGTGGACTCTTCGCCGGTATCTTGGTTCCCAGTGCGTTCAACGCAATCGATAATCGGCCATACTAGATTTGATCCAACATCACTGAGCAAGGGAAACGGGAATGGTGACGCTTGTTCTGGTATGTACATGAAAAAACGAGAACTTGGACGAGCATTTGTATGCGCTTGAGATTGTGAGTCGGCATGATCGTCGCGATGCGGGTCTGTTGTTCCATTCGGTGACGGTGGTTCTGAGTGGCGCTGTGGATGTTCCTCGTTTTGATCTTGATTCGCTCCAGCAGATACTGTATCATTTATTTCGTGGTGGAGAGCGGAGTGTGTGGTAGTATTTGAGCTTGATAAAGAATCATGAATTTCACTTTGTATTGAGTCAATCATGGGCCAGAGTGGACGCTGAATTGAATTCGATGATAATTCGTTATCATGTTCGGCATTAGGATGCCTCGTGTTTTGTATTGTACATAGATCAAGTTGCCTTTCAGCTAAGTTGCTTTGTGATTGCGCTGGCAGTTGGCTAGTGGTGTCTGCAGTGGACGTGATTGTATCCGTGACCACCCCTGATACATATTCACTGGGTGGCAAATTGCGAGATGCGGTGCTTGTTATGGAATTAGGTATGGCTGAGACAGCTGCTAATGTACCAGTTTGATTGGTAGATGCGCATGATTCAGACTCACATTCAGAATCATGTGGTGGCTCGCACTCGCGGTCATGGGGCATGGTATTGGGACAGAGCAAGGGGGCGAAATTCCTGTGGGAAAAATAAGCTCATGGGGAACAAGACAGAAAAAGTCCGAACTTGGCCTTAGAACGCGACCGCGCCACTCAACGAAAAGTGGAGAATTCTTGGATGCATTCGCAATTTTTGGCGCATATAATTGTCGTTTGAAGCTTTCACGCTAGCAGGCATCTATATATATCTCGAGAGATGGATCAAACCTCGCCCCATGATCCACCCCGAAGCACCACAAATGTACATCAGAAGGGTAGCCACGGAGACATTGATACTGCCAAAAGAGGAAATGGAGTAACTAAATCTGAGTCTAATACTGAAGGTCCTTCAGAGTCAGAGACCCGAGAAACAACTTCATGTGGACTGAAAGTGCCACAAGAAGATCGAATAAAGAAAGAACCCATAAAAAAGAGACCATCTCATCTTGGCTCAATGGTACGGAAAAAACGCAAGAGCCATCTGGCTGACTTGAGCGCAGCTGCTACTGCTCAACCAGTCAAACTAAATACACTAGAAAAGTCCAAGCTCGATTGGGAGGCTTACAAAGGCAATATCAAACAGACAGAAAACCGGGATACAATGTCTACAGAGGAACGAGAGGAGCTCGAAGCGCAAACGAAAGGGGGCGGCAGCGGTCTGGGTGACGTAAAAGGTTTTCTACACAGAAAAGAATTTCTCGATCGTGTTCACGATCGCTTGGATACCCAGGAATACGAAGCATTCTATGCAAAAAAATAGTCCATAGCGGAGGACAATACACCTAACAAGAAGCCATCATGTAGATTCTCGTCGGTAAGAGCACTGCGAGTAAATTCGTCAAGGCGACAAAAAACGTTCCCAATCCGGGAGTCGAACCCGGGTCTTGTCGGCGCCACACAGTGTAACACATGAGAGCGACATATACTAACCGTTGTACTAACTAGGAGAACGCTGGCATCTGCGGAGTGTATTAGTTACATGAGCCTACAATACCGGTGTACAATCAACCCTGCATGGCCGCATGCAACGAAGCGCGCGAGCTTTGTCTTCGAAGCCGTGATCGTAACCGGTCCGCATCAGAAGTTGAGCCGACCGTGTTCGATGTTGCATAAACATGCTCCTGATTGGTGTCTGCCTCACTAACGCCGGGTGCGTTGGTGTCGACTGGCGCTTTAGAAGGGAACATAAGAGACGGAGTGACGGACAATACGCTAGATGGTCGTCGCCTGACTTTGCCAACTTTGTCTCCCATTCTGCTCCAGTACGGAGCTTCGTCGTCTGGTTCTGAGTCCAACATATACGCATGATCTGCTGAAAGAATTCGGCGGTTCATGACATTGGACACATCACGCAATTTGGAAGATGTGCTGCCAAAATAACGCTGCGTATTGTGCCTCATCGCCTGGTCTGTGGAAGGCACTGATAATGCACTGGATGGTTTGATTTGAGAATAGGGCTGAGGATAACTCATGGGTGTCCTCAAAGGAATTTTGCAAGAAGCGCGGAGATCACGACGGCTTCTCTGATGCTTGAGACGATGCTCATTTATCTGACTCATCGTGATGTGTGGCTCCTTTGACTTTGTACATGTGAACGGGAACACACTGGAAATGCGCTGAAACATGGCCGACATCTCTGCCTCGCTGAGCGTATGACTGAGCGAACGTTCCGCGTCCGGTGCGGCCCATTGTTGAACTTCTGAGGCCACATTTCGGAATTGCGTAAACTCCTGAAAATTGGATCGGGTCTCTGCCAAGTACTCAGTCCAAGCCTCATACGTTTCTTGCATAAAAGCTGCTTCTTTTTCCATGACAGCTTTGCGCATGAGTAGGAAAGATTCCAAGAACAAAGTGCACAAGCGGATATGGATCAGATCATGCTCTACAGAGACAGAGTCTCCGGGCTCCTCTTCTCTATTCATTGACTCCATGGCCTTGACCTTGCAAAGAACATCTCGGAGTGCTGACCAAATCGATTCACGAGTTAGTTCAGCCGGTATCGTGTCTTTGACGCGGGCATCTGGGTGCAAAAGCTCGCATGAACGTGGAAATAAAAGTAAAAGTGCCATGGACACATCAGCATAGGAGTCCATGGCCCTGAGTGCCTGGAGAGACTCGATTGAACATACGAGTATGCACAACAACTTGAGCGTTTGATGCATAATCTGTAGAGCCGAATTTGATGTTACATTCCTTTCCATATCTAATACGACCAGTTGAAGGGCACGAATGCACCATGCGATACCACGGAGCGAATCTCTTTCAAACAGATGGGTACCTGCCTGCTGAACGCCGAAGCCAAACATCTTTGCAAGCATAGCGCATGCTTCTGCAGATTCAAGCTCGGATGCACGTCGAAGGAGAACGGCACAAAGCACATAGCGTTGTTCCATATGTGCCATCTGAGCCTCCCATAGGATCTTGGATACGTCCGTAGCGCTCATAATTTTCTTATCAATGGCCTGTTCTAGTTCTATGCGCCAGCTTGCGTACTTACGCAAGCTGATTCCACGATCTCCTAGGACAATTTGGTGGAAAGTGGGATGATCAAGACCCAAGCCACAGCTATCGCTGCATTGTCGAAGTTTTTTGTATATACATGCATTGTACACCTGAACACTCGTTGGCACTTGATTCACATCTCCCAAGGCCCTCTCCCTGCGCTCGCTTTTTGGCGCAGATGTCCATAAAGTGGGAACGGAGCGATGCCCCAGCAAGGCTGGATGCCACAGCTCCATCACAACTCGCCACAGGGAAAGTGGTATGTCTGGTCCAAAATATCACGCTCAACGCCCGGAGACCGTAAGCAACACGTGTGGAGACATCTTTCGATTGGGTGCGCTGGCCCTTATCGTAGCGCGCGTGAGTGGAGGAATCGTGAGAAGCCCAACTCAATGCAGTGAAATGCTAAATATTTGGATGTCTTCTTTCGGCTTGTCGAACTTGTTGATTGACGCGTTTTCGATTTTGTGGATCACATCTAAGCCTCCCGTGGCACGTCCAAAAACAGTGTGTTTATTATCAAGCCAAGGAGTAGGGACAGTAGTGATGAAGAATTGGCTTGCGTTGGTGTTGCGACCTGCATTTGCCATACTAAGAGTGTACGGCCTATCGTGACGGAGATCTTTCACGAACTCATCCTCGAACTCACCACCCCATAAACTCTCACCACCTGTTCCATCACCAAGCGGATCGCCCGTTTGAATCATAAACTTTTTTATTACGCGGTGAAAAATCACGCCATTGTAGTAGCCTTTTTTGGCAAGACCTACAAAATTTTCCACCGTCTTGGGCACGAGCTGAGGATATAGTTGGAGATGAATATCGCCCGCCGTTGTGTGCAAGATAGCAGATGTTATCACATGCTTCTTCTTTGTGCCAGGAGTCTCACTTGCAATCGCCTGCTCTTCACGCGTCGGCTTCTCGTTAAAGATATCGCGGTCCTGACCGGCTAACTTAGAGGTGGGATCTGTGTCTGGTTCATTCTTTGTGAACATGTAAAAACGTGCGCGTTTGTATGCGGTACAAAACAGTGTGGGATCTTGTTCATCTGGCCTTGCTAGTGGGTTATTAGACACGGCCAAAGCGATGTTGGTGGTCAACTTTTTTACCGGGATACCTTGATACAAGGACACATTCATAAACCGCATGGCTTCTTCCTTACCGAGCAAGCGAGCCACTTTGTTGGTCTTAAGATTGACCATCTTGATACCCAACATGGTTCCATACATAATAAAATTCCCACTCTGATCAAATACAGCGTTGGCTGTACCTGCACCAGTCGCATTCGCTACCGCCTCTCCTAGGCCAGGTAAGGTTGACGCATCAATGTCACGCTCGACAGCAAGTCTGCGCCCGAATTCCATGTCATCCAGCTGGTAAATTGTCGTATTAGCCTGCTGCATTTCTTGGACGGCCGCAAGTGATTCGTCGTACTTTCGCAGCAGCTTTCCATGCTGGAAATCAAATACTCGTACCTGCCGATCACATATGGACGTCGTTGCGAACCGTCGAAAGTCAGGAGAGAAAGTCAGTGTTGCTGGCACCGACTTGGTCTTTTTAAACTCAAATAAATCTGTGTTAGACTTTAGGGAAAATAAGCCCTGCGGCATAACATATGGCTCTCGAGGCTGCCAATATTCCACCATTCCGCTCGTGTCGGCTGAGACAATGCAGTCGTAGGGTTCGTTATACGCGAGAATATGACATGGATTCTTGTGCACCTTAATCGAAGAAAAAAGAGGCGTGCCATCACTATCACGTCCATCGTAAAAGTGGATGTGGGAACTGTGTTCCTCGGCCACGGCTAGCACAGTGTCAACACTTCCACGGCGGTGTACCCAAACACAAGCGCGAGGGGTATAGGGAACTTGGAACATATGAATGAGGTCAAAATTGATCACATCGAATACCTTGATGGACCCGTCCGCGGCTGCGCTGGCGAAATAGGCGCCATCGGCGCTTGTGGCCACGGCCACAATCATGCTCAGGTGCGCATTGTAGTGCTTCACAAATTCGATACTCGAAGACTGCTTTTTCCAAAATTTTACGTGACCATCAACTGACGTAGTAATGACAAAGTCGGTATGCGGCGTAACCTGCACAAAATTGATAGTGTCGCGGTGCATGAGCGACTTGACATACCGATCGGCGCGCGGGAGTTGATCTAAGTACAATTTCTCATACTGGAGCGTTTTGCGCCGCTTTGTACTGTCCCCTTCAGCAGGACCTGGCATAGGTCCCACGTCATCGTCGGAGGACGTTGCGTCTTCCGCGGCGCGCTTTTGCTCTTCCTTGGACATGCAGGCAACGGCAGCGTGCGTCGCTCCGATCCTCGCTATCAGGTTTTGCCTATGCCACTAATCACGTGCCACCTACATTTCGGCTTCCAGGGCATGCTGTTCGATGACATCGTCAATTTTGAGGACGGCGCGCACAAGCTGCGTCGCAAGGAGCAGCTGCTGCCGCTTTGATACGAGTGGGTCGAACACGTGGCACTCCTTCATGTTGTTGTTCCCCCGTCCCATACAATCAATGCCATAGCGAGCATCGCTCTCCGTCACCTGCTTGCTCTTTACCATGGCTAGGCTCTCGATTGGTGCCAAGCCGCTGTTTTCCGCGAGCGCTAATGGTATGACATCTAGGGCTGCTGAAAATGCGCGTGTAGCGTACTGCTCCATCGATGCAATCTCGTCTGCCGATTGTGCAACAGCAATGGAGGCACATACTTCCGCAGCGCCTCCGCCATACACGACGCGGTTGTCACGCACAAGGCTGCGCACAACACACATGGCATCATGGAGTGCACGCTTTGCCTCGTCGATAACCATCTTGTTTGAGCCGCGCAGAAAAGCAGTCACTGCCCTAGTATTGGCACACTCCTCGATCACCAACATGCGATCGCGTGTTGTACCAAAGCTCATTTCACGCACAAGACCGGCATGACCTAACTTGTCGGGCGTAAGGTCCTCAAATCGTGGAACAATGCGTCCATTTGTTGCAATCGCAATCAACTCCATTTCGGGCCCGCCAACCCAGCGGACAGCCGGCAGACCGTATTGTAAGAGGAGGTGGTTCGCCTCATCATCAAAACCCCATTGGCAAATGACAAGATTGGCGCCGCAGTCCTTGATCTTCTGGATCATACTTTGAAACGTTGTACGCTCATACTCCTCGAGGCGGCGGTACTCGTCAACGGAGCTGATATCGAGCTTGTGCTTCGTCTTGGGGCGCGGAGGCTCCAGAGGGCATGTAAGAATCGCGATGCGTGCATCGCGGATCTCACGCGGCATTTGAGGATGCGAGAAGTCCTTATCAATCACGACACCCTTCACCAGCACCGAGTCGTCCAGACTGCCACCCACCTTACCATCGACCTTGATCAGATCAAAGTCCACGTCTCTGCGCTCCAAATCAGCGACAGATAACACGGCCTCTGTGGCAATACGGGCGAACTTGCTCGAAGACTTCGAAACAATTTTGCTTCCGAGACTTGTCTGGGCGACCTTAAGAAGTTCATCGATATGGTCACGGTCAAATTCGACCTTGTCCGATGCCTTTTCCAGAGCTCTGACGGCGACCTCGCAAGCACGTTCGAAGCCGTCGGCGATACGGATAGGGTGGATGCCACGATCGATCAGAGCTTCCGATTGCTCCAACAGAGCACCGGCCATGACGACCACACTCGTCGTACCATCGCCAATTTCGTCGTCCTGGCTCTTGGAAAGTTGCACAAGCAGCTTGGCGATTTGGTGCTCTAGTTCCATATTACTCATGATCGTGGCACCATCATTCGTCACCTGAATGTCACCGTCGGGACTGATCAGGATCTTGTCAAGACCCCGAGGACCCAGCGACGTGCGAAGAATATTTGCCACGGTGCGTGCGGCCTGGATATGGTCCTTGATGGCCTGCGTGCCCTGTGCACGCGTCTTCTTTCCCTGCTCACGCACTACAATAAATGGGTTGCCATACTCGTCTTGGGCGTACGCCACCTGTGGTTCTGCCATACTCGTCGTCCAGACGCGCGTACTTCGTTGCGGCAAACCGCCACGCGGCGCCTGTGTGCGAAGCCAGGCGATCCAAAACATTATATAAGCACAAGAAGGACCTCCCAATTCATGGCCAGCGCAAGTTCGGTGATTGTACGTAGCCCTACGGATTACTATACATGGTGTGCGTGAATTACTCGTCATCCTCAGAGTCGTCATCGCCCTGGACTTCTGTATTTTCGCGCTCAACCTTAGCCATGAGCTGTGCCAGTTCTTCATCCTCAACAGCCGAGACTGCCTTGGGCTTCATTTTCACTGTGACCTTGCCTTCGCTCTTTTCAATCGTTTCCTGAATCTTTTCCAAGGCTTGTTCCATAAGCGCGACACCACCGACTTTGTCAGTCGAGTGCGTCACCAGGACGTAGAGCGGTGGCGCCACAAGCTTGATTTTGATGGGAATGTTTTCCGTTGACACCGCCTCACCAGCGCGCAGGGCTGCCTTGACAGCATCGATACCCTCATACCCGAAGCATGAGACTTCTACATCGGCACGAATCTTGACGGGCTGTGGGGTCAGACGACGAGCAATGTTGGCTTCCAGCTCACGAAGGACGTGCGGTTCAATGTCGATGCCTTCAAATACTTTGGCCGACTCTGTGACAGCGAGCTTGAACGCATCGTATGAATGTCCATACGAATGGTCGAGTGGCCACAAGACCTTTTCGTATATCTGTTCCACAGGGTAGTCGAGCTTGTGTGCCACATGTGACACGATGCTGTTCACGGCACGCGACTTGCTGTAGCGCTCTTCGCACTTGATCACATCCTCAGGCGACACACGGCGCTTCGAAAGATCGATGTATCCTTTTTCTTTGTCCACACGCAGCACAACGACCACCTCATTGCGGCCTACGCGGATGAGCTTCTGAATACTGCGAATACGTCGTCGGCTCAGTTCAGACAGCAAAATCATGCCCTCAGCGTTGTCATATTCGAGCAGATTGACATATGCGCCCATCTCAGCAATTTGGCGCACCTGACACATGACGATCTCGTCAGTGTCAGGCAGCTGCTTTTCGTAGAACCGCATGTCAGTGTCAGAAGAAAAAACGCCGACGACCAAAAGCTGCTGGGATCGCGTTGCAGAAAAGACCTATTTCGGCCGAATCTATGGAGCTCCACCCCCTACGTCGGAGGAGGCACGGCGCGCCTTGATCCATGCCTCGATTTGCTCGCGCACGTCGTCTGCCGGAATTACGTCCTCAAGCTTGAGTGGCATGCGGTTAAATGGATCCGTGCCATCACTAAGCAAATGGGCTTTGATCGTAGAGCGGTCAATGACAGCGCGACTCGCAGGAAGCCGAACAGGATCGCGCATAATCGTGGCAAGTAGAGGATCCAGGAAGTCGTCCGGCACTTCGCCGAGGTCTTCTTCTTCCATGGCCTCTTGCGCCTTGATTTTTTCTACGCGGTCCACGAGTTGTGCCAGCGCATCGATATCGACGGGGCTTTTGAGCATGTGTCTCTGAGCAATACTAGCTGCCTTGGAAAAGATCTCACGACTGTAGCTGCGTCCATCGCGTGCCATGGCCGCGGCAAACTCTTCATGAGGCGCAAGGTTGAGAATCACCGACAGAATCTCACTCAAGAGACTGCGTGGATCGAAGCCGACCGCCTTGGGGTCCTTGACTTTGAGGTCCTGACACCGAGGACCCACGAGCACGTCGAGATTGTAGTCGAGCATGGCCGCCAGACGGTCGACAATCTCTGGCATCATGAATGAGCCGCTCGTTTCTTTCGTGAACATAATAAATAGGCGCAAGAATTCGTGGCCCAACCCCAAGTCACTTCTGATCTGGGCTTGGATTGTCCGTACGATACTCTCAAATTCCTGGCGCTCTTGGGCCGGGCGTTGGTGCCATGCGGAATGATCATCCATCTCGGCCTGTTTCACATGCAGCTCGGTCAACTTCTCGAGCGCATCATCGAGCAAGAAGGTGACGTCGTTCATGAGCCGGTTGATGAACACGGCAAACTCGGCTTGGTTCTCACGCGCCTGCGTGTGTAATTGCTTCTTGTGGTCGACATTGTCCCAAATCGCCTTGAAAACATGGCCGAGGTGGTATCGGATATTGAACTTGTCGTAGAATTGTGTGTGAGAGCCTGTCGACTCCGCCTCAATCCAGAACGTCATCAAGGCTGGCACAAGGTGAGCGATGGCCAGTGGCTGATTGTTGATGGCATCGCCGAGCACGCCCATCGAGAGGGCGCCGTATGGCATGACATTGTACGACAACATTTCGGCGAGCTTGGCCTTAAGGAAGGGGTTCCGGACGTACCATCCACTCGACAAAAATACTGTACAGAACGTCGTGATACTCTCGCGCGCAGGTCCATCGAGCACATCGGGCTTTCGGCGAGAGTAAAATAGCACCGTGTCGCAAGCATCTTCAAACATATGTTCAGGTAGCATGCGAAATATTTCAGGCACATCTTTTGGTAGAGGCAAAGACACGGTCGTATGTGGATGTGCCTGACGAGGGTCGGCCAGGCGCACAAGCCATGTCATGGAAAAGCTCGTGAAAGACAGGGCCCGCTGCACAAAATCGGGCTCTAGCAGCTGGGTCTGAGCGGCGAGAACTTCGCTGTACAGCTTGTCGCTCTGTGCCCTGGCCCGCTGCAGCATCTGTTCGATGCCGGTAGGGTAAGGCGCGTTTTCCCATGTCGAGCGGGAGTCCTCGAGCTCTGCGATACGCTTTTGCAAGCGATCCATTTCCTTCTCGCGGTGCTCTACGCGTCGAAGCACCTTGCCGAGTGCCACATTCACGAGACGCAGCGTGATAAAAAATACCTCTGTCACAAAGTTGGCGGGCCGCTGTGCATGGGATGCTGGGGTATGTTGGATCCATTGTACACCCTCTGCCTCACTCGCGAGAATGCGAGTCAGTGTCGACGTATCCCAACGCCGCTGGGACTGGAGGTACAGGGGATCAATTCGGTCAATCTTGCCGCATGATGGCTCGGCGAACGGCTCTGAAAAGCGGAGGAGAACATCAAACACATTCATCATAAAGGCATCCGTGGCGACTTCGCGCGATCGCACCTGCATAGCCCCGCGCTTCGCGTTCAGATGGCAGATATCGCCCCACAATGCCAGGACACGTTCGCGTGGCTCGGCACCGGCCCGCACGAGTGCGTTAAAGATATGGAAGTTGGCTTTTTGTACGACATGCAGAGACATGCGCAAGGAGCTCATGCTGCTTTCCAGCTCCATGGGCGAGCGTGATCGAGCATCTGTAAAGGTATCGTGCGCAATGGATGGGTATGCATCTGAAAAACATGAGAGACGCAATAGCGGGCCTAATAACGAGTCACGCTCCATGTGGGCCGCTGTCGTGTCTGGATGGAAGGACGCAAAGAACGGCATGGCTGCTGCGAGCGTTTTGTGCTCCACCGCAGCGGCGAGGGCCATCTGAATCGGGCGCCAGTCCAGCTGGGCAATCGTCATTCCTTCGCGCGAGGGTGACAATTCAGTGGCTTGTGCCTGCGGGTTAGGTACGCCGAGCATCTGCGCCAGCACTGCGTGTATGTCGTCAGCAGCGGGGGTCTGTTGGGTCGATTCGTCCGCAGAGGCGCCGGGCGGCCGAATCACACACTGGGTGAGCGCATGTAGACTCTGGCCCAGCACCGTATCCAGTGCATCGTCCGGCGCGAATCTTTCGATCAAATCGTGCACGAGCGACGCGGCCAGCGAAGGAGGTACGGCGTCCCAATCGAACAGGGTTGGCACAGGTGCGTCGTCGTCCAACGCTGCCAAGTTGAGGAGCGTTGGTACCATCGCCTCTGGGCCAAGCTCATATCCATGCTTGGTGCTCCTGGGAAACATGTCTGGCATATCGAGCAAGAGGCCCGCATAGCTTGTGAGCAGACTGCGTGCATGCTGCAGCCCTTCGAGTGCGCGCGACCTGAAAGGCAGAGAGGAAGCCTGGATTCGCTGCTCTTCACGTACGCAGCGTGTCCAAGCACCAATGATATAATCCCAACTGGTATCGCGAGCATCGGCCAGCGATAGTCGTGCAATCAGCAGACGGTCTGCCATGTCCCAAGTCGCCATGGGCTCTGACTCGCCTCGTTCCGCCTCCAGCTCGTCTCGCAATTCCGGCACATAGACAAGATGCTCATTCGTTTCACCAGGCCGTAGTGTCGCACCAAATACATGGGCTATGGCCTCCTGCGCCCATGAATCCCACGTCGCCATGGAGAATCGTCTTTGCCACGCTAGGTCTGTCCACGCGCCGCTGTCATGGCCGGCTTACCAAAGGCATCATGTGACGCGGTGCTTAGGGCGTGCGCGATCGCCTCAATTCCTCCACCTCGACGATGCTCGGCCTGCCGTTGGGCGTGCTGCTGGGCGTGCTGCTTTTGGTGGCTTGCATTCGCGTGCGTGCAATCCACCAGCGCACGGCGATGGTGGTCGTGCTGGGTGACGTGGGACGGAGTCCGCGTATGTGCTACCACATTGCGAGCCTCGTGCGGCACGGCTGGACCGTGTATGTCGCAGGCTACTTTGATGCACAGCTGCCACGGTACCTATGCACGCCTCAAGTGCACCGCGTCCCCCTGTGGTCGCCGCCGTCATTTTTCAGCAAGCTCCCTCGGGTCATCTTTGTGCTCGTTGCGGCCGTTAAGGTGCCCATGCAGACCTTGTCCTTGTGGCTCGCCCTCGTGGCACGCACACCCAAGCCGGCCGTGGTGCTAGTGCAAACGCCACCTGCCATACCAACTCTTATGGTGGTACAATGCGCCTGCCTCCTTACGCGCAGCCGCCTTTTTCTTGATTGGCACAACTTGGCTTACACCCTTCTTGCGCTCCGACTCGGACCACACAGTCCCCTCGTGCGTGCTTCCGAGACGCTGGAACGTCTCTTTGGAAGGCACGCAGATGTGCACCTCTTTGTGACTCAGGCCATGCTGCGTCATATGGCCAAACGCTGGCACTTGCACGGGGCCATGTCTGTCTTGCACGATAGGCCACCCGCGCACTTTCACCGCCTGTCCGAGGTAGATGCGAAGGCGTTTTTCGATCGTGTAGGGCCAGCGCTCTGGACAGGCGACAGAGGAGGCTCGGCGCTGGCCGTCACTAGCACTAGCTGGACCCCCGATGAAAACATGCATCTTCTACTTGAAGCTGCATCCATGTACGAGGAGCGTGCCTGTACCATGCCGCTACGGAGCCTCGTGATTGTGATCACGGGCAAGGGACCACTTCGCGAGATCTTCGAGCGCACGATTCGCCAGCGCACGCAGGCATGGAAGCATGTGCGTATCTCCACCGCATGGCTCTCGGCTGACGACTATCCGCGTCTCTTGGGTGCGGCGGATGTCGGTATATCTCTCCACTCGAGCTCTTCCGGCCTGGACTTGCCCATGAAAGTCGTGGATATGCTGGGGTGTGGCCTCCGTGTGTGTGCCTTGTCCTTTGCTTGCCTAGATGAGCTCATCCAGCCAGGCGTGAATGGCGATGTCTTTTCTGATGCACAGGGCCTCGCATCGTGCCTTGAGCGTCTTGCTAATACACCTTCTGACGCTCTACATACCCCTTTTCTCGGTGCCGAGCCCCGCTCCTGGGACGCACTGTGGGACCAAGTCGTAGTACCCCATTTGCCAAGTAACACGTGACATGTTGGTCTGTGCCTGGTTCGCCGCGTACCATGACATGGGACGCAGATTTGCATCCGCGAACGCTCGTGGCGTTTGTCGTGGACGTGTCCGAGCAGATGTCCATCAAAGAGAATGAGCGCACGTATCTTGAGCAATGCCAGCATTTCGTGTCTCTTCGCATCCTGGAGATCATGCTCCGTGGTTTGTCGACCATCAAAGTGTGCGTGTGCACGTACGGTGGCCATCATGACGAGAAAGACGAATTTGCCGGTCTACGTATACTGTGTCGTACGGCAAGACCAACGAAAGAAATGTTGCGCGCAGTGCATGATCTGCGTCCGGCGACATCCACGGCGGCCTATGAACCAACCCTGGCACTCTCGTCCACGCTGGATATAATGGCGACCAAGGACCATGGTGAACCCTCATGGGCAAAAGTCGTATACTTTGCTACGAGACCCGGGATTCCTGAGAACGATGCGGACGTCGAAGTATTTCGCTCTCAGCTTATCGACACACGCGTCCATCTTCGTGTGCTGGCATACGGCCCGTCATCCGACGTATACTCGTTCAAGAATGCTTTTTGGCAGCGCATGATCCAAGATGTGCCAGGTAGCACCATTGTCTCGCCAGAAGAAGCAATATCTCAGGCGGAAGCTCCCACTTTGCAGATACCCTCGTCCAATCCCACCAACACCACGCTCTCTTTTGGCGATATGCATGCATCAGATAAGACATCGCTCCATTTTCCTGTCCAGATTATCAAGGCCACAGCTCAGCAGCGCATGCATGCACCACGTCGCATACTTAAGGATCCAACGGAAGACCGCGAAGTTGATACGAAGCGCGTCATGTACCGCGCCGATGAGGTGCTTCGGGCCGGTAACGACCTGAGTCTGATTGCGCCATTGCCCGACGAGTGCCAAGCCCACGTTCAACGCGCCTACAAACTAGGGGCTTCTATTGTCCCGCAGGAGGAGACGCCACCTGCCATCAGCACAACGGCTGGCTTAGAGATTCTGCACTTTGTGAATGCAAGCACGTACAGGCGCGAATACCATGTTGGTGAGACGTATATGGTCTTGGCCCATCCCAAATCCAAACGCGCGCAACTCTCCCTTTCAAGCTTGGTCCATGCAGCCAGCATCCGCGGCGTGTATGCATTATGTCGATTCGTTGCACGCACGCATTCCGATCCCAAGCTCTGCCTGCTCGCGCCGATGATTGAGAATGAGTATGATGCATTTTATATGGTACATGTGCCTTTCCGAGACGACGTAAAACGCTCTGCCTTCCCGCCATTGGACCGCGTCACAACGAGTACGGGCGAATCTTTGTATGAGCACCCGACGATCCCGACGAAAGAGCAGCAGTCATGCATGGACAAATTTGTCGACCTAATGGATCTCATGGACATGGATGATCATCCTGACGGATGGTATGCACCGTCCCTCTGCTACCATCCTGCTATTCATGCTCTAAAACATGCGATCAAATGGCGCTTCATGTTTCCCGACCAGCCTCTGCCTCCCCTGCATCCCAAACTGCAAGAATTTCTGCACATACCATCGTCAGTCGAAGCTCGCGCTCGAGACACTCGGACTGCCTGTGCGGCTGCTTTTCAAGTGCACGCACCACAAAAGCATCCAGCCACAGAAGCAGCCAGTGAAACACCTGCTAAGCAAGTGAAAGAAAACAGCAGCGAGACCGAGACCGAGCCGGACACGACCATGGATACCAACGCCGAACCCATCCCTCTAGATCAAATAATCCCCACCTTTGAAGAACGTATCAAGACATCCGCCGTATCAGAGACTTGTCAAGACATGTCGCATGCACTACTGACGGTCATGTCGCGACAGGTGGAACCGAGCCATATTATGGAGGCCATGCTTGTTTTTCGTCGCTCTGCTGCGGAACTAGACGAATCGCTGACTTACAACACGTACGTATCATGTCCTAACCTACAGCTTTCTACGCACACTTCACACACGTGCGCGCACACAACATCCTATCTTGTGGAGAGCTTTGAGGCACCGTATGGACCTTGGCCTCATCACGCATGACGAGGATGCCAGTCAACGCTCTGTGGAAACAGATGCCACGGCTCGCGCTTTTGTGGCTTAAGCGTTGCTGTCTGAACCTAGTCATGCGACATGCCCCACGTATATGTGGAGATTTCCTTGAACCAATGGACTGTTGACTTGATATGTCCTGCGACAGAATTTTCTGATATTTAAGTATGATTGGCCAAATGACCTCTGCACGAGAAGGAACCATATAATTTACGCGAAATCGACGAGCATAGTTCGGACCTGGAAGGGGGCGAAAAAATTTGAGGGACATTTATATAAAGAGATACCACGCCGGGCTTGACGGGGCCGTTCAGCATGCAATTCTCCATCAAGGCTCTTATTGGTGCTCTCGCCGCCCTTGCTGTTGTCAACGGCGCTGCTGTTAGCTTGCCTGCCGATGAGGCTCCCGAGCCATCGGAGTCGCTCGAGGCCCGTAAGATTGTCACGATTCCTATTCCCTTGCCGATCGGTTTCTCCAAGTCGACCTCGACGTTCACGACTTACTCGAGCCTGCCGAGTGGTGTAAAGAACACCTGCCCTCCTATTAAGACGGTCACGGACCTTAAGAAGACGACTGTTACGGTGCACGGAACACCTCCCCCTGGTGTCCACAACGGTGAAACGCGCACGCACAACCTCAACGCCCGTGGTGATGGCATCAAGACGCTGGGCACCTTGTCCTTCCCTCTCAGCACCTCGATTTCGGTCTCGTGCCCGAGCCAAACGGTTGTCACCGCGCACAATACTCTAGTTGAGACTCTGTATCTCGTGTCTCAGCAGTAAGGCGCACTCGTCATAGTTGTTGTGTAATAGTAAAATTGTGGTGTTTATATTCAGGTATTTAATTTAGTGCCATCTCGTTTTATTTATGGGCCGCAGCAAGCGTGAGAATCAGGATGACACGAATCACGCGGAGAAGCGGAGACGCGGCAAGGCTCGACAGGGTGGTGATGTAAGTACATTACTGCACCAGCATGACCTGCGTGCGTTGCGTGTGCAAGATATGCCATGGTCAGTACAGCAACCCGACCAGTATGCCACAGCTGGGTATGAAGGCGATGCACCCGCTGTCAAGGACCTGGCTACGTACATGATATCTAGTGTTCATCTTCCTCAAGCGTCACAACTCTTGCATGTGGCATGGGTGCCGCGTTTATCGCCCTGGTCTGCGTCGCCTGGGTACCATGAATGTTCCTATCCGCTCCAAGCAACACCCCTGCATTTTTCTGTGGCATCGCACGAGCATGAGGAGTCTGTGTCAATCCAGCCGTACGAGTCTGCTCGCCTAACTGATCCAGCCCACCCATCACGTCCTATTTATTTGCTGGACGCAGTCGGCCACGTATACGACCTGGCATGGGCTCCATTTGTAGACACGGACTGGCTCGTGGTCGCGTGTACCAAAACGCGCGGCAAGGGCGACGATGAAGGCATGCTTCAGTTTTGGAAACACACTGACGACGTGAATATGGCGTTCACCATCAAGCTGGATGACACACCTCTTCGAGTCGGATGGCGCCCAGGAGTACCTGCGCCAAGCACTTTGGGTACACTGGCCGTATCCATGAAGAAAGGGCACGTTTTGGTGTTGGATATCCCTTGCACGGAGGCCAAGTGCATTCAGCTTACTCCGCGTATGATATTGCAGGTGCCTGGCACATCATGCTTCAGTGTGGCATGGGGCGGAGATGCACGCCTTGCGTCCGGATGCACGAATGGCCATATTGCGGTATGGGACGTGGATGCCAGTGAAAAGCCGCTCGTTGATGCGCCTGTGCACGATACACTGGTGAGCGCTGTGAGCTGGCAGATGCTACCTCCATTCAGTACGTCTGGCAGCCCCGATTTGGCCGCACGTCCTCAGATTCTCCTTTCTGTCGGATGGGATGGTTCAGAGCATGTGACAGACGTACTCGACGTTTATGCTACGGCGCGTTTCGCACACAGTCGTGAGCCGCGGTATGCTGCTGTATGGGCGCCATGGAATGGGGCTTGGATCGTGGACATGGGTGACCATCAGTTCGGGACCGTGTCGCTCCGAACTCATGATGTGGGAAAACACCATGTGGTTGGCTTTCACCACGGACGCATTCTCGCGTTGGATGCGTCTGCGTTCCATCCATTCATTGCATCGGGCTCCGCGGATGGATCTGTACACATCAGCAATGCGCTGCAGGTATCTAAGCGCAAGGCCATAGAGCCAGGCGGCCGTCTCATGCATAAGCGCTTCCGGCTCGTTCGGCGCGATGATTCGTCTTTCTCACTGCGACATGGGTACTATCCAGAGGGTATTTTGCCGACAGCCCAAGGTCTGAAGCAAGCTGTGTTCTCAGTCGACCGCTGGGACCCAGCGGTCGGCGTCACGAGTGTGGCATGGTGTCCGAACGCATCTCGCGCTCTTTGGCTTGCCAGCGGAACAGGGATTGGTCTAGTACGCATAGAGTGCGTCGAGTCTTAATCTACATGCCGAAGCCGCATGACGAATTGCACGGCACGTACTGCCGCACGCCATGAGCGCTTCTTTCTCGGTGGCCATGGCTCATATCCAGGCACGTAGCGTCCCAAGGTGGGCGCTAGTTTATGCATATGCAAACGCACACGGTCCGCTAGCCACGTTTGTGAGCGCAGTGCGCGTGAAAGGTATGCTTTTTGGAAGATGAGTGCGCGGCATTGTTCCTTCAGTGCATCAAGGCGTGGCTGCCATTCAGAAAGTACATCAGCCATGTACTTTCGCACAAGTCGCGCGCATTCCTCGTCCATCTGTCTCGCGCGCATGGCGAGCATATCTTCCTTTTGCTGTAGCGCCCGGAGATCTGAACCATACTGCTCCGTCTCCGTTCGCACATCGCGCAAGCGCTGCTCAAACACGTTGAGCTGCTCCATAATCTCTCGACGCTCCATCCACATGTGGTCTTTCTCCCCACGCAGTTGGCCTAATTCAGCGTGTTGCTCCGCCAACAGATTTTGTAGCGAATGCAGTTGCAGGAGCTGCTCATCAATTTGTGTCTCACATTCCATACGTGCGTGCCGGGCACTATCAGCTTCAGCACAGGCGCGGTCATAGCGCTCACCCGCGAGTCGAAGATGTTCTTGCAGCAACGTTTGTTGCTGCTGTGCCTGCTGTTGCAGTGCGTGAGCCGCGGCCAGATCGGCCCGTGCTTTCTGCAGGCTTCGGTCCAAGGAAGTATCTGGACGCGGCAAGCTTCGCTGCAGAGATTCTAGTTCCTGACACTGCTTATGCCGCTTGTCTAAACTTTCCTTGACGTCCGCGAGTTCATCCACTGCCGAAGCAAGTCGGGCCTCGATGCGCAACTTGCTCGCATTCGCATCTGTGGACTGTGTTAATGCCGCTTCCAGCTGTGCTCGCGTTTCATGCAACTCTTGTGTTAATGTACGCACGGTTTGTTGCATCTGTTTCAAGTCTGTCGTGACTCTTGATGCATCCTGCGCAACTGACATGGAAGCCACGGACCGACACAACGATTCCATAGCATGGCTGCGGTGCGGCGTTGAATGCCGCCAGGATGAGCTACTGCGACTTAGTAGCAACGATTCACTGGGACGCAACATATCCGGGTCCACAGATCTTTCCATACCAGGTACCGCCTCTTGCAGTTCCTTAATGCAGCCATGCATTGCTTCAGCGTTCCTTTGCGTTAAAGCACAACGGATCTTGGTAAGAAGCGGATCATATTCAGATGGGGTATCGTGCGAAGCTTCCTCTTTGATCCTGGCCATATCAGTTTGTTGTGATTCGATCACGGCATTCAGTCCTTCAATCTGCTTTACTAGCTGAGCCCGATCGTCCTCTTCTTTCTGTTTGTCGTGCTTCTGCATTATCTTCATCAACTCTTCACATTGGATCTTGAGAATTTCATTTTCCTGCGTAAGTCGCTCGTTCATTTGATGCTGGTACGCCATCAACCGCTTGGGGTCAATGTGCTCATGTGGCATGTTGGACGTGGATGCCAAGAGTTGCGCAATCGAGGGTTCATCTGTGGACGAAGAAGTGCTTGTCGGTTCGTGGTTTTGCTGGCTATGCGTCGAAGCACCGGAAAGTCGACTTGTCATAGATTCCTCGCGGAATGAAGTTTGGATGGCCGTCGTAGCAGCGGTAAACGCCGTCCGACCAGGCGCAGGCGGCTGCATCGGTGTTGTTGCAGTCTGAATCGTGTTATTTACGACGACAGGAGATCCTGGTATAGACCCTGTTTTTTGGTTTCGACGGAACGAAGCACTTGAAGATGCATTCTGTGCACATGATTCAGATGGTGAAGGAGGCATAGAGATGGATGAGGAGGAATGGTCACTTTCCAGCCCATTCAGAGGCGGAGATCCGAAAGAGATTGTATCCATAGAAGTTTGTTGTCCTTCTGCTTTTTCATTAGCGAGATCATGGGAAGCGGATACATCTAGTTTCGGGGCTGGCAGCGGAGGCGCTTCCATTGAGTCTGACTGCTCTAGTAGCTGCTCATTCAGATTCTCGAATTGATTTTTCGGTGTTTCTTGGCGCCTAGAGAGGGAAATATCCAGTTTTTGGTCGCTTAGATCGTGTATATTCGTTGTGGGCGGCTGCATCAGTCCAGACATTTCCGACATGGACTGCGTCATAGAAGCTCGTCGACTCATGCCGGGAATAGGAAAGTCTTCTGAGTCATCCTGAAAAAGCTCATGATCGATTCTGTTTTCCAGCTTGGAAGAAAGGTCAAATGTTATGTCCATAGTAACTGCATGCACCACACCCGAAGGAGCACCGTTTGACGATGTGCAGCAAGCAACACGGTATCAACACGCACGACGCGAGTGGAGGTACACCACGTGACCAAACCAGGGAGCATGCGGGGCGTTATGACACCTGATCCGATTTCCCAGAAAGCAGGTAAGAGCGTGTCATGCCCCTTGTACATTGGGATGATGATGTGCGCGTCCCGCCGAAATTATATCGTCAAGATTCTAGTAATGAAACATCATCCTCAACCCAATCTTCCATCGATGATCCTGCGTTGGACCAATCGACTGCATCACATACGACTCATCTCGACGCAACACGAGATGCAGCTCACTATAACAGTCTAATTACATGGATGCGGCAAGCATTCCCAGAGAAGTGGGATGCTGGGACAGGCGTGTACGTAAATAAAACATTACTTATTATCAGATGGCAAGTGCCCCGCGGTAGGGCTCATACATGAGAGCCCTGATCAATTTTCTCTCTGTCTTTCAACTGTTTGATGCGACCGTGAGGCGCTACAAGGGAGAAAAGCCGTAGCTGTTGTTCAGATGTCATGAAAAAAAGAAAAATGCCCGCACCCCGAGTCGAACGAGGGATCTCTCCATGTACCAGAGTCCACAATACAAGTGGAGTGCGTTAACCACTGCGCCATACGGGCAAACATTGATCATGTCAGCCCAATACTAGCACTAAATTATAATAGCGCTTCACGTGATGTTCGCGCTACGCGCTACTTGGCAGGCACGGTGAGGAGCGTGTTGAGCTACCATGTCGGATGCACTCTTGAGTTTCGACGAGATTCGTGACAAGCTTCATGCGCGTGGCTACTCGAAACACCATATTTCAGAAGAGGGTCTAAGTTCGCGAGATAAGCAGACGCTTCTTGAGGTTTTGCGCGCGTTGCTGGCGGAGCACGATGAAGAAGTACAATTACGAGAAAAACTACTCGTGCGCAACCGCGAGCTAGAGCAGACATTAGAGAGAAATAAACGAACAAGGCAACAGGACGAAATATTTTCGAACGAGAGGGATGCAAAACTTCACAATGCCCAGATGCAGCTGCAAAGCGCACAGGCTACGCTCACTGAAGAGCAAGTAGCTCATCGCATAACGCGCGATCAGCTTACGCGCACGCGAAAGCAAATGAATCAAATCAAAACAGCTGCGAACCAGTACCGAACATCGGCTGAAAGGCAAGTTGATCGACTGAGGGAGCGCGCCACGGCGCTGACCAAATCGGGACTGAAGGCACTGGTTCCTGACATTCGCATTGCCAGTCCATCGTTCCTCATACAGAGCAGCTCCGAGTCTAGCGATCTACAAGAAAAATCACTAGAAGAAACGGAAAAGCGAAATGCTGCCTTGTTGGAAACATGTCATGCACTGAAGCGCCTCGCTCTCGACGCTCTCATCATTTTGTACCAGGCGGATATTCGTTTAAAAAAGATTTTGGACGTGGAATCGCGGGATACCGCGCTGCGATCTTCTCGACGAGCCCTCCTTTCACAAACTTCGTTGGAAGATTTGGAGCTACATCATATCTTTCCACCGCTTCGTCCTCTGGTCACGGACGACACGGAGGAAACGCATCCGGCACGTCGGCATCTGGCTCGTCTCGCCGACAACTTGCAATCACATGTAGCCGGCTTATCCCAGTGGGCAGCTCTGCAGCACGTTGAACAAGACCAACACGCGAAACGGCGGCGCACTGATCCGTCTAAGTAAATATATGAACTCCTTTTCTCACTACGCTTCCGATGGATCATTCAGGGACATGAGGACGGCCTTGTACGTTTTTTGGCCGTGCTTGCGCGTCTTATCGTGCTTACGACCGCGGTGGAATAGCATGCGTTGCACAAACTTGATCACGTTGAGAGTCGGTCCCATAAGGTGCGATTCAAACACAAAGCATGCCGTGGTGTTGGCCACCACAATCGCAAACAACTTCCAGTGGAAAGAGGGTGGGAACTCCACGAGACCAAGCAACTCGAAGAAAAAGCCTCCGCGCATAAACAAGAAGTACAGCGACAAGCATGTGAGTACGGTCAGAGACGTGAGTAGCATGGGGTTTGTGTAGATGGGCTGACGGAAAGGGGGACCAACGCTGAATACCGCAGCGACGGTAATGTACTGGAATGAAGACACCAAAAAGAGAGCCGAGTTTTCAGCATTGACGACGTTCAGCTCGTCAGGATTGACTTTGGGGGGCTGGTACCATGGCTGTCGTCGCGTCAGACAAAAAACAAACACCTGGAAGCCCGAGCATAGAATAACCTGCGCCAACATGGACAGCAGCACCTTTTTCGACAAGAGGTTAGCGGTAGGGCGTTTGATGTGCAAGGTTGGATACGGCCACGTCCGAGCCATGGCCACAGCGACAGGCAAAATAATAAAGAGGTCAATGAACAAGAACTGAAAGTCGCCAAGGGAACTTGCGAGATTGTACAAGATCGTGATACTCGTGAATTGAATCAAGCTGTACAATGCCATGTACTTGAAACAGCTAAAGCTTGTGACCAACGATGCGCGGCCCTCTTTTATGACCTCAATCACGCATGAAATGTCAGGGCGTGTCGATGTGAATGGTGCAGCCACGCTGGCTTCGGCCTCTGAGAGCGAAATGCCAATGTCTGCGGCTTTGAGTGCACCACAGTCGTTTGCACCGTCACCACACATGCCGACTGTGTAGCCCAGCTCCTGCAACCTGTCGACCAGATCGTGCTTTTCATCCGGCGACATGCGGGCGAATATTGTGCCTTTGATGAGCATGCGCCGGACAATCTCGATGGGAGCGTAGTCAATCATCCAGCGGAATACGTCACCTGTGATGACTAGCTCATACTCCAAAATATTGTGTTCGCCCAGATCAATGTGCATCGGGTCAGGATTAATTGGCTTCAATGTGTCTGGATTGAGCTTCATAGACTCATCATCTGTGCTGCACCACGACAGGATCACATCGTTCGGTTCATCAGGAGAACCGTGCACGAAAGATGGAAGAAACACAGTCGACGACTGTCCGAGTATACCACACTCGCGAGCGACACTGACAGCCGTGCGTGGATTGTCACCCGTGACCATTTTGCAGCCGATGTTGGCATTACGCAGCGTCGCGATAGCTGGCAGGGAGCCGGGCTTCAGCTTGTTTTCAAACACAATGAGACCCAGGAACGAAAGTCCACTTTCCGCCTTTTCGCGTGGCAAGCGTTGCGCCTCAACCCAGCTCAGACCGGGCAGTGACTTGCCAGCGCATGCAATGACCCGAAAGCCATGATGGGTGTAATAAGCAAGCAGATCATCAAAATCTTGGGGCAACGTCGCGCGGTCGCAAATATCGATCAGTGCTTCTGGCGCGCCCTTCACAAAGACCTCCATAGACGATGAATGCAGCTGCTTGACAATCACACTCATTCGCCGCAGAGCTGACACAAACTCAAACGTCCGAATCACGCCGAGCTCTAATACGTCCTGATTCGCATGCCCGATCGTGTCGTTGGCGTCAAATGGCGGGCTGTCACGCGGTCGCACAACCGTTTGCACTAGTGATGGCGAGCGATCCTGGCCAAGAGCAATAGTTCGACGATCTGTTTCCTCGCCTTCATCGATGGTCCAGTCGGTATACTCAAACATCTTGACGTCAAGCGGATCGCCAATCACCTCCCCATGCACAATTTTCAGGCTGTGACATGTCGCCAACGCATATAAAAGCGACAGGCGCCCTGAAGGGTCAGACGAAGCTGTGCCAAGTTCGTTGGACGTTTGATGAAGCTCGCTAAACTGGCCCATGTGGATATCCACAGTGCGCGTTCCCAGCACGTCCAGCCCATCCTCCGTCAATGTGCCTGTCTTGTCGAAGCAAACGACATTCACCTTTCCACCCATGTTCACTCGTGTTGGCGAGATGCAGAACACACCCAACTTGCGCAATCGCGCTATGGCAAAGGCTGTGCCTATGCTCATCGTAGCAGGCAATGCTGGAGGTACAACAACTGTCACCAGGTCGAGTACGCGAATGGCAAGGGTGCGCCAGGAAATGCCGATCTGGATAAAATTGGCAGTGTTGAAGCAGAGACCCACGAAGGCAATCGCCGCAAGAAACCCAATAAATCGAAATGAGTCACGATAAAACTTGAACCCCATGGGTTTTGGGAAAAGCATGCCCCTCACGAGCGAGCCTTTCGTGGTGTGGAACCCCGTCCGAACGACCATGGCCTTGGCGGAAATGTCTTCTGGATCCAAGCTCCCGATAGCTGGACGCGTGCGAATAATCTTGGTGCCTGAGAACAAAAAGTGCTTCGCCAAATGATTGGCGAGGTCTGTGCGGGTCGATTGAATCGATGGCACTTGCTGCTCTGATAACGGCTGCTTACTGATTGGCACACTTTCTCCCGTCAGCATACTCTCATTTACAATGGCATCACCACTCAGCAAGATACAATCGGCAGGCACAGTGGCCAAACTTTGTTCAGCCGCGTCAAATACATCGCCGGGCATCAAATCGCTGCTGTCCAGGTACCGCCATTGGTTATCGCGCAAGACACGCACACTGCAAACAAAGCGGTTCATTTCTCGCATGCGTGCAATCGTTTTCTTCGTCTCGAAAAGTGTTGATACAATACTGCCGATCGAAATAGTCGCAATGCAAAATGCATAGTAGTAGTAATCGTCCAGACTCCACAGAAGAATGGACACGATTTGGAAGATGTAGAATGGATGCAGCACCTCACTGATCAGCAGATCCAGCGACGACTTTTCTGCAATGTCAATTACATTCAGGCCGAAAAATACTCGTCGTTCACGCTCTAATTCGGTACTGATTCCTTGACGCATCATGTCCGTCGAGGTCCACTTGCTATCGCGCCACTCGCGAATCGTGCGGAAACGGCCTGTGGGTGGGTGTAGCAAAAAGCGAGTGTAACGATACTCAAACATGAGCAAGTCCACAATTTCCTCGCCGTCATGGCCGCTGCTGCTCTCGTCAGGCACATCGTCATGCAGCATACTTTGTGCTTCAGCATACGTGCATGGTGGATCTCGAGACGTGGGCGGAAAAACTGACTTGAGTGGACGCGCAAATGGTACAGAAATGAACGCCTCTTTGCTGATATCACCCCATTGATTCTCGACCATCACAAACTCGGCATCAGCAAACTCCGCTTCTTGGTACACATAACGCAGACGCCAACGCGGAAACCACAGGGAAAACAATCCAATTATGCCAAGGGAAAAAATGCATGCCGCCATGTACATGATATAATGACCTTGTCTTGTGCGGTAGCCGGAAATACGGATCAATGTGTCCTCATCAGCCAAATAGATCTGCTGCTTCGTGCGGCAAGTCTTATCAAGCCATGGGCTCTCAGTATAGACTTCAGCATGTGCATTACCAATAGCATCCGAGTGCACATGCCCCTCCCTGGCCTCGTTCACTGCCTCCGGATAGTCCATCAAATGAACGGGTTTTGGAGGCATGGTCGGATCATCAAACGGCACATCTTGACGACCATCTTCAGGGCCTTCTGCCCGATAGTCCACAAAGGGCTCTGGCACACCGAATACATTGGGAATGAAGCGATTTTGTGGCGAGCCGTGCGGCTGACTGTCCACACTTGAACGGTCGCTCGCGTCACTGATCAACGCTTCATTCTCATCGTCATAGTCTTCCAAATCCAGTGCCTCTTCATCAACCATGTCCGATTCTTGACCAAGCCATCTTTCATGGTTCGCGTTTGCATCTGCCTCTGCCTCCGCCTGGTCAGCACGAAATGTGGCAAAGAGTGAGCCAATTAAACTGGAGGATCCAGGCACAGACGAACTTGCCCCATCCTCACTAGCACGGTATGCACGTCGTGGATATGCGCGCTTTCGGTAACTAATGGAACTGTTGCCATGTGAGTCGAGAGTGTGGACACTGGACGGCGAATGATCTCGTGATGCACGGCTGTGTGATTGCATCGAGCTGGAAGCACGCCCACTTCGCGAAATGCGCGAATGAGAATGCTGATTGCGCTTGCGAGAATGTGGGTGTAGACTGGGTCGAGCCATATTGTGGTGCATACTTGTGACGGAGCTGGGCACAAATTCCGCTGAAGGGCCATCGAATATCGTATTTGGATCTTCATAACTTCCCACTTGGCTATCTCGACGCTTCCTTACCGATTTTCCTACCATATCCGTATGGCTCTTCATGGATTGGGATGCCCATTGCTCTGCTTCTTGCAACTCTCGCTCATCAAATAATGAAGTCGAACGCAGCGATCCGGCATCCACGAAGGACGAGGCATGATGGCTGTCGCCGCACTGCCCTCTCATTTGAGGAATATGGTTGGTAAATGGGGCCTGGTACTGCTCATCGGCAAGCTCAGGATCATGGGGCCGGCTAGTACTACCACGGGGTGTCATCGCCCGCGCCAATAGTCCGATTCAACCAACTCGCGATAAACTATGCGACACAACTAATTGCCACGTGCCCACGGCTCTCTTATCGAGCCGAGTTGTTGCCACTGCTCACGTATACTTAAACCATAACTCTCACCTATAAATATGCGAAGAGAACTAAAAATTCAACAAGGTCGCATCATGGATTTATAGCACGTATTAGGACCAACCTTTTAAAATTAAAGAACAGTTCATATTCTCGCATTAACATTACGATGGCACAGCCTTTCGTTATTTCGGTTCATCGAAGAGGGTCATTTAGAGTTGCTTCTCAAGCGACTCCAGCTTTGAGTCAAACACATGGCTTTCAGGGTTCGGGTGCGCAAGCCTAAAGTCCTTCACATACTTGTGACCAAACTCACTGGCAAGGAAATCGCGCTGATGGGCAGTGAGGTCCTCATCGGCGTGGCTACCCATGGCCATCGTGCTGTCGTACACCGTACGGAACTCGCCAATCTTCTGCTGAGCATCAAGCTGCGGGTTGTAAGGAAGATGCCGCTTGAGCACAATGCGCTCGTACAGCGAAATGTGACGCGGGTGGATAGCCACACCATGGTAGTCCTGCTGGTTGCCAGACATGACATACTCCCAGTAGCGCTCCTGCTCACGGAGGTCGAGACCCGTGGTGTCTGGCAAGAAAATGAGCGTAACAATGAGACCAGCGAGACCGAACCAAGTGACAATGTAGAACTTGGTGTGGTCTTCCACATAGTTGTAAATGATAGTGGGAACAAGGGCACCAAGCTTACCGCACGCGGCACCAACACCGTGGCAAGTAGCGCGGATCGAGGCAGGGAAAATCTCGGCAGCGACCAGGAAAGTCGTCGAGTTGTAACCAAACTGGTTCCAGAACGAGGAGAAGAAGAAGATGAACTGGAATGCCTTGACCTTACCCATGTCGTTAGGGTCAGTAAGGCTGTTATACGCAAACGTAGCACCACAGAACAAGGCAAAGGTGGCCATGAAAGAGATGGCCTGCATCCACTTACGGCCGTAGAACTTGTGGTCAACAAGAATCGCAGCCATGTAGTAACCGGGCAGCTGAACACCGACGTTGATCAGATTGTAAAGCCACTTGGTGCCGAACGAGTGAGGGTTGTAAGGAACACCGTTAGCCTTACCAGTAATGATGTCAATGAACTGGTTCGAGAAAATCTTGTTACCATAGAAGAAAAAGTCGTTGCAGAACCAGCCCATGGTCGAAGCAAACAGACGATGCCAGTAGTGGTGCAACGCAAGCTTGAGCGAAGTAATGTCGTAGCCCGAGGTGTTCAGACGGGCCTTAGCATCACGGAGAGCGCCCTCAGCATACTCGATCCTGTAGTAACGGTAGTACGCCAAGTAGAGCGTGACGGCAGAAATGAAACCAAACGACACACGGAACGTGAACTGAGCAGCATCGGGCTTGATAGGCGTCTGGAGTGTGTTGTTGAAGATCAAGAGAAGAATAATTAGAAGACTCTGGTTCACAAACTGACCCCAGCCCTGCATCAAGAAAGCCAGCAGCACGTTACGACCACGGTGGAGACGGTCTCCTGTGATCGAAGCAAAGCGATTACTGTTACCCTCCATGGCACGCGTAGATGTCATAGGGTACTCACCGCCAACACCAATACCGTAGACAAACAGGGACCAAGCATAGCAAATAACCCAACCGTTCATGGTAATACCCCACATGCACGTGAGCATTACTGAACCCAGCGTCATGATCAAAGCATCCTGCACCATACCAAACTTACGACCGACCCAGTCACCTTCGATACCGACAAGAATCTGACCGACAATGATACCGACAATTTCGAGGTAGTCGATGGCACTCTGCCAGTCCTCATCACAGATGGTCTTCGCCTTCCAGCATTGGTAGAACTTGCTGGTTTTGGCAGGCATGTTAGGCTGGCCGGGCAAGGCGGCATCCGTGTTTTGGAAAAGAGGCTTGATGTTACCGACCGAGAACAGCGTATAACCTTCAACAAACATACCCATACCATTGATCGCGTAGGTGCCGAAATAGCTCGACACAACGCTGAGAGGGTCCTTCTTGATCATACGACCAATGTGGCAGAGCTCCTCGCGGCAAATCGAGTTCGATTGCCTGTTCACAAAGCGGAAACGCTCACCGATGGGGAGATCGGCCCAGTACGTACCATTCTCGTACGAGTCTGGTGGGAACAAAATGTCGTTAAAAGCAGACTCAGCTTCCGTCGACATAGCGGCATGCTGAACTGGTTCAGGCTCAGCTTTCGTGGCATCGACCTCCGGCACATAGCGAGTCGCATCCGAAAAGTTGGTGGATGGCTCCGTAGGCATCTCAGCGTTCGAGTTGACACCCAGAGGCTCAGAGCTATGATTGATGTACTGATTAGTGAACTCTTGGTTATTACTCGACATCTTGAGGCAGGACGCGGCCCGAACGAAGACAAGAACCGCAGACCTGGTGGTAGCGAGAACCGTAGGGGTAGGGCTTAAGAGTGCTTCCCGTTTTAGTATTTCGTGTTGATCAAGAGCTCATAGGCGAAAAAAAAAATTTGCCAACCAAACACGTTCTATGGCGCCGTGCAGCACGAGACGAGCCTCCTTGTTTGTCATACATCAAATTAGTTGGGCCTAATCGGTAGATGTGATGCGCACGTTCGCAATCGTGCTTTTTGCACATGCAACAGATAAAGAAAATAATTTTGCACGCCTACATATTAGTGTTTAGAAACGCATACGATTGGATAAACATACACACGTGTGCCTGCAGTGATATGGAATGGCTTGCTGTATTCAGTTCGAAGAAAAAAACATTGCATAGATGGCGGGTCTTATGCGATGGCGCGCGCACCAGACCAACCCCTGGCGAAAATAGGGTATCTTGTGGGCACGCGCCACGAATACGGCTTGGCGAACGCGTCGGAACATGCGTTGAGCTAATTCACGCCGAAGAGACCCACATTGGATGTCGAGTCTGAGATAGACGCACCCTTGTGCCGTGTCCACAAATCGTCTTCCGTAGGGTTGTGCCGTTTTTGCGCCTATACAGTGAATGACAGTAGGAGAGCATTGGTTCAGAACAAGCCAGTTATGCTTAAGTAGGCGGAGCCCGGATATTTTTCGTTTGATTTGAGATACATTTGGGGCCTCGTCCACACGTGCCACTCAGTATGGAAGGACCAGGGCGGGTGCCGTCGGCTAGGCGGTGTCCAACGCCTGGTTTTGCTGGATACAATGTAGCGTGGTCGCCATTCTATCCCGACAGATTCGCTGTAGCAAGCTCAGCTAACTATGGACTCGTGGGGAATGGGCGGTTGCATATATTCGGTTCCACGCCTCTTCCGCTGAAAATGTACGCAGAGTTTCGCTAATGATCCAGATTCGATACTCAAGATGGCATATTTGATGTGGCCTGGTCTGAATTACATGAGAATCAGGCTGCCACAGCGTGCGGAGATGGAAGTATCAAGTTATGGGACATTACGCTAGACGATCATCCCATCTGTAACTGGCATGAACATTCGCGTGAAGTATTTTCTGTTGACTGGAACAATATCCAGAAAGAGCTCTTTGCCAGCGCAAGCTGGGATGGCAGCGTAAAGATCGTAAGTCGCATGTTACTCACGTATCAGTGGACGCCTGAGCGTCCTGCTTCTATCCAAACCATCACGGCTCACAGGGCATGTGTATACCGATGCGCTTGGTCTCCTCACGCACCCAGTGTACTTGCTACAGCGTCTGCTGATGGCACGGCGAGTATCTTTGATGTCCGTACGGGGCCCCGACCCATCTCGACCATGTCGGCTGGGGGCGAAGTTCTGGCCGTAGACTGGAACAAATACCGGCCCATGACTCTTGCTACGGGTGGTACCGACCGGGCTGTCAAGGTATGGGAAGCACAGGCTTCAGGTCCTGGAGGACTAGTTCCAGAAAAATGCGTCTGCTTCGGACACCAATATGCCATACGCGGTGTGGCATGGTCACCGCACCAGTCCAACGTGGTCGCCAGTGCCAGCTACGACATGACGGCGCGCATTTGGAATATCGACGATGCAGCGGTTTCAGCGCAAGTACCTATGGTAAAAGTTCCGCGCCAAGTCTATACGGGGCACCGAGAGTTTGTAGTAAGTGTGGCCTGGTCGCTCTTTGAGCCGGGCATCGTGGCTACCTCTTCATGGGATATGGAAACCCATTTGTGGCCAGGCATCGTGTAGAACACAGCATAGCCTCATTCCTTGTCCTGTGCAGACGACACATCGGCAGCAGCAGCTTCGTCTGCCTCAATTTCATCAGCATAGACGTCTGGATGCTGACGGAAGCAGTCCTGCATGTGCTTGAAGTGCTCGATGCAATCAATGCCCTTTGGCTCAGCCTCCGAGAACACAAAGCAGCTAAATGCCTTCTTGAATTCTTCGCCGCATGGGCCATCAGCCATGCCCCCTAGACAGGGGCAGTCCCAGTTGATCTCGCCAGTGCGCTCATCAAAGGCTGACTCTACCTCCTCTTCCATGTCATGATGACCGGCCTCTTCTGCGGAATCTTCCTGAGCAGGTTCTTCCTGAGCAGGTTCCTCTTTTTCCATTTCCTCATTCGATTCATGGACTCGAGTCAATCGCTTCGGACGAGGCTTAGAAGCGTTCGACAGCTTGATGCGCTCGTCATAGGACAGGAGTCGGTCTTGAAGCAAGATGGGCTGTGATAGACCAAGAAGAGCAAAGGACACTGCACCGGCCACGGGGACAGAAGCACGGCTCCGGCCTGCTTGCAGAATACGCGCAAACGCCCTTGAAGCCATACGACCCAACATCGCGACAAAGAGAGCTGCCTGGGGGTAAGAGCAATTCGCCACCCAGGTGCATGGTCAAACGCTTACAAAACCATGTTCCTCCACATCGATAGGGTGGACCCTTCTTCGAGCCACGTCGCACCTGGGAGGCTAGAGCCGAGTGGGATCAGGTCAAGGTGGCGCGCCGTGTGAATTCACACTCGATTTGGGTGCCTTTGCGATTACGACTGGTGCCTATTTCGCAGTCTGGAGGCCTTTGTCTATTTTGTCCACGGTGCTTACATGCGAGCTCGAGGAGCAGGAATAAACCCATCACGAGTATGCATACAGGCTGAGCCGTGTTCTGATATAGCAGTAGGACCACATTCTTATCGTCTCGATTGTGTTGGTGCGGCAAGATGGTCTGAGCGTAGCGAGTGAGTGGGCCGCAGGTATGTGGAGGGAAGGGCTGCTACGCGTGTGGACAGGCGCCGTGGAGCGGTCGGGTGGGGATTTCTTGCACGTTTCGACCACCATGGTGGAATTGGAAGAAGTGCAGGATTCCAATGCACAAATCACTGAAAGGTTTCCACCGGGCATGGTAGCGGTATTTGCCGGTGCCACAAGAGGCATCGGTAAGGCCACTATGCTAGAGTTTGCGAAGCATATGCGCCAGCCGCGTATTTATTTGTTAGCTCGGTCGGAGGACACTGCTCAGCCTGTGTTGGATGAGCTGCACGAGGTCAATCCCGATGGTGAGTATTACTTTGTAGAAGCCGACTTGTCCTTGATCAACATGGTTGATGTTGCATGTCGTCGCGTTCGAGAAAACGAGAAAGCCATCAATGTGCTCTTCATGAGCCATGGCTCACTGGACTTTATGTCGCGTACAAGTGAGGGTCTGCGCACGATGTGGGCGCTTTCGTACTTCTCGCGCATGCGCCTCATCAGTAATCTACTGGATCACTTGCGTCGTGGCGAGAGTCTGCGCCGTGTCGTTTGTGTAATGTCCGGCTCAAGAGAGGGGCCCATTGATCCTAACGATGTCAGTGGTCGCAAGGTGCCTATCCGCCAGATTCGTGGGCATCTAAGCTCGTGCATCACTTTTGGTATAGAGCACTTTGCCGAAATGGCACCGGAAGTGAGCTTTATTCACGATCATCCTGGTTCGGTGCCGACCAAGCCGACCCGTTCCCTACCTCCTGGCATGGCGCAATTTGCTGCCTCGTTATCCATGGCGTCTGGCCGCAAAATCTCGCTCGAAGAAAGTGCGGAGCGTCATCTTTTCTTGATCACGAGCTCGCGCTATCCACCGATCTCAGTAGAAGACCGACCGCTGGCTCGTGGCGTGCCGCTCTCAGCGGGTCTGCGCGTGGCTTTGTCGTCCACAGCCCGTGTGGCTGGTGGCGTGTACGCTGTCAACTCAGACTGCGTCAGCGCGGACTACAACACGTTGGAACTGCTGAGGACGATGCGCGAACAAAACATCCCGACCGCACTGTGGGAGTGGACCCAAGAGGAGTTAGAACGTGTCGAGGTCATTATACCTGATCCACCCACACCCAAGGAGCAGCCTAAGCCCATGGCTATGGAGCCTGAGGAAATGCTCTTCCTTCCTCGTCCGATGCCTGACGGCACATATCCATTACCTGATCCCGTGAGTGCCACGCGCCCGCCTGTTACGACACCTGAGCCACCCGAGCCACTTGAGCAGCCAGCACCAGAATTAGTGCAAGACCAGGCAGCGATGTTCCTCCCGCAAGTCCGACCTGATGGCACGTACCCTCTGCCCGACCGTGTGAGACCCACTCGTTTGACTACGCCCGAACCGCCAGAGCCACTGGCGCAGCCGCATCCTGAGATGCTACCAAATGCCCATGCCATGTTCCTTCCAGAGGTGCTACCGGACGGCACGTACCCACTACCGTCAAAGGTACGACCCACGCGTCCTCCGATCCCCAGCCCAGAGCCAGAGCCAGATCCAGAGCCGAAGCCGGAGCCGGAACCAGAGCGTGGAACGACTTCGGGGGGCCACGAGTCAGTTCGTGCGTCTCAGGACGAGTCCCGGCGCAAGTCATTCCTGCCCATGTTTGTCAAGCGATTCCAACCAAAGCCTTTCCGTCCCTTCAAAAAACAAGGGCGTACAGGTGGCACCGATGATGCGAGCATGGCGGAGACGGTGTCTGAGAGAGTCTCTCAAAGTGCGTCCGAGGCTGTCCCTCAGGCAGCAGCGCCTGGCAACTCCAGCCATTCTGTCGTTCCGCTGTCGGCACCCGTACTGCGTCCTGAAGTGAATGAAGCGCAGACTGCCAAGGCAGCAGAACATGCTCAGCCCGGCATGGTCCTTAGTCACCCCGCCACCGCACTGAACCATGCGTCTGCCAGTGGCTTTGAACCATCTGTGAATGCCACACATGCGGCGCCGCAGTCGCCCACAGCGCAGGACATTATTCAGTCGTACCAGTCATAGTAGCATGTTTCATACTATCATATACATGCATGATTCATTCGGCCTACGATATTTCATTATCATCGAAAGGATCATGGTCTTCCAGAACGTGCGTCGTCGCTGGTGGTGCGTAAAGCCGTGGTGGTGGTGGTTGCTGCGAAGGCCGCGAAGGAGCATGCTCGGGCACGTCAAAAGACTCCATCGCTACCACATCGTTGTTTGTGGAAAGGCCCTGTTCGATGTTCGAGTAAGAGAAGAGGTTTTGTGGCTCTTTTGGGCGCTCGCCTGACAGACCGTAGCGGCCGCCATAGCCGACATAGGTATCGATAAGAATGTTGAACCACAGAAACAATATAAATGCCACAGAAAAATCAATGAGACCCCACGTCACGTAGTCAATGCCCTTTGCATCAGCCCAGCGCATTTCCTCATCTGTAGCGCTCATGAACATAATACCTCCAGCGACAAGGAGGAAGGGAGGCAGATACTGAAACACGCTCACTGGGAACCATGCACCAGGTACGGTGGCACGATCCACGGTGCCGCTCGGAGCATCATGGAGCACGAAACAAATCTCGATGATGCGGCAGACGCCACCGGCCATAAGCGCATAGCCGAACAAGGCGTGGATGTGGGTGGATATAGCTACCGCCTGCTTGTGTCCGCTCATGGCCCAGCCGGTGAGCATGATGATGACCGCCGGTAAGATGGAGCGCTGGCCCTTTCGACTCAACCATACGCCAGCGGCACCACCAGCCCACCACACGACGCCCATAAGTGTATGCTGCAGGTCCTTGTGTGTCCATGGTCCGCCCTGGTGCTCGGTAAACGTATTGATCATGCCCCATATGAAAATCACCCACGAGTCAAGGTACTCTTGTGCCCAGCCGCGGCGCCGGAGCCACTCGACAGCGCACTTCATCATAATTAGCAAGATGACAGAGTAGGCAGTGAAGGCTGAACCCATAATGTAGTGCGCGAGGCATTGATTCAAGTGTCCGCCCTCACACCACGATTGCAGTGTTGCGATGCCAAATACCATTTGCGCCCATCCGACGACGGGGAATGCGCGTCCTAGCACACCATGGATGGCGAGGACCACAGGCCGAATATACCGTTCTCTTGACCATGCCAGGTGCAAGCGAAGGTACACGCCACACGCCGCCTGGGCTAGAAGAAGAAAGAAGAGCACACCTGCAAAGGTGCCGTGGACCGTATGCTTAAACTGGCGACCACCATGGTGCTGCCCGAAGAGGAAGCCAGTGAGCGAGATGGCTACGGCCGCGATAGACAGAGGCACGTGAAACCTATGCCGTACGAGACCCAGCACCATGGCCAGCGGAAACAAAACAGCCCACGCTCCTGCCTCCATCGCGACATGGAGCCACAGCCACCCATCCACGGGCTCGCTTGCCTGTTGCTTTGTCGGAACATGTGCATGATTCCCATGCGCCGCAGCTTGGGCGATCACACTAGCCCAGCACAACAATGTCCCTCGCATAACCCACGTCGCTGGTTGACAACCGTCGTTGGGGTGGAGGTTGTAGATTCCTACGCGGTCTATGGTCGCGCCGCCGACTCGGTGGCATGGGCGATGGGACCAGGAGCACTGCCTGAGCTAAGCGCACGCGAGGGTGGTATCGGGGTGTTCATGCGACGCGAAAGAAGCCATGAGGGCACCCATCCACGGTAGGGCGGCACACTTTCGGCGATGCAGTACGACCAGGAATGATAACGCTTAAATACACGGACGCGCTGGCCTGCAGAGAAAGAATGTTCTTGAGCGGGAACATCTGTGAGTAAAGTAGCAGTGGAGCCACCCATTGGCACGTAGAGCAGTGGAAGAGGCGCATACATCATGATCTGCTGCCATGTATCTTGAGAGTCAGGCATCTGATAACACGATTGCGACTGCAGTATCGTTGCCATCGGCTGTATGATTTCCAAGAGACAGCCCGTCGGAGCCCAGCCCGTCCATACCTCGATCGAAGGTCGAGCTCGGTCCAAGACGTATACATCACCGTGCCCATCGGCCGCGGAGTCGCGCCGAAGAGCCCACCAGCCTTGGCTCTTGGACAATACAATAAAGGTATCACCCAATTGAAAATCAAATTCGTCGTCGCGCTCCGACACGTACGGGTAAATGGCAACCGCGTATGAAATGTGCTTGAATGCCAAGTCCGCAGCGGGGCCTCTTGTGTGTGCATGGCTATGTGCCTCTGCACCGCCTGGCCATGTCAAAAGATGACGTGTCGAAATGAGTCGAGCGTCTTTCGCTACAGGCAAGCCTGGCGCTGCCGCCCGTTGCCGGAGGGCTTGGTGCTTCATTTTCATACCGAGCTGCTTCTGCTGCTGCCTATCATGGAATTTTCGATAGGCCACTTGTACGGGCGACTCGATGTCAGCCACGTATCGCGCCATCAACGAGGCATCGGGAGATTTTTCTTGCATGGTCTGAATGATCCGCAGCGGTTTTTCATCGTAGGCAATGCAATATTCTGTGGCAGAAGACGTTGCGAACAACACGACATTATGCCAGTCTTCATGCACGCCATACAGGTGCAGTGCCAAGGGCAACAGAGTACTGCATGGATCATTCGGCGAGACGGGATGGAAGCGCTGCTGTGCCTTATTCGGTGCTCGCTCTATGCCTCGTTGACGGAGCAATGCGCCGATAGCCTCGAGTACAGGCGCCAATATGCGATCATCTTGAGCCGATTCACTCCATGGTAGCGGCGCTGTGGCCTGCACAGCGCGCGCCTGGCCGTCATGGTCGTCCTGGGCCTCCATGGATGTTGAGGCGGCATGAGTCAGTGGTGGCTGAGACTGCTGCACACGGACTGTGTGGGGCATGCCGAGCGTCTTCGAAATGACGGCGATCTGTTCGTGCAGCTGCATCAGCGCCGTATCGAGGTACGACACATGCGATTCGAGTGTGTAGATTCGCTCGTCACGCTCACGCAAGAGCTGCGTCATGTCTTGATACGTGCGGGGCTCAAGTTCCTGGGGCACCCAGTCGCCTGGCTCAAATGGAATATTGTGCGCGATTTTCATCTGGTATATAGCATCTAAGAGCGACACACGGTGTCCAATCGATGCGACGCCAATATCCTTGAGCGCGGCCTCGTCCATCAATACAAGAGCCTCGCCGTCGATCCGATTCGACTCAAATGCCTCCGTATAGCATGCCATGTCCATGCTCTGCAGCCAGACACTCACATCGCCCAGGGTCCACTGGCGCACATCACTCTCCATGTCGATAACCCCCTCCCGACTGGAAGGGGACGACGCACAGGCAAAAATCGAGCTCCGAGCTTGGGGGCCACGCCGCGGCGCATGTGGAGATGCGCGGGCTGTGCTTCTGTCGTGCCCTAGTTGGGCGCCGCGCGCGCGAGTCGCCTGGGAAGCAGTGGAGCATGCATGCCATTGGGTCTGCTGTGCTAAACCCACAGTCGCTGCAGCCAACACACATTTTCACACACCCTTCTCCATTCCACCTGGACTCTATGCCTGACGACGCTGCGCAACATGCCAGCGTAGGGAACCAGGGGGCATCTGCTCGACTGGATGCGATCGCCAAGCTTCGTCGCGCGGCATCGCAGCGTGAAGTGAGGCAGGCCAAGCCCTCGTCCACGACCGCTGCGGCGGCGACCACGCTTGCTGGGACGGCGGATTCTGTATCGTCCAACGCTGAGACGCGGTTAGTGGAGCGCAATGCGTTACAGACAGACGGCCAGTTTCCTTTGCTGTCGCTGGAACAGTTGCGTCAGCGCCTCGTACAAGAGCGGAAACCCACGGGCATGTCTCGTTCGGCCAGCACGAGTGCAGCCTCTCAGGTCGCTCGGGCATACACAATGCAAAAGCTTTTGGGCGCTAGCACACCTATTTCGTACAATGACATGTTTGCGTTCGTCAGGAATGCGAGTCAGATGCGAGATGCGCCCTCTTTCTCCAAGGATCGGTCCTTGCAGGACCGGGCCATCGAGACGCCTCGCCGTACGACACTGATACGCAGCGTATCAGCTCGCGATCATTCGCGGGCTCACGCATACAAACGGGCTGCGCGTGCTCCCATGCCTTCGCCCTCCTCGGCACAAGCTGCGAGTTCGCCGACGTGGGACGACCGAAGCTCCGTGGCACACGATTCTAGCAGCACATCAAGCTGGCGCCTGTCGCTCTACGACTACGACAGCACGAGTCCTGCGGTGTCGCAGTCGAGTGCTTTGGTACCTGTCTCCTCTACACCTAGCATACCCTCGACGGCCAGTGTATCGGCCGTGCCGCCCATCAGTACGGCTGAGGCACCGTCCCATGTTCCTGCTAAGCCACCACAGTCTGAACCCCGGGAACCTGAAAAAAGCGCCCTCTCTTTCATGACACGCAACCGCTCGCACAGCTCCTCGTCGGCTACAGTTACGCGCGTCACTGCACACACGCCCCACGTGGATACCCAGCTGCCCCGCAGTGTGAAAAACTCGTCCGACATCCCACGCGAGACGGTGCCTGAGAGTCTAACGCCCAAGACATCTGCTCCGCCCTACCCATCCTCCATGTCTGTGTCTTTCAGTCATGAGCCGGCGCCTGCATCGGCGCCCGTTTTTATGATGGCTGGTCCTTCGGACGACGCGCAAAAGCCCCTACCACGCCTTCCCTCTGCCGTGTCACAAATGCTCGAAGAGTCTTTGGGATTGGGGCACCCAAGCTCTTCACCCTCCCTTGATGCTGCACACGAGGCTGAAGCGTCTAGCCATGTGCGCGCAAACGGCACGAGCGCAGCGACGACAGACACAAAGAAGGACTCCAAAGTGGCACGCATCTTTGGCTCTATTCGACGCAAGTCGTCGCGACGGGGCCTCGGTTCCCTGCGTCGACCCTCGAAAGCCTCAAATGACTCGGCCTCGACGTCATCGCCTGGGGCGTCGCAGACGCCGATGGCCTCGGTCATTTTACAAAAGGAGGTACAAGATGCGTGGCTTCATGACACGGTTATTACGATACCCACGACGCCAGCCGCTCTTATGCGCTGGAACCAAAAGTTACCGCGGCCTGTCCGACACGTTCTGGCACCTTTCCCTGCGCAGGTCCCCTTGGAGGTGGCGTTGGATCCTCCGCGTCGACTTGTGCGTATTCTCCCGCTTCTCCAGTCGGCTGGTGATGAATATGTCAAGCTTCGCTATCTCTTCCTTTTTCAGGACACGGCCGTGTTGGCCAAGCCCATGATGGCGCCTATGCAAGGCGAGTCGCTTTCTGACCTGATCATCCGAAAACTAGGGTGTGCACCTGATTTGAGTGAGTCCTGCACGCCTCTTTCTGTGCTTGATCTGCACGAACTCTACGTGGATGATAGTAGGCAAAGTAAGCTGTCGGAACTAGCCGTGCTTGTCCAGCGGCGCGAGGCTCAGCTGTATGCGCATCCTTTCGAGACGTTGCACGTGCTGCGGATGGAGGCGCAGCTGCCGGGCTCTGAAGCGTATGCACACGCTCAATTGCTTTACGCAGGCGCATCCCTGGATAGGATGGCCGTGGCTCAGTATTTGTATGCGCACCGCGACGTGATGAAGCACTACGTTACGATGCACTGCGTCACCGGTGCACCCATCGAGCTGGCACTGCGTTCCCTGCTTTCGAGTGTGCCGTGGCCGCAGGATTTTGGCACATTTGAGGCTTTGCTGTCCGCCTTTGCGGCGCACTGGCACATGGCCAATGCTTCCGAATACCGAATGACGGCCGAATGCGTAGCGGACTTGACCATGGCTATACTAGGCCTCAACGATGCTTTGCACGGCGCTACGGGCCTCTTTCCATACCCCCCACATGCTATTACGCTCGAAGAGTTTGTGAAGCTCTTTCGTGCACGCGACACACAGCATATGGTGAGCGACCGCATGCTGAGCGACGCGTACGTTGCGATCAAAACGTCACCTCTTACACCCGCTGTGCCGAGTCATGCTTGGCGCGTTGTGTCGTATGATGCGCGCGCGCTGAGTGAGCCACTGCGCCCTGGCTTACCAAGCCTGCGAGTACGCGTCTCGCTGGACCAGCCCGATCCAGATGTGCGCATTTGCCTGGTGGGACGCGGTCTGTACATGGACCCACCGGTGCTGACATTCACACATGCCGCACACTCTGAATTTACCGTGCTGGCTACGGCGCCTGGCACGTATGATTTGCTGTTTCTGCGTACAGGACGGCATGCGCCCATGTATGTCAGTGGTCGTCATCACGGCACGCAGCGCGCGCTGCCTCTGCACCTCACGCTGTCCTGTGAGGATGCGACTTCCCCGACGCCTGGACGCCGGACCGTGTCGCTCGTGCATGTAGCGCCGGGAGCGCCGCGCCACGCATTGACCTTCTGCATGACGCATCAAGCTATGGCCGAGCAAGTCCTTCGGTGCCTGCGTACTCAAGTCGAACAGGCCCACGAGGAGGCACGGCACCAGTCGCAGACCGAGCGCGACGTGCACGCACTGAGTCAGCTTGTGCTCGAGTCAGCTCTCCTTTCCCTGCCGGCGTCCGATGACACCCACAGGCTTGGTCGCAGTGGCACGATGACAGGTGCGAGTATTGTGCGTACCGCACGCGAAAATAGCTTGCTGTCTCATGTGCTATGCATGAGAGACCGGCAAATTGTCACATAGCTCAAAAGACCCTGCTGATGGCCATTCTCGCAGGACGCCTTGTGCCACCCAGAACCGCAGCGCCTCAAGTGCCATCGCCGCGTGCTGCAATTCCAGCGCTTGTGCCAGGTCCTCCGCTGTCACGACACCCGGCGTCTCGTTATCCGTCATGATCTCCAAGACCGCAAGCTGAAGCGGCGAGACACGCATCGATAAGCATTCGTTGTTCCGCAGCTCGATGTCGACGTCGACGGTCCCTAGATGCGGTAGCCATCGCACACACTTGGTAGGATTCTGCCTCGTATAAAACGCCGAGAACTGTTGCAGGGACTGGGCCAGTCGAGTCGGCCATGTCCATGTCCGCGTGTCGAGATCGGGCCAAAACTGCCGCGACACGACCATCGGATGCATATACGCAGCCACGTTCTCCTGTGTGTGGAAGGCGGTATCCAAGACACGCGACGCAGCCACATCGGCGAGCATGACGTCACAATGGTGCAAACTTTGCTCACCCAGGCGTCGCTTGAAGATCGCAATGTTGTGTTGTACTCGCGAAGTATCGTAGTCCACGGTTCGGACGAGACGCTGAGCCGTGTGCTGCTCCAGTGCATGCAGAAATCCTTCGCGGTCGTGAAAAATTTGGGCGAGTAAACCCACCACGTCATTGGATCGCATCAAGCGGAAAGCCGGCCCGGCATCCACAGGCCTCGGGGCCCATGTTGGGTCGACCCAGTGCTCAAGACGTGTATATTGCTCATCCTCTGCGTCCATATCCCATGCACTCGAGGGTGCATCATTTTCCGGCTGCAATTGTACAAGCTCAGACCGGAGAAGCTCAAATTCCGCATCATCACCAAGTAGCGCATGCACAATCACCCGAATCGTGTCATGTCGTGTCCGCAAGTAGTGCTGGACCGGCGGCAAGACGCGAGATAGTACCACGCCAGACGTGTCCACCATGCGCAGCGCAAATACGATGTTTATATAGTAAGCCAGAATCGCATGTGTATCCATATCTGGGTGCAAAAGACGCGTCTGAAGAGCCTGTGTAAATGACTGAGCCAATTCGATGCGTTCGTCCGTCTTGGTTAACCACATCACCATATCCTCCATGGCAGCGCGGCTCTGTGGAAACATACCAACGAGCGCGTACAACTGCGTTAAACGGTGCCTACCCACCATCTTGGCCAGCGAATACTCTAGTCGGAGATACAGCGATTCATGATCCTCATCGAGTACTGGGGTATCATCGTACATCATGGACACACTAATATCCCAAGCATTATAGAGCGTAGGTGACATTGACACAGGCTCTTTGGGCCGGGCATTCAGCAGGGACGAGAGAGCCGGCATTAGTTCGTCACACAGGAGCGCATGGAGCGCTGGGTATACGGCTTCTTGCAGCGAGTCTGGGCGTGTCACGGCTTGCTGCGTCGCATGCTCAAGAATGTGCGAGGCCGTTTCGGTTAAGGCACTTTGGACAACGGCATCCAGACCCAGGATCCTAAGTTGAGTACATACCTGGGCGCACGTCGCATCCGGCACAATGTTGGTAGACTCCCCGACATGTAAAGCACTTTGGAAATAGTTTTCAATCACCGTATGCATGCCTGGCTGCATTGCAGCAGACATTACCGTCTTACAATGCGAAAATAAGATAGCGGTACATGTGTCATGCGGTAAAATGCCTGCCTCGAGCGCCAATGTTTGCCGGCTCACGATCCATTCAAAGCAAGTGTCGACAGCAAGTGGAAGATTGACTGAGGCATGCTCATCAGATACCAATGGTGCAAGTACCTTCATACACAAGTGGTGGAATGCATTCATGTATGCGTCAATAAACCATGCGGCCAAACGCTCATGACTGTGCCGCACGGAAGCCAAAGCTTCTCGCACGGCAGACTGATCACGTTCTGACGCAGTCCACGGTTCGCGTGGATCAAAGGCCTTTATTATAGTGGTCCAAATGGATGCCTGCTTTGCACTTTCCCCTCCATTGATTGTTCTACTACAGACATGTAGCGCCTCCTCCCACGCTGCATCCATGGCACGTTCGCCAAAAGGGACGTCAGTGTACTGTGTGCATTTCTTGGTGCATATGATGACTAAACCTCGACACTCGACGCGTCCTTGTGTATGCTCGCGTATTTCAATGCTGCGAACGGCCTGCTTCCTATTCTCTGTGTATGAGGGCGCCCATCACGCTTAGATATGTTCTCGCCTCTTTCTTGTGCTTTATCTACTTTGTGTACGCAATTTGGAATTGCGTCCGCATGGTAGAAGTGTACAAGCTGGGGAAGATTCCTTGGTATGTCCCAGCATGTGCTGGATGCATTTCATTTTTGGGCTTGTTGAGTATGTCGCTGCCAAATAAAGAAAAAGACTGGATCAACTCTGTGTATGCATTGCAAAGTCTTGGCTTCTTGTTATCCATTGAGCTCGTTGACAAGATGATAGACGATTGGTTCGTTCACACACGCATGACGGCCACCAAGCCCACCAGGCTGAAAAAATTGCTGACACTGATTCTTGCCTGCACACTAGTCGCGATCTATGTGAATCCAAGAAGCATCATCATACCGATTGTACTGTGTTTGAGTTCATTTTACTGCAGTGAGCGTCTGTCAGGGAGATTTGGCAACTTGATAAACTCTATGGAGTCACGCGATTTTAGATCGCGCAGCAACGCATCTTCTTATGCAGTTCGAGATGCTCTAGAGACTGTGGCGCGCATACTAGCCAACTTCACGACCTTGCTCGGTGCATCCACAGGTGCTTTTATGGCCGTGCATGTACTAGCACTGTACATGCCCAAGCTTGTGGATCTCGACTTTCAATATTTGGGTTTCTTCCTGTCCAACTTAATGGGTCCCATTCCTATCGCACATGTCCTGAGCCTTTCGTCTACCCTTGGACACTTGGAGTCGCTGAGGAATTACGCTTGAGTGGCATTTGCTTATATAAGATTGCTGTGTTGCTCGAAGGCCCGCGTTTTCCACTTGAGGCGTCTTACCGACTCGCGTTATGAAATTGCTTGTCACGGGCGCCTCTGGCCTGTTGGGGCGCGCGGTGATGCGAGAATGCACAAGAGCCGGTCACGAAGTAATAGGCTTGGCTTTTTCTCGTGTATCTGGTGCTCTCGTCAAACTCAACCTTACTGATGCAGAGGCCATCCACGGTCTTATACAGCGTGAACGACCCGATGTTGTTATCAATCTGGCTGCCGAAAGACGCCCAGATGTGGTGGAGCGTGATCCGGTGGCAGTAAGAAAACTGAACGTCGATGCACCGGCTATTCTGGCCCAAGCATGTGCCACTTTGAACCCGCCTGCTTACCTACTCAATATCTCTACGGACTATGTATTTGATGGGCAAAATCCACCTTACTTTGTCGATTCGCCTACGCATCCATTGAATGCATATGGAATGAGTAAGCGGGAAGGTGAAATCGCGGTACTGGATGCCGCATTGCCAGGCTATGCTACGAACCTTCGACTGCCGGTTCTTTATGGCGAAACATTGTATAATGAGGAGTCAGCTGTCAATGTGCTGCTGAACTCTATTCGATCGAATGGTAAGCGAATCAAGATGGACGCTCATGCCGTGCGATATCCCACCAACGTCTCGGACGTAGCACACGTGATTGAACAGTTGGCGTCTCTGTACAAGAAGCAGCTTCATTCATCTGGCATGCCCGAAACGCTACACTTCTCTGCTCCAGAGGCTATGACAAAGTATGACATGTGCCTTGTACTCAGTCGGCTGTGGAACCTCGTTTGCAAAGAGGAAGTGTCTTCGGTGCAGCATCTCGATCCTCAATACGAGGCTGATCCTAATGCTGGTACTAAACGCCCTGGTCATTGTAAGCTGGACATATCGGCCACAAAGGAGCTAGGTATTGATACAAGCTGTGTCCCATTTGATGAATGGTGGCGCAACTACTTGGAGCGCTGTGATCGCCCAGCTCCTTTGCATGGTGAATCCAAGCTTGGTAATGATTTTTCGTCTACGATGGAGGCAGCCCTTCCTGAAGAGGATGCTGAAATACAAGGTGCGAGTGAATTGTCTTCTAACGTGAAGAAATCTGATGCAAGTGAAGTTTCTCGTGAATCTGCTTATGAAACGGGGACCTGCTCTAAAGGAGGAACAGAGACTGCCCTGCCTATTTCTGATGAAGAAGAGCGGTATGGAACTCGGACGCCGAATGAACACGAAAACGACGTGCAGGAACAACCAAAAGTGGAATTCTGTGTACGTGTGGGAGATCCACAACGAGTGGGAGATCCGATGACTGCGCATGTTGTGTATACTGTACGCGTGCAAACAAATGCGCCCTGGCTCTCTCGTCCAGAATATTCTGTGCTTCGACGGTACAATGATTTTCGATGGCTTCATGCGGCCATGGTGCACAATCATCCAGGTGTGGTTGTACCACCTATTCCCGAAAAGGTCAAAGTCGGCCGGTTTGCACCCGAATTAGTTGAGTTTCGTCGTCGGTTTTTGGAACGCGCACTGCTAAAAATGCTCCAACATCCTATTCTTCAACAAGATGATGATCTAGCCTTGTTTTTGGAGAGCGGAAATCTTACTGCCGATATACACCAGCGTGATCTTCGTAAAGGTCCTGTTGTAACCCCGGAATATAAGACGTACTTTGGTTGGAGCCATGCATTTCATCAGTACCGTTTTCAAGAGCCTGATGACTGGTTTATCTCGCAATTAAACTATTTGTCCCAATTTGAAACACGCATGAGTGAAATTTGTGACGCTTTGACTAACCTCTCCCACAAACGAGCAGAGCTAGCCGATGCGTACTTACAACTGTACCACAGTCTTGTGGCGTTGTCAAGCAGTGGCATGTCGCGTAGTGTCTCAACGTGCTTTGCCATCTTGGGTGATATGAAAAAGCGCTCTGCCCAAGCATGCACTCAACTTGCTGATCACGAAGCAAATGTATTTGGGCTCGCTCTTTATGAGTATGAACGCCTTGTCGGAAGTATCCGCAAAGCTTTTCAATCTCGTGAAGAAGTATGGCAGGCATGGCAGTGCGCTGAAGATGAGCTATCTCGCGTTCGATCGAAGTATGCGAAGTCGAATGAAACACACATTGATACCCAGAACCACGCATTGACTCATACACAACTTGCATATGCGGCTCTTAGTACACGCTTCGAGGAGGTAACGCGGCTTTGTAAATTGGAAGTGGAGCGCTTCGAGTGCGGCAAGGCGCAAGAAATCCGTAAGGCATTTGAAGAATATGTCCGTGTGTTCTCTACGATCCAACGTGATATTCTGGATGAATGGGAACACTGTGGATCCATTGTACAGCGTATAATAACAAAGAACCAAAACAAGGTATGTATATTAAAGCATGGTATATGGGCAACGCATTGCGTCCAAAAGATTTTCTCGTCGCTTTTGCGACTTTCGCACATGTTAGACTGCCGATCTGCATGACGGAGCTTTTTTTTTTAATGATGGGCCATGCAGGGCGCACATATCATGTATTAGCGTGTAAAGCGCAAGCTAACAAAGCAGGCTACAGAAAAAGCAACAACTCACTAGTCTCTGCTCGAAGTAGCATTGTCATCCGCCACTGGTCGTATCGCCACCAATGTATCATTGGCTAAGCGACACAGAATATCGTTCCGCAAAGACGTCTCGACCAACACGTCTTCGATACTTGTGGCAGCCTGCATTAATTTTATCGCAGATTGAGCATAGCGGTCTTCCATGTTTGCTGCAGAGTCGTTTTGCGCCTGGATGTCATCAGTCAACGAGGCAAAGGGAAATCCGAACATGGCGTCTCTTTCACTTGGCTGTTTGGATGAAGCAACAGCGCCGCCATATGTATAGCCTGGACACCCATAACCGTCACGTCTCAGAATGATAGACGAAATACGAATAACGTAACGCAGTATTAGCACCGAAAGAAACGCAATACCACAGGGCAACGGTGGCTGTCCGGCCAAGGCTGTAGGTATCGATGGCGTACGTTCCACGTCGAACGTAATTACACCAGGGCGCTCGTGTGTGCCCAAAGCAGGTGGGGCAGATGGGGCATATATGATATTTTGTTCATGTACGGGTGGCAAGTGGGTACGCACATGCAAATGCAGCTCGGCACGCTGAGACGCTTCGTCATTCGACAAAGCGGCAAAAGAACATCCTTGGCATCGACACAAGCCATCAGAAGAATGAGTCACATGTGACACCAAGTGTTCTCGCACATTGGCCCAAGTATGTGCCTGTGGCGTTGGACACCCAACCCATGGACATGATGGCCCGGCCAAACTCTCACGGATCCGTGGAGCTATGCCACGAATGACAAAGCGCGACTGAGCACCGGCGACACCAGAAATGACCATTGCAGCAGCACCAGGGAATGTTTGTGAAACATTACGAATCAGGTTGGCAGCTGGCTGCAGAGGCGCACCTCCTGCGTTAGCAATAGGTGTGAATTGGTCGCGATAAGCAATCCAAAAGTCCATCTGTGTGACTTCACCTTGTGCATCGTATTCGAACAACGTCTTCATCCATTGGGTGCCCCGCTCAGGTTCAGGCAATGTCTCAATTTGGGAGCGAATATCTGATGGAAGCACTTTCCATCGCTGCCGCTCCATGGGAGACATTTTTTCACGTCGTTCCCATTCGCGATTTTGGCGAATTCTTTGAGTGTTAGGCACAAGGCTTGCCCACCATGCGTGCTGATTTGAAATCATAGGCGAATCGCGTTCCCACACCGATTTCCCCAGAGACAAGTTCCGCGCCAGGAAGTGGATAATAGCGTGCGTTGGCACATTATCCAAGCCTAGCATGAGTGCATTATCATCAATGGTCAAAAGCTGGTACAACAGGTCTAACACAGCTTCCAGCAGCTCGGGATCTTGTGTGAGGGGAAGCAGCAAGAGACATCGCTTGATGAGACCCAGTGACGTGGGATGTAGAGCCATGTCCACTTCGACAAGCACTTGGGAATTCTGTGCATTGGAGGCAAACGCACGAATGCATCGCAATGATCCGAGCAAGAGAGCCCGGTCCTGAGTTGTGTTAATCCAGTCATACAAGATTACGAAAAGCCGGTCTTCCACGAAATGAGGAGTCGTATCCTTTTCAGCATTAAGAACAAAACGACGTCGTATCCAATCGCTTAAAGTCAGATGCGGTGCAAGATTTTCGAGTATGTCGAGCAAATTTATGCGAATATCGGCGCATTGTTCCATCGCCACACCTTTAGTATCTAGTACAAGGGCACCATACAGGTGGTTGAGAAAGTGCGGTACTTGTGCGATCGATGGGAGATTACTTTGACTAAGTGCCAAGTTACGCAATATAAGCACAGATTCCAGAGTGCGACGCAAAAGAGCTGCATCGCGAATATATTTGAATGGCTGAAATGGCTCAGTAGCTGCAACGGGAGAAGGTGGTTTATGTGTCAACTTTACACTGGCCATAGCAATACCCGCGAAGCCCCCATTGTCATCCCCGCCTATTCCTTGATCGACAATGAGTCCATTCAGGTTTTGTGGACACTGCATCACGTCCCACTCCGAACGAGATGCACCATGCGTCGCAAGGAACAAGCGCCGCAAAAAATCAGCTAGTGCTTCCGCAAGGCCAGGATAATTCGCCAAAATTAGTTTATCTGACGCTTCGCTCGTGTACATAGCTAACTTTCGCAGGGCCCAGTCTACTTGCGATGGAATCCCTGAGCGCAATGATAAGCACAACCGGTTCATGGGCCCTGGTTCCAGGCAAGCATCTGAGATAGCATTCAGTGAAGCTGGCTGACCTGCACGCGTCGCGAGCATCTGTGAGCGCAACACGTCATAGGAAGTAGCCATGTTATCAATATTCGAACAGGTCAGAACGATATCTGCCCGTGTCAAGCTATTCGTCGTCCACGGCCGTTGTTTCCAGTGTCGCCTGTTGCGAACGCGATGCCTACCACAAGGGCCACGTGGTCTTCCTAACAACTCCACAACTACACGATACCTGACTCGCTACGCGTCGTGAGGGGCATACTGATAGACCGGCGCTCGAGAACACCTTTGAGTTCATGCACCATGACCTGAGGCTGAAAAATGTCTTTATTCACGTTAATGGCCGCAGTTCTCTGATTTTTTAATCGAATTCGCTCGGCACGGGTTATTTGTGACTTTGGAGGTAGGGCGGGCACAGACGACGTGTCACCTTCATACACTTCCTCTTGCCCCAGGGGCGTAGGCAGATGTGAAGGCGAAGTGGAATCAAGAAGTAGATCATGAAGCATTTGAGGAACTTGCGCACCACTAAGGTATTCGACATTTTCATGCAGCGCCGAGGGAGACGATGGTAAACTGCCCTCTTCTTCTTCGTCTTCAATGAACGAAGACGATTCAGAAGATGAAGATATTGTATTGGTATTATATGGTGAATCTTTCAAGGCCGTTCCATAAATAATATTTTGACCCGCTTCCCAATCAGATGACAGCGATAGTAAGTCTTCACGCACGCTGTCAAAGATGGACCTCATCATATCTTTATTTTCAGTGCATGGAAGACTCTCGTTTTGAACGCCATGCAATGTTGGTGTTGGTAGATGCAGTTCTTCACAGCATACATGTAGTTTGCACTGAATCGCCCGTAGTGTACGTCCCATTTCCGACAAGTAATCACTCAAGCCAGCATAGCTTTGAAGAGCAGGTGCAGTGGAAGACGCTTCAGAGTTCGGCTCCTCGATATGCAAATGTTTTTGCACCTGTTTTCCCATATATGACGTCATTTGCCAAAAGAGGTTAGTTAATGCAGAAAGCACTTCATCAAGTACTTCTCTCCGCCAGAACGTATCGAGCGTTTCGCATGTTGAGTCAATATGAATGCGATCCCAGTCCAAACCTAGAAGAGCGTACAGTAGTGACTGACGCGCGGAATGCATACTTTCAAAGTGTGAGCGGACCGATAAAAGAGATAAGCGATCATATCGTTCAGATCCTTGCTGTGAGAATTCTGGGGATGGTGATCCAGTAAACCTGTTGTTCTTGAGCAGTGATGGCGAAGAAACTGTGCTTGAACATTGCTGACGATTGGAATCATTAAGTAAGTTTTTGCGCTTCGGTTGGCGTGCCGGCGTGTCATACACAGGCGAAGAGAATGAGCTTGGTATAGGAGAAGACATGACTGTCGTCACATCCTTCATGGGATTTTGCCGCACAGTGGCAAGTCCTCGCGAAAGAGGTACATCACCAAGTTCAATGTGCTTTTCTAATCGATGCAGCGCAGCATTGCAATGATAAGCGACTTCTTCCAATGCATCGACCATGTCCTTTCTAAGAGCTAAAAGTCGCAATGGAAACCTGAAGCGCTGATTGTATTCCATATTTGTACCAGATTGAAAACTGGCGGCTGCCTCCAACCTAGATATGGGCGCCAATGGAGACGATAATTTGTATCCTCGTGACACCAGTTCAACCTCTTGTATGGCTGCGAGTGCGTCATTAATACTGTAATCCATTGCCTGTGCAGCCTTAACAAATTCTTGCATTTGATGTAGTATATTTACTTGCAAATAAATACGTTCATCGACTACCCAAACAGGGTTCGGTACATTGAGCGCAAGGAATGGCAGATGGTGAGCGGGAGGCGCCGAAACCACGCAGGATATCACTTGAGGTGACCACGAAAGTACGTCAGATGCACCCAAAAAAGTAACTAGAGCATCAAATCCAATAGAAAGCAAAATACAGTAAGAAAGTGGGAGGCTTGCATGGAAATACGTAGCCAACATCAAAATGATGACAACCATTGGCATGACAGACAAAGATCCGACAATCCGGACAGATACTTCATGACATGCTGGTGGAATCTGGGTAAAATATATTTTTTCAACAGAGGGTATCCAGTCTTTCGGTTGAGGCAAAGCTTCACGTCGACGCTCGTACATAGAAATGGACAACGTTGAGCCAAGCAGGTAGGATGACACGATCGTGTATTTAAGTTTCTCAGCAAATTCTTCCACACCTTCATCAGGCTCATATGCTGCTGTTTCTGCTTCAAGAATTGCCTCTGATATAGATGCTTCACGAGGCAACACACTTGAGCAAAGGCGATGCCAAGCTTGTGTCCAACTTTTTTTGATTATGGGTGTTGCATTAGGACTCGTCGAAGATGAGTTCACACCGAGTGTTGCTGAAAATGTAAGGCATGCACTAATTACATACAATCAAAGTAAGAAGCAATGGGTCCATCCTGTAACACAGGCTCAGCCATTCGTTGCACCTAGGAACAGGGCAAGCCTAGAAGCTCGCACCACAAAGCAACCCCTCATGTACCTAGTCTGACATAAGCCACTTCTAGTGCTGCCTCCAGGCGGCACGGTCTAGGCGCTAAGACGCAATCCTGACGCGAGCTGATTGGCTTCGTACGAAACATCGTTTGTATGACAAGCTACATGAAGAGAAAGGGTTTAATTTCGTTGCCGAAGGCGACGCTCACGAGCAGCAGCGAGTCTTGATTGCTTTTCAGCATGGTTCACTTCATTTGCAACATTAGAGGGTTGCTGTTTGGATTTTGTAGTATCCGCCATGAGCGCATCCAAGGCACGCGAGCGTGATTGGTTCAAGTTCTGGGAAGTGTTGTCCGACTTGCGGTGCAATGACGCAGGTTCAGGGCGACGAGATGAGGCATAGCCACCCGAATTACTGCGAGCATTATTCATGCTAGAACGGATATTTTCCATGAAAGACTTTTGTTTAACGTGCGGCTTGACAGGGTGCTCAATTTTGGTGGGGAGACGAAGTAAGCGTTTCATAAACCTTGTGCGAAGAAGCAGTAACTGAGCAAGAGAAAATGTGTTTGTTGTAGACCAGTACAATAGCAGGGCAGAGGGGAAGCTAGAAATGAACCAGGCAGCCAACACGGTAACACCCCGGAGTATATACTTAACAATGCGGGCCTGCTGACTCTGATTCATTGCCGTTGTTCCAGTCTCTGCACCAGTTTCAAGAACAAGAAGTGTCATGACGGTACTAATAGCAGGAAGCGCGTAGTATGGGTCAGCCACTGTTAGGTCAGGGAACCAAGCCACACCACCGGTGGTAAGGGCAGGAAGTGGTGCTTTTGCGAGTCGATCCAAAGCAAAGTAGAAAGACAAAAAGACGGGCATTTGGACAAGCGGCAAGAGAAGAGACTTGAACGGCGAGCAATTATTATCCGAAAGCAGCTTACGAACTTTCATGGCGGCGCTTTGCATTTCTTGTTGGTTGCCAGTGGACTTGGCATACTCCATGTCCTTAATCATATCCTGCATTTGAGGCTGTATGTTCGACAATCGGATCGAGTTGCCCTGAACGTACACAATGAGAGGTGCAATGGCAAGGCGAATGCCGCATGTAACAGCAATAATCGTTGCCCACCATGGAAGATCCGTATAATACTGTACTGCATCAAGAAGTTGTTGTAGCAGTCCAGAGGGTGAATAGCCTCCAAGACCAAGCGCCTTCAGCTCCGTTGACGCTGTTTCAGCTGCTTGGGAAATGGCCTCACTTTCATGTCCGACAGCTGAACTAATGGCGCTTTCCGCATGGGCAATACGGTCATGAATCGAAAGACCCACATCAGTCAGGTTCTCTTGGACATCATGACTTGCATTTTTCACACTCGATGCGAGTGCTTCACCATGTTCAAAGATAGCCTTTCGAGCATCTTCGTTCGTAGTTTTAGCTCCCCACAGGGAAAAAGCACGCGAAGATGTGCCGATTACTGTCATAGAAGCACAAAAACGTGGCACAGTTGCGGTTGTTGCACGACCATGGGAGAACATAGTGAGTCCTTGCCGCACAGTGACCCTGTACATCATATTACTCAAACGATGCATCGCCATAGTGTGCTGGAGGATGAAGGGAGTTCTCGGAAGAAGCCACAGAGCCTTCGCTTGCAGTCACGTGGCAGACCATCGACATGCGCGACCCCGTAGGAAGACAGAATGAGACGCCAGCCATAATAAACGACCCTTGCAGCATATACATTTTACAGGCATCTATGAGCATGGCATCCATAATACATATAATAAGAGTCCTAACATGCTGGCACAGGTATCTTCGTGGGTGATGGTTTTCTCATGGTTTCCTGAATTCGGACAGCACGGGGAGAATAAGGTTGAATGCGGTATAAATCTCCTCTCGCACCTTTGCACCAGTGAGTACAATTTTTCCGGAAACGAAAATGAGCAATACAACTTTGGGTTTCACCATGCGATATATCAAGCCGGGGAATAACTCAGGTTCATAAGAAGAATAGACACCGTGACTGTAGGCCAGACCCTCAAGACGAATAGGGAAGCGGACGTCACACGAGCCGACAATGTTTTGGATCTTAAATTCACTGAAACGAGCCTCAAATCCGAGCTTTTGGATAATACGTGCATATTTGCGACTAGCCAAGCGGCTATCATCTTCGCTTTTAGCACCTGTGATTACCATTTTTCCCGATGCAAAGATTAGTGCGGTGGTCTTGGGTTCACGAATACGCATGATGACCGCTGCAAAACGCTGTACAAAGAATTAATACTCAGACAAAACAAGCATACCTTGGGGTTGTATTCAGCATTCCGTGCGTGAAGCGCAATGGTTTTTAAATCCAATCTCGCTTCGAGGTTTACCGTGGCCACAATATTTCTGTTTAGCGTCAGCTTGTCCAATGCCTCAGGAGAGTACGTACTGTAAAGTTGGAACTATGCCATGCATGCTCGACAAAGTTTGTTCCGTAATGGATGGCGGCACGGATGGGGTATCCTTTACATCGGGTTTGCCATCTTCTTTTGAGCCATTCGAGGACGTAGAATCAATGCCCTTACTTTGGGTGGGAAGAGAAAGGGGCTTTTGTTGTGGTAGACTTTGTGGTGTGGACTTCGCCTGAGCTTGAGGGAGTTGAATAGGACCACTTGAAGACATGGATCTCAGCCCAATCACGGACGTAAGACGTTGACGCCTCCTACAGCTAAACCCACGCGGATTGGGGGATAAATTAAAATCCGGCCTCCCTTTATATATGTTTGCCACATTCCTCCCGCGAAGTCCCGCGTTGCTTCCACGTGACCTCCACTGATCGCAAAAACTGCGGCCACATCGCCCTGATGGGTCTTCTATACCCTTGCACGGTGGAAGAGAGGTTGGCCGAGGATCTCCATACAGCTTTCTGGAGAAGTTGGGCGTGAATAGATAAAGAAAAAGGCCATAAAATCCGCATGACTTTCGCAATCTTTTAAGGCTGATGGCAAATACGACGTTGCAATCAAAGTCATCGACAGAGACGCCACAGCCAGCCGCGATGAACAGGAATAACCCAGCATTCCTTAACAAGCTGCGCAGTATGGTCGATGATCCTAACACTGATGAGCTCATAAGATGGTCGCCTGCTGGTGATACGTTCCTCGTTCCAAACCATGTGCGGTTTGGTGAAGAAGTGCTGCCTCGATTTTTCAAGCACAACAACTTCTCATCATTCGTTCGACAGTTAAACATGTATGGTTTTCATAAAGTACCTCACTTGCAGCAGGGTGCTTTGAAATCGGATCAACCTTCTCAAAATGAACTTTGGGAGTTTTCAAATCAATGTTTCCATCGCGATCACCCTGATTTATTATCTAAGGTACAGCGTAAGCGGAGTGGGAAAGAGCGAGATCAGCATCATTCTAACTCTATTGATGAAACGAACCGTGTTATAAATTCTATGAGTGGTGCGTTAACGAGAGGTGATTATGATATGCTGGGGGATTCTCATGAAGTGTCCAACTTTGTTGGCTCTGTTCAAATGTCGAATTTGCTTGGCGCTATCCAGGGCATGAAAAACAATCAGCGAACACTCATTGAAGAATTATCTAAACTGCAGCATTCAAGTCAGGCTCTATGGCAGCAGAGTCTCGAAAACCGACAACAAGTTCGACGACAACAAGATACAATTAATCGTATTTTGCGTTTCCTTGCCAGTGTATTTGGTTCATCAAACGTGGGCGATATTCTTTCAAACCCCTCTGGCGCCGACTATCATAACTATGGCATGCCTCCGGATGGAAGTGCGACATCCCATGATTTCTCAGCGCAGGGCGATGCATTCTCCCAGAATGCGCCTCGAGGACCCGTGCGCCCTCAGAAGCGGGCACGACTACTCATCAGTGACACTCCTTATGCTGACCCAATGGCCGAAGACAAAGATGCCTCCAATTTAGATACCGAAGAGCTTACGCCCGTCAGCGCAGAGCAGCGATTCACAGAAGCTACAAGCGACACAGATGGTGGATCCCCTAAAATGGGCATGACACCTGCATCCCCTTCCTCTTATACACCCGATATGATATTAAATGGCAATTCCACTGACTCAGACGCTTGGAAATCAGACCAGACATTGCGTAACTTCCTACCAGATTCTAACGATAGCTCAGCCTGGTTGGCTAACATTCTGGCTAACCAAGGACAGGGCTCTAATGCTTCAAATTTGGATATGTCCCGCTTGGACCCGCAGCTTCTAAGGTCGCTACAGCATACGATAAACCAGCAACCACCACCCAATGTGCCTTCTTCCACAAAAACTAATGCACCCGGTTTGGTTAGCAGCAATACGAGAAGTGGCATGCCGACTTCTATCACACCTTATGGCTCTTTGATGGCCAACTTGCCTCCAGCCTGGCGGCAACCTATACCTCAAATGAACGAAAAAGATCATTTGGTTCCTGAAGAGCAACTCTTCCATAATGTAGAGCGTTTGAATCAAGAGGCCAAAAACAATATGGATCAAACAAACCAACTTCAGAACCAGATCCAAACATTGGTGAAGAATCTTCGCCTGGAACCAAATCAGGCGCGTAACATGATTGAAAATGAATCTTTCGATTCTAAGAACAATACTCTTTCAGATTCGCGGAACCCTGGTTGGGTGGTACCCTCATCTATCCTTGGTACGACATATCCATCTTCACCGGCAAACTTGGTGAACGGTGTCTCAGGAAGCTCCCAAAATGATTTTGATCTTGATTCTTTCCTAAATCAGTTTGTGGATCCTGTGAACCAACAAAGCCCCTCTTTTGATCAAGCAAACTCGTTCATGACCGAAGAATCGCCTGACGCGCCTGGCTCTAAGACCACTTGAGTTCTTTTTTCCAGACACTGACATCATTACGGAATATCAGTGTATCGGTAGTTATGATAGTTGTACAGGGAAATATCATAAATCGTAAAAAAAGAAAAACTAATCAACTATCGTAGGGCATTGACCAGCCTAAGTTTGTCCATAGGCATAGCTTGAGTGTTGCCTTGGACGGACCTACGAGTGGCATCCAATTTTCTTGTCGTACGAAGCGAACGCGCCCGTTCAATTGCCATGGGCGGCTTGTTCTCATCTGCTTCAGCTCGACTCGTATGGATTACAGGCACTGTCGTAGTGGGCATCCGTGAAGAGGAATACAGCGCCTGTCTCAACAGTACAGGATCTGTCACGCCCTCATATTCTGCCCGAGCATACTTTGCACGCTTAGCGGTCTTTGAATGCAAAAATTCGTTCAAGTTCGTAGCCTGTGCAGGTGACGATGACTCTAGAATAGACCGCATTCGGCGCGCCATCTTAGATACTTTAGGGAACTTGGTTTTAGATACGTCTTTAACATTTTCGAGATTAGCGGCAGAAGCCAGGGCTGAGGGCGCCTTCGCTTTAACGTGATGTGAATAATTGTGACTCGGTAAGTCATTCTGCCGATTCCCATTTGGAGACGGGATGGGCGAACACGACCTGAGCGAAGATGGCGCATTCGAGGTGAGAGTACCCGACTCATCACGGGAATCCGACACTGTTTGAAAAGTGGGTATATCCATGAGTGGTGTAGATATAGACGGAGCTGCTGAGTGAGCATGAGCATGTGGCATTGCTCGTGTATCGTGCAAAGATGTCGCTGGCCTTGGCCACGGTGAAGTTGGCCTTGGCAACGTTGGGTCCTGACATTGCAGCTCCATCGCAGAAGCGGGTCGCTCTTTTTTCGTTGCACGCGAGGCATCATCCATAGAAGAATGCTTTGATTTTGACCTCGCAGGAGCTCCGACTTCTGGCGCATCGCCCTCTGACGCATTAGGTTGATCGTTTATGGCGCTGATGAGCCAATCAAGGGCATCTTCAGACGTGTTAGCAGGGTCAGATGACTCTTTTTGAGTCGCAGAGTTTAGATTGATACCAACATCGGTGCCCTCATTTGGCATCTCGCAGATCATTTGCATGGGTAACGCATCAGGCAGGCTCGGCTGGGGACTTGCACACCTATCATAGCCACGCCCGGAGACCTTGGGTGTATTAATACTCACTGGAGATGATGGCGAATCAACAGGTGGGGCGCCCATGTCCGGAGACGCATAGCTAAAACGTGAATGTGTTGACAAGCGGCTACTGGTGCGATCCATGATAGTCTGATGCAGCATTGGACTTGATTGCCCCGTATGCAGAGGAAGCGCAGGGCTCTGTGAGTGCATAGGTGGGCTCCATATCGATGGTGACGAAGCTCCTGGAGAGCGATGAGGATATTCGGCAAGCGCAGGTGACATGGGTTTAGGTGAGTGAGCCTGATGAACCTGGATACTCTGACGCAGCAAATCCGCCAGTTCGGGAGCTTTGCCACGCGCCTTGATGCCTCGGCGCTTACAGAGGTTTACAAGCTGCTCGCGGCGTAGGCAGTACAAGGCTTCGCTCTGGATCAATGCATTGTCCAGGTCACTGTCCATCATCGTAAACACTCGTAGTTGTGATACAACCACGGATCGCTAAACAACATAGAACAACACATTAGTCTAAATTCTACATCAGAAACGAGTTCCACAGACTTGGCAGGGACGCCAATCCATATGATTTTGATTAGTCATCATGATGTGAAAGGTCATCAGCTAAAGTGCTGCAGCACAAAGGTATCTCGAACGACCCGAGCCTCGGCCACGGTGATCGCTTCTTCGACGGTACGCAAAGATGCCAGTTCATTGCGCTCCCAATCTGTGAGTAGACTGTTAGCATCCTCTCGTACATCAGTACGCTCAGATTTTCGGAGCAAAGAAGCCTTTTGGGACTGCTCATAAAGTCGGCGGCGGCTTAGCTGAATAAGAGTGCGATGCAGTTGATCCTGAAGCCATGACTTGCAATGAACCGCATCCACATACCAAAGAAAGAATGTACGTTGGGGGTTGCGTTCATTGCTCTTGGGAACTTCTTGCAACCTCAAGATCGACGCAGCAAAAAGACGCGAACAGATATCGCGTGTTTCACCCATAGAGATTAAACCGATTTTAGAAATATGCTTTTCCTCAAGCTTGCCCTTCTCAACAAGAATGTTAAAGATGCGGCCAGCGATGGGACCGAACCGATCGACAACCACATCACGAACCATGTCGAGTTGTAGTTGCCTGATAATATTAACATATTCGACGGTGAAGGTTGAGGCGACACGTGTGCCAGTTGTTGCGCCCGATACGGTGCCAGAGCTACAGGGCGCCAAGAAACGAGTGGAGTGTACAGACGAGGAGATGTTGTCATTGCACGTCAGTACAGCCACATACTCGGCCAAGAGTTCGCTTGTCGACGGCGTAGCCGACCGTTTCGTATCATATTGTGCCATGATGGAACGCTTATCAAATCCACGTTGAATGCGAGTGTCTTTTGGAATTCGATGTGCAAGTGAGGAAACAGAGATAGGCCGAGAACGCTCATCTTTTTCGCACGGCGCTGTCCCAGGTCGGTCGGTTTCCAGCATATAACGCATAATCTCACCCGTCATTGAATTGTATCGAGATGTCGCAGCTCGTACGATAATGTCGTTTCGCAAGCGAAGGTGGAAAAAGTCGTAATGTACACGGAGCCACACATTCGAATCAATATCAATATCGTCACGCGATTCGCTCACATCGGTATTGGAACGCCGCTTTTGTCGTTTGTCACGATTTTGATCACTAGATGCTTTCCTTACCAGACCCAGGCGAAGGCCGTCAGTATCGCCAATGGAGCTGCCTTCCCAATCACGATGATCTTCTTCGTTAATAATAGATTCAACCTTGGCTTTAATTTCGCGAAGAGATTTAGCCGTTGGAACACCCCTTTGCGTCTTTCGAAGAGACAGTTCTAGCGTCAGCTGGCGGTCTAAAGGCGAGACATGTTGAATGGGTGTGCTGGGCCGCACAACTGACTCTTGAAGCATACTGACCAGCAGCACACGCAAACGAGCGATTCGGTTAGCATCAGGCACTTGAGTCTCGTCTGAATGTGTAAGCGCGCTTAGTATGTCCGCAACACGCATTTGGCCGTGGTATAAAAGAACTCGAACGATGTCTTGAGCATCATCGCCACCCCATGCATGAGCCAAAGACAGGTATGTTCCGAAGCGTAAACGACAAAGCACTTCTTCTTGGTTAATTTCAAAATACTCTTCGCCAGATAATGCGTCACCGGTGGGCTTGGAGTGCAGGACGCAATGATGCTGGATCAAAACAATGAGCGCTTGCTGTACAACGCGCAAAGGAAATAACCTACTAGATGCTTTTGATGCGAGTTCGGTTCTTTGTGGGGTGAGGTGTCCGGGAATAGATACAGGAGATGCATTGAGGTAACGGACCAACTCAGGCACCGTGAGACGGCCTCGACGAAGAAGCACGTGTGCGACACTCTACGCAGGTTAGACATGGATTCTGACTGCATACATACTTCGACAATGGGGCCAAAATGCTCTCGAATGATATGCAGGCACAGGTGCGATTGTTCACGCACACTGACGCTGCTCATCGCCGTTAGGTAACGGACGTGGAAGCAGACCCTGGAGCTGTCGTAAAAAAGGACATGTCTATGCAGCTGACTAATGCAACTTCGCTTCTGCGTACCATGGCATGGTGGTCTCTAGAATCAGTGATGAAGAGATTTAGGTCCGAGAGCCCGAATCAAACATCGCAGGGTACATGTCCTGTTGATCATGAGACACGCGAAAGGTATTTAGAAGAAAGAAAGTGTCCTGTTGACCATAATGCTCAAAAAACATACTTGGACATGGCACAAAGCCAAGCGTCTTTCCAAAAGCGTGGGGTCAAGCATGCACTATCGAATGAGCGAGAAGTATCATCAATCCCGAGATATTACCTAGACCATGACAACAATGACGCGCCAGATTCGGCGCATATATCTGCTGACGCAGTGTCAAATGGTGACAACGAAAAGCATTGGGTGTATCCTTCGCCACAGCAATTTTATAACGCTGTTCGACGCAAAAACCACAATGCGCGTGCAGAGGATATGGATGTGGTGGTTCCTATACATAATGCTGTAAACGAAGAGGCTTGGCGCCGCATCACCGAATGGGAAGATGCATGGAAGTCTGATGCCGATGCCCCCAGTCCCCAACTGGTCAACTTTGTTGGGCGTCCTCGCGACATTACATGGCGCGCATGGTTCCGCGGCTTGGCCGGTTACGAAATGCCATTCGACCGACATGATTGGGTGATTGTTCGTCCACGGTCGGAAGACGACCAAGCTCCTCAGACGATGCGATATATTATCGATTTTTACGCTGGACGCGCACCATCCTCGTCCTCAACAAACTCTCCTGTAAGCTTTTACTTGGATGTGAGACCAGCACCAAGTAGTATGGAGGGCATTGCTATGCGCTTGCATCGGTGGTGGATGGATATGAAGGTATGATTGTTAAAGCACGTCGTCCAGCGAGAGAGATGGTTCTTCTTCACCAGTTGGGAGCTGATCAAGATGAAGAGCGCGACGTGTTCGATGCCATATGAACCAACTCGATGCGATGGCAAAAAGCATACTTGCAAATATAAATGCAGTATTCATCCGCTGTGACATGGGGTCCAAACTGTCGCGCGTGTCCCGGTCACTTAACTCGTATATTTTGGCACCCATGAACAAAGGGAATATAAGCCGGGGCGCAGTGATAAAGGTACTCAAGGCAAACGTACCGAAGGATAATGAATCAAGCGAAGCGAGGAGCAAGTTTGTGTAACAAAAGGGCAATGGGCAGAAACGCGCCAAAGTCGCCATGACGAGGCCATGCTCGGTAATAGCACGTTGCAGAGCTCGGAATCGGCGGTCTTCTTTGAGGCGTGCTAACATCTGCCATTGGCCATGCAAATGATGCAGCACTCGACGTAACACCATCATGCTAATGCAGGCACTAAGAACCAGTCCGATTGTGGCGAGGATCCATGCATATAGAAGGGTATAGACCTGCTCCGAAATGGTGGCATGGGCATCTGTCGATGCAAAGGCCATGCCAAAAATAGTGATGCACGTCGTGAATCCATGCATGGGTGGAAGTGCACATACTGTCATGGAGATATAAAGAATTAGAATGCCCAACTTTGAATGGGAAATCCACGCGGCCAAGCGCGCCAAAGAGTGCAGAATTTGATCGCCTCCATAGTATGTAATTATGGCGAGAACGAGAGCTTGTGTGGCGATAATCAAGGCAACACACACTCTCTGTAACGGTGTTAGTGACGCAAGGCGCCACTTGACGTGATGCAGAATGTGTGCGACATCCATACGCAATAAAGGATGTTCGCGGGGTAAAAGGGCTCTCGCACAGTTGGAGTTCCTGCAGTTGGCGGCCCGATCAAATGCCCGATCAAGCAGAAGTGTGGATGGAATTTCACCACCACATCCTGAATGGCACTACCGACACCTACCAGGTATGGCATACTGCCGACCGAGATGGAGTATGTGGCCAGCTCAGAGACTATCGTCGATATTCTACCGCTGATATCGTTAGACCGCGTCCGTCTGCTAAGCGGTACGTACGGGCCATTTCAGCCTCCGACCCGTGCTCAGGTACCTTTGTGGCTCGCTATTTTGTTACGAAAGAAGCGAAAGTGTGTGATTGTACCTCCTGAATGGCTCAGCATCGGTGAGTAGAATGCTTTGGGGCATGCGCCTAACGCCAGAATCTTTAGCTGAATTTCTGCGACAAGAGACAGTCTCGTTGCCATTCTCTCCTCTTCCACTCCATTATGTGGCCATAGCGCATCTTCTCTTGGAACATGCGGCGGAAGATATACCCGATGCATCGCGTGTGCGAGCATTGTTGAAAGACTTGCGTGAAGCGAGGCAAAGCAAGATCCTCGCCGGACTTGGGATGATTAACCCAGCGCATTTGGAAATGTCGAACATATCGTCTATGGAAATATGTGAGCTACGACCTCTCTTTGTAACAGCTCTTTCGCAGCTCCATGCACTTCATGGGTCATCTAATGATGCAAATACTGAGAACATGCCATCGCAAACATCTGAAAGCGTCGCACCGAATTTGGACGATGAAGATGAAAATATATCTGTCCGACGAGTCTAATGTACAAATACTATACACTTCATTTTCTTGCGTGACCGAGCTTGGCCTTCTCGATCTGTTGAATTTTAGCATCCAGAGCCACAAAAATGCTCGACAGTTGGTCGACAAAGAGATCATAGCGTTGCAGGAGCGATGTGATACGCGCTTGTGCCTCCGTAAATTGAGTTTCGAGAGAGTGCTGCTGCTCCAAACATGCTTGCAGTCTTTCACGCAAAGGCTCATGTTCATGAAGCTGACCAGATCCTGTAGCGCCGTGTTCATCCAATTCACGACATGCCTCCATGACACGAACAAAGTTGTGCATAGAAGCGGCATTATCTAGCACTAAAGCTAGCTGTGTATCAGCGTCAAGATCATTCTTTGGCAGCTCCTTAAGTAGTTTCTGAATACAGTCGTCTTTACTGGGTTAGAACTGTAGATCGTATACATACTCTGATTAAGTAAACGCTGCAGAGATACGTGTGGCATTATGGCTTCTCCGATAGCGTGCTCGACTTGAGCCACTCGACTTTCAAGCGGTAGACCGTGCGTGTCTGGCTTCCATCCATTGATTTGGGTGCTTATCGAGCGTAAGCGCAATGCCAGCGTAAACGCTGCATCCATGAAGAAAAATAAGATAACATGCGGTTCGCCAGGCAACCGATGTATCAGTAGCCAAGGCCTTTTTTGATTGGCTTAATGTACCCCACTTCGCTTTGGCATCCTCCCTGGTTATGAACGCAATTTCCCGTGACATCGCTCGACTGATCCATATGAATACATGCCAAGAAAACGAAAATTATGTTTGATCAAATATAAGGCTTCAACCACATTCATCGTAATTGAATATTATGCTCACTAGAAATCTACTATTCTATGAAAATGTCGCGGATACTGCAAGCACATTCTCACTAGTGGCTCCTCCGCTGACGGTGTCAATTTGTCCCATTTCAGTCTAGGCACATTACACAAGAAGTATATAATATTCACAATGTAACTTGCGTTGCATTTCACGCGAGTTCATGATACTCCTAATGCGTATGAGCATGATTCTCTCCCCTCCTCAACAGTCTTCGAGGCTTCTGCTGTATGTAGCTTGGTTGCTCCCCTTGCAAGTAATACATACAATCTGCTGGTTCTCATATAAAAATTAACCGCTTTCATACCGAATCGTCGTTGCCAGCGATATCTTGTAATGTCTGCTTCAGTTCTGACGCGTAAGAACATGTTGTACGCACGAGTTTCTGTGATGAAAGGCTCCTGGATATCCTCACAGTCCACACCGTAGCAATGAATCCCCATCTCCTCGAGCTCATCTATGCATGGCAGAACATCACCTTGACGAACGTAGATAACATGCGTAATGATGTCTGTCACAGCAAAAGCATTCTCTTCCCCAAGCATGTCAATCTCGTGGATTTTTTTCAAGGAGCGAAAAATAGCACTGAGTCAGATATTATATGACGTACTTAACGAAGCCAATACCAGTCATCCGATAAGTTTCTCGGTCATGCTTCGAATTTAGGAGCAGTATCTTGTATTTAAGAGTGGGTGAACGAGCAATAGCATGAGGTACGCCACGCAGAATAAGGCATGGTATAATACTGGTCCATAAAGAGCCGCAAGAATAAATGAGAACACGACTGCGTTGTAGTCCAACAAGATATGATGGGTTTGGTAGAGGAAAGACTTCATTCCGATATGACTGCGGTTAGCAGTGAGTAGCGTACATTCACATAGAAAACGCCTGCGTAAGTTTTGTATACGTACGCTCAATAGGCGCTGGTAGAGGCATTGCATCCTCTTTTGGTACATAGGATATATTCCCGACTGATTCAAAAAGCTCCGGCATTTCAAGAGGCTCATCATCAAGTAACTGATCATCGGCACTATCGTCGGAATCTTCCAGGCTAAGTGCACTCGATGATATACGCGCATCACTCATGCCACCCATTGATCGCATTCTTAGCTGTTGCAATTGCTCTTCAGTACCCTGGGGTCCAAAACCAAACACAGAATCCTGTAGTTCAGAAAGCCGTCGAAGAGGTCGTGTATGTGTGCTCATACGACTTCGCCGAATAACCTCATAGGATGGGTGTGATATTTCGCATTGACCAACTAGAATAGATCCATCTGATAATTCGGCTGCGATGGTGGTCGTTTTGTTAGTGTTGATTGCGGGAAGTACGTCACAACTTTTCATGGCATGAGGAATTTCTGATATGGATGAGAATAGAAAGATGGCGCTTTGGATGGAACGAAAAAAACGTTGCATGGATGCAAGAAAAAAGTTGCCTATACTTCCGCCACGAAAATTAAAGTTGCGATGAGCTCGATGTAAAACCTCACTTTGGAAATACACGAGGAAGCCACGCACACATTCACGCTTTTCTGGATCAATGCCACGCCATAATCGATGCTTCCCTTCTAAAATATCCATCCATTCTTGCTTAATTTCCTTATGTGACCCATGTAATGGCAAGCGGTACGAAAGAAGGTCGGACATTGCTTCTCGTGATTCGGCGTTGCCGAGCTGTGATGCACGATGATTTTTCGATGCGGCGATGGCTGCCAGACGTGCCAGACGCGAGCGAATATCACCAATGGACGGTCCTCCCATAACACGAATAATTTCTGCGTAAGTACGAATGACGCTCGTACCTGATGATGAACCTGCACGAGCACCCCAGAAAAGCATGTATCAGCTCGGCGAAATGAGACACGTACCGCCATTGTCCGACACTGGATAAGAAAATAAGGTCACGTACCTGGCATAACATATATGGCTGATGGCGTTGCTCCGACCAGATTATTATAGCCGCTGCCACCACTTAGGACGATTACCTGGCCTATCCCCTTGCCATCAGACATGGTGGCACGGTAAGGGCATAGAGGTGGAGGGCAAAATAATTTACGATTATTTCAAAATACAAGGGTCCATTGGTAAGCAAAAAGTTGCTCGCGGTTGGTATGCAACGAGTGCCTTCCACGACGTTGACTGCTGCGCGAGTCACTATGACGCAAGCTAAAAAGGCGCACTCTCCACCTAGTCCGACAGATTCTCTACCAACGAAAAAAGCACGGACAGTGGCATTAAAGCGAGATCGAAAGCGTGTGCACAATTTGCAAAAAGCCTACCAGAAACAAGTGCTAAAACATGGTGATCCGCCCATTTTGTTTGACATTCTTGAAATGCTTGGCAAGCCGCGAGTTGATGAGATTTTGGTGCGTAACGAGGAGTTTGAGCGCGTGCCACCATTCGGTGAAGAAGTCGTGGTGAAGATCGATCGACTGAGTTCACATGGCGACGGCCTTGCACTCACACCACAAGGTGACCGACTCTTAGTGGTACCATTTGCACTTCCTGGCGAAGTTGTGCGTGTTTATCCATATGCATCTGATCGATTTATATTCAAGTCGCGCATTGTTGAGATATTGGAACGGAATGCGTCCATGCGCAATGAAAGCCTCGTGCAATGTCGATATTTCGGACAATGTGGTGGTTGCCAATACCAAATGATCCCCTATGAGCAGCAATTGGAGCTTAAACGGGAAGTAGTGCGACGCGCATTCATGCATTATTCTAACTTGGACTCGTCGCTCGTACCAGAAGTGCTTGCCACCATGCCATCCCCTGAGAGGATGCATTATCGCACAAAGCTCACGCCGCACTTTGATCTTCCAGCTTCATTACGCCGTGCGTACGGAAAAAAAGTACCGACAGAGCCTGTCGACGTGGCTATCGGATTTGACAATCCTTCCACGGGTCGTGTCATGGATATCGAGGAATGCCCTATCGGCACACCAGTTCTCAACGAGGCAATGAAATGGGAACGTCAAAGGGTGCGCGAGTCCATTCGAAGCTTTAAGAATGGGGCTACCTTGCTTCTTCGAGACTCTTTGAAGTCGTTTGATAGCGAAGAGTCCGTGGCCATTACAGACCACAAAGCCACCGTTTACGAGCGCGTTGGTTCCACCAAATTTTCAACACCGGCCGGTGCTTTTTTCCAAAACAATCGCTCTATCATTCCTCTTGTGATGGAATATGTGCGGTCGCAGCTCCCAGCTAGTGATAAGCCGCAGTATCTTGTGGATACATATTGTGGCTCAGGCCTCTTCGCGCTATCCCTGGCCCCGCTCTTTGACAAAGTGGCGGGGGTCGAAATCAGCGCCAGCTCAATTGAATGTGCCAAAGAAAACGCCCGGCAAAATCATATCCTCAATGCCGATTTTTTGGCAGGCGAAGCAGAAAACATTTTTTCGAAGATTTCCTTTCCGCGTGCACAAACCACGGTCGTGATTGATCCTCCTCGCCGGGGCTGCGATCAGGCATTTATCGATCAGCTCGTTGCCCTACGGCCACGGAACATCATTTATGTATCATGCAATGTTCATGTACGTCGACTATTCTTACAATGACAGACCCAGGCACGCGACACGGGTATGCTCCTTCGGGCGTGTCCCTCGTACCAGATCCGAAGTGTGCGTGGATTTGACTTCTTCCCACAAACGCAGTACGTGGCGCGCGTATTCTGACATGAAACAGCCACGTTGAGAGCATATGCGTTATGCAGGACACTGAACTTACCACGGCAGGAGACACGCAAAGCTCACAGTAATGATCAGGTTGCCCACCATACTGATCCAGGAGAACGGAATACCAAGCAATACGTCGGTGACCTGGACCAGAACGGTAGTGAGCAGGCAAGACATGGAGGCGAGAACGGGACCCCAGAGAGAAAGCAGAATAGCGAAGCATCCGTTAAACAGGGTGCCGCAGAGAATGCTAAGTAGAATCCATAGAAGTGTAGTCCCACTCCTTGGCCATTCCATCCTCTCTATGCCAAAGAGATGTGAGACCAACAATGGGATCCAGAAAAGGCACAAAGTCATGGCACCGATACCTGTCATCATTGTGATAGGATGGAGCCCAAAAGGCAACTCGCCCTCGATCTCGCCTTGAGGTGCATGCTCCGACAGTTCGTCCGAAGACAATGGCTGAAATGAGCCGCGCAACTCGTCATGGGGTATCATGGCTAGGCGCTTGTAGAAGATCTCGTAAGCGGCCATAGATACAGCTCCTAGTAGAGCCAACGCATCGCCCAGCAGTGCATATGAAATAACCCGACCGCCGTGAAGACCCGCGATGATAGCAGGTTGCGTTGCGCCGCCATAAGCCGACAAGACCACACCTACGACGCCCAACAAGACAGCAACAACCTGAAGAGAGGAACATGGCTCCTTTAGAAAGTACACGGAGAAAACCAGAGCCCATAAACTAAAAGTGTTGTAGATAGAAGTGATATTCGCCATGCTCGTGAGGGGCACAGCCAGAAACCAACTCACCGAGGGAATGGTCAGCGCAACCGTGAGTATGAATAGCACAGAGGATAAACGGGTTATGTTAGCGGCTACGCTGCTGTTTCCAGAACCAAAGGCTAGCGACAGCTGCTTTTTCGTGTCGCGCTTGAGCATGGCACAACAGTGTGGCACAGAATGAGATGTGCACACGTGTATTAATGCCAAGTGGATCGGCAGCAGGAACAAAAAACTGCTATGCGTCACATACAAAAGCAAAAGTGGCTTTTTATATCCTAGTGTGTGCTGTATGTATTGTATAGCCTCCGTTTGAATGGTATAGGTCACGAGAATGCATAGAAACACGGCGATCGATGCCGGTCCTCCAGGCAATCGATCCCACATGGCTCCGGACAGAGGTGGGTGGAGGTGGACGCTCTCTGTGCGCGTTCATGAACCACGAGCTTGTAGATGCCTGGTGCCGAGACATTGAACAGCGTCGACTTGCCATGGAGGCTCATGATGCCTATAAAAACTGGGAGCGTATGTCAGCATGGACTTACGCATAGAAATGATGGCGGTTGTGTGTGAAAGATCACCTGTCCAAATCCTATGCTTGGGCATTGGGTCAGCGTCAGTGCCAGCTGCTCGGGATCAATGGGCCTTGTTGCAGGATATGCGCCAGCATATATACAAGCACTGTGGAACGCAACCTGTGGTTGTGGTATTTGATCCTCAATTCGAAGACATGGATGTGGCGCTAGTGCAACGTCAACGAGCAAAACTACCACTGGAGAATAACTGTGGTGCCTACCAACTATCGGAGCCCACGTTAGTATACATGCCGCATTGTCCTAAAGAGCTGTACGAGGCACTTTTACGTGCCAACTGGAGAAAAGAGGCGTTGGAACGCATTATCCTTTGTGGGAATGAACTCAGTCTGTATTCAACAGATATGAGTGCCTTTCCTTGCCTCGAGAGAATCGCACCCTATACGCACGCATATCCTGTACCATCGCTACCCACATCCACAGCCGGTGCACTGGATGCATGTATTCAGGTGTTTTTTTCGCCGTGGCAGGACATGCCGGATTCGAAGCCCGCGCAAACATGGACCTATCAGCCTGTTCGACGCAAAGCGCGAGCGCGACGTGCCCGATCGAGTCTTGTTCGTGAACCAATGCGCATGGAAGAAGACGCCTTCTGGTCACTACCGCAGGCCAGGTTGGAGCATGGTCCAGAGGTACTGACAACACCGGTGATGAATACCACGAGAATCGCGTAGAATGTATGTACAGTTATGTGTGTTGGTTGGCAAAGAGGGCGGCTTCGTGTTCAATCAGGAACTCCACCGCTCGGGCATAAATAGGCGTTTCGATAAGCTCCACGGATGGCTCACGGGCATGCATGATGGTAGGACCGAATACAATGGCCAAGTTTCGGGCTGTCATACGAGTCTGATGACTGTGGTCGTGAACCACTTTCAGGTGAGTACAAAGGCGTTGTAGTGTGTGGTAATGTGGCTTAGGAAGCTGCTCTAATAGCAAGCGCATAGCTGGAATGGACAGTGCGTCAGGGATCTCCATGATATGAATGTACTTCTCATGCATAGAGTATGGCACGAGGGGCTCAGGTAATTGACGCAGGTAGCTTTTGAGAACGCCTGTGATAGCCGAGATATCATTGAATTCATCCTCGTCGCACAAGTCAAACGAAGCTCCGTTGTCGAACAACTGGACAATATGGCGCTGCTGCTGTGTGCTTCCAGACTTGCGATAAAGGCCTTCGTCCGACAATCCATGCAGTTCAATGGCTTCTAGGCAGCGACGCACCAATTGGGGCACGCTACTTCCATCTAACTCAGCCTGCTCGCAAAGCGGTCGACCCATCATAGACACTTTGGGCTGCGGAGAAGTCGATACATGGGGTTCTTGCGGCGCATAGGTCACATGGGATTTGGATCTCGCAGGTAGAGGTGGACCGTCTTGTGTTAATGGGATCGTAAAAAGAGCGCTCACAGGCGGGGCTAATGTAGGTGTGGCTGAAGAATGGGGAGAAGTTGATGGCATCTGTTCAGGTGTTGAGTTGGCAGCCGCAGGGGATGTTGCTGCTGACCTATATTCGTTCTGGCGCTCGAAAGAGTTCGACACTTTGGACCCACTGGACACACCTCCCGGTGACGAAGAAAGACGCAGTGGCCTAGTAAGTTCATGCGCGGGGAGGAGCAGTGTCTCGCCAAAAGCATTTAAATCTGATACATTGGGTATACGAGGTCGTATCCAACGAAACTTGCGTGGAGACGGCAACGGAGGAAGTGACGCATCCCGACGGTCCAAGCCTGTGGTGGGTGAAGATGAGTTGTTGGAAGGTGCTTGGACTGAAGGCGTCGGAGTGGGTATACTTCTAGTGCTTTCTATGCCGTCAAGGCGGTCGCTGGAGGAGTGTGACGATGAGGGGAGACCGTGCGATGAAAATGATGACGACGATTCATTTCGCGGAACAGTCGCAGATTGGATGAAAACAGGCGATGAGCTAGGCACTTTTTCGACTTTGGGCACCGGTGGCACGGCTCGTGTAGGTGGCGCCGGTGTCACAGCCACGGGGTCATTGGTAGTGACAGCTGATGGTATATTTGAAGGCCCAGTGGACGATAGTGACGCCGTATCTTCCAAAGAAATCGACGTATCGGGCTCGTTCGAAGGCCATACTAGGTCATTTCTCGGTACTTGCACTGGAGGTGATGCACCGTCTTCCGCCTTGTCTTGAGCAGGTAGCTCTTTCTCTAGAGTCGTGTTAGGCGGCACATGTTCCGACTGATCGGCACAGGAGCTAGACAAAGAAGTCGTCTTGCCCGAAGCAAGCTCTTTCGAAACCGCCGGCGCGTTGGACCCGGTCTCTTCAAACGATTCCCGAGTATCGCTTGCAGCGTCAGGCATGATTTCCTCGTTGGGCGGCCTACGATCGATCATTTTCTCAAAGTCTTTTTGACTCTCAAGCTGGGACAAGTGCTCCGTCATTTCATCAATTCGCTCAGCGAGAGACTGTGATTCTTGCATGAGAGTATTGCGTACTTGCATCATCGGTTTGAGCTCCTGACGAACGGAATGTTGCATGAGCAACAGCGACTCGAGTTCACGACGATATTCACCTTTGATAGTGTCAAGATGCGCCAACAGGGAAGTGAGTACCATATTGACTCGATTTTGAACAGACTTGTCGTCAGACGATTGGTGCTGTTGCTGAGCTGATTGTACACTCAATAGTTCTGCCAAGGCGATGTGTCGCTGCATTTGGAGCTGAGAAATTTCGTCTAATAGCGCCGTAGCATTCTCAGGATGGGAGCCCGACCAAGATGTAGATGAAGCATGGTCGTCGAGAACAGGCGATCGTTTGATACTGTTGGAAATGGACCCTGACACATAAGGGCTGCGCGTGCCAAATATGGAGCTACGACGCGCGGAAAATTCGGGTGTCGAAATCAGGGCCTCGAACTCACTGTCATGCATAGACAGAGAGCGCAGAATATCCGACTCAGTCACCGAGTGCACTCGCGTCAACAGGTCCTGTACGGTGCTTGACACCGAGGTATGTGAAGTGGTATTTCGTTGAATGATCTCTTCTTGTGGCGGTGTGGGACCATCATTGTGAGAGGAATAGTACACTTGCAGAATTTCGGACTGAATCGCATCCGACAAGCGTTCGTGTTTCTGAGAGTCACCTGGCGCGTGAGAAGCTCTGGCATCCTCAGAGGGAAGTTCAGTTGTATTCTTCGACGCCTCATAGGGCGTCTCCTGGTGATACGCTGAGTCAATATGAAAGGGTGATGCCTGCCTGTTTTGCTCAACCTCAGCATGGACCAGCGGGGGTTTGTTCTCTGCCAGAAGCACATCCGACCTATCTTGACAGTTCTCACAGCGTACTTTTCCATCCACTGTGGAAAACGATTGTGCGTCCATTTTTTGATCACAGGCACTACAGCGGAAACATGCAGTGTGGTATGGATCCTGACCACACAAGACAACCTCATCCGTGATCGGGCTGCCGCAGGATATGCAGTTGAATGTACAGCCCCCACACATAGGTTGTGATCCAACGAGCAAGACATTATCCTGCTCAAATGGCACAGGACGACCACAAGTAATACATGTAAAGCATTCCATGTGCCAGTATGCCCCGGCCATGTGCACGACTCCATCCGCAGCTTCCTCGTCGGTGATTTCAGCCTGGCAAGTCTCGCACAAGACAGCCATAATCGAATCGTCCATTACGTTGGTGCGATTCGCGACCTCGCCTTCAGTCATACTGCTCACGAGGGGTGCGTCTGGCCGCCCCAACACTTGCCACTCCACGGATAGGATCAAGATTCTATCACCTGTCCTGGCAATAGCAACCGTTCCGCGTGCGCAGATCTGCAATGACCTGCGAGATGTTTACCCTGCATGCATAAGCTCGCGAATGAATCGAAGGGACCTAGATTCATCTTTCCGGCCGAAGGCATCGGCCGAAAGGGAGGGCTTTCACCCGCAGCACCAGGCTCGCCTGTCAGCGGCCAAATCCTCTCTGCCCTATTAGGTACATTTAACTGACCCATGAGCAACAAGCCAAGACGTGGGCTGACCTGCCGCGGTCGGCACCTCGGTACTCGTGGCCCGTGACAAAACGACCTCCATCCATCCATTCTTCTCCCTGGTGGGTGTGTAAGTGCGAGCTCGGTAACAGGACTCGCGACTTGTGTACTGAAAGCCTGTCTTTTCCTTAAAGATAGGCATTAGCCTGCTTTTCCGCGCTTTTTCTTGCCAGCCGTGTGCGATCGGTAGCGTGTCACGCTCCACGCACAAGGCGGCCTGATTATGATGGATATGCATTTTATCGCGTTGAGTGTGCCGCGTGATGCGACAAGCACATCGCACAAACACATGGAGACTTCTGAAATGTCGGGTAGCGTACTTCCGCCTGATGCCCGAGCTGTTGGAAGTCGCCCCGGTGTTGCCATGCCGATCCCCTTGTCTCTCGCGCCAGGCTCACAGCGTCCATCGGCATCTACAAGCACACCTAGTGTGGAACTGACTGATACCACCTCTGATCCATTCGGAGTGTCCTCCGCCCTATCCACCCCTTCATCATCTTTGGGACCTCGTCAGGCAGCGTATTCCAGCGCCGTGCATAATGCATGTGCTCATGCCATGTCAATCCATGGGTGTGTCATCCATGCAACTTCGACAGTACCGTCACTTAATGGGGATACAGATGGCGTCACTTCCAACCCTGCAGTGCGGATAACACCTGTCAGCGCCTCGCCTAAATCGACTCAAAGCCCCAAAGCACCGCTCTCATTAGGAACAAGCGCAGCTTCGCCTGATACTTTGCTCCAACCTAGTCCTACACCAATCCTGGATCCCGCTCTTCCGCGTTTTAGCATAAGCATGTGTGGTACCGAGACGCAGGTGAATGATGCGCGAGGCCTTTTGATCCAAACGCTTCCTTTCACGTGGCGTCTTGAAATCTTTTTGGAGTCTTCAGAAATAATGCAGCCTGGTCGCGATGTGATTCAACCAGCTTTCCGCTCACGTTTGGACCAGATCATGCATGAATCTGGCACGCTGCTGCAAATTGAGCCTGTCGATGCAGCCTCCGCAGACGGAAAGCCAGGGACAGACCACCAGTCTCAAGTATCCCTGGTCATTTCGGGTGGCATTGAACCTATTGAGTATGCCCGTGTCCAGGTCCTCGTCATGCTGGACGAGCTCAACGATCTTTATATTGATACCATCGACATGGACAGCAAAACCTTGCACGTGAATGCAGGTCGTAAACGATCCACCATCCAGTCGATTGAGCGCGAGTCCGGTGCCAACATTTACATACCCTCTCCCTTCTTTGGCGTGCTGCAAAGCACCGTGCCGCCCAAGGTGCAAGAACGCCGACACACGGTATATGTGACAGGACCACCACAGGCTGTATCAAGGGCTCGTGAAATGCTCCAGTCACTCTCGAAGAAGAGCCGCAACCAAGTCAAGCGCCAAGTCACTTTGATGCCCCGCAAGGTAGATTGGCTTCTACTTGAACGCCTTGAGGCTCTTCGTGAGGTCATGTTGGACAACAGTACGTTCCTTGAGCTTCCCTTGATTGGAAGCCAGCGTGGTCAGGTCACTGTGCATGGTACTTCTCGTGTCGACGTTGAACGCAGCATCCGCATCCTGATGCAGCTCGTTTCTCCGTGTTATGTGGCCTCATTATGGCTTCTCTCAAGTGCGTTGGATTCTTTGGGTCTTTCCAAAGGCGATACCAGAGCTATGGCTACGCTTTTGTCATCGGCAAGTGCTGCATCCGGTGCTGAAGTATGCTTTCAAGGCAATTGCGTTGAGATTTACGGCACGGATGCAGAAGTTCGCTCTTGTCTGTGTTTTTTCCTCCGACAGTCCGCTATTAAGCACTACACGAGCGAGGTGCGATTTCAATTGGAATTGGCCACCGACCACCGCGAGTTTATTAGTGGCAAGAAGAATGGCAAAATCAACAAAATTATGGAAGGCTGTGGCGTTCGAATCCGTTTCGAGCCATTTAACGACTACAACTTCCTTATCGAGGTGCATGGTCGTGAGCCCGAGGCCACCCTTCAAGGTCTTGGTCAGCTGCAAGAAGAATTACCCGCCGAAATGTCGTTTTATGTTCCAGAAGCTTACCACAAGCGCATTATTGGCGTCGGTGGCAAAAACATTCAGCGCATTATGAAGAAGTTTGGCGTGTATGTGAAATTTTCCAATGCAGAAGAATTTGCTGCCCTTGGTGGATACATCGATAATGATGATAATGTGATCGCACGAACGCCGTCCAAGAATGCGCCTAATTTGGAAAATTTGAAAAACTCGGTCATGGAGCTTGTGGGGCCAAAAGATAAGGACTTTGTAACGGAAGTGGTAAGTGTGCCACGCAAGTACCATCGTATTCTGCTGGGTGAGAAAAGCGAGGTTTTGGACGACATTGGGCATCGTACGCGATGCTCTATCCGGTTTGCACGCAAGGAGTCGGCACTCGATAAAGTGTTCGTCGTCGGTCCAGAATCCCAAACAGTTGCAGCTGTGCAAATGTTGTTGCAACATGTTCCACTGGAAGCAGACTACTTTGTCAGTCATTCGACCGAGCTTTCCAAACTGCTCGAGTCTCCAGATTACGAGGCATTGGTTGACCGTCTGCAGAAAGATATGAATGTGTCACTCACCTTGGCAAAATCGAAGAACACATTGGCGGAATCATCATTTTCATTGCGTTTGAACCGCTCCGATATGGAAATGTTGCCTTTAGCAAAGAATGCGCTGGAAGAGCTGTGCACTAAGCACCATGTAATGCTCCACACAACATGTTCGCCCATTGATGATGTGCCCTACAGCTTCATTCCGCCTTTCTCAACATCGCACTTGTCACCACCTAGGGCGATGACCGACAGCAATGTCGATCCAACGATGCCATCTTCCGTGGGAATGCGATATGATGATGCTCCGCCACGTCCTTCAGCTTCAAGCAAGAATCTTAAGGCATTATTTGAACAATCGACCATGCCGGCCTCTATGCCATTCGAAGGAGCAAGTGCGAATACCCCTCTTGTATCGCCATTTTATACCCCTGGCTATACTGATAGCTCTGCGCTATCAGCACAGGTCTGGGGTGCACCGATTCCATCTTTGCAGGACATGGGAGGCCATGCATCGAAATCTAATGTATTTGGCGCATTTTCGCCTGCACCGATACCATTTTCGTTTTCGCCAACAGAATCAATGGTCAAGGGACCAGAAATGAGCCGCGCTTCAGTGGCGACTCCATTTCCACCCGCCCAAAACCATCTGTTGAACCCTGATGGGATGAGCAGCAGCCTTTCGAGTGGCATGGATGTTAACACGTTCGCATCGCATCCATTATCTCGGACTAGTATGGGCATGCTCGGCACCGATATGGACGACGGCATTGACGGATTCCATCCTCTTAGTGATCCAACTCCGAGGTCGAATCTGTCCATGCGTAATGTTCCTCCATCCACTTCATCAATGCCAAGAGGATCGAGTATGCACATGCCCCGTACTTCATCTTCACAAGGCGCTGCTAACGATACCATGGATGAAGTATCGCGTGTGCTTGCCCAAATTGCATTTGACAAACAATAGGCTAGCTACTTCTATTTTTTTAAAAAACTTATTCTTCTCTAGTGCGTAATGTACTAATTTCTGCCTACAATCATCCCTCAAGTTACTACGTTGCATAGCAAATTCTTGTTACTCTCCTACTTACTGCCCCAGTGTTCCACTTGGGAACGTGGAGGCAAAGCAAGAGCCCGTAGATTTTTGAAGCACGTGATCACTCGCAAAGAGAAATGTCGACCTGGGCACGACAGTGATCGGCCCTGAGGGTGTGGCCGCACACACGAGGCACCTGGATGAACGACGACCGTGAAGTTGCGCGCCTCTGGCGCATTAACCGTACCATACATGAGCTTGTTGCAGACAGAGTACGTAATGCTGAGGACCCTTGGTATGAATGATGTTAACACCTTTGCAGGGCTACGAAGTGTCAGAGGAAGAATTGAGCGTTGACTTGGACACGTTTAAGGCTGAGGTGTCATCGAATGGCATTGTTGACAGGAATCGCATGAATTTTTTCACGCAGCACAAGGACAAGCCGGAAGAGCGCTTGTTTGTCTTTTACTCCATGGAACGCAATGTTGGTGTCAAGACGATGCGACAATTCATCAACATCTTAGAGGAGAAAAATATTACTCGTGGTATCATTATTTGGAGTGATAAGATGACGAGTGCTGCGAAGAAAGTAGGTATAGTTGGTGATGTTGTATACTTACCCCAGGTCATTGATGCTATGCGCCTACAGCTCGTGTTGGAGGACTTCGAAGAAGCTTTCCTTCTCGTAAATATCACGCATCATCAACTTGTGCCAAAGCATGAAGTACTTACTCCTGAGGAGAAAACGGAACTGCTTCATCGCTAGTATGTATACGCGGTCTTAAAATGGTGTGTGTGCTGACACCCTCAGTCGTTTGAAAGAGTCACAGCTGCCACGTATTCAACAAAGCGACCCAGTGGCACGTTACTTTGGACTCTCCCGTGGTCAAGTGGTAAAAATTACTCGACGTATGTATATCGACTACAAGGACCACGCTAACACATTCAACAGCATCGGAGACGAGTGGACGTTACTGTTCGTATCGTATTTGCATGTAATACATAGTTCTTAGAACCAAAAAGTGCACCTTTCGACAAGGCCTTTTAGAATAAAAATGGTGGATGGTGCAGAGCACTCTTCGAATTGCAGCGCTATGGTCTCAACGTGGGGCAGGCATGGCCTGGGATTAAAAAATTTGGCGAGGCTGGCAAAAGAGCGACCCATACTGGGATCGAACCAGTGACCTTAGAGTTTTATAGTCGACACACGACCAGTTTAACAGCTCCACGTGCTAACCACTGTACCAATGGGTCGAACGGTTAGCAGGCTCGAATTGAAAGGTAGCTATGTAGGCGTCGTCTAAGGGATTCCTGTTCCCTTGATGTTGCCATTGTGTGCCTGACTTAGTTGTTCAGCTACCATGTTTGATACTACCGGGGATGAGGGACACAATCTATATACAAATAAGCTGTTTCTTCCAATGGGACTAGCACCAGACCCATAGGATGCAATATTAGTCGTTCAAAATCTTGAATTTGGACGTTGAACTTCTTCATAGTCTTACTGTAAGTGGTCTGTGTGCGTACCCTTGTGTAATATGTTCCCATCAAAAGGGGCCATAGTTGGAAAGTGAGTAGAGTCATGATGTTATCAATAAGCCCGTACACAGGGTTTGTGGCTTGTCGCAATGTTTCATTGAGTGCACCGATCATGGAAACATAGGTCGATGAGTCAACCTGGAGCATGTAAGACCGTGTATACATACATAATCGCTCCAATGCTCAGGGAAATGTGTGGAAAATTCGCATGTTTCATATCCATTGAAGACACGGGGGATTCTGTGTAAGTCAAATACACGCACCTAATGGAACAGTCTGTGTTGGCACCTGAGCCGCGCATTTGTGCTAGGGTTGAGAAAGCAACTACGCTGGCAGATCTTTTGCCAGTGGTGGTATCTTCCTCTTCAAATGATCTTGAGGCTACCAGATCTTCCATTGAATACGACGTAGTATCGTATTCGAGAGATACCATGCCTCATGCGAAGCTGTCGCGCGCACTGAGAAACCACCATGGGTGGGCGCATCAGGCTAATGCTTTGGTTGATGACTAATCAAATGAAGTATCGCCTAGCGCACAAGCCGTGCGAGAAAGACTTGCTAGTGTCACCTTGGTGGAAATGGCGTCTGCTGGACAAGAGCCTGACGCCAAGTCTAATAATTCCAACATTTTAGGAGTTGTTGTCGTGGACTTTGTACGTTTTAAATATGCTTATTTGTCTTGAATCACTTAGTGGGGCCTCAAATTGAATACGCATATCCACGGGAACTTGAATCGAATGAAGAGCTTGGAACACAGCTTCCGTTCATGGCCCTACCAGATGGTAGTCATATGGTATGTAAGCATACACTAATCCAAGTCTGATGAGGATTACTCTTACTTTCATCTGCTATGTCGTTCTCTGCGGCCCAGTACCATTTTTGGCATTTCGTGCAACCGGCAAATTCAAGCAGATGATTTGATCAATAAGGGCTCAGACGTGAAGCGCAGTATGGTGCAAAAAGCCATTGTTATTCTCGCTATGCAGCCTATTTTCGGACCTTTACGAACGAAGCTTGGAATGGTAACGCGTGCTTTCTTTGCACAACGTGATTTAAATAATGTCAAACTACTCGAGGAGTTTTATGAGACTCTAGAGTCAGGTGTGCATCGTTCTTCAGCTAAAGATAAAAGTATTTCATCTGATGAGGATGGAAATACATTATATATGGGCACATCTATTCGCGAGTGTGTGCATAAATGGCGGTTCCGAACCCTGATGCTGCTGAAACTCATCTTATTACAGAAACGCATTATGGTGTATGGATACCCGGTCGAACATTTGTGTACACTGCAGTACAGTCTTGTTTCTTTGATACCTGCGCTACTTCCACACCTTCAAGATGCGGCTGCCCCGGAATTGAATACATTGTCCAAGGATCGTGTCAAGGCCGAGTCGCTTCGTATGTCAGATCGAGACAGTTTACTTGCTTACATGGGACTGCCTCTGCCTCTATTTAGCCATGACGCATTTTTTCAGCCATACTGCCCATTACAGCAGATTGACAATCTCCGGTGCAAGACATGGCTGATCGGCACAACTAATCAGATCTTCAAACACCAGAAAACGTCGCAGCCCGACGTAATTGTGGATCTGTACAAGATGCAGCTCTCTTTCCTGGATCCGACTTTGCAAAATCTCGTATCACTCACGCCTGCCGACCGAAAATGGATGGATGACGTGATTAATGTGGTGCAGTCCACATGGAATAGCGCCGATCCAGCACAGCCGGTACAAATGCAGTACAAGGGAAGTGACGACTATCTCCGCGCACGTTTTGAAGAGTACGTGTTTGGCTTACTATCTACCGCCAAGTATTGTGAATTGCATTCGTCTGCTGGAGAAGCATCGTCACTATTGTCTTTTGGCTCCGACTTTGTCGAAGCGTTCCGACAAACGTCCGTGTTTCAAGCATGGCATCAATTCACTGATGAGACATTATGTGAACTGATTCCCGGCCAGCATCCATGCTCAGGAAAAACGACGGTACTGTCAGACGTGGCGATCCGACTCCAAGCGGGCATTAATGATCTCAACTTGGAAGAGAACCTCGGACCAACACGGGAGCGTATCGGTGCCGCATGGCAGGCGGGTAGTGCGAGTCTAATGCGGGCCGCACATACATGGCGCCAAGATCTTGGTCGTATGACTGCATCTTATTCACGAAATGACGCAGAATCTGGCGAGTCGACGCCCAAGCTTTCAAATGCCTTATCTGCATGGCAGGCAACAAGTTCCCAGGGGGCTGCGGCATTAAGTCAATTCGGGTCATACTTGTCGACGAAGCAACGGGAGTGGTACGGGAGCTTTACCAAGTCTTCTGACAAAAATGACGACACCATGGCAGTAGAGGACAAAGAGTCTTCCCAAAAACATGCGTAGTCATAAATAGGAAGAGTCATCGTCTATATACCCACAATATGACTTAATGCTTACTTTGTGATTCGGATTCTGTAATTGGTAAGACACAAAACACGTACCCCGGCGTGTGGCGTCTTCAAGCAACTGGGTATCAACAGCCGCGGCTGGGATGTGTACAGATCGAACGACAGATCCACGGATGAAAGTAGACTTGACAGCCATCATGTGTGGGTACCGTGCTTCATCTAGCACCTTGATATCATCCAGCTTAAAGTTCAGGAATTGATCCACACTTTTGAGAGTACCCTGAATGGCTACATCGTTCTTGAGCTCGACTGTGACAGTCTGACCTGTCAATGTCTTGAAGGCTGAGAACATCAACATGCTGATAAAAGAGGCTGTCTCGGTGCCTCGTGTGTGGTGGAGGAGAAAGGAAGCAAGACCTCAGCCGTTCTTCAGTGTAATTGGCAGTAGGGCAAGACTCCTCCAGCTAACAAATTCTTTTTTTCCCCCATTTTCCCAAGGGACGCAACATGGCCTCTCTTGCGCCGGAACTAGAGAAGGCCTCCATCTCGACCAAACCGTCTTCAGCACATGATGCTGCTGTGGAGCAGAAAGTGACGCCCTGGGATGTCGAGGGCGGCTATGTGGATGGTAAACAGGTATCAATTGACTATGACAAACTCATTAAGGACTTTGGCACAAAACGTATTGATGACGCGTTGCTAAAGCGCTTTGAGACTGTAACTGGTCATCGCCCGCACCCACTGCTCCGCCGTGGCAGCTTTTTCAGTCACAGGGAACTGGATATGATTCTTACCCGCTACGAGCAGCAGAAGCCCTTTTACTTGTATACGGGACGTGGTCCCAGCTCAGCATCTATGCATCTGGGCCATTTAATTCCTTTTCTGTTCACCAAGTGGCTCCAAGATGTCTTTGACGTACCCTTAGTGATTCAGTTGACTGATGACGAAAAGTTCCTCTTCAAATATGACCTAAAAATTGATCAGGTGCAAAAATTTGCATTTGAAAACGCTCGCGATATCATTGCGTGCGGTTTCAAACTCGAAAAGACGTTTATTTTCTCAGATCTCAACTATGTGGGCGGACCCTTTTATCACAATGTGGTTCGTATTGCTCGCTACATCACGGTAAACCAGGCTAAAGGCACGTTTGGTTTCAATGATAGTGACAGTGTGGGAAAGATGCATTTTGTGTCCATTCAGGCTGCGCCGTCTTTTAGTAACTCGTTTCCCCAAATTTTTGGCTCGCGTTCAGATGTGCCCTGTCTGATTCCGTGCGCAATTGATCAAGACCCTTACTTCCGTCAGACCCGTGATGTCGCCGTGCGTCTCAAGTATCCCAAGCCCAGCCTGATCCACTCCAAATTTTTCCCGGCTCTCCAAGGCGCTCAGACAAAAATGAGTGCTTCGAAAGAGACGTCAAGCATCTTCATGCACGATACACCAAACCAGATCAAGAACAAGATTAACAAGTATGCGATCTCGGGAGGTCAGGAAACGCTGGAAGAGCAGCGTCGTCTGGGCGGTAACCCCGATGTCGATGTGAGTTACCAGTATCTCACGTTCTTCGTTGATGATGATGATGAAATCGAAAAGATAGCGGTCGACTACCGCGCTGGTCGTTTGCTGACTGGCGAACTCAAGAAGCGCTGCATCCAAGAATTACAACGCGTCGTTGGTGAGTTTCAGGAACGCAAGTCTAAAGTGACGGACGAAATGATTCTTCAGTTTATGGATGGATCGCGAAAGATTGACTCTACACCACCCGTGCCGCACAGCGCGGCTAGCTCGGGACCTGCGCCCGCATAATGCACGCCTTCGACTTCGTAGATGCCATGGTAGGGTCGTATATTTGTGTCACGTGATATGCCCTCGTCGCTCGGTCGACAGATGCACAGCAGCGCGGCAGCGAAATGTACCTCTTCGCAACAAACGCCTCGTTGGGAAACCAACGCTCGGGCATAGCGAACCGTAACAAGCGTCACGCAGGTTTTTAATATCTAATTGCGGGCTTTACATCATGGCAAGTATGAGCGTATCCCGGGTATACGCCGATGCGAATGAGTCTCGAGGTCGAGAGTGGTGGGACTACGACAACCTTGCCCTGCAGTGGGGAACGCAGGATCACTTCGAAATCTTGCAAAAGGTTGGTCGCGGGAAGTACTCCGAAGTGTTTGAGGGCGTTAATGTGTCAACATCCACGTACGATAAGTGCATTATCAAGGTGCTAAAGCCAGTGAAAAAGAAGAAGATTAAGCGAGAGATCAAAATTCTTCAAAACCTGATGGGTGGGCCCAATGTGGTCCAGCTAATTGACGTGGTCCGCGATCCTCAGTCCAAGACACCGTCCATTATCACGGAATATATCGATAATACCGACTTTAAGGTTTTGTATCCCACATTCACCGACTATGACGTGCGCTACTATATTTTCGAGCTGCTCAAGGCACTCGACTTTTGTCACTCACGAGGCATAATGCACCGCGATGTCAAGCCACACAATGTCATGATTGATCATGAAAAGCGCAAACTGCGTCTGATTGACTGGGGTTTGGCTGAGTTTTATCACCCTCACATGGAATACAATGTGCGCGTTGCCTCGCGGTACTTCAAGGGCCCAGAACTGCTTGTTGATTTCCAGGAGTACGATTACTCGCTTGATATGTGGAGCCTGGGATGTATGTTTGCCTCAATGATTTTCCGCAAGGAGCCTTTCTTCCATGGCCATGACAATTACGACCAGCTAGTGAAAATATGCAAGGTGCTGGGTACAGATGATTTTCAGGTGTATTTGGACAAGTACAAGATTGAGCTGGACTCGCATTACGATGTAATTCTTGGACGCTACCCGCGCAAGCCATGGTCTCGTTTTGTCACGCCGGAGAACCAACATTTTGTGTCTGACGAAGCCATCGATTTTCTAGATAAGCTACTTCGCTATGATCATCAGGAGCGCCTGACTGCACAAGAGGCACAGAACCATCCGTACTTTGATCCAGTCCGTGCGCTGCTAACGGAAAAGCGCCCTGACATGTAAGTAGCACCTTCGCCCACTTCAAAATGTGCCCAAATTTGACTAATTAAATTCTGCTGTCTTGGCAAGAAAAGTTTAAGTAAGCCTCGGAAGGGAGAGGCAAAGAAGTCGTGCCGTCCAGCATGGCACTCATACAATGCCAACCAGGCACGGGGGGAGCGGCGTACCATATGACATTGCCTTGTTCATCTTGACGGAATAAATTGCGCGTTTCAGGAGGCAGAATTTCAAAGTCAGCGCCTTGTTTATGAGCGGCGTACACAGCTGCAGCGGTGGGCAAGTTGCGTACGAATGCAGAAGTATTGCTGGTTGCCGGTGTCGCGCTCAATACACCAGCAGCAATGGCAGCATCACGCAATTGTATTATTGATTCGAGCGAAACGGCACCTCCCAGCTCAATCGCCATGGCCGCCAATTCAGCGTGCGTAGCAAGCGGACGAGCCTCCAATGCCCTTTGCAACTTGGCATAAGCTGCAGGCCGCACGCGTCGAGATACCTCAGAGGCTGCAGCGTGGAACACTGCATACGCTCGCAATTTGTCCGCCTGTGATACAGCGACAGGGGGTGGCACGACCGGTGGCTCAGATGAGACAGCAGAAAAGCTGGGTATAGAAACAGGCACCGCTTCTTCGAATAAGTTAGGCCATTCATCACGTTCGAGACCAGGATCTGTCTCGTCGAGAAGCATTCCACCGGGTATATCATGGCCATGCGTCAATGCTGATGGTTTTTTTGGCGGTGGCTCAGCAGGATGACTGAATATATCCATTGGCGTGGCTTTTGAACGAACAGCCGAAGGAACATAGTACTCCCATTTTTCAATCTTGTGGAATGTGTGCTGTTCCACATCATATTTGGACTCAACCACATACAAAGGGGCATCCTTTCGCCAGTAGTGAGCCGATGGCCTAGCTTGCAGGTACACTGGAAGACACAACACGAGCACATCTTCTAGAATATCTTCCAAGGCATGCTCACCGTACACACCCGTTTGGAATACTTCATTTGGATAGAAACGCCGCGCTTTTGTATGCCACGTTTGTTCTGGTCGGTAGTACCAACATGCCGTGAAGAAAACGCCTGGCTTTTTCTGCTGCTTGTACAACCGGAATATTTGACCAACGATCGGCCGTGCCGGGTCGACCGGATTCATCACATGAACCCAATCGCCCACATTATAAAAGCGCCCTTTGTATGGTACATGTTCCACGAGTGTCACATCATGTGCTGTAACGTCTTTGGGCGGCTCTTTTCCAGGGCCGTATTCTGCTGATGCAAAGCACTGTCGTGATACAGCGTTAGATCGAAGCATATCAACAACTTCCACATCTGTCATGCGGGACTTGGTTTGCCGCACTCCAAGTGCATCCGTGAGACGCCCCTGCGATGGTGTGAGCTGATTGTACAATCTTAAAAGCGTGACCATTTCAGCATAACCTTCAGAGCCAAGACCATACCAAATTCGCGCATTCTCAAACAGCTGAAGCATGTCTTGTTCAAATAATGCTGGTGAAGCATATTCACAATGCACTAAGCGATGTGTAATGGTCTGCAGACACGTGGGACGGAGAATCTGATCATAATATTCAGGATTTTCAGCAGGATCCGGGCATTCTTCGAGAGGATCACTTAACACACGAAGTCCATCTTCATCTGATACGTTTGAATGTATGTTTCTAACTTCGACATCTCGTAAAAAGTGCAGAATGTGGGCATACATTCGATGCATGTGCTCGAGGTCCTTGGCCCGACAGTACAACCACCCGTAATCACTTACATCGTCGTTTGAATTCACTGACAAAGGTGTATGCACATTTGTAGGCTCACCACTACCTATACAAAGCCCTAGCGAAGCTTGCTCTGAGTCCGAAGCCATTGTTGTGGTGGTGATCGACTTGGGCCGCCTTTCCAACTACAGGACGCGTCAGTCGCGCCCCCGATCTGCCCGATCTCATATGCACAATGCGTGACGCAAGACGTGCGGCGAAATAACATTTTTCGCCTGTTCAGAGTGCATCGTGCCGTGGTGAATGGCACCAAGCACAAAAGAGTATGCGATCGGAGCATTGCTGATTATACTCGTGGATGTGCTTTGGACAAGCTCGAACTACCTAGCCAGTACTGTATTGTAAGTTGCCCACTCTAACCGCAGGACTCGTGGCTATGATAAGCCATTCGCCTTGACGTATCTTTCTACTGCTTCCTTCACTGTGTATCTTATCCCATTCTGTATTATAATTCAGCATCGAAAACAAACAGGCCATCCGTGCACAAATTCATGGTGGTATAAGTTGGGATTTCGTCTTCCTACTCCCCAAGATGAGTCTTCTCGTGTTGGACGGTCGAGTAATACCGATATAACGCCTCCGAAAAAAATGCTTCGGGCGTCATCAATCGATGGCCGCCTTCCTGCTGTCAGTATCCCCATTAGAACACAACGAAGAAGCGTACAACGGAACACTGAAACACAAGCGCTTATTGAGAACGATCCTCTTTCGACGGATCCCGGAAGGCTTCTGTCCCAAACCTCGGTTCTTGTGGATGCGTCAGAATTACCATCACTCTCGATTTTTGAAACCGCCTGTTTAGCCATGGAATTTTCTGTGATTTGGTTTATTGCAAATTGGACATTTGTTGCAGCTTTGGCGTTCACCAGCGTTGCCAGCGGCACTACATTGGGTAGTACAAGTGGCTTATTCACATTGATACTTGGCAGTTTGTGCGGCATTGATACGTTTTCTTTTTGGAAGCTATTTTCAGTGTTACTCAGTTTTACAGGAGTGACTTTGGTAACGTATGTGGACCATGACAAATCAAACTCGCCAATGTCATTATCTAAACCTTTGTTGGGTGACGTCCTTGCACTAGTATCGGCCCTATGCTATGCTGGATATGTTACGTTCCTTAAATTGCGCATTGGCTCTGAGGATCGCATATCGATGCCTCTCTTTCTTGGATGCGTCGGAGCGTTCAACTTGGTCGCATTTTGGCCCATTGGTCTTCTATTGCATTTCGCTGGTATCGAGCCCTTGTCATGGCCTAATGATCGCCTGACTATTGCGGGTCTTTTTTTGAACATGTGCATAACTGTGGTGTCTGACTTTGCTTACCTTGTGGCCATACTCAAATCGTCTCCATTATTGACCACAATCGGACTTTCTCTAACCATTCCCATGGCTGTGTGCATCGATGCCATTCAAAATGCCATGTCTCTACCCTTACAAAGTATTATCGGAAGTATTCTTGTGTTGGTACGTATAGTAATCTTACGCGAAAAAGACCAGCTTCGGAGGTATTGCATGGGAGGAAAATCAAGAAAATGTAAATGTCTAATTCTATGCGTGTCCTACAGAATGGGTATAGAGTATATTAGGGCATGGCTGTTTTCAAGCAAAAGCGCGCACGTTCCTGGCCGAATATGAATCGGGCGTACTCCATCAGAAAACGAGCCTGCTCCGCTGTCTCGATAGCACGCAGACTGCGCCGTTTCCGCACGGTGTCAATGAGTTTCAGCACGGTATCTAGCACTTGAGATGAAGTATTTGAGCATGGACATAATTTTGGTGTATCCTCAGACCCAAGCGATACGAGATTCATTTTGAGCAACCAAATACAAGCCACTAAGCCTGCACGTCCCACACCCCCCCGGCAATGCACGAGAATGGACGTTCCACGCAGCGTATAGTTCAGGATCAACATAGACATGATCATGTCTAGGCGGGTCATATTGATCGGTGCAAAGCCTTCCGCCATGGGCAGGCAAATCAAATCAAATCCCTGTGACTGTGCTTGTTCTTGGTACTCATGACACGGTGCTCCAAGCATATTTAGCTCTTCATCATCCAGGCAACACACAATGGCTCGTACACCCATTTGCCTGATCCTGTCGAGGTCAATCTTTAGATCACGGCAAATGGGGCTTCGGCCTTGAAAAGGTTCGTCAAGACGGACCTTCTTGCCTGGGCACGAGGAGAGCAATAGATTGCCTATTAAAGGCCCTTCAGATGTAGGGAAATGGGATGAAAACTGCTCCAATGGAGCACCGTTTTCATTTAACATACGATCAAGTGGAACACTCCTGGGCATACGAACGAGGTGTTCGCCTCGAATTTGCCCCAGTGCGTAACCCTCAGTGTCCTGTAAACTTTTTTCCAAGTATGTGTCGAGATCTTCACGTCGAACAGTAGTCTTTAGGGAGATATGCACAGGATCTTGACTCTTATCATGCGTCTCGGGCATTTTGAAGTACGGGGGCAAATGACTCAGCACGTCCGCAGATATATATGGCAACAAGTGAACGGGAATGATTGGACTCAGACTAATAGGATGCGAGTTACTGGTCTTGACCACACACGCTGAGTCCTGAGATGCAGACAGGGACTTGTCCGCCATGGCCACTTGCAAGTCTTGATAAATGCGTTCATTAGTCCCATCCGTTAGCTTATCCACGAGATGAATGGCATTACTTGTGTCTTTCAGCCCTAGACCAGCATTCAAATGCAACTTCACTCGCCATGCGTGCGTCTCGTTATTACGCTGACGCTCCAGCACGATTTCTGCCAAGCGTGGTTGTTGAAGCGTCAATGGAAGATACGCATAGGGGGCCCCAGAGACTCCGAACTTTAGCACGCTATACGCACTCAGATGGTACTGACTCGCCATAGGGGCACAGTTCATGAGCTCTATCCAGTCGCATCGACGTGTGCGTAGCACGGATTGGTATACATCATGTGCCAGCTTATCCCGCGCAACCACCCCTGCGCATGAAATGTCGCTGGATGAGCAGGAGCGTTCAGGTTCTTTCGTACCGTAAGGCGTAGGCAGCGCCATCCAGGTTCGGACACCACTTTCAGGACCACTGGTTGGTGGCGTTGCTGATAGTGGCAACGAGACAACGCGCAGCTTTTCTCCACACAGCACTGTTCGCGCGGAGGCAACAGCCGCTCGACAAAGGGCACGTGGTATGCGCGGCAGAAGGGAATCTGTCAAGCGCCATGAGCCAATAATACAACTGCAAGCAGCAAAGTAGACTGGCAAGCTTCCTCGATCCCCTCAAGGGTCTATAGGGCGAAACGGGAATAAGTGCCTACTCGCGTCCAGCACGACACCACGTCGCACCCCTTAAACTAAATTACGTCAAACTCACTCTCCAGTGCACATCCACCCTACAGGTACTCCCTATCCCTGCTGAGTGCCCAGAGACGTTGCGATGCTGAACCAGCTCAATCGCCGCAGGGACACGGCAAAGTCGTTCATTCGGAGGCCTAGCACAGTATCAGAGGATGAAACGTCCGTGGATGTATCCTCAGTGGCCCCACCTCCTTTGCAGAGCTCCACTGCCATATACAGGGGCCGGTCTCTATACCGTCCTGAGCGCGGTCACGCACGGGCGCCTCTTCTTAATCCAGAAGGCGAACCGGACGATCCATTTTCCGGGCTTCATAAGCCCCGTTGGTGGCGTATGTGGTGGCATTATCTTGCAGTAATATGCACATTTTGGGCACCTGTACCTCTTCTATCACTCATTGGCCTGCATACTGCTGCTGTGCGGCAGGCATGGCGCGAAAAAATAACTTTGGTCCTCCTATCATGTTCTCTGGGTGGTATTATCGCATTCATTACTGTGGGACTACAGCGTACGCTTTGTGGCGATCAGTCTGATGGTGTATTTGTTAATGTTAAGCGTGCATCCGGCTATGTCGGCGTCTTAGGCGAGGCCTACAGCACCGATAATTCGAAATTCCCTGAAGCATTTATCTATGATCAAATCCGAGAACATAGCGGTCTTGATGTATCGCAGTTTTTCGATATATCTGAGGATGCTTTCCCAGCATGCAAGAAAATCAACACAGCAGTGGCCAAACCACTGGGCTGTGCTGATGCCGACGGAAGAAAAATCAGATGTTTGGGCAAGCTTCGCATCGATAATTTAGAGTCCGATCTCGGTCTTACGAAAGTAAATCAACATATTGGCTACGACTGGGAAGACCTTGTTAACGGTAATGGCAAGCTACTTGCCATCGACGGATATGTGCTAAATTTTAATGCGTACCTCACCACACATACAGAACCCATACCTAATGATCCTGTCGACAAAGTCATCCGCAACTACTTCTCGCCCTCATCTAACTACACAGACATGTCTGATGCTACGCGCCTATTCACCATCGACAAGCTTGCTCGTGATGCTATACCTTGCTTGAAGCAACGATACCAGGCTGGTCGTGTAAATTACAAGACAACCGGCTGTTTCATGGCTGACCTCATTCTTTATGTGTCCTTGATCGTAATTCTTGGCCTCGTATTTGCACGCACCATCATGGCTGTTTGGTATGCCTTTGTTGGATCACTCCGCTTGGCCAGCACGCCACCACCACCGGGCAAGTTTTCAGCAACAGGGATGCGTCGTCCGCGACCCAAGTCACATATTGCCATGCCTGATGGCGCAACACTTGAAAACTCAATGGGTGTTGCTCCTTGGGCCCAAAAAGGGATAGTGACACCTGCGTCGGCCTCAAGTAAAGGCGCGGCAAATAACAATGTGTCGCTCATGACACCTGCCTCCATGACACCTGAAGATATTGGCAATGATCCATACATTGTTTGTCTGGTGACATGCTATTCAGAGGGTCTTGATGGTATTTCTGCTACTTTGTCGTCTCTTAGCGCGACTGAATATCCTACAAACCGCAAACTTATCTTTGTCGTCGCTGATGGTATGATTACGGGCAAGGGTGAGTCTATGAGTACACCTGATGTTTGCGTCAGTCTTATGACTCCTGACATGCGCTTTGGTACACCCACGCCAATGAAATACCGCTCAGTTGCATCAGGTAAGAAAGCGCAGAACATGGCGCTTGTTTATGCTGGCCATTATCAAGACCCCTCCGGTGGCGAGTCTGTGCCGATGGTTGTGGTGGTCAAATGCGGTATGCCTGAAGAAGCCGCTGGTCAAAAGGCAGGAAACCGCGGTAAACGTGACTCCCAGATGGTTCTGATGAGCTTTTTCCAACACGTTACATACAATGATCCCATGTCACCGCTAGACTATGATTTGTTCCGAAAAATTCATGCATTGATGGGTGTAACGCCAGACTTTTTTGAGATGGTCCTCATGGTTGATGCTGACACGAAGGTTCATCCACCAGCGCTTCGTTATTTGGCTAATGCCATGTTGAATGACCACCGGATCATGGGGGCGTGTGGTGAGACGCGAATTCAAAACAAGCTACAAAGTTGGGTCACAGCGATACAAGTGTTTGAGTATTTCATTTCGCACCATCAGGTCAAGGCCTTTGAAGCTGTTTTCGGTGGTGTCACATGTTTACCTGGCTGCTTTAGTATGTACCGTATCAAGGCCCGCAAGCCTGGCTTTGAGGATTGGATTCCTGTGATCGTGAAGCAAGATATCATCCGCGAATACAGTCAAACGGTCGTCACGACTCTGCATCAAAAGAACTTACTATTGCTTGGCGAAGATCGATTTCTCAGCACACTCATGCTACGAACCTTTCCCCACCGCCGTATGGTGTTCGTACCACATGCCGTATGTCACACCGAGGTGCCACATACGCTTCGCATGCTCCTGTCACAACGACGTCGCTGGATTAATTCGACCGTGCATAACCTTATGGAGCTTCTGTTGGTGCGAGATCTGTGCGGCACTTTCTGTTTTTCGATGCAGTTTGTCGTACTTATGGATCTGATTGGTACTCTTGTTCTGCCCGTGGCTATTTCACTTACATACTATCTAATCATCATGTCGGCCAAAGACCCGCCCAAGGACTTCACATCTGCCATCCCACTCATCATGCTTCTCATCGTTCTTTTCTTACCAGGATTTATCATTGCTATGGTGCGCTTCAGCCCTTCTCATGTAATTTGGCTTGCCATCTATCTAATTTTCTTGCCTGTGTGGAATTTTCTTCTTCCTGCGTATTCATTCTGGCATTTCGATGACTTTTCTTGGGGTGAGACACGTCGAATAGAGGGTGAAACGAAGAGCGGGGCTCATGAAACTTCGGAAGAAGGATACCATGCTGCTCTCGAGGTGCCGATGCGATTGTGGACCGAATGGGAAACGTCCCGAATTCGCAAGCAGGAGCGCAATGCACGGCGACGCCAAGAAATGGAGCATCAGTTTGGAAGCGGCTTCCACAATGACGTCGATCCTCGGCATGATGCAGGTCTTTGCCTCGCTGATCTGGATCGGCCATGTTCGCCCATGTCGCTGGAAACATCAGAAGATCAGTGGGGCGATCATATCGATGGCTACGACGAGAATGCGCCTCTGCCCGACCTCATGCATTCTGCGCGCCCCTTATCTATGATTGCAGCGCAGGGTGGCGGTACAGTTCAAGATAATGACTTGGAAAACATTCTTCAGGGCGGTTGGGATGATGACGTCTCCGTATCGTGGGAGAAACGGAGACCGCCTCCACTCATCAGTGCAGCCAACGATTCGATTGTATCCTTCCAGGGCGAGTCAGATCCGCTGGCGGGCTTGACACCCGTGCGTTCATCGGTTGATTTGGGAGCCAGCTTGCCTAGCTTGGCACCATTTGATGAAGGATCCAACTCCCGCGAAATGATGCCGGCTGCCTCATCAGCTGTTGAAGAACGCCGTACACATGTCCGCAACCGCTCCTCGGGACCGTCGCGCCCGCTATCCAAGGTACGCTTTTTCCATTGAGGTGAAACTTTTCCCAGCAAAAAGCGCCACATATAGTCATGACCTCATTTTAGATACCAAGCCGCACTACGTAGCCGGTTAAGTGCTACACCAATATCCAAGCGACGGGGGCGTGCGAGGAAACCATCGGTAGTCCGCTCCTGTAAGGCGTCTAAACCTGATTTCTCCATATCGTCATAAAGCTGATCCACAATTGTGCGTAAAGACGCTGGCGAAGCGCTCATCCAACGGCGCAAAAGAGTCTCAATGGCTCGGGTCTGACTCTTGTGCACGAGTTGCGGCGTCGAGCTCAAGTCAAGAGCATGATCGCCAAACTGTATCAGATGTCGGTGCTGCGTCGTAGTCCGGACTTGTGGCAACGGAAAGCCGACCATCCTTTTACGCGAATTTGAGAAGGAGGATGAATCTGATGTAGGCACTGAGTTCACATGGATGCTCTTGCACAACTCTTTGGCACGTTGAGTGACATCCTTCATAACATAGCGGTCCATCTGCAACACGACGTCTGCCTCGTACAAAAATGAACTCGAGGAACCACATACCAACAGGATGGATGCCCCGGTTGTGTTCACTAATGCACGTGCTCGGGTCACAAGTGGTGTAATGGGTTCATTTGGGACGAGTAATTGCATGGCATAATCACGAACGAGAAAGTTGGATGCCGTCGTATCTTCGTCTAGAACTAGCAGGTCTGCACCCAATTCGAGAGACTCCATCAGCGATGCTGCACAAGAAGTACTCCCAGATGCATTTGTTGTGCTGAACATAGTCGTATTTGCTGCATTAGGAAGGTTAGAAATAAAAGGAGAAATGTCCACCTTCCCAACACAGCGGCCGTCTTCTGAGCGCACGCTGGCCACATCTTCACATGTGCACACAAATTCGCGTCCGTCGTCAGGAACAAAATTGTAGGAGCCAAGGGCCATGGCCGACAAGAATGTGGATTTCCCATGAAATCCGCCACCAATGCACACGTTTAGCGAGCCCCTTTTTAGTCCCATGCCTTGTATGGATCCCCGGTTCGGTATGTCAATAGATACTTGTACACTGGGAGGACTCTGGAATGGGACACAAGAAGTCATGGGTAAATCTGAATCGCCACTGGCACGGGCTAATTTGGCTCCATTGGGAACAAATGCCACAAGACCATGCTCCTTGAGCTTGGTGCGCAGCACGTGTTGGTCTTCAATGATGAGCACATGACGCTCCAATGCTCTAGTGTCATAGCTTGCATACAAAAGACCACATTCGACCATTTCAGGAACGTGTTCACAAATGACAACAGTAGCAAGATGCCCAAGAATACTTCGACCTTGAGCTGGAAGACCCACAAGGAATCGCATCTCGATACCCTCCTTGTCCACAATCACCGCGGTGCGTTCGAGTACATGCTGACCCGGCGCATCCACTTCGAGTTGACCACCTTTGGCACCAGCCCATCCACCGCCTTTTAGCTTCTGGTCATATTTTCTCTCCTGGCAGACTTTGTGCAAGCGGCGCAAGATATAATCTGCCAATGCAGTTCGACGGATACGCGACTCGAGCACAGAGGGTGGAAATCCTGCGTGTTCATGAGAGATACGCACGCGTGCCTTACTCGGGGCAGCGTATGGGTCTGCTTGCGCATGATCCAAATAAAAATTGAAGGTTGGGAAGGCCCACATACCCTCAATATCATGATACGCAGGATACGGGCGCATATGAAGATTTTGGAGCGATCGCGCTAAATCTTCGGAGGTGCCTCGTACTGTTCGAGTCTTTTTCTGAGAGTAGACATCCGAATTTTTTGCTAAAGCTCCATTAGATTTACTGCCTCGACCACGACCACCATATACCTCGCGATAATAGCCACCACGGCCTCGGCCGCCACGACTGCTCATGCTTAAGGGGAGGTCTGTGTGTCAAGCTTTTTGTGGCGCTGACGACATGATGACATATGATTAGAAAAAACACATGACGTCATGCGTGGTCGGGACATGGTCCGACCGTTCTCCCCTTCCTTCCTGTCTACCAACAATATTCCACATGTTCCGCGCAGCAGCTTGTAGTACAAACCTTGCTCGCACCTCCCTGAGGCAGTCCATTTTCTCCGCTCAGCAGGTGCGCAACTACTCTGTGCGCCAAAATGTGCAGAAGGCATCATCGAACACCGGCCTCTACCTCTCGCTCGGCGGTCTTGCTGGTATTGCCACCTGGTACGGCATGGGCGGCTTCAACGGTGACATTCGTTCAAAGCTGCAGAAAATTAACGCTGACTCTGAAGATGTGGCTCTCTCGAATGAAGAGTTCCGTGCTCTGAAGCTCAAGGAAGTTCGTCCCTACAACCACGACAGTGCCTTCTACGTTTTTGAGCTTCCTGACAACAAGCGCTCTGGTATGTTCACCGCATCTGCTCTAGTGATTCGTGGTGCTGGTGCCGATCCCAAGAACAATGAGGGAAAGCCCGTCATCCGCCCTTACACTCCCGTCAACCCCCCGTCGGACAAGGGTGAGCTTGTTCTGCTCATCAAACATTACCCTGGTGGCCAGATGACGCAATACCTCAAGGGCCTCAAGGTTGGTGATGAGATGCGCTTCAAGGGTCCCATTCCTAAGCATCCTTACAAGTCTAACCAGTTCGAGGAAATCGGTATGATTGCAGCCGGCACTGGCATCACGCCCATGTGGCAGCTCATCCAGGAAATTGCTGCGAACCCCTCTGACAAGACCAAGGTGACACTCCTCTATGGCAACAAGTCAGAGGCTGACATTCTGCTCCGTGAGAAGTTCGACGAGCTGAGCAAGGACTCCCGCTTCAACATCGTTTACTTCCTCGATGAGAATGCCAAGAGCGTCAAGTCTGAGAAGGGCTACATCACGAAGGATCACGTTAAGAAGTATCTTCCAGGTGCTGAAAAGGGTGAGAAGGCTAAGATCTTTGTTTGCGGTCCTCCACCCATGGTTGGCGCGATTGCTGGCCCCAAGCAGGGCTTCCAGCAGGGTGAATTGAAGGGTGTTCTGTCGGAGCTCGGCTACAATGCTGAGCAAGTCTTTAAGTTCTAAGCATATTCACATAGCAAGATATATATGATGGCAGAACATTATTTTTTTCTTTGCATTTGTCGTTACCATGTTGGAGCTATCAGGAATAGAAAGCACGGTGTGATATGAGGCTACTGACCAAGTCACTTGTCCGTGCCACACAGGCACGATCTTTTCTTCAATTATACTACTCACAGCAGGCCGGAGAGAAATTCGACCCATTGGTACAGTGGTTAGCACGTGGAGCTGTTAAACTGGTCGTGTGTCGACTATAAAACTCTAAGGTCACTGGTTCGATCCCAGTATGGGTCGCTTTCTTTTTCGTTCTTCAAGAAAGCACTTTTTCTCGATACTGCCGATGCCACCTCAGGACACTTTTGTACGGCAAGATATTGCTATTGTGGCACATTTCAAGCTAAAGAGTTACATGGTAGAGACACTAGGAGAATTGGTAGAGGATGTTTTGAAAGGTGTCTTACTTATGCCGTTGGTACTGAGCCACGAGCATGGCGTGATCACGTTCATATGGTTCCAGCGTCAATTGTTCGCGAGGGCGGAATGAGCTCTTCTTAAGCTTGTTGACTTCCTCAGCAAATACGGCCTCTGGCTGGGCTGTTGAATCGATACAGCTGGCCTTAATGGAAATGACTGCGTGGCCGCCATTCTTGAGGAAGTATTCGGCGTTGAATGCAACAATACGAGCCTGATCCGGCTGAGCAACATCAGCAAAGATAGTATCAACCGAACCGACCAACATGCGATACTTGGCTGGGTGACGTGCATCTTCGATGATTGGGATAACGTTCGTACGCTTCTTTGCCATGTTGATCAAATCACGGCCAGACCGATGCGAAAACTCCACAGCGTATACGATTCCCTCTGGGCCAACGACATCAGCCACATGACTGACACTAGTACCACTAGCAGCACCAAGATATAACACTTTGACACCTGGCTTGATGTGGATATTGTCTAGACCACCAAGAATACCCGCAGCTAACTTTGAACGGAATGGATTCCACACACGGTACTCTGTCTTGTTCGTGATAGCAGTTCCGTCTTCACCAGAACCAGGAGTTTCGACAGCAATACGCTTCTCACCGTAGACAGACTCGCCAGGGACAAGATTCTTGGTCACGAGCAAATGCTCCTTGCCCTCTGCAACAAACACACCTTCGTGACGGTGAGGCTTAACGATAACATTAGATCCACCTTTCGCACCGCCACGACCGCCTTTAGCGCCGCCACGACCACCGCGAGCGCCGCCGCGGCCACCACGGCCACCACCGCGGCCACCACCGCGGGCGCCGCCACGACCACCACGACCGCCGCCACGCATACCGCCACGACCAGGTGGTCCACCACGGCCACGACCAGGTGCACCACCGCGACCTCCACGAGCTCCAAATGCCATATCTAAGTTTCGATGGGCTTAGGCTCGTCGGTACACACGCTCTTTGAATGTACAAGAAAAAGACAACGTAGCCGTCCCGCCAACGTTTTTTTTTCGCACCTGCCTCCTCGTAAAGGCACATGGCACATCACGTGACCACATAGGCAGCGCGTAGCGCGTTGTTGCCATGGATGCGACAGTGCGCGTTTGATAGTGCCTTGACTACGACGCTACCTCTCCTTTGCTTCTTGTAAGCATGCCGCGTGAGCTTATTACTATACAAACCGGACAATGCGGGAATCAGATCGGCTCACAATTCTGGGAACAACTATGTCGTGAGCATGGCATATCGAGGGATGGCACATTAGAAGAATTTGCGACCGAGGGTCAAGCTGGTGATCGCAAAGATGTATTCTTCTATCAGGCGGATGATGAGCACTATATACCAAGAGCTATCCTAGTGGATTTGGAACCAAGGGTATGTGTACGCTAGGTGGACTGTTTACGAATGCGCAGGTCATCAACAATATCATGACAGGACCGTACAAGTCCTTGTACAACCCAGAGAATGTATATCGTAATGAAGCTGGTGGTGGTGCAGGCAATAATTGGGCTCAAGGGTATGCAGCTGGTGAAAAAGCGGCAGATGAATTGATTGAAATGGTCGACCGTGAAGCAGACGGAAGCGAAAGTCTTGAGGTGCGTGCGCTATACACTCTCACACCAGGGGTTTTTCCTGTTGCATTCTATAGCAGGCGGAACAGGCTCCGGACTGGGATCATTTCTGCTGGAGCGTCTAAACGATGCATTTCCCAAAAAGCTGATTCAAACATACAGCGTTTTTCCAAACTCGGAAGAGACATCCGATGTGGTGGTTCAACCATACAATTCTGTGCTCACACTCAAGCGCCTTGTGAATAATGCGGACAGTGTAGTGGTGCTGGACAATGCTGCACTAAGCCGCATTGCAAGTGACCGATTGCACTTGCAAAACCCGAGCTACCACCAAACGAATCAACTCGTGAGCACAGTAATGAGCACCTCTACCACAACACTGCGGTACCCAGGGTATATGAACAATGATTTATGTGGTATTCTTGCCTCACTCATACCCTCACCGCGTGCCCATTTCCTCATGACATCGTACACGCCATTCACCTCAGATAATGTGGATCGTGGAAAGGCTACCATGAAAACGACTGTGCTTGATGTCATGCGCCGTCTTTTACAGCCTAAGAACCGTATGGTCAGCATCACTGGTGCAAGCAAGGCAAGCTGCTATATGTCTGTGCTAAATATTATTCAAGGCGATGTGGATCCTCGAGATGTGCACAAGAGTCTTTTACGCATTCGCGAACGGCACCTGGCTAGTTTTGTGCCCTGGGGTCCAGCGAGTATTCAAGTGGCATTGTCTCGACGGAGCCCGTACGTGGCCAGTTCGCATCGTGTCAGTGGCCTTATGTTGGCGAATCATACTGGTATTGCAAGTATGTTCAAGCGCACAGCAGATCAATATGACCGGTTGCGCAAGCGAAATGCATTCTTGGACATGTACAAGCGCGAAGCCATGTTTTCTAGTGATCTGTCTGAGTTTGACGAGGCGCGCGAAACGGTAGCTGAACTCATGAGCGAGTATCGCGCTGCTGAGAAAGACGATTATATAACAGGCGCCACGGTGCTTTGAGATCCATGTCATAGGTGGTAAGCTACACTAGTTTCACCTCCACTGCTTTGTAATTTGATTGGCCGTACAGTATGCATGGGCAGGTTTGGTGCGCTACCATCTCAAGGTGTACTTTTTGTCAACGCACTGTGTGGTAGTTCGAGTTTGGGGCTCAGTCGACGACAATGCCAACTTTCCCAATAAGCCCAGGGCGAACAGCTGATCTGGGCATTTCTCTTGGGACTGATGATCGGCCTGTGGGGCCTGATAGACCAGGATCGGGTTTATCATACACTGAAAGTGTCGATGTGACCCAACCCCAAGCTTGGGCAAATACCAGTACAGATTCTTTCAACATGTATCGCCTTCCTCCGGACGAGGATTATTTTGAGAGCGCTTCCCATAATGCGGAAGGACAAGATACCTTTGTTGGAAATGACGCACGAGCTTGGGCCAGTACGAGCACCTTGCCATTGGATGATGATAAGTCGTCACTCGACATCGGTCTAGGAGATGTCTTCGATACCTACCATTTATCACGCAGTGACATTAACAGCGACTCCGTTCGAATATCAGAAGGTCCTAATCGATGGCGGGAATACCTGCCTATCGAAGAGCTTGGTGAGTCTTCCCCAGTGAACGAGCTACCAATTGGTGATGAAGAAAATATGCCCTCGGAGAAACCAAAAGCCATGAAAATTTTTAATATGTTACGAAAGGTAAAGAAATCATCAAAAATCACACTGAATCGAGCTCGGAGACGTCGCGAGCGACGCCGTGAGCGCGTGGACAGTAACAATGATTGGCTTCCTATGCGAGAACCCTCCAAAATGTCGGATGACAAAGAGCCATCTCTGTCACCTCTACCCGTTCACCTGTGTCTTCGTGGAAAATCACTGACGATTTTCGGACCAAGGCATCCGTGGCGTGTATATCTGGCCAAAATACTGTCTTCCTGGTGGATTGAGCCTTTACTCTTGTTTCTCATATTCATCAACGTTGTTGTGCTTATTGTCTCATCTAGTCGCGATATCCGCTATGAAACGCGCACGAGAAATGTTTTTTCAAGGGCCGAGGAAATTTTGCTACTTGTGGTATTCATCGCATATACTATTGAAATGATTGCACGTGTTATCGTTTCTGGCCTCGTGATTAACCCTCCAACCTTGGATGAGGACGTCATGCGAGAAGGTCGCCCTGAAGAGGAGCTCGAGTATTCCAACACATACGACGTGCTTTACAACATGTACCATGACGCGTTGCAGAGTGCACACCGCTTCTTACACCCATACAGCAAGGTCGAAAGAGAACGCGCGGAGGCCAAGCTTGCTTCTTTTCATCCTGCTGAAGGCATGGCACCTTTGGACGACGTGTTTATTTCCAAGGTGGAAAATGGACTCGATTTAAATAATGGTCATCAACGTTGGTGGGATGTGCTGTATTACAATATCGTTTCAATTTGTCTGCATCTCTCGCGTACTATTACAACAGATCCAAAGCAATTGTGCAACCATGCTTACTTACGCCAGAGTTGGAATCGAGTCGATGCATTGGCGATACTATGTTATTGGGTCGCCGTCGGTTTGGAAGTCTCTGGCGTGGAAGTGACTGAGAAGCATCACATCTTTGTGTTTCGAGCTCTCAGTGTTCTTCGTTGCGCTCGACTCTTGGGCTTATGGGAAGGAACAGAAACGATTCTTCGATCGCTTAAGCGTGTAGCCCCGCTCTTGTTGCGTGTACTTTGCTTTCTCGTGTTTGCCATGGTTCTTTTCGCTGTGATTGGCATTCAGAGTTTCCATGGCTCGTATCTTCGTCGTTGCGTCTGGCTTGGTGACTACAACAATAGTCCTGGCGTAAATTACACACTGCCACAGATATGCGGTGGCAGTGTGGACCCGAATGACCGGTCCAAGACCATCAGTCACTTGAATAACCTCGGTACCCACGATCCCGCTAGAAAGCCTAATGGATTTATATGTCCATACGGGCAGGTGTGTATGGAGCAAGACATGAATCCTTTCAACAATGTGCAGAGCTTTGATGACGTATTTCATTCGCTTTTGCAGGTGGCCGTAATTGTTTCCCTAAATGGCTGGTCCGATACTATGTACGATATGGTGGATGCTGATTACTATACCGCGATCATATTTTTCATCATCGGTATCATCCTACTCAATTTCTGGCTTGCCAATTTGTTCGTTGCCGTCATTTCGCATTCATTTGCCTCACTCAGTGCGCAGACCGAACGAAGCGCATTTGCCGCTCGCGATTTTCGACAAGAGCACGAAGAGGTCCAAGAGGCATCACAAGAACCACGACGACGACGTAATCGCCTGGTTACATGGTATAAAAAGATTCGGAAATACACACAGTATATTTGGCTTTCTTTGATTATTGTGGGATTGGCTGTCCAGGGTAGCAAGGCATCCTATGAATTTGAAGACCAAAGAAAGTGGCGCGAAGATGTCGAGCGTTATCTTGTAATCCCTTTTGACCTGGAAATCATTGTCCGATTCATCTTTGAATCTATGGAAGGTGGACCAAGACAGTTTTTCCAGGGCAAACGCAACGTACTGGACCTGATTTTGGCTATTATCACGACTATCATTCAAATCCCCGTCGTTAATGATTCAGGATGGTATCCATGGCTCACGTTTTTCCAATTACTGCGTTTTTATCGTGTGATTGCGGCCATTCCTCGCATGAAGAGTTTGTTACTGCGTGTGGTGGGCTCTATGTCGGCTCTTTTTAACACTATCGCTTTTCTGGTCATGACTATTTTTCTTGCCGCACTTATGAGTGTACAGCTTTTTCGCGGTGACATCGAACAAAGTGATGATGGCACTGAATCGGACACTTTTACTTGGAAGCAACTGTTTAACGGTTTTCTAGGTGTATACCAGATATTTTCTTCCGAGAACTGGAAAGATTTAATGTTCAATGTGATCAGTGCCACCAAGCAATACAAGCAAGGCGTGATCGCTGGTATGTTTATCGTGGGATGGTTTCTCTTTGCAAATCTGATTTTGCTTCAGCTCTTTGTTGCTGTTATCAATGAAAACTTTCGAGTGGCTGAAGGGGATAAGTACAAGAAGCAAATGGAAAATTACCTTCGTCGGACTGAGCCACCGCAAGAGTCGCTTGTTGCTCGTTTAATGCAACGGCTTAGTCCATTCCGTGTACCTCATGAGCACAATACTTTATCGCATCGCTTGGAAGGGCCTGTTCTCGATGATGCTCGGCAGCATGCAGACACGAGCAAAGCGAACTATGTGGAAGAGCGGCCGTTACGAAGCATGTTCATGCAACTTGTCACACCAGATCACGCTGGTCTTGCATTCGGCACACTACAGCGTGTTCTACGACTCGATAAGCCACATGAGCACGCTCGACTCGAGGCCCTGCGGAGACAATCTAGTGGCGGCAAGCAATCACAGACTATGGACGAACTCGAAGATATGATTAATAACCAGCAGGATATGCGCGCGTTGGGTTCTGAACACGTCAGAATTATGCGTACTGATTTAGGCTTGGTCAACCAGGAAGAAGGCCAGGAATTTCTGAAAGACTATATTACGCGTAATGAGCTAGACCCCCGCATTCGTATGGCACGTCTTATGGCTGAACACCCGTCTTACGATCGGTCTTGGTTTATTTTCTCTAACCGGAATCCTGTTCGTCGCTTCTGCCAAAGTCTCACGCGTACATCACATGGTGAGCGCGTGTTTGGTCGACCCATGTCTAAATTCCGCAATCATATCTTCCAGGGAATAGTATTTGGTGCGATTATTGGATCTGTTGTCCTGGCCGGAATCGCAACGCCAGCGTACCGGAAAAAATACATGGCTGAACACCGTTCTGTCTTTTATGCTTGGTACGCAGTGATTGAAGTCAGTCTTTCACTCACCTTTGTGCTCGAGTTTTTCATCAAGACCATTGCGGATGGCTTCATTTTCACGCCCAATGCATACCTGTACAATATGTGGAATCTACTAGATCTGTTTGTGCTCATTTCACTGCTCATCAACGTCATTAGTGAATTGATCGTACCAGGGGGCGTCTCACACTTTACTCGTGCACTCAAGGCTTTCCGTGCTCTTCGCCTAATTAATGTCAGCTCATTAATGCGTGATACATTCCATGCCGTGATGATTGCAGGGGCTGGTTATATTCTGGATGCATCTATTCTCGCTTTACTGTACATCATCCCTTATGCCGTATGGGGTCAAAATTTGTTTGCTGGACTCATGTACTCATGCACTGATACTAGTGACAGCATTGTGACCAAACTTGATTGTCATGGTGAATACCGTTCTCAGCCGCTCAACTGGTCTTATCTTGCGCCTCGTGCATGGACGAATCCAACAGAAGGGAGCATGTACTCATTTGACGATTTTAAGAGCGCTTTGCTGATCCTTTTTGAGATTGTGTCGCTAGAAGGCTGGATCGATGTTATGCAAAGAGCCATGAGCATAAAGGGCCGAGACATGCAACCCCAAGCTGATGCTGCACAGCATAATGCCATTTTCTTTCTTGTGTACAACTTGATTGGGGCTGTGAGTGTATTGACACTCTTCGTCTCGGTGATTATCGAAAACTTCCAGCGATATTCTGGCGCTGCGTACTTGACCACTGAACAACGCCAATGGCTTGATATGAAACGACAGCTTCAGCGCCAGGGTCCATCCAAGCGGCCTCGAATACCCTCTTCCAACCCATTTATTCGCTGGTGCTTTCAAGTTTCGACACGAAAGCGCGGCTGGTGGTCCCGATTCATGGGTCTTTTGTATTTTATTGTACTTATTTTGCTTATGACTCAGTCCGCTCATGATACATGGACTACGGAACGAGACCGAGCTATCGCTTATGTGGTCTTGGGATTTGTATTTGTATGTGACATCATTATACGTCTCCTCGGATTGGGTTTCACAAGCTTCCGACGCAGTTATTGGAACTGGTATGATGTGATTATTATGGGCGGTGTAATTGGCACGAGTCTTTCCCATGTTTTGATGCCGTCTGCCTCTCACGTACATACACAGCTGCAAAAGTTGTTTGTCACAGCCATTACGCTCAAGTTAATCCAGCGGAGTGATTCCCTGGATTTATTGTTCAAGACAGCGGTGGGATCTGTCCCTGCTATCATTGCCTTGTTTCTATTGTGGCTCACCATGTTCCTCGTGTGGGGTATAATGTTAGTGGAAGTGTTTGGTCTGACGAAATGGGGTATTAACGAGTCCCACGCTAAGAATCTCAGTTCATTGTGGCAGACACTCATTTTTTTATCGATGACGTCAACGGGCGAAGGATGGAACCAGTACATGCATGATTATGCTGTCCAGCCGCCCTTGTGTACGCCGTCGAAAAATTATTTGGAATCTGACTGTGGCAGTATTGCCTGGTCATATTTCTTGTTTATTTCGTGGAACATTATTTCCATGTTCATTTTCCTCAACATGTTCACTGGTACAGTGGTTGAAAACTTCTCGTATGTGTATCATCTTCAAGGCAGCAGCGCTTTGTCTCGGGACCAAATGCGTATTTACAAGGACATTTGGAGCCAATTTGATCCTCAGGGCCTTGGATACATTTCTCAGCAGCACATTATACCATTCTTGTCGCGTCTCACTGGAATGTTTGAAGTCAGATTATACCCTTCTGATTTAAGCGTCTCATCTCTGCTAGACCATTCACGTGTTTCTTCGGCTATGTACAAGAAGTCTGTATCTACGTCCTCTCTGCGTTTAGGTCGCCGCTCGCCAAGATCGTCGAGGTCTCCCAAGTCTCCTCGATCTCCGCGATCTCCACGGACGCCCCAGTCTCCCCGGTCACCCAATCTGGCTCATTCTGATATGCTCGAGCCCATGAACGCGACTGCAGGCATGATATCGTTCCATGATGCATCATCGACCGAAGATGTACAATCAACGAGTCGAATTGTCAGCGGTATTGATCTAGATGCCCTCAGCGAAGCATTGGACTCCGCTAACGTGCAAGAGCTGCGCATGCGACGTCAGCGCTTGAATCGGATGTATTATGAAGCGATCTTGGCCGACAAGGGAAAAGGCGTTTCTTTTTCGACCATGCTTTTTATCTTGGCCTATTACAAGATGTGTGGCTCTCCTGTAAATATGGAAGTGTCGGAGTTCATTGAGCGGCGAGAGCTTATGAATAAAATTGACTCGCGCATCAACTTGGAGCGTGTTCGAGGACTGCTTCGTGGTGTGTATCTTCGTCGCCGCTTTCTTGCCGTGCGTGCAGAGCGTGAGCGACAGAGTGTGATGCATCTCTTTTCCAGCGATCAGTCTCGTGGTTTCCCCTCTATTACTGTCGAGCGGCCTATTTCTGAAGCTCACCAGCATGACCGACAACGTCCGAATATTCGAGTTGAAACAAATCTTTCAGATTCTTCTCAATTATATGGTGACGCATTACACATGCCCTCACCGCGTTCACCAAGCGGATATGGCAGTAGCGACGAAGGCGACTCGGGCAATGCAAGTGATGTACAGGTCTCACCTTTATCTGTCGCAGTTCCTCGACGTCGTCTATCTTTCCAAAACTACGATGAAAATCCATTCGAAGATGCCCGCTCTCACAACGCCAATATATCATCGTCACATCTTCACGCTCCTTTCGAAATGGACACGTGGACACAAATCATGCACCGTCTTTCGACCAGTACCCACGACGACTCTGAAGATCGTATGCATCACAACACATAGTGCACGTGATAGTTGATCTTGATATCCAACACGCCTGTCCACCGTCGTGGAGTAGGCCCAAGTTCATGTCTGTGGCCCTGAGTTCTGTGGCGTCACAGGCCCAGCCCACGTCGCATAGCCCGGACGTGCCGGATACTTTTTTTGGATCTATTTTGCATGGTAATCCTATCTTTTCAGCGGGTTTCGGGCTTATGGTGATGGGCGGCGCACTGGCCTACGGCCGATCTGCGCTTCGCTGGGGTGCTGGCGCTGCACAACGCCGCATGCTCGTTTCACTTGAAATTCCATCTAAAGACCGTGCGCATCCTTGGTTTTTGCATTGGATGGGGGCTCAAGCTGCCGCCCAAGCATTGAGACGCAAAGCGAATCACGGTCATCTGCCCAGAGAATCTATCCTTGAATTCCTAGGCCTCGCACGTCCTAGGGTCTATTCGGATGAAAATGTCGACAATCCATTGCGTGCAGCTACAGGCGAAGTTGTGTCACCCGTACGTATTCTTTCGCGGGAGCTTGCTGTGGATACACAATATGATGAGACCACTACATCAGGCGTGCCTGGCGGTAGTGATCGTGGGCAGGCTACCTTTTCGCTCGTGCCTGGACCAGGAACACATTGGTTCAGATACAAAGGCGTATGGATGCGTCTTCAACGTGAACGAAACGGCAAACTTGTGGATCTCTCGACGGGAGCGCCTTGGGAGACGGTGACGCTGACCACCTTATCATCGTATGAGCACTTGTTCTCTCAGTTGCTATTGGAAGCCAGGCAATTAGCACTATCTTCAACGTATGGAAAAACGATCATTTATACAAGCTGGGGGGTTGAATGGCGCCCTTTTGGCCATCCTCGTCGTGTACGTGAACTTGGCAGCGTCGTGCTACCGGAGGGAAAGAAGGAAGAAGTCGTAAACGATGTGCACCGATTTCTCTCTCGCGGAACTTGGTATGCTAAAAGAGGTGTACCATACCGCCGCGGATACCTCTTGCATGGCGCACCAGGCTCAGGGAAGACGTCCTTTATTACAGCACTCGCTGGTAGCCTAGACTTTAACATTTGTCTTTTGAATCTGGCCGAGCGGGGTATGACAGATGACAAACTCAATTATCTCATGTCCAATGCTCCGGAGCGCAGCATACTGCTTCTTGAAGACATTGACGCAGCGTTTTTGGGACGTGGGCCGCATTCGCCAGAGCGCCATGCTGATGGATACCAACCTAACGTCACATTTTCAGGTTTGCTGAATGCCTTGGATGGTGTAGCGTCAGGAGAGTCACGTATCATTTTTATGACAACGAATCACTTGGAGCGACTCGACCCGGCGCTTATTCGACCTGGTCGAGTTGATATGATCTGTGAATTGGGCGATGCCGATGCCAAACAGGTTCGAGAACTTTTGACCCATTTCTACCAGAGTGACCTGGTGGACATGCGCGTCGACGCGATACGCCGTGCAAACGGTATCAATCCGGAAGAAATTACACGCGCGATGCAGCCGCCTGACGTGAGTGCACCCTACTACCAAAAAGCATGTCGCGAAGCTGCACAAGAGCTTTCGGTTGTAGGTGATACTCTAGTCACATATGTGGAGGAGGTCACAAAACGTCGGCGCCATGCATTAGGCTTGGATGCATCTGGATACGATCCAGGATCTAATCGTACATTGGATCGGCGTGCAGCACGAGGTGGTGTGAGTATGGCAGAATTGCAAGGCCTTTTTATTCGGTACCCAGATGACCCGCATGTGGCTGTAGACGCTTGGGCCGTCGAGCAGGGACTCAAAGCGCTATGATTCGATCTCCGAGCGTCTGTGCCATTTTGTACGCGAGCAAAAGGATGAGCTGGGCGCATACATCAACAATAGCCGTAGTGAATGGCATGCATGTAGTGTCCGGATCATAGTCCCAGTACCACAAAAAAAGGCACAGTGTGTGAGCAAAGAACAATGCGAAGACAGACAAGATAGAGACAAAAACAATAACGCAGATGTAAAACATCACACCAAATTGCAAGGATCCAGTACCTCGCAAAATAAGCATGAATATGGCTTGTATTAAAACGACATTTAAAATGATGGTGATAGGCGAGGTCCATTCGTCGATTTGGGGTTGAAGGGAATCAACAAGCTGTGATGCGAATTGCTTCCACCATGCGAGATAGAAAGGCGATACTGGATCCAATCTTTGAGGTAGTGATGTTGAATCCTCCATGACCTGCTCCTGAAGGGGCATGTAAGAGGGATGTGCTGGTCGTGTATTTGCCCTGAATGTATGGGCATGGAGCGATGACGTCAGTCGAGATGTATGTACAGCAGCAGCGATGCTCGGCATACCAGCAACAATAGGGGCAAGAAGCGGATATCCGGGGTATTGCGAAGCATTCTTTTCTAAAATCACTCCTGCGAGGGAACTCAATCCTGTTGCAACGAACAATGGAGCCCATCCATAAGCGAGAAGCTCTCGTACATATACATTTCGTAAGGTAGCCAACATGAAGACAACACACAATGTAATAAGACCCAAAAACAGAAGCGTGGCGATGCCTGTTCCCTCGAAGTACAAGAGACCCGCTCCAATCAGTCCTAATAAAGTAAGTGTGCACAAGTCGCCCAAGGACCCGGCAATGGGAATCACCATATTATCAGGGTCGAAGCCAGACTTGCGTGCCAACACAACTAAAGCGCAAATAAATGAGCCTTGAACGGCGGATGACATCGATGCCGCAAGTTGTGAGACAGCCAAGACCAAAGCAAATTCGAAATATCCATCCCGGAGCCGAGCTGTTTTGTCTAAAATAGGCTTTCCAGCATGTACGGGTCCGCGCATTGTTAAAACTGGCTGATCTCCAGGAGATTCTTTCGCGCCCAGACCAAATGATAAAATGCCCGCAACACTCGCGACAATGAGGGCTTGAACTTGCAAGAGCCACATGTTACCCGAGACAATCAGCTTGCGTGTCCTACAATTGTCAATTTCCCCAATGTTTGCAGCTGTGGCCATACGTAAAGATAAGTTCATTTCGAGGTTACCCTTGAGATTTAGCATGATCGGTACTAAAATCAGGAATTTATCGACCTTGGCAAAAGTCTTCCATGTGGTCATATGGTCAAGCTCCATACCAGATAGCAGTAGACCTGCTAATGCACATAGCATGACAGGAAGTGTCTCACGCGTGAGACCCCATGCCTTACGCCACGGCATGAGGGCTAGCGCGAGAGACCGTTCAAAAAAGGAACGGAACGTCAAGCCACGCAGTATACTTCGTGGCAGGTCCTCCACTTAGGACACCCTGTACCAAAATCCGACATTCGATCTCTTGAAACTTACATGCCAAGAAAGCCATCGCCGCTCCTTTTTTTCTAAAGCGTAAGGGCAATAGACAAGAGCAAATGATTTGTTTCGAGCTAGTGTTGAATTGTTTCTGAAGTAGTTCTTTCTAGAGAGGTTGTGCCAGACGACGGTCAAATTGTTCGTTATTGTGCATGACGCGTCATTTCAAGTCAGACTGTGCCACGAGCAAACATCACCCTATTATCTGCGCTTACAAACACAAGCCATGATGATTATCAAGAAAAATGGTCCATGAACAGTCATCAGAGACACACGCTGTACTGTTTTCATGCAGCAGATCACTTTATGTTGAGCATGGTTACACAGTTACTGCTTTGACATTCATGTGGGGATGACATAGCTTATCTCGCAATCTAATATTCGACCGTGCACTACAGACAAGCTGGGCAAGATTGGTCTACTACTGCGCTTATCTTTCCTACCCTTTTGCTCGCTTTTGTGCATGGTCCATATGAAGTACACAACATGTGAAACATGAAACTCAGTCAAATTCTCGCTCGTTGAGGTCTGAGAATTTTGTCGTGGGATCCAACCCTATCCATTGTAACGTTAAAAATATCCAAAGATCAATGTTAAAATCAATTTGAGTTCCGATCATGCATTTTACGGGATATCTGCGGACATATGAAGTGGTGCAGAGGCAGGATCGATCTCTAATGCATAAATTTGTTGCGATGAATCCTGAACGATGCTAGCCCTCGTCAGACAAGCTTTGATAACTTTAGGACATTTTGTGTGCCAAAGTCATGGGACAACGAAAAGTGTGCAGGAAACGGAAGCTGCGTTGGCGCTAGTGCATGCACGTCAAAAATCTGAAACGAGGTCTGACGCTACCAAACAGTGCCATGGCTGTGCGTTTCCGCATGTCTCGAAGAATTCATCCTGGCAGCTTCTGCTGCACAACACATTCTGTGCAGCAGCTTTCAGCCACCGAAATGATGTGGATGCATGATGAGTATGTTCCATTGAAGCGCAGATTCACATATGTCATCACTCCTCATGGCGCCCGGCCATGAGGCCCAAAGAGCTTGCGAGGCGTAAAAAAAGCACTCATGCATAAAAGCTCGTCATAGAAACCTGTTTACTGCATGCTATCGCTACCTAACGCGCACTCGGTGGACGGTATGCTCCCGTGCGTGGCTTCACCGTGGTAAATCCATCAGTATCATCCTGGCCAGCATTCCGGGCGGGAGGAGGTGCGCTTTGGGCCGCCCCGCCGGTACCCTGGCGCATACGTGAAAAGGCACCGGGAACGTAACGGCCTGAGCCGCCTCCCATGCCGCCTGCACCACCAGTGCGTGAAAAGGCAGAGGGTGATTGCGACGGCGGTGGTTGTGAAGGTTGGGCGCCTCCGGCTGCTGCTCGGCTGCGAGCCAAGTCGCCAGGTCGGTAACGCCTGTTTGCGAATAGAGGGTCAACAGAGCCAGCAGATGATGCAGGAGGTCCACGACGCCATGTGTCGGCTGTCTCAGCTCGGGACGCAGGTGGTGCCGCACTTTCGGGAGGGAGGCGACCATAAGTGCGTGCTTCTTGCGAGGAGTGCATATCTGTCTGGCGTCGCAAAAGAGACTGACGTTCCTCAATTTCAGCTCGCTTTTGAGCTTCGAGTTGCGCCTCGCGCTCGGCGTCAGCACGCTGGCGCTCGAGTCGAGCCTTTTCTTCCTGTTCGCGCTGCCTTGCCATTTCCTCCTGTTCGGCAGCGCGGCGTGAGGCTTCTTGCCGCTCCTCGATAACTTGGGCGCGACGACGTTCCTTCTCGTGCTCGATGAGTTTTTGGGCCTCGGCGCGGCGCTTCTCGTATTCTGCGCGGCGCTTCTCAAGCACCTTGCTTTTCAGCATGCCGTAATCAGGCATGACGGAGGAAAGCGTGGCTTTCATAGCCAAATCCGTCTGATACCGCTCACGAGCAGCAGCGACCCGGGCTTCGTGTGCGAGCTTGTGGTTCTCACGGTCTGCAGACATCTGTCGCTCGTAATCTGCAGCCAAAAGAGGTCGCTCCTCATGACGATACGCCCGTTCGATATGGTCCATGCGGCGCTGTATTGTGCGCAAGCGCTCATTGAGGTCTTTCTTCTCTTTTTCAATTTGTTCCACTTGCAACTTCACGAGCTTCTCGGTATCAAGCGAAGCAAACTCTTCTTCAGACAGCTTGAGACCACCACGCTCCTTCAGCGATTGTGCCATCTTGCGTGCCTCCTCGAGCTTGGCAGCCTCCATCTCTTTGCGCACATGATCCAGTTCACGGCGACGGGCCTCTTCAGCAAAGCGGCGTTGCTCGGCCTCGGCATGCTGACGAAGACGCTCAGTGCGCAATTGCGCTTCTTCCTCTTCTTTGCGGCGCATCATATCACGTAGAAGCTCCTTGCGGCGCTCAATCATACTCTTGCGCTTGAGAGTCGTCTGGTGCTCCTCTTCAGCCATAGCAATCGCGCGTTGCATGGCTTGTTCGCGAGCAGCATGCTCCTTTGCAAGACCCTCCCTGTCGACCACACGCAGCGTACGATCCAGGCTTTCGGCCAGGCGGGCAAGCTGCGTGCGAACCAGTTCGGATGGCATCGATTGAAGGCGAACCGAGTCGGTCTCACCGGCATTAGATAATGCTGGATGCACATCAGCCGCAAATACATCATCCTGGAACGTAATAGCCCGCGACATGTGGTCAATTCGCAGGCTTACATGACCACGCTTGCAAGCGTGCAGACAGAACATCTCAATATCCATGGGCGTGTACGAGTAGGGTTCTTTGAAAGCAGACACGAGTTGCATCACCTGGTCTAGCTTGACAGAATCGTACACTTGACTCAGCTGCTGGAACAAACGGGTCAGAACCACAGAGTGCAGGGGCTTCACGTAGTTAGCCATGTCTGGATCTTGCGCGATCTGGCTCAAAATTGGCTCGATCTTGGCGCAGATTGAAAGAGGATGGAATTGCACTTCCAGCATGTGATAAAGCTCACGCAGTTCAGGACGCACATGACGCAAAACGTTGCGATTAAGTGCCTCGCGAAGCAAACCAGCACGCGTTGGTGTTTTGTTCAAACCCAGCAAAGCATTGAGGCGACCCGTGCGCTGTCGAGTCTCTGAGTCAGCTTGCAGAAAGTCCGTTCGTCCCTTGGACATGTTACCCGATCCGGGGGCACTTGAGGTAATCACAGGAACGGCGAGTGCGCTCAACAGGACAAAAGAGGCCATACGTGCGTTTTCTTTCTCGGAATGCACTGTCATGCGCGCCAGGGCATAGTACCTGTTCCAGGCGGCCGCATGGAACAAATGGTTGTCACTCACAATAAAGATACGAGAAAGCTTTTCATAGTAGTTAGCCATCATAGCTGGTTTAGGCGCTTTCTTCGCCAGCATCAAGAGATTGTGCACATCTTCCACGCTGCGGAACGCCTCCTGCCACAATTCTAGTTCGACAGCACTGTTTAACTGCGTGAAGCGTGTATCCAGGTGACGCTGTAGCGTGTCAGCATCGGAAAAGTCAATGGCGTTCGTGTGGTGCGCCGACCGAGCTACGCTTTGGAGATGCTGGCGCAGCACCTCACACAAACGACGGAACTCCGTCTTTCTTTGGTGCTGAAGGCAAAAGTGCAGCGCTTGGTCAGCAATCTGTTGATACGCCATCTCAAGTCGTGTGTTGTTCTTGAGGATGTCCAGTGCAGTGCGGTAGGCCTCCCACAAGAACTTGAGCCAGGGTGTGACGAGCGTACGGTCAGTACGGTCGCGATCTTGATCTTGAGAAACACTTCCAAGAAGAATGCTCTCTGGTGTTTCACTTTCTTCAAGGTCGTCCACGTCGAGTTCCTCTGCAGCAGCATCTGCACGACTGCGAGCCTCTGAGACCTTGGAGTCAGCATGCTCCAAGAAGTGACGTGTCACGTTGCAAATGGACTGAGGGTCCGTGTTCTGGAATGCATTCTTATATTGCATAAGTGCATCTTTCGCGGCACGTCCACGGCGCTGATCGACACAGAGCTCCATAAATCGATCCATCAGGGGCTCCATCGACGACGATGGACCCTGCTTGAAGCGCCGCGAGAACGTGAATTCCTGAAGTGCTTGCAGGGCAGAAGATGCCTGACCAACATTTATCAGCTCCTCAGAACGTTTTAGTACCGCTTCCGGCTTTACCACGGGCGGCATTGTTACACGCACGCCGGATGGTCGAGATAAAAAAAAGAAGCCAGATGACCGAAGATTTCTTCGCCTACTCCCTCCTCTGGCCTTGTTCCCCAGCGTGTACGTCAGCTCGGCCTTGGGTGCTGGTCGCTTCTTCCGCAGCTCGGCCGAACAAGTACAGCCATTCCGAGCCACCTACGCCAAAAATTTGTCACTGTCAGTTGTCCTGAGCGTAGCGCGTTGGTTTTTTTCCCCATGGCCTCGTCGGCAACAGCGCCGCTGGTAACAAATCCAGTGTTAACAAAGAATGCCAAAAGACGCGCTAAGAAAAAGCTGCAGCGGTCACAGCCCGAAATTGCTCAAATATCATCGGTTTCCAAGGAGTCATACGAGTCTCTCCCTCAAGCTCGTGAGGAAAATGAGGCCGCATTGCCGTCTTACATCGAGGCACCGCAGGACCCTGTTCCTGCACCTCTACCCGACATGGATGATGAAATGTTTGCGAGCTTTTCGTCTGTCTTGGAACGATTTCGACCGCAGGAAACAGACGCACCCAATCCAAAGGGACAAGTGCTGTATTCCGACGACGATATGTACTCTGACGATGAACAACCTCGTTTGCCACAAAGCACCATGTCACGAAAGAAGCTCCGTGAACTACAACGCATGTCAGTGGCTGAGCTCAAGCAGCTGGTGCATCATCCAGAAGCCGTTGAATGGGCAGACGTAGCTTCACCGGACCCACGCTTACTGATTCACTTGAAGAGCTATCGCAATACGGTACCAGTACCCTCGCATTGGGGTCACAAGCGTGAGTATTTATCCCATCGTCGGGGTATGGAGAAGCCTCCGTACGAGTTGCCGCCCTACATTGCTGAGACAGGCATTGCGACTCTTCGGAATGCTGTTACGTCTGCAGAAGCGAACAAGACTCTTAAAGCCAAAACACGCGAACGTGTCCAGCCTAAAATGGCTCGTATGGATATTGATTACCAGCGGCTGCATGATGCCTTTTTCCGGTTTCAGACAAAACCACCCATGACTCAATATGGTGAAACCTACTTTGAAGGCAGAGACGGCGGGTCTCGAGCACGTCATCGTCGGCCTGGTGATTTATCTGAAGCATTGCGAGAAGCCCTATCCATCCCGCCACTTGCCCCACTTCCTTGGCTCATTGCCATGCAGCGACATGGCCCACCACCCAGTTACCCACATATGCGTATTCCTGGTTTGAATGCGCCGATTCCAGAAGGTGCACAATGGGGCTTCCACCCTGGTGGCTGGGGGCGGCCGCCTATTGACGAGAAAGGGCAGCCTATTTATGGTGATGTTTTTGGTGAAAATAAACAGGAACACCAAGATTTATTTGTACTTGACGTACCACAGCGTGAACTATGGGGTGAGATTGCTGCTGATGAGGAGGACTATGATGAAGACAGTGACGAAGAGCAGGAGCAGGATGAGAATGAAGAAGGCACCGACGAAGATATGGATGAAGATAAAGATGAAGATGAGCCAGCGGTGACAGAGGGTGAGCATTTCGTGCCAACCTCGGGTCTTGAGACGCCATCCGGCATCCAGTCCGTCTTGGCTGGGCTTGAAACACCAGCCCACATCGAGCTTCGAAAATCTGTCCCTACGCCTTCTCAGCCAAATGGACCACCGCCATCACTATACCAAGTTTTACCTGAGCGCGAGGCTGGTGCACAAGGCCATGGCTTTATGGGCAGCGACCATGTGTATGACATGAATGCAGGTCGTCAGTATAGTTCTGCGTAGTTATGCTATTTCCATTCTTGTAATATTTGATCGGCTTCGTCCATGATATCGCTGAGTGTGCGCCGTGGTGAATCTTTCTTATTCTTGCTTGTCGCCTTTATATTGTTAACGTAGCATGGTGTCTCCGACACGGCTCGGCGAGCCTTGTCGCGGTCATCCTGCGGATATCGAGGTAGAGAAGGCGACTTTCGTTCTGCCGATAGTGTCGTTGCTACACTCATCGAGCGAATATCATTCTCCTCTGGCATGGACTTTTCAGGTAAAAGAGAGGGTGGACCGGTGGTGGTTGCAGTAAGGTTGTTGCCTGCCAATGAGACGTCTTGTTCATTCGAAGCAGGGCACATAGAAAAATCGGCATCGCCGATCGGGTCGGTGGGAGTAGATAAATCAAGCAAGGGGGCATTCGAAACATTTTGGACAGAAGAGTCATCGTGCTTCTTTCTCTGCTCAAGCGACGTATCTTGTCGAGAAAAATCTTGAGGAACGTGAGCGGAAGCAATCCATAGATCAGGAACGTCTCCTTCCGATTCATATTCACTGTCGCTGCCATGATTTGTTTCTCCGATGCTTCCTGATGCATTCCGTCGGCACGGCTGTATGAGCTCTGTGCGCATTTGTGAGTTGCACGTATCTGCATCTTGGTCTTGTATTGTATGCAGCCCTGAAACACGAGCTGCATCAAATGTATGCTCATTCTTGCTCGGCAAAGTCATCGACGGCTTGGGCTGGTTCATAGCATCTTTTGCGTCTTCTTTTGACAGGATTTCCGTACCTTGGTCGCGAACCTCCCCATCGTGGCCAGCAGTATGTATCAGCATCGCTGTATCGCCGTCTTCGTCGAACAGTGGCGACCTTGCATCTTTATCGTTATTGGAATTGAAAGCTGGAGACACAGGCGAAGCTTTTGTCGGTTTCTGTAGACTTTCATCAAATGACAGTTCACGAGGTGTTGCTGGATTTGAAGGAGGAGAATGTTGCACTGGTGACGAGCGTTCAGCTGTGTCTGAAGACAGGCTTTTCGACTGTGATGGTGTGTCAAGTTTCTTCTCCTTCGCGAACTCTTTATCAGAAAACTCAGTGGATGCACGGAGCGGTTGCATTTTCTTGCTGGGTTCAATGTATTGAAATGATTCAGTGCCTGTCACTGATAATTCCAGCGAGTCTTTTGATGGACCATCCGCAGATAGATTCCCGTCATTGACATGAAAATCAGGACGATCTCTAGGTAAGTCCATTGCAGTAGGCGGAGATGCGGTCATATCCGACATGCGTTCATCCAAATGCCTTTTGCCAGCCTCCAGCGAAGGCACTGTCGTAGATACTAGATGCATTGACTCATCACTCGATACAGAATGCTTCGTTTTTAGATCAACGTTGCTCACATGCTCAAAAGCTGTGTCGGTGGGGTGTGCATTAGAAATGTCCACGTTTAAGCGTTGTTCATCCTGCACGATATGATTATCCTGGATAGATACAGAATTCATTGGAGAAGGGGATTCTTCCAAAGCTGAATCCTGGAAAATTGAGCATAATGCATTTTCAGTCCCATGCTGATCATTTTCAGCGACAAAATTACTGGATTTGGATGCCATACCTTCATCCATCGGGAGTGAATCCACAGTTGACAAAGTTTCGGTAGCCGATGGAATATCTTGTAATGAGGAAACTTCTTGAGTTGAATTTGAAACGTTTTCCAAAGCGGACAAGGCATCCTTGGACGGAGATAGAGAACCTTTCGCTGGCGTTAAAACACTTGAAGGGCTGGAGTCATACTTCATGGTAGAAGAAATATAGTTCCCTGAAGGAGATAAATCAGGCACAGCTGGTTTAGCGTCTCGAGATGAAGAGGATGTATTGAGGCTAAAAAACTTGTCATCGGCGTGGATTGGAGCACAAGATCCATCTCCTCGAGACGAGGAATTTAGAATATGAGAGTCCACAGAATGTATTTGTTGTGAATTTTCAAGCAAAATCTCGTCTCTTTCATGGCAAATTGTGGCATCCGGATTATACGACTCATTTGATGCAGCCATCTCCAAAGGCTCTTTGCCCAAGGCGTCCGATGTTTGTTCACAATGCATCTGATCGTCTAAAGAAGCCCTTTTTTCCGCGTTTTCGCTCCGCAGAGTCTTGGTAAGCTCCGCATCACTAAGCTCGGTTTGCTGTTGTACAGTTCGGCCAAAATTCTCTGATTCTTGAGTCGGTTTTTTCGATGCAAAATCGGCATTTCGCAAATCTGACACGGTGCATATAGGATTCTCGCCTAATGGCTGGGAATCTGTTTCAGAATGGGTTTCTGTTGTAGCCTCAATCGAAATGGCTTCGGGCAATGCACGAGTAGGTGATGCAATATTATCATTGACGTGACCAGGCTCTTTTGTGAGCAAACTAGTCTCCATTTCACCGTTTTTCTCGAAATGGTCCGCAATGGTTGCTCTAGTGTCAGAAATGAAAGTTTCATTTTCAGGTTGATTTGATTGCGCCCGTACTTCTGATATAAAAGTGCCCTTGTCCTCTTGATCGCTAGACTCTGATGTTATGAATTCTAAGTTTTCAGACTCCTGAGAGGCATATGTTTTGGATTGAACCCGATTCAACGAGTTATCTTGGCTCGACATTTCTGGCTCGATGACCATATTGAGTGTATCGGCTGGTTCGTCTTTCTTTGCTTCAAAAACAACATTCTTCTCAGCCTCGGGATCGCACTTTTCATCATCATTATATTCATGTTTATTTGCATCTTTGGCACAAAGGGCTGCTTCTTTCGTTGATCCAGAAAATTCAGCATCATCATGTAAAGTTGATTCAGAAACTTGATCTGCACTTTCCTCTTTTATGATCGAAGGTGATGAGCCGGGATCATTCTTATCCTCATCTGACATTGACGCAGCTTGGTTCAATTTCGTGGAATCAGCTTTTGGTGAAGAACTTGACTCACCCAGAAAAGGTACAGACATTGTTTGTTCTGCATCCAGATGATCTTTCTCACCTGAGGTAGCAGGGACTTCAGTTTGAGATGACATGTCCATGTTATTCTTTTTGTCGCATAATGATACTTCAGAGACAAATGAGCTGTCTCGCATATTTGCCTCGTTCAAGGCTTCCAGCTCTTCAACAATTTGACTTTTAGCTTCTTCATTGAGTTGAGCTTCTTTAGGTGAAGCATTTAGAATCGTAGCCTCCATTGAAGCGAATCCATGATCATCTGTCAACGTTTCCCTTGAGTCAAGATTGTTGTCTTTTTCCTTGACGCGTTCCATCTTTGCCTTTGTAGCTGCCTGACTGCCATCTTTATGCGACATTTCTTTTCCTGATCCTTTGGCGTTACTTTCGACTTGAGCTTGCCCAAATATGTTTATATCAGGAGACAAAAGCTTGGATTCCTCGAGGGTTTCAGGTTCGGCATTTAAACCGGAAGTTATTTTCTCTACGCCTTGTTCCACAACAGGGGGGTCTTTCGAACCAAGATCCTCTAGGCCTTTTGATACATCTTTGTTTTGATCGAAATCATAGATGTTTTTATTCTGAAGTGATTCGTCTACGCCAAAATGGTCGTGTGAGTTCTCGTCATGAGATAAATGCGTCTGCTTCTGTGTTGAAGGAATGATGCCTTTCGTAAGAAAAGCCTCAGCTTCTTCCTCTGATATCTTCATATTTGAAAGGCCCAGGGTATCGAATAACTCATCGTTTTTACGATCATTCTCAGCTTTTTCTAAACGAGCGCGACGTTCTTTCATGATCTCTTCGGTGGAACGCTTATTGAGTCGCATACGAGGCGCAAACTTCCTTGGCGTTGGAGATACGCCAATAGCCTTAGCAGCTTCTGAAACAAGGTTTCTAGACAGCATGGCGTCGGGGTCATATTTTGTGGGCTCACCGGGAGCTTGAGGACGGTCTTTGGGCATAGTTGGTAGCGGAAGAGGGCCATTCCTGGCTCGATTTGATGGAAAATATGAGCGCTTTGTTGTTCTTGGAAGAGGTTTTTCTAACTCCTTCAGTAACGCATCCACTTCGGCATCAGTTACGGTAGTGCCCTGAGGAAGGAACGACAGTACATCGTCTTCGTCCTGTAGAACACGTCGTTCATTAGCTGACGTAGAATATGTTGGCATTTGCGCCGATTCAGATTTAACATCCCGAGTAGTAGATTGTATAGAAACTTTTGGTTGCGAGGGAACCGAAGAGGCCGAGCGCACATTTGGGTCAATTCTTAGAAACGCATCCAAATCCCCTAGTTCGACTGCCTCTTCGAATTCATCATATGTGCCTCTCCATTCATTTTGGACTAAAATACCAGGGATTTGTGGGTTTTTTGACTAGGGTTAATGGTCAGCATGAACACACCTTACTGCGCCATCGCTTCTTGGCGGACTCATCTGAAGCAAGATCGTAACACACGAAAGGTATCTAATGTAAGAGCTTCCATTAACATACCTTGAATGCTTTCAGCACAGTAACATATCTATCATGTCTTGATCTCGTAACCGGATTTCCTAGAATTGAAGTGCTGAATAGCTCGACATCGGCGCTCATCTCGGGGGAGGCGCAACAACCCAACACTCCAACGAAACGCACGGATGTGAAAGTGTTGTATCACGTGATCCAAAGGGGCCGCGCGTCGATGAGATGTAGCAACGTCATCTTGCAAGATCATGGCGAGTGTCGATATGAGTGAGCACCGCGGTAGCGGCTTTGATTTTTCGGGACATCTTCGAAACCATGCTCTTGGCTCTCACGGTCATTCGGTCCCGCGTGCAACGAGTACGGGTACGACAATTGTCGGATTGATCTACAAAGATGGCGTAGTACTGGGCGCGGATACGCGAGCGACAGAAGGACCGATCGTCGCGGACAAGAATTGTGAAAAAATCCACTATATCACGGATAGTATCCGTTGCTGTGGTGCAGGCACTGCCGCAGACACGGAATTCGTTACTAACATGATTTCCAGCAACATGCAGCTTCATGCGCTTCACACCCGCAAGCGTCCGCGCGTTCTAGCTGCATTAACCATGCTTAAGCAACGCCTTTTTCAATATCAAGGATATATCGGTGCTGCTCTTGTCTTAGGAGGATACGATTCGACAGGCCCGCAACTTTTCACGATTGCCCCGCATGGATCGACAGACAAGCTTCCTTACGTCACTATGGGATCGGGTTCGTTGGCGGCCATGTCGGTGTTTGAAAGCGCATGGAAACCAGATATGCAGGTATGTGATTATTCAACAGAGAATGGGCTAACGTCAGGAACAAGAGGCTATTGATCTTGTGGTGGCCGCTATTGAATCCGGCATCTTCAACGATCTGGGTTCCGGTTCTAATGTTGATGTCTGTGTTATTCGCGAAAAAGAGACAAAGATGTTGCGTAATTACCGAAAGCCGAATGAACGTGCACAAAAGGAGCAGTCTTATAAGTTTGCTCGTGGTACAACTGCTTTCACCAAGGAAGAAATTTACAACATGATCGTAAAAGAAGGTACGCATCTCTGCCCTCTGACATTAGATGTGCTCGGTCTAGATAACACTACACCTCACGCCACGGCAACAACCGAGGCGATGGACACCGATGCCTCATAAAGCTTGCCCAAATGTATAGCGGCTCAAAGTAGGTAAACCACGTGGTGTAGCCTAATCGACCACAGGCTTAACGCCGGATTATGTTACAAACCGGCGTCAATTCAGCACGGACCTCCCTTGTTCACTGATCAATTGAGTCATAAAAAAGCATGTCTGATCAAAGAAAAGAGCGCATCTTTGTGGGATTAGCATGTGATATGCCTATCGGATCGATCACTGAAGTTCCTTTGGATAGTGCTTTTGATCCGCCAGTGAATGCATTAGTGGCAAATGTGCACGGAACGTACTATGCGACTACGTCGAAGTGTACACATTACGGTTTGGCATTGAGCAAGGGTATACTAACGAGTGAAGGACGCCTCTACTGTCCATTCCATGGTGCATGCTTTAAAGTGACAACAGGAGATATTGAAGATGCGCCCGCACTTGAACCTCTAAAAACCTTTGAAGTACAGCGAGATAATGATGATAAAGTGTACATTTTGGTGGATTACGAAGCGCTAAAACGGTCTCCCTGGGAATCGTGCAAGAAAGAAATACACGAAGATAAGAGCGGACTTCATACTGTGTTCGTGGGAGGTGGTGCTGTGACGCTTCATGCAGTCCAGGAGATGCGGAGGAATGGATACAAAGGCTCCATAACTGTCCTTACAGCTGAACCCTATCCCACCATTGACCGAACAAAGCTTAGCAAGGCGTACGCTCCTGAGCTAAAGCATGCTCTCGTGAGAGATGAGTTCTTCTGGCGCGAAACTCTCAATGTAGATTTGCGCCTTTCAAGCTACGTTTATGACATTGATACAAAGATGAAGCGTTTAAGTATCCGAGGGGGAAATACCGTTCTTTATGATAATTTAGTTCTGGCCACAGGCTCAGTCCCGCGTCGCTTACCCATCGAGGGTGCTAATGCTAAAGGTGTGTACGTGCTTCGAACGCATTTGGACGCAAAAGCTTTGACAGAGTCATTGAGGAAGCACCCATCGCCTCAGCTGGTTATTATTGGCACTGGTTTCATTGGTCTGGAAATGGGTATCGCCCTGGCAAAGCATGCAAAGGTCACATTAATAGGGCAAACACATGTGCCTCTCGAGGGACCATTGGGTCGAAGTGTTGGCGGCGGTTTGCAAACCGCTATTATGAATGAGCGACCTCTACGATTTCTCAACGCGGTTGACCTGGTTCGAATTGAAACAGATATGAACAATAGTGTGCGTGGTGTGACTGTGCAACCACGCGCGCGTGGCTCTCCGGAGCTGTTCCTTGCAGCAGATGTGGTTTTGATGTCAACAGGCGCTAAGCCAGCGACGGATTTTTTGCGGAATTCGCCGTCGTTCCCCGCGTTGCGGCCAGATGGATCTGTGGAAGTGGACGCGGCGCTACGTGTGGTAGGCCTGCAGAACGTGTATGCCGGTGGTGACATTGCAGCATACCCTTGGGACAATGGCATTGTGCGTATTGAGCATTGGAATGTGGCTTGCAACCATGGACGCGATATAGGTCGGACCATTGCCTCTGGTCGATTGCATCCTCATCGCCATGTTCCTGTGTTTTGGTCAGGTCTGACTTCGCCGCTGCGATATGCTGGTACAGGTCTAGGCTACAACCAGATGCACGTGGATGGTGAGCCTGATGAAGCTGAGTTTATCGCCTATTATGCTAAGAATGATCGAGTTATCGGTGTTGCGACGTGCGTATGAATGCAAGATGCATGACTGACTTTCAGTATGTGGAGAGACCCTATGATGGTTCAGGCACTGTCACTAATGAAGGCTGGTAAAATGCCCAGGCTAAGCGACATTGTAGCTGGTCTGGACATTATGACGCTGACCACGTCCCCCACGAGGAAGATGTAGCTGCATCATAGATGTTGGTTTGAAGAAAGTTGACAAGAATATTTGACAGGCGCGTAAAACCACGTGGAGGCTGGCCATTTGGAACACGGGCCGCCAAATCGGCGGCTACTTATCCTTGTCTTGTTGCCTTCCTTGTTGTGCTAGCGTGTACTTATACGATGAGCAACATGGTTGCATCCGCGCTGAATTTGACACCAGCGGAGCGTCAATCTTTTGCGCAGCTGTACTCAATGGCGGACTCGACGAACGCTGGTGTCGTTACCGGCGATGCGGCTGTCAAGTTCTTTGAAGGATTTAAGTTACCTACGCTTACGCTTGGCCAGATTTGGTCCATAGCCGACAGTGGAAACAATGGCTTTCTGACCTTCAATTCTTTTGCAGTAGCTATGCGCTTGACGGCACGAGCCCAGCGTGGTGAAAGTGTGAATGAGCAAGCAGTACACATCCCTGGTGAGCCGCCAGTGCACGAGAACGGTCTTATGCCGTCCAGCGCAACTGACTCCTCCCCCGTGTCTCTTATCAGTCCTGAAGATAAGGCCCGATTCATGCGAATTTTCGCCATGGTCGGCCCTACGAACGGTGTACTTAGTGGAGATCAAGTGAAGGATGTGTTCCTCAAGTCCAAGTTGCCGTATTCCAAGCTGGGTGAGATCTGGAATCTCGCAGACACAAAGCAGCGGGGTGTGCTGGACCTTACTGACTTTATTATTGGTATGCATTATATTCAGGGCACGATGAATGGGACCATAACTACACTTCCAACGACGTTACCGAACGGCATGTACGAGTCAGCAAGCGATCATTCCTCTGTACCTTCGACACCCATGCAGCCACAACGAACAGGAACGGACCAGCACATAATGCCAAGCCCTGTGCCTGCCTCTGTGCCTGCACCACCTCCCACATCGATGCCTGCAGCGGCTCCCCCGCGGTCTTCAACTCTGTTCTCTAGACCTGCGCCCGAAGGCTCCACGACGATGCCGGCCAATGTTTTGTCATCTTCTGGATCATTGTCAGATGGTTGGGCTATTACGCCCGCAGACAAGACGCGCTATGATGGTTTCTTTGATTCACTCGACACCGAACGTGCTGGATATGTGGATGGCAGCGTCGTAGTGCCGTTCTTCTTGCAAAGTGGATTGGATGAGTCGACTCTGGCGCATGTGTGGGACCTTACTGATATGAACCAGAGCGGCACGCTGACGCGTGACGAATTTGCTGTGGCGATGCATTTGATTAATGATCGCATTTCTGGAAAGGAACTCCCGCAGGAGCTCCCAGCCTCCCTTGTGCCGCCATCTGCGCGCTCGCAAACCGAAACTAAGCAAACCGAAACTCAGCGCGACTTGTTCTCACTGCTGGACACGGATGTACCTAGTAGTAGGTTGGATGTTGGGTCGCCCTTTGATGATGCAGCTGTGGCTACTGCTCCGGCTCCATCCAATACCAAGACACTCGAACTGCCGCAGACGACTAGTGTGAACCCTGATGCTGCTGCTGCCGGTGCTGGTCTCGCTACTGTGGCCAGTGCTAATGCCGGTACTAGCGCTGTGACTGATGGCTTGGGCGGCAAGCCTCGTGACGTACCGCAAGCCTTTGACGATGACTTTGATGCACCGCTCTCGGGACATTCGCGTGACGCCAAGGCTGAAGAGACTAGCATGGCGCTAGAGTCATCCAACAAAGACTTGGAGGATGTTAAGGCGCGCCGCGCTGCTGCCGAATCGACGCTCTCGTCACATTCGACGACGATTGGCGAGCTGGAAGCGCAGCTTGCGCGTGCACGCAATGCATTTGCCTCCGAGCAGATGGCTCTGAAGGAGGTGGAAGATAAGGTGCAGGTGCAGAATGCCGAAATTACCAGACTTCGCCAAGACGTGATCCGAGAAGAGAGCGAGCTGAGTGCTATTCGCACACAGCGTGATGAGCTGGAACAGAAGCTTCTCCAGGACCGTGAATCTGCACACGAGCTTAGGCGCCAGCTTGCAGAACTCGAGACAGAGACGTCGCGCCTGCGTGAAAGCCATGGCGTTTTGGAGCAAGAACAGCGCAAGGAAGCGGGTGCTGCAGCCGCTTTGAACAAGCAGCTGTCGTCCGCACGCGACGAACACCAGTCGTTGTCTCGGTCCATGTTGCCCAATACAGTGACACCATCGACTACACGTGCCCGTAACCCATTCGAGGCACTGTACAATGAAGGACACAACGCCTATACGGAAGAGCCCGCCAAATTTGACTCACAATACGGCTTTGATGCATTCACAGCGGCTGGTGCGGGTATTGCTGCAGGTGCCGCTTTAAGTGGCACTGCCACTGGAGGAAAGGAAGCGGTGACAGCGGCCGAGGAAAAAGAGCATGAAGAGGGTCCCGAAGCCCCAGATGCCATGCGCCACGGTACAGCACCTGACACAAACGTCCCACGAGAAGACGTAGATGACATGGACGTGCCTGGTGGGTTTCCGAGTCAGACACACACAGAGCCCTCGGCGCAAGCGACCTCAGCAGTGTCGTCCGCGCCGGGCAAGCCCGTTCAGGTCATTGATTTGCCGGCCCCTGAGCCGCATTCGCCCAACACATCCGGCACTGCCGCCATGCCATCGAATGATGTAATGAAGTCGAGTATTCCTCCATCTTCGGCATCAACAGTGACTCTGCCTGCATCCTCGGAGCCACAGACGCCCAGCTTGCAGACATCGCAACAAAAAGACGACTTTGAGCTTGCGTTTTCTCATATGAGTTTCGCGAATGTGGTCCAACATCAGACCGAACCAGCTGCGTCGGGCGTTGCCCCCGCATCGCTTGACAAGAACCTTGGTGCTTCTTCTCGCCCCGCCGTGACGGGAGGTGTTCCTGCATATCTGCAGCAGTCCACGAAACTCACAGCCGCTGAGGCGCGTCAGCCTATGTCGGGAGGCGTGCCTGTACTGGCACCGACTGCTGGGGCAACACCCCAATCTACCGCTGACCCAGCCTCGTCACCTCAAGATGCGTTTGAAGACAACTTCAGTCCGAACAAGCCGCTCTCGCCCCCACAGCCCACCCAAGCACGAGCGCCCACACCCTCTGTTCCCGGCGACATTGGACCTGTGCGCCAGCTGTGCCAAATGGGTTTCTCGCGCTCGCAGGTCGTCAAGGCCCTGGAGCGCAGTAACTATCGCACGGAGCGTGCCCTGGAGCGTCTACTTTCCCAACAACAGGCGCAGTAAGTATGATGTCCAAAGGGGAAAGCTGTCCATAGTGTATAATGAAGTGGTCACATGATTGGATTCGTATCGTGAGTGCAACGCCTGCTCCATTTCGTCTTGCCATATTATACCATGGCCCGCCTGCGCGTAAGTGGCGGCGGGTCGCGCGGCGCACAAAGAGATGATGCACGCGCCATCAAGACGCATCTGTTTGAAAAATTGGGCACGCACGCCGAAGAGTACTGGCAGCTGCTCGGTGCCCTGTGCACGGCGTCGATCGATCGAGCGGAATTCCATCATCGCGTAAAAGAATGGATGACACCAGGTTGTGTGCCCTTGCATAATGCACTTGTGCTTAGCATACTGGCTCAGGCGTGCTCAAAGTCGGCGACATCCGCATTCAGCGCAGGTGCCCGGTCACTGACGAGCCCCATTCAACCTCGTACTGCGCTGCTGGATGAGGCGGATGAGGCAGCGGACGCCATGGAACCATCAGTATATGGGCATGATGGTCGCGGTCTAAAGCGTTTGCGACACATGTATGCTGGACTCACGGAAGAGGAGCGCACGAGACTCGATTCACTAGCCAAACAAAATACATCATCTGCTCATACATCTGCTTCTATCTGGGCCGGCGCGGGCGCCGAGCTGTTGGAAAAGAAGCGAAAAGAAGACGAAAAGCGCCGTGCCATTGAAGACCGAAGACGCACTCGTGAAGTGAAGACGGCCATCGGCGCGTCGCATTGGCGTCTGGCAGCCATGCAAACGGCAGCTCAAACGGAGACGCTTCGTTCGCGCTTGCCGACAACGATGCAGGAGACTTTGATACGCAGTGTATCAACGCCATACTGCACCGAGTCACATTCTCTGCCAGATGTGCACAGTTTACAAGACCGCATGTCTCTCGCTGCGATCGAATCCGGCCTGTCGGGCGGCGTGCATGCTCAGGCAGCAGCAGTTGCCCTCAGCGCACTGCAGGACTACTTACAAAATATTCTCCGTCGCATTTTTATGCATACGCGTGCTAGGCAGAAAAGCACAGTTCGTCCTTCGCGCATTACCATACCCGATGTCATGGCTGTGTTGGATTTGGCGCCGCATTTGATCGTCGAGCCTCTGGGCCAAGGACCATTAGAGCGCTTGCTAGCGCCAGAGTCTGCCTGTTTACCAAGCTCGAGTGTCGACGCAAGAGGTGTGTCTTGGGCTGATGAAGATGCTGTGGCCCATTTTGCTCGTTCGTGTGCGACAAGCAAGCTCGCAGAGCACACCGTGCCACTCGCTGTTCCAGCAAATGCTGACTTTGAACAGGCGCAATTATTCCGGCAGCAGCAGCAGCGAGACGCTGTTCGAAATCAAGTCATTATTGATCAGTTGGCTCCTCTGCGCTTGCTCGATCGACGTACATTATGTGAGTCACTGGCCCCGAAAAGCAAGGACAAGCCCGCTTTTACGACGCCCCTGTCAACAGCATTGGAACAGCATTATCTTGCCGGGCAACATCATCATCACCAGCATCTGCACCGTATGCATCGGCACAAGGACGAGCTATTTGATGTGATTGACCCAGTGGCTCTTTTTCGTAATACATGTGAATAGATTTACACCTCACGGTATGTACCTATAGCGTGATGTCATCATTAGGTGTCTAGCACATCCCAACGAGAACGCAAGGCTTCGTGCCAACGCTCGAATAAAAGAGAAGCAAGACGCGAGCGTGCGGCAGGAATTCGAGGCGCATCACCTCCGCGAGCCGTGGGGTCCATGAGGATATCCACGAGCATGTCAAGGTACTCAGGCGTGTAGCGACCCAATTGACTTAAAAGACCGTGCAGTTGGTGCACGAGGGCCACAGGAGCCAATTCGCTTACGTCTTGGCCGGCCAAATAAGCAAGCTGCTCAAGTGCGAGCTGAATCCTTGCTGGTGTATCGGGCACTGGTAGATGCGGGGTCCGATTCGTAGCACTCCTGGTCGGCGATTCCATCATTCGGTTGCGAGGCATCGCGTGGTGATGATGAGGATTTGAGGGCGTGGATGGTTCTCTGGTGGGCGACATTGTCGGTGTGATCGGCCAGGGAGGAGGCTCTGTATGACTAGGTACAGAGGCAGCAGGACTAGGCGCTGGAGCTTCTTCCGCCATCCCATGCTCCGGATCGAAACCCAGCACATCGCTCGCAGACATGTGAAAGTCCCATTCACTCAAGATGCTGGTATCCAGCAAGCTCGAGTCATGCAGAGAGACGCTCGTATCTGTCTGCTTCGGTGCACCGCGCTTGTCGATAATGTCGCGCACCAGTTCAGTGGAGCCCGCTCCTTCAATCCAAGGATCTGCCTGTAACTGATGCGCCGTGGCACGGTCATGGGGCTTGAGTACCAGGCAACGGTCCAGAAATCGCACTAGACCGGGGTGATGATTCGAGATATCCAAACGAGGAGGCGTAGCTTTTGGAATCAAAAACATGGCTCGCATCGGGTGATATTCGGACAAAGGTGGACGGCCGGTGGCCAGTTCCATGATGGTGATGCCCAGTGACCATATATCTGCCCGACCATCATACATAGACTGTCGAATAACCTCGGGCGCCATCCAGTACGGAGAGCCAACTAAAGTATTTCTTTGTGATTCTCGATGAATCAGCTGCGCAGCGACGCCAAAGTCTGCCAGCTTAACTTGACCGGTACGTGTCAACAAAATATTCGCCGCTTTGATATCGCGGTGCATGATGCCCTGTGCGTGTAAGTAGCACAGACCAAGAACAATCTCACGCGCTATGACAGCGGTTACTTCATCAGGTAATGGACCAGCTCGTTTTAAAAGTGATAAGCACGAGCCGCCGTCCATGAGTTCCATGATCACCCAAAGCGTGTACTTTTTGACGAAGCTACCAAAGTAGCGCGTCACTCGATCGCAGTCTTGACAATGCGCGAGACTCGCAATTTCTCTTTGTATTTCTTCCAAGTCTTGCATATGTGATTCGCTGTCGGAATCGCTGGATTCCAACGCAATTTGCTTGACTGCCACAACGTGGCGGGTCGGTTTGTGCACTGCTTCATAGACGTGCCCAAAACTACCGCGCCCTAATTTTCGTACGATGCTATATTCATCCCATGGATTCTTTTTGTTCATCAATGGGAATGGTATACGATCGTTGATGCGCTCGTCATTCTTATCTGGTGACAGAACCAGTCTGTCTGCCATTCGTGTCAACGATATTGCCGGAGGGAAACAAAGGTGGAGGTGGGGAAATAAGATTTGCTATACATACATCTAGTCTATGATAACGCCCACAAGCTCCGTGGAAGGCGCCTCGGGCGTGCCCGAAGAGGTATCACGTCGTGCTTTTCTCCATGAAGCCATCCAGCTCTGGAATGAATGGATAGCTCCACAATGAAGAGACACATTATCGTTATTATGATCATTTAGGGTTTGGTTTGTCATGGACGTCGGAGACGAAGCGACCATGGCATCCATGTAGGGCGGTGGACGGGGTGAGGCATTTTCCTCATCATCTTGTTTAAGCGTATTCATACGAATGCCTTGAAATGAAACATCTCTGTGCATATCAGGGGCTTGAGCAATAGATCGTGCGACTTCATAGGGTGGGACGCGCAAAACTTGACCTGTGCGGGTATCACTGGCGAGTTGTGTCGATGTGCCTGGTACATTGCAGGCTTCAATCAAGACACTGTCTTTGTCTTGTCCATAAGCAGGTGGGGGTGCAAGGGTGCCAATCATGGGAGCGAGTCCCCATTTTTTCACGTTGGCTTCGATAAACACAAATCCTGCTTGTCCAAAATTAACATGGACTTCGGCCGCACCATCCGCTGAAATGGTTGGGAATAAGTTGTAACTCTGAAGACCGGTGAATGCCTCTGCCATCCGTACACCATTGCGAGTGAAAAACACGGAGCCAGTCCGGGGACGGAAGCCTACACCGACCACATCACCTTTGACGAATGGCGCGCCATAGGATTGGGCATTCAATGGATGATTATAGCATTTGAAGCCATCTTGCGAAAATATAGCCACGGAATGCTTACAGTATCCAGGAAAGCGGAATGACGGATACGGCTTCGTACTCAGACCGATAGCAATGGTCGTAGCTTCCGGTTTGCTAAAGATTTTGGATTCCCAATAATAAATGTCATTGGCTTTGGGCAAGGGCAAATTGCTCTGAATGGTACATGCACCACCTTCTTCAGTTGCCATGCCTGGGCTGTCAGGAAAAAATTGAAGTTCTGTGCGAGCAGAAACCATGACACCCTGGTTCGATTCATAGGCAGGATCAAAGCTCCAAGCACTGACGCCCTTTTCTTGAATCCCAAGAAACTGAGGCATAGTAATATCTGTATCGCGGGGCGAAAGGGGAGGATGATTAGCGCACCATCGCAGCGCTAGTTCATAACCGGCGCGAGTGTTGTCGTCCACCTGTTCAGCCCAATTTTGGCATGCGCGCTGAAAAGAGCTAGAGGATTCTAGTTGCTCTTCGTACTGTACATTGATGGGCCCATCACGCTCTAATAGTGCGACACCCGGTCGAAAGCGCAGTACCAGGTAAATGATAAACGGCGCAATCAGAACAAATATGAGAGCGACCGAAAGGACTAGGAGCGGGAGGAGCAACAGAATTAAGGCCGTGATTGAATCACCACCGCTAGGTATTGTCTCTTGCCTCTGTGTCATATGGTGCAAGGCAGGCATGATCTCCAATCAGTCCAAAAAGCCCGTCTTGGCGCGGCAAATAGGAATTTTTATTTTTGGGACAAAAGCAATGCCCAACAATCTAGCGGGGGAAGGAGATCGTAATAAGCGGTGTAACACAGTCACGTAACCAAGAACCTTGAATTCCGCCCACGCAAATCGCCTGCCCCGCCTCAACGCCGCAATTCACTTGTGCGCCACCCACGCGGTCTGCATGCGGTCTTCGTGATTCGGCCGAGAAACGGTTTCCATAACCGAAACGGGCCAGCTCCAAGAAAAAGCTTGGAGCCAGAGCGAAAGCATCCTGGAGCTTCTACACCTCCTTTTGTCATCCTTAGCAAATAGAAGAGCACATTGTTGGTGAGTGGAGTCGCGTTGGACGCGTAGGGCGTCATGCTGGTGTGGGAATGGAACACTAACACGGTACAGACATGGATCACACTTCCCCTGCCCCCCCGCCACCGATGCCTGATGGAGCATTTGGTACAGTTATCCAATTGGCGAACGTATCTTCCCGGCCGGACGGAGAGCTGGGCAACAATCACAACAATTCCCAACACCACCATAACCCGTCCGACTACACTCATCAACGCGGCCTCAAGAGTCGAGAAAGCGAAATGAGTGAGAACCCTCGTTCATCTAAACAAATTCGTATGGATAATGGTGCACCACACGCTGGTGTAGATGCTCAGGCGTTGTCGTGGGCGCCCACCGCGCCACCCGCGTATCCAGGTCACGGCTTGGACCAAAGCGGCATGCCGGGTCTGACGCATGGCGATGCAAATGCATTTGATGCTGCTGCTCATGACGTGAGTGCATATGGTGATGCTTCTGGTGTCCAGAACGATCAGACTCGTATGGCTCCGCCGCCACCTGTGGCCAACACAGCTTCTGAGCAAGCCAAGCTCACGTCTGAGCAAACTGGCCTTGTCGGTGCGCGTGGTAAGACAGGTATGACGCGTACGCTCAGCACGAGTCGTCGTGCCGAACAGAACCGTAATGCTCAGCGCGTATTCCGCGAACGCAAGAACAAGTACATTTCTGACCTAGAGAGCAAGGCTGCTTCTTTGGAGAGCGCACTTCTTGCGGCTGAGGAGCATCGGCGCCGTTTCAATGAAGCTATCGAAACGATTGAAATACTCAAGCGCGATAACGACACGCTCCGAGTGGCGCTCCGCGCTCTTGGTGGTCACCAGGCTGTACCGAGTGCACCTGCCCTTCCTATTGACCGCCCTTCACATACGCCTGCATTATTGTCCACGTTCCATCACCAACACGCTGGTGCACCTGCGCCTCCCGCTCGCGGTACAGAACATGACGATCCTGCGCATGCACAAGGTCAGCCGCCGACGATACACGAGTCGCCCGATCATGCGGCACAAGATCCTGCCACAGCCGCTGCTGTGGCAGCAGCAGCTTCGGGAGGTGCGCCCTACTGGCTGCTTGAGGCTGTGTCCAATGCCAACCAGCAACACGGATTTCATGTCCCGAACCATTTTTCGTCCCAACTAGCTGACAGTGGTATGACTGCTGGACCGCACGCACACATGCACCCAAATGACCCCAATGCGATGCGGGCGCGTGGTGCCATACAGCCGCAGCGTGCTGAGGGTATGCTGGATCCATCTCTTGAGCATGCAACTTTGGGTGATGCGTCGCGTGCGCCGGGGCGAGTGCAGGGCGAAGAGAATAAAGGCGAAGGTATTGACGCAGCGGGAAACCCTGATAACCTTGCCTCTCTCAGCGCGGTGGCGGCGGCCGCTGCTGCTGCTGCTGCCTCGCAAAAGGTGAACACTTGAGCCCGATAATCATGCTTGTTAACTATGTATCTTGTTAGAAGTAAGAGTTTCTTGTAACCATGCAGTAAACATTTGTGCAATGTGTCGTTCCGGTTCGGGCTGTGATGTGAGCGCCAAGCTGTCCGCGTATTCCGCCTTTCCCGCATACACGCGCACGAATTGTCGGCGTAGCGTCTGAAGACGAGCAGGTGAGGGAAACGTGTTTATGGGTGGACATGCAAACACGATGGGAGGGGGCGGGATGAATTGTGGCAGCGACAAGGAAATATTGCCACACATAGCACCTCCCTGTGCACGATATTCAGAGATAGCTCCTAGTACGGCTTGCGTGACTGTGTCGAGAAGCTCGAGGCTATTGTTGGTCGTTTTTTTGCGAACAAGTGTGACCGCCTTGGGCGGCTGAACTTTGGCCTGCGTGATGGCTTCCCAGAGCCCATCCAAGGGTGTAGGAAGGCATTCTGGTGCATCAGGAGTACCTGTGGTGGTGGTAGTAAAGAGGGGTCGATGCCAACGAGCTTCAGGCGTGGGCTCTTCAAAGCGGTATATGAGTTCATCAAGACTGGTGTGTCAGAAGCGTGGACGTACCATACGTCAGTGTAAGATGGCTCGCCTCGCTCTCTTCGTTGGTTATTCCATGCGTGGCATAAGGTAGAAGGACATGCGATGTAAAGCTGCTGGATGAGATAGCTTGGATACATACAGTGGCACAACGGAGGCCCAGTTCACGTGTGGCACACCATAATTCGTAACGAGACCCCTTAATATTCAAACCTGCTCCGCCATCCGCAATCACAATCGCGCTTGGACTGAGGGCACGCCGAACTGCGCTAAGATAAGCGGCGCGTGCGCGTCCCTCCGTGCGTTGAGCTGTCGTGTAAGGGAGCGGTCAACATACATTCATATACATGTCGATCTACATGTACATCAGCATCTTGAATGACGCACACGCGTGATAGTGATGGAGCCGATTCTAATCGCGACTCGAAGTACGACTGTATCTCCCTGACGCGCGTCGAGCGACCAGAGCAAGGCAAACCGGTCACCACCAAAAGGGCCATGTGAATGAGTGACAAAAAGACCTCCACGAAGGTTGTTCTTCTCCGTCTGCCACCCTGGTGAATGCGGTGGCCCTTCTTGGTGTGTAGAACGGCACGTTCGCGTGCATGGATACGGTCGTATACCCAAAGTGCATGGGATGAGATCTTAGCCGACACGAACTCCGAGACACACAGCAGTTTATTGAATCAAGATACCCAAACAAATTCTGTGCTCCGAGATATCTTGTATGCACAGGAGCGGCCCAACGCGCCATCACTGCGTCAGCGGCGGCGACATTATGATACGTCAGCGCTGACACCCTCAGAGTCTGCACAATTTCGAAGAATCTTTGAATTGTTAGGGCAAGAGACGGATCCTACACCGGCATCTGATCCAGCATTGGATGCGTTCGCGCAGCGCAACGCCCTGCGACCCAAAAAGCTCACAGCTCGTGGCGGTGGTGTCGGTACGCGATTTGAAGCCAGTATGGAAGGGCTTGCTGCCCAAATTCCCGTCGAAGAATTGGATCGTGGCGTGGACCACATTTGGGAGGCATTGCAAACGAAACATACTGTCGAGGAAGCATGGCAATGGGCTGAGAAGCATGTATGGGCACAAGACGCAGTATACGGTACACATTCGGCTTTTTTTGCACCGGCACTACATATGCTTCTATTGACACTGCGCGACAAGTACCGGGCGCCACACACAGCGTTAGCTGTCATGGAAAGGACACGCAAGAATGGCGCGCATGCCTATGTGCTGGGATGCACTTCGTCCCTTTTTGCTGAAATGATACGAACACAATGGCTCTGCTTGGGTGATGCGCAAGGTGTGCTTGCGACAGCCAGGGAAGCGCGTTCAGCAGGTGTCTTGACAGACTCGAGCGCGAAGAAGACGGAACGTGACGATGCAGCCCTGCACACTCAGATGGAACGTGTACGCGACCAGCTTCGTGCCCATGTGATGAATGGGGCACAGGCGCGTGTGAGGAATCCGGATGGCACATTGGCTATGCTGGCAGATGATCACGACGCATTGCAAATGGCCGCTGAGCTAGGCCGCATTATGGGACGCAAATCGCTGCGTCCAAAACCGGCCACCAAGCCCAAGGCGCCTCGAAAGAGCAAGTCGTCAAAGTCACTCTTGATCTATCCGCAAGATCCACAGTCACTCTTACGAACTGAGGTACATCGCCGTATTGAGAGGCCGATAAACCATGATGATTAGACAACTGAGTACCGCCCGCCCATGGAGGACGTGCGTGATTCTCCATCCAAATATGCCTGTGTACCTTCAAGTAAGTGGCGCTTGATTTCTCGGATAGCATGTTCGACGCGGAAACTGTCATTGCTTTCAATCAGTAGCGATAACTTGGGCGGATCACCTGGGTGTGGTTCACGACCGCGTTCATAAAAGGCGCCTTTGTTGGTGATGGATGCACCTGTGGATTCAATCAGCATGGCCATGGTCTCCTTGTTCGTTACGTTCCAACGCGCCTTCTGCGGGAAGTCATTGATGGGGAAAATGGCATGGAACTTGGTTGCGTCAGGATCGCGAGCACGGCGCGAGTTCTCCAGCTCTTCTCGCCGACGACTTGCCGTCGCATTGATGCGAGCAATCACACCCTGGAGCTTGGATGTGTCAGCGCCCGCAAGGCGTGCTGCTTCCATACGCGCCTGATGGGCAGCATGGTCCGCTTCCGTAGGGAGCGGCTGCTTGTTCTCGCGCACCGCCTCCGGGATGGGGCCGGTGCACACCTGAATGTCCGTGCTATTCAGTCGATTGGTCTCTTCTGCGGCACGTGCTGCTGCTGCTTCCGGATCTGCCTCCTCGTCCTCGATCAAGATGGAGGCTTGTGCCTGAAGCAGACGTTCCCGACTCTCAGCTAGTCGTTCTAGACCACGACCGCCAAATCCTGAGCTTGATGCATGAGTCTTACCCTCTGCAAGTTTTTCCTTGAACTGCATACTCAGCGTTTCCAGCTCTGGAGGTACGGGGGCCTTGCTGGCACGTAGCGCAGTCACTAGATCCTTTGCGTATCGGTCTTGGTCCGGTGTAATAAAGGTCACGCATGTGCCCTCGTTCCCCGCGCGTCCTGTACGTCCAGCACGATGCACATAGTCTTCTAGGTGATTCGGTACATCATAGTTGACGACCAGCTTGAGTTGCTTAACATCCAATCCACGCGCAGCCACAGAAGTCGCTGTCAAAATGGGCACAATACCCGCTTTGAAGTCAGATATCGTTGTATCACGGTCCGCCTGGTCTTTGCCGCCGTGCAGTGACATGGCTGGGTATCCACGCTTCATGAGCTCATGCATTAGTCCATCCGCTGCATCTTGGCGCTCTACAAAAATGAGGGTTCGTGCATCTTGATCGTTATGGTACAATTGGCCGAGGATCACCAATAGACGGTGAAACTTGGTGGATTCATCGCGCACTTCCACGACTTGCCGGATTTCGGGTGCCACGACACTTCGGCCGCCCACAATCACCTCCATCGGTTCATGACGTAGCATCTTGCGAGCAAGGCTCTCCATGGGTTTCGGGAAGGTGGCGGAAAATAGAACCGTCTGTCGGTCGGGCCGAATCAGCCCGAGGATCTTCATGACTTGCGGCTCAAAGCCAAGGTCAAACATACGGTCAGCTTCGTCCAACACAAGGTACGTCACGCGTTGCATATTTGTGACACGACCGCTATTGGCGGAGAGTAAATCGATCATACGACCCGGAGTTGCCACGACAAACTCAACCGTCTTTTTCATCTCTGCAATCTGCTCGGAAATGGGTGTACCACCATAAACACATGCCCCACGCAATCCAAATGCACGCGCAAAAGGCTGGGCATCCCGGAAAATTTGCACGGCGAGTTCTCGCGTCGGCGTCATAATGAGGGCAATCGGACCTTCGCCTGGCTCGACAGGACGCTGATCCTTTACGTGCCGGAACATGGGAAGCAAAAAAGCCATCGTCTTACCAGATCCTGTCTTGGCTACACCAATCATGTCTCGGCCGCTCATGATAGCAGGCATCGCCTGACTCTGGATCGGCGTGGGGGCCGTGTATCCCAGCCTTTTTATGACATCTAGGCAATGTACTGGGAGGCCACAATGCGTCCATTTCTTGATGGGAGCAGGACAATGCTTGCCACGCACTGACATGCCATCGAGTTCGACACGCAGGCGCTCGGCATCAGCCTCGCTGATAGTTGCCACGTCTTCTGGTGCGTGATAAAACGCTTTGCGAAATGGTTCGTAGCGAATGGATGCATGATCCACGGTGGGGAGTTGCTTTTTCTTGGATCCGCGATTCGCCATGGCCAAAATATCTTCGGCACGAATCGAATCAATATCGACCTCGTCCTCTTCGTTCGTAACCGTCGCATGGTCCGGTTCCTCGTCATCGGCAGTGAGTACCTCGGAATTGTGATTGCTTTCACGTTGTACCTCTCCCTCTAGCTGATTCATATACGCATCAAGTGGGTCTTCCGTCGAATCGGCCTTGGTACCCTCTGATTCTGTCGACGCGTCCAGCGTAAATCGACGATGGGGTTTGCGACGTAGTCCATCATCGATCTCATCTTGTGCATCAAGGCGCACACGTGGTTTCACGCTTGGTGGACGTGGGCTACCTTGAGCATGAAATCCTAGCGTTGTGGCAAACTTTCCTGCTGGAGACGTAGGGGTATCACTAACCTTGGCCTTCTTGGACGATGCATCATCGTCCCCCGATGCCTGACGTTTTTTTTTAGCTTGCTCGCGCCTCCATGCTTCCAGACGTTCTCGCTTGGCTCGCTTCTTCGCCTCGGCGTCTATGGCAGCGGCATCTGCCATCGCCGTCTGTGCCTGACTCGAAGGAGAAAAGGTGGTTGCCAATTTGTCATCGATCGGGGGAATCGCATCAAGTTGCCGGCGATTTTCTGCTTCTTTTATGCCGCCACGCGCGCCGAATGAAACAGGGCCAGCAACGCACGAGGAAAGCAATGCGCTAGGCAGCGACTTTATTTCTTTTGATCATTCGGACGAAAGTCCTGTTGAGGGGTCTGAATCGGAACCTGAACCAGTGGTAGTGGACGATACGGTGCGCGAACATGCATCAGCTCGAAGCACGCCTTGGGCTCAGCATGTGCCATGGCATAAATGTCGCAATGTATCAGAGATGTTATGTGAGGAAGTTCGAACGTACACAGAGTGGATCTCTCCCACCAAAGAAGAGCATGCTACTCGCACAATGGTGATTGCTCTGCTCCAACGAGCTTTATGTTCAAGATGGCCTGACGCCGAAGTGTATTCGTTCGGCAGCCAGGACACTGAATTATACCTGCCACAAGGCGATATTGATCTGGTGGTTTTGTCCAAAGCGATGGACTCTCAATCTCGTGAAGGAACTTTGCGCGAGATTGCATCGTGTTTAAGATCTCATAAACTCGCGACAAATATCCAAGTGATCGGCCGCGCGAAAGTGCCTATCATCAAGTTTGTCTGCCCATATGGTCACTTTCATATTGATATTTCGATTAACCAGGCGAATGGACTTCAAACAGCCCATTTTATCAACCGCTGGTTACAAAAACAACCCGCTCTTCGGCCGCTCATCATGGTGGTCAAGCAGTTTTTGCAGCAACGCGCACTTTCAGAAGTTTTCACGGGTGGCTTAGGGAGCTACAGTGTGACTCTTATGGTGCTGAGCTTCTTGCAAGTGCATCCCAAATTGCAGCGTGGCGAAATGCCTCCCGAGAAGAACCTCGGTGCCTTACTGATGGAGTTTTTTGAGTTGTATGGTAAGAATTACGGTTACGATGAGTGTGCTATCACTGTGCGTGGCCGCGGTGGGTATGTGAGTAAACGACAGCGAGGCTTTTTCGATCCGCGTAAGCCGTTTATGCTAAGCATCGAGGATCCGCATGACCCAGAGGGTGATGTGTCCAAAGGATCGTTTGCCATTATTAGTGTGCGCTCAGCCTTAGGAGGCGCCTTTGATATTCTGCATGCAGCACTCTGTGAACGTTCGAACGATTTGCACAACTTTCGACGTCGGCAGCGGCTCTTGTATAATCGCCAGATGCAGAGCACCCATGTTCATTTTGATGCGGATGCGAGTGATAATCGCTTGCATTTAACGTCACAAATCAAGGAACCGGAAAGTCTGCTGGGCTCAGTATTGGGTGTTTCGCGGGAAATGATTCGGCGACGTAATGAAATTAAGCAGCTGTATGATTCACAAGTCCTGCAAAAATTGCTGGATATTCCCGTGGATTCAACGCCATCAGCACCAGCAGTGCGTGTCAATGCGCCCGGCTCGCTTGACGCGTCCGACGACTCGATCATGATTCACGCACAAGAGAGTATTAAGCGACGGGTACATCCTGATGAACAAGACACGCCTGAAAGCAAGTATGACGCGAAGCGACCCAAAAAACGTGTTATGCCGGATCCTTGGTCCACACGCGTGCAGTCGGTGGCATCTGACTCCGAAGAAGAGGAACTCATGGCCAATGACGCGCCCTATGTTGCTGTGTCTAGCGATAGTGACGGTCCCTCACCTGCCCCCGTGGCTAGCACGCCCGTTAAAACACAGGGTCTCCGCATTGCAGGCCGTGCCAAGCAGTCGAAACTAAGCAAGAAAGACCGTTTGCAGTACTGGCATAACAAGGCATCAGCTACATAGGCGATTAGTCCTTGATTCATAGAATCAATATACCCATTCTCTATGATAAGGATGTGTTATCAAATGTGCGCTGCATGGCACTGATCCACTCTGTACAGGAAAAGGCACCTGGAGCGTGTAGGTATTGTGCATGTGCAAGTACAGGTAAACGTCGCAGTGATCGACCTGAGGCGCCGCGGCAGTGCGCTGCAAGGTGGCGAAGTTGATGCGCTACTTTATTGTCCGATGCATCGATGGCCCCATACGAGGGGATGCATTCTTCTTGTGCGAGCCCTGCACGGATCAACTCGATCAGACATGAGCGTAAAATGGAGTAGATGGCCTCGGTGCCTGGTGGTCCGATGTGTTGGCGAATATCTGCGCGGTCTAAAAAAGCGGAATCAATGGAATCTGAGAGATTGGATGTTGTCATCACCAGTGCGTTGCGTTTATGCTTGAGCTTATCGAGTTCCGTGAGCAGTGCATTAACAACACGGATCGAGTCGCTCGGCTCTGCACCCGTGGCAACCGAGCTTCGAGCCTTCGATAGACTCTCAATTTCATCGATGAGTACAACGACAAAACCTGTTTCATCTTCCACAAGCTGGGATACCATATCAAACAAACGATGGACTAACTTGCCAGACTCCGAGAACCATTTTGAAAATAGGGAGTGCGAATTGATTTCAACGAGCTTTCCATGGGTATAACGCTCATGCAAACGGATAGAAAGTTTTTGAGCAAGTGCCCGACAAAGAGATGTTTTGCCAGTACCAGGTGGTCCATGCAGAAGAACGACCCTGTTCCAAGCAATAAGATGAAAATCGACATCTGCATCAGAAAACAGTATGGTCGAATAGATATAACGCAGCAGGCGCCATTTCACATCATCTTCGTAGACCAAACTGTTCCAAACGCCATCGAGACTGTGATTAGGTAGTTCACAAAGTGTGGCTGCCACAGCATTGTCTGATGTGTCTGTCTCGCCCACACCAAACTCGTCAATATTATCCACAGGACACGGCTGGTACGTATGGAATTCGAGTTTTCCATTCGCAGGAGATACCGTCTTTATGCCTGGCTCATCTGCTTCAGCCACGTAGATGCGATCGACGTGTTCGGCCAAAAACTCATTTTGCTGCCATCCGCGCAAATCACTCTCACATTCGACAAGGGGTATCTTGTCAAGAAAGGCACGAACAGCCGTTTCAATCTCGGATACATGCGCAACGGAGGTGGAACGAAGACGCACTTCGACATGTGCGACGGATCGCAGGGGAGTATTGTGAGTCTCAGCGTCCATTCAACGGCGTCTTCAGTGAGACGTGCGCGCTTCTCGCGATGCCGCATCCAGACGCGTCCTTGCGAAGCTTCTCACGTGACACTGAACATGCTACAGACAATCTTCATCGCTTTCTAGGCTGGAAGGAGGTATCTGAATACAAAGGTGGACTACTGGTCCTTGTTTTCAATCTCGAAGTCAGGTCCGTATGGCTTGCTTTTGAAGAATGATTCATCGAACCAGTTGATACGCACATAACCATCTTCACCACCACTAGCGTACGCAGTGCCAGCTGGGTGAACAGCCAGAGTGTTGATGGGACCAAAGTGACCAGGCAGGCGTGCACACTCCTCTTCAAAGATCTTGTGCCAAAATCGCGACTCGAACTTACCCTGGCGAGCACTTGTTGTGGTCACACTCATGGCTTCCTGACCACCACCCATGATGACATAGGGGCGTGTTGGCAAAGAAATGGCTGAGTTCAGCGGCGTATCCGTCATGTACGTCTTTATAATGTCCAGCGAAGAAGCATCAATGATGTGAGATGACTTGTCTTTGCTGGACGTGATAATATATGTGCCATCCCAGCCAAGTTGCAAGTCTGTCACGATTTCAGCATGTGCCATTGTATGATGGATTTCGAGCTCAGCATCGATACCCGTCTCACTTTCTTTTTCGTCGTGCGAGTATAGAGCAACTTTGCCACTCTCGTGACCTGTGATGATGTGACGATCGAATACGTCAAAGCAAGCCACCGACGCTTTACTGCCCGAGAATGTAATCGTGCGCATGGGCTCTGTTTCCTGCTTCGTCCAGCTTACTGGATCACGGTTGATATTAAATACACGGAGTGCACCACGATGTCCCATACGCTCCTCTGTAATGACAAGGATCTGAGTGCCACGCTTGTTGAATGCGACACATTTGGCGGCAGTGGGAAACTCCCACACGAACAAGCACTCGCCTGTCTTCACATTCCACAGGCGCACCTGGTTATCAGCAGATCCTGTCACAAGCAACGATGTTTCTCTGTCAACATCCACGGACCACACAGTACCGTTGTGTCCGTTGTACGTGCCGAGCCTCTCACCATTGTGAGAGAACCACACGTTCACAAGATTATCCTTCGATACAGAGAACAGCAGATCACCTTCGCGGTTGAACTTGATCTTGTTCAACGAACGTGTGTGTCCCGATAGTACAATGGGACGCTGTGTATGTTAGAAGGCCACGACAACAAGACACACGTACCATCTTTCCTGGCCACGCCCAGTGTCACTAGCGATCTAGGATCGACGAGAACGAAGCAAAACTAAGAAGAGATGGTCACGTGTTGTTCGGCCGAAAGTACTCTCCGCCCTAGAGAAGCAACAAGCGTTGTTGTCTCGCTGCGCAGCTGGTTCAGCCGATTTGAGCTTCTTCGGCTTGGTGTCTTTAAACGGCTCACCGGATTGACTCTTGCGTGAAATCATGGGACAAATCTTGTCGGAGCCGATTGTCGACAAGGTACGTTTTGTTTCAGTTCTTGAGACGGAGAGGAGCATTTCTAGAACATGGTACTGACCTTGCGCGCGTTGAATGTTAACTTGATCCTTTAAATGCAATAGCGTACTTCCCAAGATGAAGATGAGAACTTGGCCTTCTGCGTTTCCGACATGCAAGGGTGGCGTATCTCAATGGAGGATTCTCACGCTGGTGTGTTGAACCTTTCACATGAAGCTACTACCAGCCCCGCGGAGCGTGTGAGTTTCTTTGCTGTTTACGATGGTCATGGCGGTATGTGTAGCCACAACTGACAAAACAGGCGCAAATGTCGCGCGCTACTCTGGTCGCACATTGCATTCTCGTCTGCTTGATTTGCCCGAGTTCAAGGAAAAGAAGTGGGAGGCAGCATTGCACCGTGCTTTCCTCAAGACGGATGAAGATCTGCGAAGTGATCCCGTCTATGCGAATGACACATCTGGATGCACGGCTGTGGCAGCTCTGATTGTGCCTGATGCCAATGAAAAGGGACGTCGTATTTATGTTGCCAACGCCGGTGACTCGCGATGTGTGCTTGGTTTGGCTGGCGAGGCAAAGCCGATGAGTTACGATCACAAGCCAGGAAATGCTGAAGAGCACTCGCGTATCTTGAATGCTGGCGGTTTTGTTGAATTTGACCGTGTGAATGGTAATCTTGCGTTGAGTCGTGCTATTGGCGACTTTGAATTCAAGCAAAACCCATCGCTGCCTGCAGAGCAGCAGATTGTGACAGCTGACCCTGAGGTGCGTTCTCACCAGTGGACTGCTGAGGAGGAGTTTCTCGTCCTTGCGTGTGATGGTATCTGGGACTGTCTATCCAATCAGCAAGTCGTCGACATTATTCGAAGAGGCATTGCTCAGGGCAAGGCTCTCGATGTGATTACCGAAGACATAATTGACCGGTGCCTTGCACCAGATGCCGAAGTGGGTGGTATTGGTTGCGATAACATGACGCTGCTTATTGTGGCCTTGTTGGGTGATCGAACGAAGGAGCAATGGTACGAGTGGGTGAAGTCGCGTGTGGAAAGCAATGTGGGATATAATACGCCCGAAAGTGTGCCGCCCGTATTCCGGTCACACTTGCAGCAGCAATCGACGGCCTCTATGCTGGGACAGGCCGCCTCCAATGTCCAGCAAAATGCCTCCATGTCTCTTGGAGGCCTGAGTGGTGGTGATATTCTAGCTGCCATTCCGCGTGTCCTCTCAGGTCAGGCGGTGCACGAGGATTTCGATGAACAAAATACCGAGCACGGTCGGATTGTTGCAGAAGAGAACGAAGCCCCATCGAGTGAATAAATGCGATTCAATGTATTTACTAGCCTCCCAGTGGGGAGGAACGGTGCGTGCCTTTCATTGATAGTTCGTTGGATACGTTTCATGATTCAGCGATAATACCAGAAAGCACGTTATAATCAAAGCTTCTATTGAATATAGTACGCGCCTGGGGCAAACTTTTTCGCATATAAGACCAACCTTTGCTGGCTGGTGTGGAATACGTCAGTGATATGCGCCAGTGTAGGTGAGGGGGTAAACCCAGCTGCGCAACTATAAGCGTGACGATTTTCGTGAAATGAAAGGACCGCCTGGAAGTGAAGATAAATGGCCAGCACAATGGCTACATGCCACAGCTGATGGGAATGGCCCACGATGTCGAATTTTCCCGGCGCCCAACGCTCAGGCCAACGGAAGCTGTACAAAATGACACCGACAATGTAGGAGCCCAGGCTAGGAATCAGAGGAGCATAAAATTGTGCCATGTTATCATATCCATGCAAAATGGTGCCGTGCACAAAGGGCACAATACCCATACATGCCATGCCGAGAAATAGGGTAATACGAATGGTACGGTACCGCATATCATTGAACCACGATGACCAAGGCAGGATTGACATGGTAACTCCAATGGCAATCACACCGACTGTATATAGTGCAATCAGGCCAGGCTGACAGTAAAAGCCATTGTATACAATCGTCTCGAGGGATGCGGCCACAAGCCATGAGATACCCGTGTAGTCAATGCAGGCAAAGCACGTGAACCATTGTATATCTGCGCATCCTGCCATGATGTGCCAAGAAACGGAACATATCAGGCACTTGGCTGCAGCGAATAAGTAGATGGTGACAATCCATCGATCCATCGTTGTGGTAGTCGATGGGTCTAGTGAGCTTGTGAGCCAGAACAGAACACCTACTAGGAATAGCCCTCCCAGATGAGTGTGAATATTGCCCGTCTCATTGTGTATGTGAAATGCGCTCAGAATGAGACGATGCCATTGTTCCTTGGGAATAAACCGATATCCTGTTACAATGAAATCGTTGTTGCGCCATAACTCGGGCAATGCATGATAGGAAATCAATTCGCGCCCATTGTTGGCCAGCCGACAAGCAGCATCGTATATGGCATCTTCCACATCATGTACAGCATGAACAATTTGCACACCAGCTTCCATGCCGCGCGAACCAAGCACGGCAAGTGTTTCTTTCACGTGCTGAGGCAAATGATGAAGCGTTGCTCGGTCCGGCAAGAATGTCTGAGCATCATGAGCCCATGCGGATGACGTATCACGCAACAGGGGTATCGTGACATTTTGAAAATGGTAACGTATGGCCGATATACTTTTTTGAACTTCTTCCGACAAGTAGGCAGCTGTTGCTGGCATGCGTAAGGAGGACTGGGTCTTCTCTGATTCAGATGTTGGAGTTCGAGCAAATAGCGTTGGTTGCAAGGTCTTGGCGCGTCGCTCCCATTCTTGAACGAGGACGTGGATACGATGCTTGATCTCGTTGCTGGGCGAAAGCTTGTGGTGCGATACTTCCTCGCCCTCATACCGGCTAAAGGATGCTTCCTGCGCCATACGACGCATGGCATCATAGGCTGCACTAAAGCGTGCTTCCATGTATTCAAGTGGTACAAGGATGGACATCCTGTGTGCCTTGTTCGCATAGACAAGGTGCTCCATATCTTGAATATAATCGGACATGCGCGCTCGAGCATAGGCAAACCCATACGGTAAGGACGTCGCAAGGTCAAGAGAGTCCACCAGAGAGTGCGAAGTGCCAGGATCGCTCGTCTCGTCGCTGTTCACATCAGGGAGAGATGTATGTGACGTCCTTCTATGGATGAGAGTCGACCGATCCTCAAGGGCGGAGGTGGAAGCGTAGGCAGCATTTTGCTCCTCCGATGGAAAGGGCATGAAGGCGAAATGCAGAATTAATTGTGTGGATGCAAGAAATGCGAGACCTACCAAAAAAATGCCCTACGCGCGCTAACGAAACTGCCAGGCCTCTTCATCCCAGTCCTCGACAAGCTCAGGATCTCTTTTGAATTTATTACCAAAGTGAGAAAACCCGTCACGAAGGACATATACCTGTTGAGTGGTCGGCGGCATACGACCAGCCTCGATATTCGCATCTCGAATTTCGCGGTATATGCGTGCAGCTTTGGGGCCACTGACGTATAAGTAGAGGTAGTACGTACCGTTGTTGAGAAAGAGCACAATGGAACACAACATTTTCGTCTTCGGTCAATGCGTGCACGACGTACATGTTTCTAGCGGTTTCAAAAGTGTGTTGACGCCATCGAGAAATGTCGAGGAGGGTGAATGAAATGCACCTTTGATATGTCCGCCTTCGAAGTCATCGTCTAAGGTTAGCGTCCGTGATAGCAACGTACCTCGCACATCCACTACAGCCGTGTTCTGCCTTTGTTCTTTCAGTTTGGATGCAAGTGCATCTGCTTCTATGTACGTGTAGGGTGGCTGGAAAGACATGGTCGAGAAAGCGTGGAACGTCCGTGCTCCGTGCTGCCACACGCCTCTCGCTGTCCGGAGCATGGAACGGAGAAAAGGACCCTTTTTCGAATTTCGGCCGAATTCCCTCTAAGCCCTTTTCGTGGCGCACCACTTTCAGTACGACGCGCGTAGCTGCTGCGTTGATGGTGGGCGTATCGACTTACGTGCCACCTACAGCGGCACGCGCCGATGTACTAGAGCAAGATGCGCACGCCGCCGTATCCAAGCTGATTGCACATATGGCACAGGATGCTGGTTTCGAGGGTACACGGCGCCGCGCACTGGACCGCTTCGAGGGACTGGTGGATATGTGTATGTCATGTGGGACTAACCGCAGTTGTCATGACACTGCTATACAATTGTATGCAATATAACCAATTGGTCAATCGGAATTATCCAACAATTCATGATGTCATGGATACGTTGGAAGGCCTGGGAATATCTCTGGAGGAATTGGGTGCCTTCGCGAATCGGTTGCGGGGGCAGACTGAGCAACGGCGTCGAGTGCATGTGGCTGAACCGAAGCGTGGCCACGAGGTATGGGAGAGCCCTAGCTCTTCTTTTCTCCCGTCTGACGGCGAGGGTGACGAGAGTGAGAATCAGACCACAACTTGGGCAACTCTCATGCACGATATTGTTCCAGACCACTTACCTCCTGAGCCGCCGCGTCACTGTTGGATGTTTACGCCGGTGTATGCAACCGAAATGCTGTCCGATATGCCAGCGCTCCAGCTCGTGAATCGCAAGTTGGACAACGCACGCTTAGTGGAATCATCACTACGGAAGCTTATCAAGCACACTGATGCTGCAGCACCGCCAAAACTATGGACGCCTCCCGACCCCACTCACTCTGAAAATACCAATGCACTGCCAAAAGTGCAACCAGTCCAAGCAGTGGGAGATGATTCGATCATGTCGGTCGATGAGCCTGATGCCCCCGTCCATGACATGCCTCTCACCACAACACCTAACCACGTGGGTCGCCCTGATCCATCGCGACGCGTGTTACCGCGCGCCGTGAATTATAAAGCAGCATGGTACACTGCGACCTCTTCTACTGACAGCAAATTGCCCACGGCTAACCTCTACACTGCGCGACTGCGTGGAAATATGGACGAATCGGCCCGGCGTACACGTCGTTACGTAGTGCCCTTATAGCCAGCGCGTTCTATGCTTGATGATTGGGTCTACAAAGGCCCTCCTTGACAGCTCCACTTGCCGCTCGTGTCCTGTCATGCAACCATTGCGTTGGGTGGCGATACTATGGTTCTTGTACGCCTCTTTGGCAATGGCGCAACGAAGGAGCCCAAGCTCGAGGGTGGCATCAATATCTTCTAGATCATCTAGGCGCAGTACATTATCACGGAACAGAACTGCCTCTACGACCAAGCCATCTTCGCCGCCGCTGCCCAAGGGCTTCATGAACCCATTGGATACCGGAGGAAGCATGTTGGGCCAATACCCTGATCGTCCATATGAGGGCGAGCCATTGAATGTGATCATCTCCAACACTTCGTCACCGGATGTGCTCAAGCCAGAAGGATTCTTGATATGGGCGACGGCCCTTGGCTTCGGCGTCTCTTGTCTTGGTCAAGGTGATTCACAGACCGTCATGTATGCCAACTTGGGCGATTGGAATCGCAACGTAAAGCAAGGCTCGGAGTCGGGTCTGAATGGAGTGCTGCGATGGAACTATGGATTCCCTGACGTGGGAACCTGCAAGGAATCCATTGTGGGAGGGAATCATTTTCGTTGGTTCCAGCAACGGTTACACATGGACAGGTCTATTTTTATCGCCGCCTCACTCGAACAAAGCTTAGAAAATCTGCATAATATCGAACGAGATGGATACAATCGTGGGCGTGATGATGTGATTGAGAGGGCTACGAATCCAGACGGCATTGAGTGGGAGGGCAACAAGTTCCGCGCCACTGTACAGTGGATCGACTCAGGTATCCTCATGAATGCCACATCCAGCAACATAAGTCACCCAGAAATGGCTGCCAAGGGACAGCCTGTGGTGGATGGACGCGTGGCTGTGCTATACATCCAGACAATCGCACGATCTGATGGCGAACCCCCCAATGCCGCTACCCATGCAATAGTGCCCATCACGGCACTTTGGGGTGTGTTGCTTGGCATGATGTTGATTCTTTCTATGTAGCATAATGCATACCACTGTCCTTACGATTATCCGCGTGAAGCGAGCTCCGAGTGGCCCAAGTGCCGTCTCGGGGCTATTTTATCACGAACACGGTTCTTGAGCTCACGGAGCTCAGGGAAGCCGCCGTGGGTCTTGCGGTCCCAAATAAGGTCGACGGCATTTGCCAAAACGAGCCAAACTCGAAAACGACCAGCCGTTTCGGGCTTGGCTTGTGGGACCAACATGGAAGATGCTAAGTATCCGCCGCCTGATGCTTTCGGCGCGTCATTATCGAGCGCACCTTTTTCAGAAAAGGTAATCAGCAGCTCAGTCTGGAGCCAAATAGCTCGGTGCATCCATCTGCAACGATCACAATATTCGATCACGAGACATGGTTTGGGCACCGCATCTGTTTGTTCGGGTGCCATTGGCGGCTGAATCTCGGGCGCAGAGTGTACTGGAGTCTCTGTGGTCGAATCACATGGCACGCATTTTGGTGGCAGGGCACCTGACGGAGACTCGCATGTCTGATCCGCCTGAGCAGATTCAGTCTGCAAAGTTACGGTCGCATCTTGAGGATTTGACATAGTTTTGGCTTCAGACACACCATTGGGGGCTGCTTCTTTCTCAGTCTGCTTCCCCGTGTCAGATACATCGGATTTGTCTACTTCTTCCGAAGCGTTTAGTCCCACGGATTCGGCGGCGATGCCTGCTGTAGATGCTGGTGGAATCGTTTCGGCCAAGTGCTCCAGCGTCGAATCTTCTTTTGCCTGATCTTTTGGTGCTTGCTCTGTGGCAAATGCATCTGTCGCAGAGCAAGCAGATGAATCCGGCAAGGCACCATCAGCAGTGCGTTCAGGCATCGTTGCTTCATGGGCGTCTGCATCAGTTTGTGTCACGGCATTATGTGTCGTTTCTTCATGGGTGTCTTTGGACGTAGGCACCTCACCCGCTGCCGGAGCGGGCAGATCGTTTGGCTCTTGGGTGACTTTCGATGGGATTATGTTGGCATTTTCTTTCGTGTTGGCGGGGACTTCATTGGTAGTTTCCACTGTCTTGGGGGAGACCCTGGATGCCTCGGTCGTTTCGGAGATGTCGTTGGTCTCTGGGGGCGGCACCTCGGGGAGATCTTTGGGCACCTCGGCCTCTTGAGCTGCAGATTCTGCGTGTGAAAGAATGGGCAGAGACGTGACGGGCTGAACGGTTTCCACCTCTTCCAACTCGAAAGGCACGTTGTTATCAACCGGCCACGGTGACTCTGACACGGCCCATGGCATACGCCGTTCGTCAAGTTCAGCATCATGCCCAGCTTGCGCGGCCGATGCTGAGGGAGCAAAGGACCATGCTTCTGTCGGCAACTTGGATGGACTCTGCGCATCAAAAGCGTGGCGGGTTTCCTTGAACTTTGGCGGTGTGACTTGGACTACCTCCAAAGCAGACGCATTGGACTCGTGCTGTGCATGCATAACTTCTGAGGGAGCCCATGGACTGTTTGCGAGGGCAGGAGCAAAGGCGAGACGGCGAGATGCGACCAAGGTCTCATCTTCAGATACAGAGCCTGGGGGCGCTGATACGGGCACTGATTTTGGCGACGGAGGCATAGATTCTTTGGTGAGCAACGTCTCTTTCGTGATGGAAGTGGTAGATGATACGTTATGCGGCTCTTTTTTCGATCCTAAAAGGTCTCGGAGCCTGCTTTCGCTATTACGTTTAGGCAAGTTGAGGAAAAAGAGTCGCTTCTCTTTCTTCTTGTTGGTGAGATCAGGACGGGTTTCCGCATTCGAATGCGGGGATGTTGTGGGCACGCTTTCTGTCGAGGGCGGTGCTGGTGTGGGTGGCACGGGCCGGGTTGGCAAAGGAGGCTGACTCGGCAGAGATATGTCGGTAGGCGACGATGCCAGGGACACCGGGGCTTTTGCCTCTGATGAGCCAAATGAGCGGCTTGGACTTGGTACCTGACGCTCGAAATAGAGCGGTAGAGAAGACTGCGTGGACAAGGCATTTGTGTCCCCGGGATCCGTATGATCGTTCATGATCCCAGAGGCCGTTGAGCTCTTTGTCATTATGGAGGATCCATCTTGGTCGGAAGTTGACCCTGAAGTGCGCGAGCGACTCGACTGACGTGGGATACTGCGCACGACAGATGGTGGCGCAGGTGCATAGATGGTATAAGCACCTTCGGGGACGCGGCTCCGCCCCTCAAAGGAGCCACCGAGCCTTTGCCAAGTAGACGCCCCTTGTTGCAACGACGATTGAGATGAGTCCGACAAAGAACCGCGATCATCCGAGAAGCGTAAAGATCGGACCGACATGCGGGAAAACGCGTTCTCGTCGCGCGTCGTTTCGGAAAGGTTGGGTGATGGGATGGGTAAACCGCAGGGCGGAGGGATGTGGGATGCATCTTGTAGTGATGATGCACTCTGTGGTATGTCGACGGTTTGTGGTACAGTAGCGTTCGGTGGGGCGCTGCATAAAATCGCAGGTGGCGAAGCGTCTTGAGTAGGAGAACGTGCATGGATCGGCGAGGTACTTGCTTGTAGAGGACTCTGAGTAGGCGCAAAGACGGTGATTTCAGGCGAGGCACCGGTGTAAACCGGGCGATTCTTGTTGCGTGGTGGGATAGCGGGAGCGTGTGGGCCCATCTGATGCATTTGACGGCCGCTGGTTACGATCCAGACAGCGGCGTTATTTTCGCTGCACGGGAGATGGAGGCACGGCCCTATTTTGTTGGTCTGGGCGAATCGAAAGTCGTCCAACACTGTAGTCACGTGGGGAAAACAGACCCACGACGATCACAACAACCGCGGCGAGGCAGCCGACATGTTGGTCGTACGTCTGCCGGCGCCCAGCGAGCCGGTAGAGCTGTCGCGTAAGCCAGTCTCACAAGGAAGGCGTGTATTTACGCGCAGTAGTACGTTGGGCTCAGTCAAGACGGAGACGCGAAGTGAGCCTGTGGGCCAAGCGGTGCCCACGACCTTGACGTATCAGGCACCTCGGGACATACAGATACCAAACTATGCGCATGTATCGACTCAGGTGGAGCATGATTTAGGACGCGTATACCAATCGTTTCGACAAGCTCGGCGCATTGCTGTGGTATGCGGCGCGGGTATCTCTGTATCGTCGCCTGCTAATATACCCGATTTTCGATCCGCCTCCGGTCTTTTTGCCTCACTTAAGCAGCGTTATCCTACTAGTGGCCTCACGAGTGGAAAGGACCTGTTTGATGCCCGTCTGTTTCAATCGGAATCCTCGACTGCCTTGTTCTTTGCGATGATCGCCGAGCTCAAGGATATGTCGGATGCCGCCCAGCCCACACTCTTCCACCATATGTTACGCCGCCTGGATATGGAAGGGCGCCTTCAACGCGTGTATACCCAGAATATTGATGGACTAGAAGAAAAAGTGGGGCTCTCTTTCGGCGTTGGATCCCCTGACGCTTGCTTGCCTACATCGAAGCGGAAGCGAGGTGCACAGTTTGCACGGTCTCAGTCCGATTCATCAGTCAGGCTCTCGACCCATCCTTCGTTCGAAAAGCCGCTGTTTCCCCGTGCGATACCACTGCATGGAAGTCTGTCGAGCATGACATGCATGCTTTGCTCGCACAAACTACGACTTACTCGGGAGCAAGAGGCCGGACGGCAGGCGTTAGAAACACTGCGTCGGGGCGAACCCGTAAGGTGCGAACAATGTGAAGTGACAGATCAGCTCCGCACATCTGCTGGGCTTCGTTCGCGCGGAATTGGGCGTATGAAAGTGGATGTCGTGTTGTATAATGGCGAAAACGACGCTGCAGAGCATGTGGGAGCATGTGTGGAACGCGATTTGCTGGGGATCAGAGATCCTCACGAGCCTGATGTGCCGGAGACCATGGCAGAGACGCGTGCGCGGGAACGAAAGGAGCGGCAAAGGGAGGAGATTGGCGACTTGAGCGTGACATCTGGCAGTATCAAGGCAGAAGATGCTCTCAGCGATGCATTCCAAAGCGAAGATCAGGTGTCGGACCCACCTGCCCGTCGGCCCCGACGACTCAAGCCCTTGCCACCAGACATGCTGATTGTGGCAGGTACAAGTCTCAAGGTGCCTGGAACTAAGCGCATTGTTCGCGAATTTTCCAAGGCATGTCGAATACAGAACGCGGACCGCAAAAAAGGGGCGCATGAACCACCTGTCCGTGTGGTGTATATGAACTACGACTTTCCCAGCAGCGCAAGTGAGTGGTCTGGCGTATTTGATATGTGGATACAGGGCGATGTACAACAGGCGGCCTTGGGTCTGTGTGAGCCCATGGTCATGAAGGAGGGCATGGACCCGGCTGTGGAAGCCCTAGTGGCCCGGCACTCATGGCATGCCTACCCGACCAAGACGCCACCGCCGCGTATTCTCACTATGAAAAACACGGAAACGAAGAGACGACCATCTAATCGTCTCGGCATGGTGTCAGGCAAGCTACGCACGTCCTCGAACCAGGCCACAGGCAAAGCAGGAGTGGTCCGACCGCCTACTCCACCGGCGCCTATAGCCCCGTAGCGCGCGTGTCAGATTCTGTTGCACGTGATGTGCTCACGTGAGGATGTCCGATCTACTCCGCAAGCGCCCGGTCCATGGAGGCCTCGTCTGTACCGCTTTATCATCATGTTTGCTGTTCGTTCGATGCTCCGGGCTGGCAGCCGTGCGGCTACGCCGCTGCGCGCCTTCTCGACGTCTTCTATGCGTCAGGCCAACACTCTCCTTTTTGTTGAGCACAAGAACGGAGTGATCAACCCCGCGTCGCTCTCGGCTGTCACAGCCGCCCAAAAGTTCGGCGGCGAGATCCACGCACTCGTGACGGGCTCGTCGAGTCACGCCAAGGCCGTGGCTGAAGCTGCCTCGAAGGTTCAGGGTGTCTCCAAGGTGCTGGTGAGCACTTCGGATGCTTTCTCTGCATTGCTGGCTGAGCCGATTGCGCCGCTGATCGAGTCGCTGGTCAAGTCCAAGTCCTACACGCACGTCGTTGCAGGCCACACGGCCGTGGGTCGTGACATTATTCCCCGTGCTGCCGTGTGCCTAGACTCTTCGCAGGTGTCAGACATTATTGAGGTGCAGGGTGAGGACACGTTTGTGCGCCCTATCTACGCTGGCAACGCCCTTGCCACCGTGATGTCGAAGGACGGTGTGAAGGTGGTGACGGTCCGTGGTACTGCTTTTGACGCTGCAAGTACGGAAGGTGGCAGTGCTTCGGTGGAAGAGGTCGACGCTGGTGAGGCGCCGCAGCCTACCAAGCTCGTGCAAGAGAAGATGAGCGAGTCGACGCGTCCTGACCTGGCCACAGCGTCGCGCGTTGTGTCGGGTGGTCGTGCCCTCAAGTCTTCTGAGGGCTTTGCGAAGTACATTGAGCCGCTTGCTGACAAGCTGGGCGCCGCTGTGGGTGCGTCACGTGCTGCCGTGGACGCTGGTTACGCGGACAATGCTCTCCAGGTGGGTCAGACCGGTAAGATTGTGGCTCCTGAGCTCTACGTGGCTGTGGGTATCAGTGGAGCTATTCAGCACCTGGCTGGTATGAAGGACAGCAAGACGATCGTGGCCATCAACAAGGACCCAGAAGCACCGATCTTCCAAGTGGCCGACATGGGTCTGGTGGCTGATCTGTACGAGGCAGTGCCTGAACTCACAGAAAAGCTCTAGAGGGGATTACAAACAAGGTACATACACTGATAGCGAGCGTTTATCTTCTTTGAGCACGAGGCACGCATCACGTTGCGAGGCGGCGAGGAACCGGCCTTGGCGCATGGGCACGGAGTGCGGAGGGGGCCAAGAGGGTGTGCGTGACGCTGGAAACGCGCCGACGTGCGTAGATTGCTCAGTGTCCACCCAAAGCACAAACAGGTAGAGCGGCGATAGGGTCGCGTCTAAAAGTTGCCCGCCCGCAGGTAGTTGTATCGTCTCCACAGCACAAGAAGAGGACGACACCTGCGCAATGGAGATGTGGGTATCCGAGAAGTACAGGTGCGTGTGGGTATCTCGTTGAGAGGGAATGGCTCGCATCATAGGACGAGGGATGTGGGATGCCACATGCGCCGCAGCATCCGACGCAACTGAACGGAGCGCATCGTCATGCAGGCATGGGAATGCAGGCATCGGCCAAGGATCGGCACATTCGGAAGACGACGTGGACGTGTGCAAAAGGGCAGCTGAGAAGATATGCCCGGCATTCTTTCCTGCGTCCTCTAACTGTTGGAAAAGGGATTGCACGTGGCCAGGAAGCATGCGCGGCTCCGCTGAGGCGGCTGGACCCGTAAATAGGGAAGGGAGATGAAAGACTTGGTGCCATTGATCATCGGCAGGCTGAGACTGACTGGATTCTGACGCTTCCTGCGCATCGAGCCATGCAAGTGCATCATGGACTGTGACAGGTTCGTTGGAAGGAAGCGTCTCTTCATACAGGACGCATTGAGGAGGGAACAAGGGCTCGGAGATGGCATGACTATCGTCGGACGAGTCGGCAGCGTTATCGGTGGCCTGCCCGGGTGGTGCAGGTGCTGCATCCTGCGTCGGTGCGGATAGAATAGCGTCTAGTTCTGGTGAAAGAAAGCCACGTCGACAAAGCTCGAGGACCGAGAGGGTATCATGCTGGATCGGTACGTGGGCCGACGGGTTCTCTGATTTGGATCGCTCCAAGCGCTCTTGCTCATAGCGCCACCATTTGTAAAACTCATCGAAGGCAAGAAGTTCGCGCTCAGCATGCTCTTGGAGCGAGATGGCCAAGCCATGACAAGTCTGAATAAGAGAAATGAGAGATGAGACACGTGGTGATGAGGGCGGGTAGCGGGTTGACCAGGAAGCGCAGCCCATCCATTCAGACAAAAGAATCAAAAGACGCTCGCATGCCGGTACGACATTCGTCGCGGCCAATCGTCGAATCCGCTTGAGACCGCGCTTCATGTCAGACTCCATAGCAATGAGTGTGCCCTCGGTAAGTTGAGAAAGAAGTTGCTCGCACGGCTGAGAAGGAAGAGCCGTAGTGAGGAGCGTCATCCAGTCTGCGACAATGTCGACGCCATAGGCATTCGCCAGATCATGCCAAAGAGCGAGCCACTCGTTAGCTCGAGGACGAACAAAAGTAGACCAAGCGTGTGTGGCGTAAAAGGTGGCATCGAGAGCGATAGCAAGGCAGTGTTGGAAGGAGGAAGAGAGACGCGCGATATGGAGAAACGAGACATCCCATGGTAGAGATATACGGAAAGCACGAAGAGAAGACGCATCGTGGATGAGGGCGCTGGCCGAGTGATCCGCCGCGGCCAGCGAAAGAATGGCGCCCGGGAGGACCGTAGGGGCCAGCGGCACTGTGCCATCCATCCAAGCTTCGATTGCTTCGTTTTCGGCAGAGAGGAGGAGGGATGCTGCATCCTCGTCAAGGCGTAGCACGAAGGGTATTGATGCAAGTACACCAAGGCCGCGGACACACGCGGCGCTAGGTGATTCACCGGGAGGCGAGTGGGGAACGGATGATCCGTGCCAACGAGCCTTGTCATCGTCAAAGGGTTGAGCAGGGTATAGCGGAGCCAGTTTTTGAAGAATGTGAAGTGCTTGTGATTCAAGGGAGCCAGAAAGCCTGAGGGGTATCCAAAGCAGAGAGGCGTGCGATGGGGGGTTTGAACAGGGAACTAGGCGGGCATGCAACAGGCCACCATCGTACACAGAGAGTAAATACAAGAGAAGAATATGATGGGGAGTTCCACCAAGAAGGCTGGTAATACATGCACGCACAGCAAGACGGTCGCCTTTGGGATCCCAGGTCATGCTCAGCACTTGAAGGGATTGGCTCGTTGTTCCCGGTGGGGCGGGTGGCAGGTCAAAGGGTTTATCCCAGACAGGAGAAGGATATTTTCCTGTGCGCCAGACTGAAATGCGCACAGTCGGTCCGGATTGGACACTGATGGAAGATGAAGCTGGATGAGCGAGATGCCCTTTCTTGCGTGCCTGCATATCCAAGACGCGTTGCCGCATGGCAGCCTGGGCTGCATTGACCCCTGGCGGGAGGGTCGAGGCTGGCTTTTCTGGAGGGGCCTCGCGGCTTACGAGCGCCACGAGGTCTAGTACAGGATTTACAGCAGATGCAAACAGCAGAGACTCGTGAGGCACCTGCATATCCATCCTGTGCCTCGCGAATGTGAGCGTAGGCTTAAAGGCATGTCACATGATCACGTCGCGACACCCATCACATGATGCGCGGGCCCTGGGGGCCTTGTGTATGTCATAGCGTTGGGTCATAGCGCAGGCGAATATGCAGGGCCATTCCTGAATGGAGCGGAGATGGATTGGCCTGAATTGTCCAAAATCTGTGAAAGTGATGGTTCAGATGGATGTAGAAAACAAGCTGCCTTCTTCGTGTAATCGTGACTATCGTCTATGTGTTTTTATCAGTGCAGGGTTTGATGGCATTGCAGGGCAATGTAGATGCTTTCCTGTTGCCTCAACGCACATCTGTAGATCTTTCACAACATGGACAAATATGGCCATTGTTTGCCATGTAGTAGTTGCTAGACATAGTGTGTTACACGCTGCTGTATTGGATGTACTGAAATGATGTCAAAGCTATGTGCACCTTATGCCTTTGTCAGTGCTGCAGTCTTTGTCTCGCTGCAGGATGCCGTGTGATGAAAGCTAGCCTCTTTGGGCCCTTTGCATGTTAACGGGGTAGTGCGCTGAAAGGAACACACGGCGTGTACCTCCACTTTTCCAGCTGGAGGTGTAGGTTCACGAAAAAGCGACAAATTTTGCCTAAATGAAACACACACGTCTAATTCCAAAACACACCGAGACCCAAAGAAGGGGTCTAGGGTGACTGCATGTGCTCAGCTGGG